>Ga0208960_1000484_pt1 | contig 22411 bp, 26 predicted proteins | sample GreLakmeON33MSRF_FD_187703 | JGI IMG/M metagenome (GOLD analysis project Ga0208960, IMG submission 187703) | Freshwater lentic microbial communities from great Laurentian Lakes, MI, USA - Great Lakes metaG ON33MSRF (SPAdes) | ecosystem: Environmental > Aquatic > Freshwater > Lake | place: Great...
TCGTGGCTCAATTTTTTCGAGAATATCCAAGACATCGTCGCGCCAGCCAGCCGGAAGATCGGCTGCGAGTCCACCCGGACGGATGAAGTTGTGGTTCATCCGCAATCCGGTGACTTTTTGGAAAAAGCGCAAGACTTCTTCGCGCTCACGCCATCCGTAAAGCATCATCGATACAGCGCCGAGATCCATTCCGTTTGACGCCATAAACAAAAGATGACTACTCATGCGATTGAGTTCAGACAACAGCATCCGCATCCACACAGCGCGTTCTGGAATGTCTCCATCAATTCCGAGAAGTTTTTCTACAGCAAGCGAAAACACAAGCTCGTTGATGAGAGGCGATGCATAGTCCATGCGAGTGACATTTGTTCCGCCCTGCATGTACGTGAGTTGCTCACCAGTTTTTTCCATGCCGGTATGCAAGTAGCCAATAATTGGTTTGCATCGCAAGACGGTCTCACCTTGTAGTTCGAGCATGAGACGCAACACACCATGTGTACTTGGGTGTTGTGGTCCCATATTGATGATCATGGTTTGATCTTCGCCAGCATCGTGTTTGATGTCAGCCAGTGCTGCGGCTTGAGACTCGCTCATGCGCAAGACAGCACCAACTTCGCGCAGAACTTCTTTGGCCGTTAGTTGGCTCCGCGAACGAAGTTCTTGAGGTCCTTCGTCCGTGTTGGCCGCTGCAAAACGATCGTCGACAACGGTCATGCTGGTGACCCTTTGAACTGCACAGGGATACGCCCAAAGTCATAGTCCTTACGCAATGGATGACCGTCCCAGTCTTCTGGCATCAAAATGCGAGTCGGATCTGGATGACCATTAAAAACAATGCCGAACATGTCAAAGACTTCTCGTTCGAGTGCTTCTGTTCCGGGATGAACATCAAACAATGTGTCAATAGTTGCGTCATCTGCTGGCACTTGAACACGCAGACGTAGGCGTTCGTGCTTTTGCATTGACATCACGCTCACAACAACTTCAAAACGCTCTGGCTTGATGTCTGCACCTACAACTCTATTTGGCATCAATAAGTAGTCAACTGCCGTCAAGTCAACACACAGATCAAAGGTGTCATCAAGAAGAGCTTTCATCACAGAAACATATTGTTCACGCCCAACAAGCAAAACTCGTTGACCGAGTGAGACAATCACGGGACATCCGTGCAGTTCTTCTGCAGTCTTTTGCACCTCAGTCATACCGTCGGACATTTCTACTTCGACCTAAAGTTGATAGATACACCGTTAGCACCGGCAGGCACTTCAAGGATGTGTACGTTTGCGCCACCGCCTTGCTCTTTTCGACGACGTAAAATGTTCTCGTCCTCAATAAGTTGGTGCAGAGTTTCGATTGCATGAATCAAGGTCTCGGGTGTTGGAGGGCAGCCGGGCGCATACACATCAACAGGAACAATCTGGTCTACGCCCTGCACGATGGCGTAGTTGTTAAACATTCCACCACTCGACGCACACACACCCATCGAGATGACCCACTTTGGTTCCATCATCTGGTCATACACCTGTCGCAGTACTGGTGCCATCTTTTGACTCACGCGACCAGCGACGATCATGATGTCGGCCTGTCGTGGCGAAGCCCGGAAAACTTCCATACCGAATCTTGCCAAGTCATAGTGCGACGCACCCGTTGCCATCATCTCGATTGCACAACAGGCGAGCCCAAAAGTTGCGCCCCAACTTGACCTCGACCGTGACCAGTTGACGAGATCTTCAACACGAGCGGTCAAAAAGTTGTGCTCGAGTCCGCCTAGCCCGTCGTCAAGAACATTGCGTACAACTCCCATTAGGCAGCAACTGTCTCTTTGCGACCTTCGTGACCAACGCGTTTGATGGTGGAAGAACTGGTGCGTGTGCTTGAGATTGCTCCTTCAAGCGAAGTATCAAGCGGTTTTTGTTTGTGAATTGGCCCCCACTCAAGGGCGCCGCGCGCGATCATGTAGACAAATGCAACAAAGAAAATGGCACTAAACGCGATCATCTCAAAGAATCCGTATGTGCCAAGAAACTCTCGATCTACTGCATACGGATATGTGAAAATGATTTCGATATCAAACATAATGAACAACATCGCGACGACATAAAAACTCACAGGAAATCTCTGTGGTGGCTCTTGACTGGCGACAATTCCGCATTCATACGGTGCTTCTTTGGCAGAGCTTGGTCGACGAGGCGCAAATAATCCAGATGCAATAAAACTGATCGCGCCAAACAAAATAGCAACAACCATCAGCGCAATGATCGGAAGATACTGACCCATTGCGATGACCTAGGCGTCAGCCGTGTTGAGCGCTCGGCGATTGACCTCAACCAATTGATCACGACGATGCAAAAGCCAACACATCAGCGCAAAAATAAGTCCAGCGCCAAATGTAATGAAGATTGCGGGTTGTCGTTTTGCTCCGAGATCACGAATCATCACCACATAGCGATGAGGCTGCGTCTCGTCAATAATTGGTCGTGCAGGAGCACGTCCTGGCTCTGTGCGCTGTGCAATAACTGGCGCAACTTCTACGAGCGAGTAATGGGGCTCATGCAAAAAAGCAAAGAAGTCGAGTGAGCCATTTATCTTGGGATACCTTTTGCCACCACGGTCATACACTGCGACAGTTGCATACTCGCCTGGCGCAAACTCTTTCGTGAGATTTTGCAAAATGTCATCAGATGCCGCGGCGGCTTGCCCGCGACGAGGATCGGCTTCATCTAAGGTGATCCACTTTTGAGCTGTTAGGGCAGAACTAATTGTGGCAGCGGCTTCCATTGGTGATTGTCCCGTAGTCACGATGGCTGCGTCAACAACTTCGGCGCTACTCAACAGTGAGCCATCTCGCACAATCGTGATGGGGGCTGCGGGTTTCCATGTTGGCTCTGGACCTTTGAGCCCAATGCCGTAGATCCACCAGACGAGCGCCATCAACATCATCCATCCGGCCAACCCTGCCACCGTGATCATGAATCCGAGCCGCACACCCACATTGGTGGCGAGCAACAAATATGTTCCACCGATCAGACACATCGCCATGATGAGAACTACCAGGATTCCGCGAATTTCTGGTTCCCAACCGACGGCCAACAGCGCCAACGACATCACAATCCTCGCACGTATTCAATGATGGATGTGAGTTGGGTCTCCGTGTACACCCCACCGAACGCAGGCATTCGGCCGCTTCCTTGTCCCTGTTCTCCGTAGCGCTTACCTAACTCAGAACCACCCTTAATGAACTCCAGCATGTCGCTTTGATTTGGAAACTGACGCACCGCCGACCCGCCCGTGAGGTTTGGTCCAAATGCACCGCCACCGGTGACTTGTGGATCTCCGTATGAATATCCCTTGGTGTGGCAACGCGCGCACGAGTAACCACCGCCATACAAGTTGAGATTAAAAAATGCTTCTCCGAGCGAACCATACGTTCCGGCAGCAACGAGTCGCTCTGCTTCGTCTTGGAGTTCGGCGTTCTTGTCGATCGGTAACGTTCCGCCTGCGCACGTCTTGGGATCATCTTTTAGAAGGGCGCAGTTATCACGCGGAATCTGAATGCTCTTCATATATGAGATCAAGGTAGTGATCTGCTGATCGTTCATTGGACCACCACCAATTGTTCCCCACGCCGACATCGGAGAGAACGGTCGTCCGTAGTTCAAGACGAAACGTATTTCCTCTTCAGTAAATCGATAGAGCACGGTGTTCAACGCAGGCGCTTTCCAGTTGACTGATTTGACTTCGCCTGTCTTTGGGTCTGTGATAGCAAATGGTGCGACTCCACCCGTTGCCTTCATGCCACCATGACATCCGGCGCAGTTGAATCCGCCTTCTGATGTCGGAGCAAAAAGTCCTGCACCCCAATTCACGAATCTCTTATCAAAGCCAACAATCGCTCCCGCTTGCCGACTTGGTTCGAGCACCCAGTAAAGCGGAAGTGCAACAGTAACAATAGCCAGGAAGAGAATGCCCAATAATTGAGTGCGCTCAATCTTGCGCCCCTCCAGAATCTCGTCGTCGTAATACTCTTTACGGTTCGCGGCAAGCTCAATCTCTGAGCCAACTTCTGCACGTGTTGCGCGCGCATTAAAGATGGCGTAGAGGATCCATCCTCCGACTGCAATCAACAAGATGACTGTTGCGATAGACGTGCTAACTGAGGAGATCATCAGTGGCCTCCGGTGAGTCCAATACAGTGCGGCCCTTCGGCCTCTTGCCCTGTGGTGTTTATCCCGATTGCTGGACCAGCAAATACTGCGCCAGTGTCAATTACCAAGACACCGTTCGTGATTGACACAGCAAAACGATCCATTCCGCGTGGCGCTGGTCCACCTTTTTTTTCACCCACACGATTGTATTGCGAACCATGGCACGGACATTCAAACCACTGCGAACTCTTGCATTCTGGAACACGACAACCAAGATGTGGACACTTCTGGTACAACGCCACGATTCCGGCTTCCATTCCTGAAAAAACAGGTGCTTGATTGCCATAAATAATTTTTGCTTTTCCGATTGCATCTTTTGGATACTCCGTCACCCATGAACGCGCTTCAGAGAGATACAAGAAACCTTTATTCGCACGGATTCGTTGAGTCACCTCATCAATTTTTCCGACGGAAATTTTGGAACCGAATCCGCCCTCCGCACCTTTCCACAAAAACCCGATGCTCGCCGCTCCAAACCCACCCAGGCTTGCCGTCATCAATGTGACTGTGGCGCGATTAAAAAACTGTCGGCGAGTAACACCAAGAGTTTCTTCATCTGGAGGCGACCACTCCTGTATCTCTGGTGGTGATGCCTTAACCAATACTCCACCACGAGTTGCGTTTGCCTCGCGCTCAATATCCCTGCCCGAAATTTCTGTCTCTGGCACACTCTGTGTTTTGCGGTCACGCTGCCGGGTCTCGCGCGACAACACACCGCCACCACGCACCCCACCACGACGAGCAGATGTGAACAGCACTGCAGCGCCGAGCACGACTGCTGCTGCGATTACTAGTGAGATGATGACTGCTGTACTCATTGCTATGTTGCCTAAATCCGTTCTGTCTCGTGCTTTTTAAAACTCAAAGAAAATTCCGTCGCGCCACGGGAACGTGAAGTTGAAACCAGGTCCGCGAAAAAATGATCCGATGATAACTAAGACCGCCCAGAACATGAGGTGCACTGTCATGAGGCTTGTCATAAATTTTCGATCTTCAGGCTTATTCGATGGGTTCTTGTCAAGATACGCCGCCAGAATAAGTGCGATTAGTCCAATGCCTGGCAATGTCACACCAGCAATCATTGGATGAAACATTGTGAGGAGTTCTTGAAGACCCAAGAAATACCACGGTGCCTTGGAAGGGTTTGGAGTTTGGTTGAAGTTGGCTGCTTGCAACAAAGGCGCATTGACAACCCAAGAAAACACAAACAAGAACGCGGTACACGCCAGCGATGCAACAAACTCAACAGCGAGCAAATGTGGCCATGTATGAACTTTGTCAACTGGCAATGTCTTTACTTCTTGAATAGAACCAGACTTCACAACTGTCAAAAGTCGTTGCGTGTGTCCGCCAGGACCTGCGGCTAACGGCAATCCACCGCTTGCAGGTGCAGTCGCTACTACTGCATCAGCCTTATCCGCAACTGCTACTGCACCCCCTGCGCGAGCGGCGCGAGTTCGGTCAAGTAAGTGTTGTGGTATGCGAGAGTCTCCGGCTGCCTCTGATGGTGCGTCTGCTCCGGACGCAGCGGCTGCTTTGTCACGCGCTTCTTGTGCACGCTTCAGAAGATGCTCTGGAATTTCAGTCATTGCGCACTCACCTTTCTCACAATGGTCCCGAGATTCCGCCGTCTTTACGGACGCGCCAGAAATGCACGGCCATAAAAATTACAATGATGAATGGGAACAAAAGAACATGCAATACATACCATCGCAAGAGTGTTTCTGAGCCGATTTCGACACCGCCTAACAACACGAATCTGACCTGCGAACCGATGACAGGCGAATAGCCCATCATGTTGGTACCAACCGTCACAGCCCACAGTGCAAGTTGATCCCATGGCAACAAGTAGCCGGTGAAAGAAAGGAGCAACGTCAGTGTCAACAACACAACACCGATCACCCAGTTGAACTCACGTGGCGGCTTGTATGCACCATGATAAAACACGCGTGACATATGCAAAAAGACAGTCAAAACCATGAGGTGAGCGCCCCATCTGTGCATGTTTCGAACCATCAACCCAAACGTCACAGATGTCTGCAGCGTCTGAATATCCTCCCATGCATTTGTTGCTGTTGGACGATAGAAAAACATCAAGAAAATACCCGTCACCGTCAGCAAAATAAATAGGAAGAAACTCAGTCCGCCTAAACAGAGTGTGTAACTCACTTTGACTGCGTGGCGCTTCACTTTTACTGGGTGAAGGTGATACAAAACAGAGTTCATGATGACGTATGAACGGTTTCGTGGACTATCGGTGTAGCCCTTGCGAAAGATTGAGCCTGGTCGAAAAATAGATGTCCATGCTTGACTCCCCAATGTGGCCTGCCCGAGTTTGGCGGCTCGCTCTTTGAGTGTTGGTCTGGGACTATCGATTACTTTTGCCATGATGTGTTCCGTTTATCTTAGAGGCGTAGGCCGTAGGCATAGCCATGAGCATTGGTACGAGTGTGACTATCTCCGGTTGCGGCAGGTTCTCCTACCTTGCCCATGATGATGACTCCGGTTGGGCAACGATCGACGCAGAGTGCACACCGCGTGCACACATCGTCGTCAATAATAAAGAGCACATGATCTGATGGATCTGCGCCTGGCATTTCGATGCCAGTTGACTCCGCAATCGCATTTGTAGCCACCATATGGATGCATTTCCATGGGCAAATATCAACGCAGCCCTCGCACATAATGCACTCGCTTTGGTCGATGTGAATGAATTGTTTCGGCTTCACAGCCTTTCCAAGATATTCAGCATCCACCTCGACGAGTTGATACTCATCGGACCACTCTGGCATTGGCGGATTGGCGTCAGTACGTGTCATAGATAAATCCTGCTATGCCTTCTTCACCAATGGACGACCGTATGGGGAAGTTTCTATTTCTTTTGTCACAGCCTGTCCGCGCTTTTGCCACCACGCACCGAGTGCAATCAAAATGCCTATGAAAATCACATGAATCACCACAACAACAATATCTCGCAATGCTTCGTAACTAATCGTAAAGGGGAACTGACCGCCAAAGGCCTTGGGTTTCAAGATGTCAAAAGGACCGAGTAACAACATGTCTTTGCGCCATCCAAGATTTTTGTCAGCATGGTCGATCCACTGGTGAGGAACCACGCCAAACGCCATGAACAGCACGAAAAAGACATACACAGAACCAAACATTGCCTCGCCCCATGACACCGGAGCACCTGGTTTACGACGTTTTCCGTAGGCCATGATTGCGTAGATCAATACCAACGTGACAGCAGAAGAGAACAAAAAAGCTTGATTGACTCCTGGCCATTTCAAAATATTGATCGCAAGCATGATGGCGGCTAGTTCTCCGGACTGAGGGACAATTGTAGGTACGTTCTGAGTAGTGAAACCACTGAGAACACTACTCAGGATGACAGACAAAACCGTTATTTCTCGGCATGTCACCAAAGTCACGGTGCCCACTTGTGCCGGCCCGTCCAGCACGGGTGGTTGTGCTTTTGTGCAAAACGCGAGTAACCCATAGTTGCTCATTTGTCACATGATTCCTCAAGTAGGTCGCCGATTGTCTATCGTTATAGCGTGACTGAAATCCCCGAACACTTGCTGAAGCGCTCACAAGAGCGTCGTGCCGCGGCAGCCGGAGAAACTGCTTCTGGTCAGCCGGCATCCGGAGCCACTCCTGCCACTACCAGCAATGCACCAGCCGTCGCCCCCAAGGCCGCTGCCCCAGTGGTGGCTAAAGCACCCAAGCCCATCTCCCCATCTGTGGCGGCAGCAAATGCCCGTAAAAAGATCCCCTATTGGGCAATGGCAACTTTGAGCCTCTTGCCGTTGTGGGCATTTATGTATTTTATTGCTCTCAAGCCGTCCAATGTCGTTGCGGCTGGGCCACTCAGCATTGGCGCTGAAGTTTTTGGTGGTTGTGCTGGTTGCCACGGCGCTCAAGGTGCTGGTGGTGCTGGTCGAGTGCTGTATCAAGGAGAAGTTCTTAAGACGTTCCCAAAGATTGAGGACATGCTCAATTTTGTCTACACCGGCAGTCAAAAATATGTTTCTGATGGGCTCTCCATCTATGGCAACCCCGACCGTGAAGGTGGTGCACATGCGCCACTGTCATACAACGGAAACCCAATGCCAATGCAAGGCGAAAAAGCCGGTGGTGGGTTAACCGATGAAGAAATTCTCTCAGTGGTGTGTTACGGCCGCTACGTAATTAGTGGTGCAGACCCCAAGAGCGAAAAATGGGAAAAAGAATACGAGACATGGTGTTCCCCAGAGTCAGAAATCTTTATCGGTCTTGAGACTGGGTCAACAAGTTTTGACTCGATCGACAAAGACTTTGCCAGTCTGCCCGACAAACCAGGCTTCGTCGGCACAGAAGCACGCGCATCAATCACTGGCTAAATCACGCAACATCGTCATTCATGCGATTGACTGAGTAGTGCTATGACTGACATTGATTCTGCCCCTGTCGCGCTAAACGCCCCAGCGCGCGATACAGAAGTTCTTGTCATCGGTGGAGGACCAGCAGGTGCAAGCGCTGGTTACTGGCTTTCCCAACTTGGACATGATGTCACGATCATTGAGAAAAAAACTTTCCCACGTGAAAAAACTTGCGGTGATGGTTTGACACCACGTGCAGTCAAACAACTTCACGACATGGGACTCGGTGATCAGTTAACACAATTTCATCGCTACGAAGGTTTGCGTGCAAAGGCACACGGTAAAGCACTCGAGATGCACTGGCCCGAACATCCGATTTATCCGCAACATGGTTATGTTGTGCGCCGCCGCGAACTCGACATGATGGTTGCAAAAAATGCACAATCTTCGGGGGCTCACTTACTAGAGGGACATGAAGCGCTCACTCCAATTCTTGATCGTGGATTCGTTCGTGGTGCAGTGATTACATCAAAGGCTGACAACACAACATTTGAAATACACGCTAAATACGTCATTGTCGCTGATGGTGCAAACTCCAGATTCGGTCGTGCGCTCGGAACTTCTCGTGCCAAGAAATGGCCATATGGCACTGCAATACGCACATATTGGGAAAGCCCACGCCATGCAGAACCCTGGATCGAATCTGCGCTTGACGTCAAAGATCGCAACGGAAACTCGATGCCTGGCTATGGATGGATCTTCCCAGTTGGCGACGGAACAATCAACATCGGCGTGGGCTTGCTCTCAACTTTTCGAGATTTTAAAAGTGTGAACACAACACACATGCTTGATTCATATGCGCACATGATTGCTGATGACTGGGGAATCAATCCAGATACACCAACCTGCAAAGCGACAAGTGGACGAATTCCGATGGGTGGTTCGGTTGGTCCCAAGATTGGTCCAACTCACATTGTCATTGGTGATGCCGCCGGCAGCGTGAATCCATTTAACGGCGAAGGAATTGACTACGCATACGAGACAGCGCACATGGCTGCAGATTGTCTACACGATGCGCTTGTGAGCGGAGACCCTGTTGCATTGCAGCGATACTCAAAATTAGTTGAAGATGAGTACGGTGAGTATTTCAAAGTAGCCAGGCTCTTCGCGCGTATCATCGGTCGGCCCGTGCTGATGCGCGAACTCTCGCGCGTTGGTTTACAATCGCGCACACTGATGGAGTGGGTGCTGCGAATCATGGCAAATCTTTTACGACCTGACGAAGTTGGTGCAGCCGAAGTGGCGTATAAAGCGGCAGCACAAATTGTCCGCTTGTTCCCTAATGCTTAGACGCACGACACTTGAACAACTACATCTTGCTCTAAATCAATAATCGCTACAGCAGACGTTCCCGGAAACCGGGTAATGAAATCACGTAGCGATGTTGTGTCTGAGTTGGAGCAAACTCGTTTGACTCCGACACCGAGCGGCAGAACCCAACCGTTGCCCAAAATGCCTTCATCTCCGTTGCTTTGCATATCAACTAGGCCCGGTAAACGGAGTTGCTCTGTACCATTTTTTGAATCAGCCTGCACGAGTGCAAACCACACCACCGCATCACCAAGCATGTCTGCCACAAGTACACACGCCGATGGTTGTGAAAAATCAGTGCAGGCAGTTACCGAGTCATAATCATCAACATACGTGCCATCGGGAATGATCATGGTTTGGTCATTAGCAAGAGTGAGTTGTATTGCGCCGACCGTTCGACTCTCCAGCACCGACCAACCAGGATCGGTGGTCGCCTTTGTTACTGATGCAAAGAGATCAATACGTCGTTTTGTTGTGTTGCCAACAACTGAATCAGAACCTGACCCACGCATAAAGAGAAACAGCACCGATGCAGCCACCACGGCAAGCAAACTAAAAACGACAACAACGCGGCGGTTTAGTGACTGTTCCATTGCAACGCCTCATGTGCAATTTCACCAATTCGATTAATCACCGCGTCGTCATGGCTGAGTCCGACGAATAAAGCCTCATAAGCCCCAGGCGCCATCGCCACCCCAGCAGACAACATCGCATGAAAAACCTTGGCGAACAGTGCCTCATCAGTGGTTTTGGCGTCAGCGAAGTTCTGCGGAGCGTTGTTTTTAAGCCCCGAGCCAAAGTGCATCCCCACCAAAGTTGCGACAACGGGGAACTGAGCCACGATGCCATTGGCAGCACATGCATCTCGCAACAACGCACTCAATCGGCGTGCCCGTGCTGATAGTTCCATATAGACATCAGCACTGAGTTCGTTGAGTGCCGCAAGTCCGGCTGCTGTTGCGAGTGGATTGCCCGCCAAAGTTCCGGCATGAAACACGGGACCAAGCGGTGATAAATGATTCATCACAGCAGCAGAACCCCCAACAGCACCAATTGGCAAACCTCCACCAATTACTTTTCCGAAGCACGTGATGTCTGGTCGAACGTCATACTTGGCTTGAGCTCCGCCAAGACCCAAGCGAAAACCAGTAATAACCTCATCAAAAATTAAGAGTGCGCCAACGCGATCACACTCCGCGCGTAGACCTTCTAAAAATCCGGGCACCGGAGGCACGACTCCCATGTTGGCGGCAACGGGTTCAACAATGACAGCAGCAATATCATCATCTAAATGTGGAACAACGTTGTACGGCACCACCCATGTGTTGGCAACTGTTTCTTCTGGAACTCCGGCAGTACCTGGCAAACCCAGCGTGGCAACGCCACTTCCGCCCGCCACCAATAACGCATCAGTCGCTCCATGAAAATTGCCATGAAATGTCACGATGCGTTTGCGGCCAGTTGCACCGCGGGCCAAACGAACTGCTGTACTCGTCGCTTCTGTTCCGCTATTCATCAGACGCACACGCTCACAACTTGGGACGCGCTCAGAGATTGCTTCGGCAAGTTTCATTTCTCGTGGCGTTGGCGCACCATACGATGTTCCGTCAACAGCAGCAGCGGTAATAGCAGCAGTCACCGCTGGATGAGCATGACCCAAAATAATTGCGCCGTAACTTTGGACAAGGTCAATCATCTGTCGACCCTCGACGTCATATAAATACGCACCAGAACCACGCGCTACTAGAAAGGGCGTCCCACCAACGGCACGAAACGCACGAATCGACGAGTTCACACCGCCCGGAATAACCGCTGCTGATCGCTCGAACAGTTGTTGATTTGAGGGCACACCAGCGCCCTTGCAAGTGATTGCCGAACAACCAGCCTGCACGCATTGCACAGGATCACAGAAAGCGATACTCACCGTGCGTTCATCGATTCAGCAAACCATCGTGCAAAATACGTCAGAATAATATCTGCGCCTGCTCGCTTGATTGCGGTGAGATGCTCCATCGCAGTTGCATCATGATCGATCCAACCATTTTGGGCAGCAGCTTTAATCATGGAGTATTCGCCGCTCACGTGATACGCCGCCACTGGCACATCAACTGATTGTCGCACTGCACTAATGACATCAAGATATGCAAGTGCAGGCTTGATCATGACGATGTCGGCTCCTTGAGCAATGTCTTCATGTACTTCGCGCAAGGCCTCGTTAGCGTTATGCCAATCTTGTTGGTACCCTCGGCGATGACCCCCATCGGCAATGTTCACATCAACTGCCTCACGAAAAGGTCCGTACAAAGAAGATGCATACTTTGCTGAGTACGCCATTATTGCTACGCCAGAATGTCCGGCACCATCTAATGCTGCGCGAATAGCACCGACTTGACCATCCATCATTCCGCTTGGTGCCACCATGTGTGCACCTGCATTGGCCTGAGCAATCGCAATCTTGCAGTACACATCAAGTGTCTTGTCGTTATCGACTGAACCATGACCATCGAGTATTCCGCAATGACCATGCGATGTGTATTCGTCCACGCACAAGTCGGCGATAATTACCATCTCGTCACCAACCTCAGCTCGCACTTTGGCGAGTGCAATTTGAGCGATGCCACGCGGATCAAAAGCACCTGACCCGACTTCATCTTTAGACGCTGGAACTCCGAATAAAATCACTCCTCGAACACCTAGATCGCGCAACTCAACTATCTCCTGAACGAGCGAATCAATAGTGTGTTGCATCACTCCAGGAAGCGACATAATCGGATGAGGTGCTGAAATTCCCTCTCTTACAAAAAGAGGTGCGACCAGATCAGAAGTGTGTAGACGAGTCTGGGCGACCAAGTCGCGCATGGACTCTGTGGCGCGTAGTCGTCGGGGGCGAGATGTCGGGAACACTTCTCTAAATGCTATGGGCGTTTCAGCGTAAATTTATTGATTCCACTTTCTTGTTTTCAACATGTCTGTACCCGGGCAGTACAACCCCCGCAAGACCAGGTGCTGGAGACGGTGCTCAGTTGTGGCGTATGGCTCTGCGCAGTGGTACTTATTGACAGGCGTCTATTGCAGCCTGCACGAAAGCTGTCATGCTTTGTTCGGATGCTGTTGCTGTGACGCTCAGTCCACGCGCGATTGCAGTACTTGATGTAGACGGACCGAGGCTGATCACAATCGGTGGAGTTGATGCGCCAAAAACATCGAACCACGCGAGGACGGCACTTGATGATGCCAATAACAAGATGTCAGCAGCAAGAGCGGGCAGCATCTTGTCGGGACTTGGTCGCACATGCGTTGTGCGATATGCGACAACAGATGTGACATGCCAACCAAGATTTGTGAGTCCATCAGCAACTTCTGTGTCAGCGAGATCTCCTTGCACAAGAAGCACGCTCCCGGATCCTGCCGGAAATTGATGAACAAGTTGTGTTGCGCGTGCAGGAGATGCAACTAGGTCAGATTCGTGACCTAGAGTTCGCGCAGTTGCCTCACCAACCACTGCAATTTTGGTGACACCGTTGCGATTATTTGGCGCAGATGAAAGAGCAAGAAATGGGGAGACGCGTTCTGCACCGTTTGGCGATGTCACGACAATCCAATCAAACTCATTGAGACGTTGTAGTAGTTCATCGCGTTGGCGGCCATTATCAAGTGGCTCTGCGATGGCAATGAGTGGCAGTTCAACTACTTTGGCACCGTGTGCCGTGAGAAGTTCAGTGAGTTCTTTATTTTGGGTGGCTGCTCGTGTGACAACAACAGTGCGACCAAGTAGTTCGTCGCTCAACTGCGCCGACCTCTACGCAGTTGCTTTTGACATTCCCTAGCAATTTCTCGTCCCACCTCAAGATGGTCGTGAATATCCAGAATAGAGCCCGTGAGTTGCACTGATGTGATGTCGTTGGCCATAAACGCGCGAAGCATGTGGTCTGGTGACACGTGCGCAGCAATCGGGGCAGTGCAACCAGCACCGAGTTCGCTGAGAAATGCACGTTCTGTTTCGACAGCACGACGAGTTGGGGCGTGATCAATGATCTGCAAAAGTCTTCGCGTTGCGTCATCAAGGGCACGCACTTCTACGGCAACACAACCTTGTCCAACCATTGGAACTGCATCATCAAGGGACAGCACCTGCGTAATTCGATCTTGAAGATCTAAAACCTCAAGTGCAGCCACTGCCATCACGATTGCACCATTTTCAGGAATCTTGTCAAGACGAGTATTGATGTTGCCGCGTAGGTCAACGAACTGTAGATCTGGTCGCAGTCGTGCAAGTTGTGCGCGACGACGAACTGATCCTGTGGCAACAGTTGCTCCACTAGCGAGACCATCAAGCGTAGAACCGACGAGTGCGTCGTTGGCAGTGCGTCGTTCAGTAAACGCAGCAATCACTAATCCAGCCTGTTGTTCGGAGGGTAGATCTTTTGCTGAGTGCACTGCGATATCAGCGTGTCCGTCTAATACTGCTCGCTGTACTTCTTTGACGAAAACACCCTGACCGCCAATTTCATGCAATGGTGTATCTGCTTTTTTGTCACCAAGTGTTTCGACAAAAACAAATTCGATCACCAAATCAGCATCAGCGGCAATCAGTTGTTGCGCCAAAAACTCACTCTGCTTTTTTGCCTGAGCACTGCTTCGTGTGGCGAGACGAATCGTTGTCATGCCACTAGCGTACGAAGTTTGCCGACGAACTACTGCAATCCAAAGAGGTCGCGTACCGCGGCGGACAACCGATCGCCCTGGGGGGTACCGGCTGCATCTTTGAGTTGGATCGAAGGCGAATGCAACAACTTGGCAAGAATCCCGCGGGTCAGCGATTCGACAACTTCTCGTTGATCGTCGGTGAGGTCTTCTAGACGATGGGCATAGCGAGTGAGTTCTTCTTGGCGCACACGCTCAGCAACTTCGCGAAGTTGAGAAATCAGTGGCGCTGCTTGACGAGCAACTGAATCGACGACAAATCGCTCGACTTCTTGACCCACGATGTCTCGAACCTTTGCGGCCTCACCGGCGCGCTGTTCTACTCCTCGAGACGCCCAATCACTGAGGTCTCCAAGATCTCGCAGCGTCACTCCATCAAGATGACTGGCTGCAGGCTCAACATCACGCGGAAGAGCGATATCCACAATCAACAGTGGCGTTGTCACTGATGATCGTGCTCTGGCAAGTGCATCAGCGGTGATTACTGCTTGACCTGCACCCGTGCAAGCCAATACAACATCTGCTCGTGATAACTCGGATTCAAGGTCATCCATTGACGCAACTTTGGCATCGATGCGTTGCGCTAAATCACGTGCGCGCGACTCGGTGCGATTCATGACCGTGATGCTTGATGCACCGGCACGCAATAACGCACTTGCAACACCTTCACCCATTCCGCCAGCCCCTACAACAAGAACGCGCCGCTCAGACAGTGTGCCTAAAATCTCTTGGGCCATTTCGACTGCTGCATGTGCTATCGAGGTTGTAGAGCGACTGATTCCGGTTTCTGTTCGTGCTCGCTTGCCTACTTCTAAAGAATGCCTGAACAGTGCGTTGAGCGCGGTTCGTGCCACGCCTTCTGCGCGAGCGGTCTCCCACGCGTCGCCGACTTGTCCGAGGATTTCAGTTTCGCCAACGACTGCTGAATCGAGACCAGATGCAACTTCGAATAAGTGTGCGATTGCTGCTTCGTCATGTTGGCTGTAGAGATGCGGATGAAGTTCGTCTGGCGTGAGACCACTTGATTCGCAGAAAAAATCTCGGATGTCGGCGTATGCGGCATGAAAACGTTCGGTGATTGCGTACACCTCAATGCGATTACATGTTGACAAGACAACCACCTCGCGCACATCATCACGCACAGACAAACTGTGAAGCGCTTTGGGAAGTGCTTCTTTAGAAATGGTGATGCGCTCAAGAAGTTCGAGCGGACTTGTGCGGTGATTGATTCCGATGACGACGATGCTCATGAGTTGTCTACGCGATCACTGACTCTGAGGCTGAGGTGACGGTAGTTGCACGCGCATCACTGCGAACCTGTTCGTAGTAGCTCAAGATTTGTAATTCGAGCGCCATGTCTACTTTGCGCACATGAATATCAGAGGGCAGATTCAACATGACGGGGGCAAAGTTGAGAATAGATCCGATTCCGGCTCGCACAAGAAGATCTGCTGCTGACTGCGCATGTTGGGCAGGTACAGCGATGATGCCAATGCTGACTCCTTTTGATTGAACAATGAGAGGCAGGTCGTCAACATGACTTACGCGAACGCCACCCACAACGCTGCCCACTTTTGCCGAGTCACTATCAACGACGGCAGCAACCACAAATCCGCGCTCGCTGAGGCCGCCGTAATTGCCAAGAGCTTGTCCAAGATTGCCGGCACCAACAATGACGATTGGCCATGACTTGTTCAGCCCAAGTTCACGCTGAATTTGATACAACAAGTAGGCAACGTCGTAACCAACACCACGAGTTCCATAGCTTCCTAAATACGACAAATCTTTTCGGACCTTGGCGGCATTCTGCCCAGCCAGAACTGCAAGTTGATCACTTGAGATTTGCGTGCAATTGTCTGCGGTGAGATCATTGAGAATGCGCAGATATAGAGGAAGGCGAATCACGGCTGCTTCTGGGATGCGACGACGAGAGACGGGGGTCATGACCTCTACGCTATTACTTCGTGCATTCATTCACGAAGTCCACAGGGGTCCATCTAGGCTTTCTCCCGTGACCTTTTGCACTCGTGATCATCTTGTGAGTCACGTGGTGGTGTTCTGAATACCGCCCTTGCCGCCACATCTGTCCTGATCGCACTGGCCTTTGGACTCAGCACGCTGGACCGTTGGTTGCGTCGTGACCGTCGCCAAGACTTGGTGTGGACGGTAGCGATGACACTCTTTAGTTGTGCATCATTGGCCTTGTGGTGGGCTCAGGCTCGAGGCTGGAGCGATATTTCATTCCGGATATTTTTTGCCTTGGGAGCCGTCATCAATGTCCCATGGTTGGCGTTAGGAACTGTGTATCTCTTTCTGGGGACACGAATTGGCGACATCGTGGGTCGATGGCTGTTGGGTTTCACTGGGTTTTCGGTGGGAGTCGTCTTGGTAGCACCGCTGAAAGCGCCTGTTCTCGCCGATGAATTCCCCACTGCCCGCGATCTTTTTGGCGTGACACCGCGCATCCTCGCGGCCGTTGGTTCTGGAGTTCCGGCGCTGGTTATTTTTGTCGGAGCAATTTGGTCGGCGATCAGTCTTTCGCGAGGGAAATCCCCCACCATCACGACAGCCGCCACACGAGAAGTGAAGTCACCTCGAGCACTGGCGAGCGGAAATATTTTAATTGCTCTTGGAACCGCAGTGTTATCCGCGAGCGGAACCGTGGCTGGCCGACTAGGCAAGGACACTGCCTTTGTCGCCTCATTGCTCGTCGGAATCAGCATCTTGTTTCTGGGGTTTATTGTCGCCACATACGGCACTGCTGCGCGTTCGGCGCGACAACAGTTGATTATTTGAGCATCAACAGATTGACGATTCCGGCACCAAAAATAACCACGATCAAAAGAACAACGGCAAGTGTTGTAGAGGGGCGCATGTCTCTACCGTAGTGCGTGGCGCTACTTGGAACGGAGTGAGACTGCAGAAGTCGTGGTTCCTGCATCGCCGTCTCCGGCAAACAGTGACACCCTGTCTCCAGTTCCCACATTAAGAGTGCTCGCTGCAGATTCACGATCACACGCAAGTGCCAGCATTCCGTATGAATCGATAACAAGCCCAACTCCCCCGGTTGGAATAGCAGCAAAATTAGCAAGGACCTTCATGCTGCGGATGTCATCTGCCACGAGTACTCGCAATTGCGTTGGTAGGTGTGCAATGTCATCGACGCCAACGTTGAGTTGACAATTACCAAAAGAATCAATCCATGTGATTTCACAACGCAACCCCGCACCATACTCGTCATGGGTTTCTTCTTGAGACAGCGGCACGACGCCAGGGACAAGAAGATCGGCATCAACTTCTTCACCTACTTCTGACAGATTGCCTCCGTTACACAAAAACGCCGCAACAGGGGCGAAAATATCACGCCCTGCAAAAGTGTTTCCGGGAGCCAACAGATGCAGGTCTGTGTTGGTGAGAGCAAACGCACGTTGCGCGCCGCCAGCCATTGCCACGGCTGGAGCAAGCAAACCATTATCTGGTCCGAGCAGAATGCCATCTCCATCTGCAACTTCGATAGCGATCGCACGACGATTGGTTCCGACACCAGGGTCGACAACTGCAATCACGATTCCTTTTGGAACATATTGAATTGCTCTTGCCAATGTGAGGCTGCCAGAACGAATATCAAATGCCGCAACGCCGTGTGTGATGTCGGTGATCGTCACGTGCGGGGCCATGTCGATCATCACGGATTTCATCACGCCAACAAATTCATCTTGGAGGCCATAATCAGTGAGTAACGAAATGTGTGAGTACTTCATGATTGATTGACCAATGTGTTGCGATGCACTGAGCGACTAAACGACAGGGCCGATGTCAACCCCCCGATGACATCGGCCCTGTCGGCGCAGTTCCCGAGGGAACGCGACTCTCGAACTGGGCGAACCCTGTTCGGCGACTTCGTACCTCTGTACCCTACGCCCAAATGAGTGGTTATGAAAAATGTCACGCTATTTATTTTCTTGGGACCGACCAAAGCCCTAGGCGCCCATTTCCCGACTGCGGGCGGCGGCGGCGGCGACAGCTTGGTCCAGGATCTGGCGAATTTGGGCAGTTTCAAGCACCAACAGCCCTGCAGCCGTTGTGCCATTGGGAGATGTCACCCGCTCACGCAATGTCGACGCAGTTTCTGGGGACTCGGCCAGCAATATTCCAGAGCCCCGAAACAATTGTTTGACGAGGATTTCGGCCACATCGGGAGCAAGTCCCTGCGCCACTCCAGCGGCGATCAAGGCTTCGGCAATCAGGAATAAATAGCCAGGTCCAGAACCAGAAACTGCCGTGACGGCATCGATCTGATCTTCTGACACGCGCACAACGATGCCGACTGCAGCCAACATTGACTCTGCCCACTCTATGTCTGCATCAGAACAACTCGTCCCTGCTGCGAGTCCGGTGACACCCTCTGCCACTAACGCAGGTGTGTTGGGCATTGCTCGGATCGCAGCAATATCTGCACCCAATGCGTGCTCAAGAGTTGCTAGTGAGATGCCCGCGGCAATCGACACAACACGTTGTACTCCGACTTTGCGAAGTTGTGTACACACATCAACAACTGACTGAGGTTTGACAGCAACGATTGCACCACCACACGAAATGATTGTGGCCGACGTGCGAACGCCAAATTGTTTCGCGACTTCATTTCGTTTATCTTCGTCGATCTCAACGACCACGATGGATTCAGCCAAAACACCACCAGCGATAAGACCAGCGATAAGCGCCGTGCCCATATTGCCACCGCCGATAATGGCTAGAGAAGGTGTAGTGGATGTCATTTTTCAGAGGCTAACGGCGCATCGGTGCGCGCAAAACGTGTGGTGAATCCCGTGCGAATGAGCATTGGGAAGAAACGCTCAACTGTGGCATACATCGTGCCAATAATGCGGTCTAGTTCTGACTCGGTGAGCACCCCAAGTGGCAATTCGCCCCGCAGAAAAAGGGCATCCTCAATGCCAATTGAAAAGTGTGCACCAGTGATGCGTTCGTTCTGGCGTAGGGCAAACTCATACAACTCTTGTGCGTTTTCTTCGGGAGCAGGCATAACATATGTTTCGTAGCGAAGTGTGCGTTGTCCAAGCAATAACCAGATCGTTGTGAAATCTTTTTCTTCACCACGCATGCGCACAAACCACCGACGTTCATCTGTCTCGCCACGATCGACTGCAACGATTGCATCGTTCTTGTTTGACAATATTTCGAGCCATTGATCGATGTATCGTTCGAAGTCAACAAGAATGGAATCTGCAAATAATTCACTCATGTGGTCAATCTGTTCGCTCGCTTAAACACAAATCACACGATCACGTATTGCCAAGTCTGCGTAGACACGGCGCAATCTTGCAGCAGCAAAACTCCACGTGTAACGCGTGGCATGCTCAGCCGCAGCAGCAGACATTGCCGTCGTCATGTGAGTGTTGTTAAGAATTTCGGCAATATGTTCTGCAAAAATCTCTGGTTTGCGATTAGCCACCAAGAAGCCCGTTCGACCGTGCTCGACAACAGTAAGTAGTCCGCCTACGGCATTTGCCACAACCGGAGTTCCGCATGCTGCTGCCTCTAGAGCAACGAGTCCAAAACTTTCGCTACGGCTTGGCACAAGAACCACATCGGCTGCGCGGTAATACGTTGACAACAAATGGTGTGGCTGTGGAGCAATGAAATGCACACGGTCGTTAAGGCGGTGTTGCGTAATTAGTGCTTGCACTGCAGCAAAGTAGGCGTCGCCCTCGGCGCCACTTGCTCCGCCGACAATCAACAAATGTGCATCTTTGCGATCAAGCGCTGCGAGTGCTTCAACAGCGACGTCAACGCCTTTGAGAGGTTGAATACGGCCAACAAATAACAAGACAGGATGATCGCTCAGACCAAGCGCCTTGCGAGCGCCTTTTTTATCGCCAGGAGCAAAGAATGCATGCTCTACTCCGGGTGCAACAATTTCAAGTGATCCAGGAGGTGGTCCGTATAACGACACAAATTGACGTTCTTCTTCGGTGCAACTCACGCAGATCGCATCTGAACAACCGATGACATTGATTTCGGCCTGTTCGCGGTGCGCCGACTCATAGTCACCACCTTGCGCTTTGACACGTGCAAAAGTATGAAATGTCGACACAAGTGGGACACCAAGTGCATGCTTGAGATCGTGTCCAGCAACACCTGACATCCAGTAATTGGCATGCAAAACATCTGTGCCACCAGCAGCCGTGATGTGTTGCATCACATTGTCAGTGAACTCAGGAATCATTGACGGCAGCGAATCTTTAGGAATATCAAAATCACCAGCAGGGATGTGAACCACTTTGTGATTTGGTTCGATGTTCACCACTGACGGAAGACCTGGTTTCCAGGCTCGCGTGTATGTGGTGCAGTCAACGCCAGCGTGTGACAAGGCCGAAACTAATTCGCGTACATAGACGTTCATGCCACCACCATCGCCCACGCCGGGCTGAACCAATGGAGACGTATGAAATGAGAGCACAGCCACGCGTTGCATGCATGGTCAATCTATCCCCAGAGTCCTGAAATTGGCTCCGCGGAGCCGCCATTTGGTGGCCGAGTGATAATTGACTCAGGCCCTCGGGCCAGATTTCAGTCAGTCAGCAAGGCTGCTGTGCCGCCATCTCGCAAACGAGCAACAAGTTCTGCCGTGAGTGCATCGATTTGCTCAAACATCTGATGGCGTTGTTGCGAACAACTCTGCTCAAACAATGTGAGAGCGTCACGAAGTGCGCTGATATCTGCATCTGTTAATGACTCAAGATTTTCAAATGAAAATTCTTCGCAGAGTTCATCGAGTTGCACTAACAAAGGATGATCGGCGGGAACATCTGTCTCACGTGGTGGTCGGGCGCTTCCGCCGCCGTGTTCTTGTCCGAAAACATTTGCCAGACGCTCTGTCAAGGTGCCGCTCGGCGCAGGAGCCTTTGTTGCACGGCGGCGTTCTTCGTCAAGTACGAGATCGATGCGCCCTTGTGTCAGTCGTCGCACAAATGACACTGCGTCTTCTTGGCGTTGCAGAGCGTTGCGCTGAGCGCGCAAGTCTGACAATGACAAGTGCGTTGCATCGCTCATTCTGATCCTCCTGAAACAGGTGGCAAAACTGCCAATTCATCGGTGTCGAGCAGAACACATGATGCGTCGGCTTCTTCGCCATTCACCCAGATACGACTTGATGCCAAAACTGCAGCGAACGTGTCTCCATAACGAGCAACCGCAACATCCAAGACTTCAGCCACGGTTGCGCCAGGGACGCTGTCCGTTGACCGTCCAACAGCCTCACGTGCTGCCGCAAAAAAACGCATCTGAGCCACGCATCCGAGCGTACTCGCCGAACTACCCTTAGGAGCCGTGTCCTCGTCAGCCCCAACAACTCGAATTCTGGTCCTGCGCCATGGCGAGAGTGAATGGAACGCGCTGGGAAAGTGGCAGGGACAAGCCGATCCCCCTCTCACAGATGATGGACGCCAACAAGCTTTTCGGGCGATTGAAAAACTTGGCACTTTTGATCTCATCGCGTGTAGCGATCTGCAGCGGGCACACGAAACCGCCCAAATCATCGCTCACGGCATTGGTGTTGGGCCGCTCATTGTTGATGCACGATTACGTGAGACCGATGTTGGCGAATGGCAAGGACTCACGCATTCTCAGATAGAACGACAATGGCCAGGATGGCTCGACGGCCATCGACGACCCCCGTCTTTTGAATCAGACACTTCTTTGATTACCCGCTTTACGGCAGCACTTGGGGATATTTCAGAACTCTGCGCGGGA
>Ga0208960_1000485_pt1 | contig 22407 bp, 20 predicted proteins | sample GreLakmeON33MSRF_FD_187703 | JGI IMG/M metagenome (GOLD analysis project Ga0208960, IMG submission 187703) | Freshwater lentic microbial communities from great Laurentian Lakes, MI, USA - Great Lakes metaG ON33MSRF (SPAdes) | ecosystem: Environmental > Aquatic > Freshwater > Lake | place: Great...
CCCCCTTGAACCTGGACCACATCCGCGCCGAGTTTCCGGCCCTGCAGGGCGAGGGCGTTTATTTGGACAATGCCGGCGGCTCGCTGGTGCTGCGCCGGGTCGCCGACCGGGTGCGCGACTACCTGCTCACCAGCAGCGTGCAGCTCGGCGCCAGCTACAGCCAGTCGCAGGACGCCGGCGCCCGCGTGCTGGCCGCGCGCCGCTCGGTGGCCGCGCTGATCAATGCCGCCCATGACGACGAGGTGGTGATGGGCAGCGCCACCACCGCGCTGATGTTCCAGCTGACCAGCGCCTTGTTGCCCGGCATCCGGCCGGGCGACGAAATCATTGTCACCAACAGCGACCACGAGGCCAATATCGGCGGCTGGGCCCGGCTGCAGGCGGCCGGCGCGGTGCTCAAGTTCTGGTGCGTCAACCCCGCCACGCTGGCGCTGGAGCTGCCCGACCTCGAGCGGCTGCTGTCGCCGCGTGTGGTCTGGGTGGCCATGACCCATGCGTCCAACATCCTGGGCACGGTCAACCCGGTGGCCGAGGTGGCCCAGCGGGTGCATGCCGTGGGTGGGCGCCTGTGTGTCGATGCCGTGGCCTATGCGCCGCACCGGCTGGTCGATGTGCAGGCCAGCGGCGCTGATCTGTATGTCTTCAGTTTTTACAAGGTGTTCGGCCCGCACTATGCGGTGCTGTGGGGCCGCCGCGAGCTGCTGCTGGCCCTGCCCAGCCTGAACCACTATTTCATCGGGCCCGAGGTGTTGCCCTACAAACTGCAGCCGGGCAATGTCAATTACGAGCTGTCTTATGGGTGCATCGGCATCAGCGACTACCTGCAGGCGGTGGGCGCCAGCCTGGGCTGCAGCGGCTCGGCGCGAGCGCAGATGCAGGCCGCGTTTGACGCCTTCGAGCAGCATGAGGACCGCTTGGCCGAGCAGCTGCTGGGCTACCTGCGCGGCAAGGCCGGGGTGCGCATCATCGGCCTGGACAGCGCCGCCACAGGTGGCCGGGTGCCCACGGTGAGCTTCACCGTGGCCGGCTTGATGCCGGAGACCGTGGTGCGCCACCTGGACCGCTTCAACATCGGCATCCGCTTTGGTGATTTTTATGCCAAACGCTTGGTCGAGGCGCTCGGCTTGCAGGCCCAGGGCGGCGTGGTGCGGGTGTCGATGGCGCACTACAACACGGCAGGCGAAATTGGGCGGCTGATCGAGCATCTCGATGAAGTCATGCCCTGAGCCCTGCACCCGCCGAATACCATTACGCTTCAACCGGAAGCCCCCATGAGCACACCTGCGAACCCCACCCTGATCCGCAATGGCCGGGTTATCACCGCCACCGATGACTATGTGGCCGATGTGCTGCTCAAAGACGGTATCGTCCATACCATTGGGCATCAGATTCAGGTCGGGCCCGACGTGGCGGTTATCGATGCCAGCGGCCTGTATGTGCTGCCCGGCGGGGTGGACACCCATGTGCACCTGGAAAACGTGATCGGCCCCACCATCACCTGCGACACCTTTGCCAGCGGCACCCGGGCCGCCGCCTTTGGCGGCACCACCACGGTGGTCGACTTTGCCCTGCAAACCGAGGCCGACTCGCCGCTGGGCGCCATCGCCCGGGCCCAGGCCAGCGCCGACGCCCAGGTGGCGGTGGATTACAGCCTGCACGTGATCGTGACCCGGGTCGATGACCAAGTGCTCAAAGACGTGCGACACGCCATGCGGCATGAGGGCGTGACCAGTTTCAAAATGTTCATGGCCTACCCCGGCGTGATGATGGCCGATGACGCCGCCATCTTCCGCATGCTGCGCCAGGTGGGGGCCGAGGGCGGCATGGTGGCGCTGCATGCCGAAAACGGCACGGTGATCGACCTGCTGATCAAGGAGGCGCTGGAAGCCGGCCACACCTCGCCGCGCTACCACGCCATGACGCGCCCAGCCATCATGGAGGGCGAAGCCACCCACCGCGGCATTCGGCTGGCCGAGCTGGCGCAGGCGCCGATTTATTTTGTGCATGTGTCAAGCAACCAGGCGCTCAAGCACATCGTGGCCGCGCGCGCCGAGGGCATCCCGGTGTTTGCTGAAACCTGCCCGCACTACCTGCTGTTTGACGACTCGGTCTACAACAGCGACAGCCTGGAGATCGCCAAATACGTGATGACCCCGCCGCTGCGCAGCACCGACGACCAAAAACACCTGTGGCGCGCCCTGCGCTATGACGATCTGCAGGTGATCGCCACCGACCACTGCCCGTTTTGCATGAAGGAGGGCCACCTGGGCTACCGGCTGCAGAAGATGCGCGGCAAAGACGATTTCTCGCTGATCCCCAATGGCGCGCCCGGCATCGAGACCCGCTTGGTGAGCCTGTTTGACATCGGCGTCATGCAGGGCCGGCTCTCGCTCAACCGCTTTGTCGAGCTGACCGCCACCACGCCGGCCAAGCTGTTTGGACTGTTCCCTAAAAAAGGCACGCTGGCGGTTGGCAGCGACGCCGATGTGGTGTTGTTTGACCCGGCTGCCACCCAGACCGTGCACGCCAAGGACCTGCATGGCAACTGCGACTACACCCTGCTCGAAGGCCGCACCCTGCGCGGCCGGGTAGAGAAGGTTTTTCTGCGCGGGCAGCTGATTGTCGATGGCCCCACCTGGCTGGGCCGCGAGGGCATGGGCCGCTTTGTGCCGCGCGGCGAGGTGCGGGCTTTTTAGCATGGACCTGTCGATCGAACCCCTGAGCGCAGCCGCCTTTGCACCCTTTGGCCAGGTGATCGAGGTCAGCGATATGGCCCGCCACTTCACCATCAATGCCGGCTTTGCCGAGCGCTACCACGACCTAGCCCGGGTTGACGTGGCAAGCGCCGGCGGGCGGCCGCAGATCAGCATCTTTCGCGCCCGCCCGCGCAGCCTGCCCATGGCGCTGAGCCTGCTCGAGCGGCACCCGCTGGGCAGCCAGGCCTTCATGCCGCTGAGCCAGCTGCCCTACCTGGTGGTGGTGGCCCCGCCGGCCGATGCGTCCCGCCCAGACCTGGCCCGCCTGCGCTGCTTTGCCGCCGGACCGGGGCAGGGCGTCAACTATGCCGCCGGCACCTGGCACCACCCGCTGCTCGCGCTGCAGGCCGAGTGCGACTTTCTGGTGGTGGATCGCGGCGGCGCTGCGTCTGACCACAACTGCGACGAGTTTGCACTGGACGGCTTGGGTCTGTGGCTGGCCGCAGCGCTGCCGGCTTGAGGGCCTGGGGCCTGATCGGGTGCCTCTGGCACTGCGTATACGTTGACAGTGTGTTGGTTGGCAGCATTTGCACATTAAAAAAATGGTCCAACAAAAAGGATCTGGAGGAGGCCAACATGGCAGCGATTAGGCGCAGTGGCGGTGCCGGCAGACGGCCTGAGCCCGCCGGCGGCGGGGGCTTCAGCGGCTGCGGGGGCTCGGGGTGTTTAAATCGGGCTTGTTTGTTGCAAAGTTCAAGGTAGTTTTTCAGGGAAACGAATGTTTGCTTTTATATTACAACGACTCATTCAGGCCATCATGGTCATGGTGTCGGTTGCATTCATTGCATTTTTATTGTTTCAATATGTGGGCGACCCCGTTTTGTTCATGTTGGGGCCAGATGCCACGCAGGATCAAATTAATGCACTGCGCAAAGACCTGGGGCTAGACCGACCCTTCATTGTGCAATTTGGCTATTTTTTATTGAACGCGGCTCAAGGCGAGTTTGGGATCAGTCTTCGGCAAGGCGCCAAAGTTTCTCAGCTCATTGCAGATCGGTTTCCTGCCACCCTCGAGTTGGCCTTGATAGCCGCTAGCATGGCGTTGTTGGTTGGCATTCCCATGGGCGTTTACGCCGCATTGCGCCGCGGCACTTTTTCCAGTCAGTTGCTCATGACCTTGTCACTGCTGGGTGTCTCGTTACCCACTTTCCTGATTGGCATTTTGCTCATCTTGTTTTTTGCGGTGCTGCTGGGTTGGTTTCCCAGTTTCGGCCGGGGTGATGTGGTCAAAATTGGTTGGTGGAGCACCGGCCTGCTCACCGCCAAAGGCTGGCACCACATTGTTTTGCCAGCCCTCACACTCACTGTTTTTCAACTCACCTTGATCATGCGCTTGGTGCGCGCCGAAATGCTGGAAGTACTGCGCACCGATTACATCAAGTTTGCACGCGCCAGAGGCTTGTCAAACCGAGCCATTCATTTTGGCCATGCGCTAAAAAACACACTGGTGCCTGTCATGACCATCACGGGCTTGCAATTGGGCGGCCTCATTGCGTTTGCCATCATCACAGAAACCGTGTTTCAGTGGCCAGGTATGGGCTTCCTGTTCATTCAAGCGGTCACCTTTGCCGATGTGCCTGTCATGTCGGCCTATTTGTGTTTGATTGCGCTCATCTTCGTGGTGATCAACCTCACAGTCGATTTGCTTTATTTTGCCGTCGATCCAAGGTTGCGTGTTGGCAAAGCGGGCGGCCATTGAACCGAATGCTCCAGAAGGCAATTTCAATGTCAAACGCTAAAGAAACTTCAGCGGGCTTTTTTATGCTCAGTGCTTAAGCGCAGGGATCACCGTAGATGCATTGCTTCAAGAGACACATTCCTTAAGAAAGATTCAGACGGTATGTCCAATCCTATTCTTCGTTGGTTGAACAGCGATGTTGGCTACAGCTTCCGACAATCTAAAACAGCCATGGCGGCTGCGTTTATTGCCTTCTTGTTCATTTTTTGTGCAATTTTTGCAAAGTGGGTGGCGCCGTACAACCCCTTTGATGCGGCATCGCTGGAACTCATGGACGCACGTCTGCCGCCGGCCTGGTCTGCCGAGGGCAGCGCCAAATATCTTCTGGGCACAGACGACCAAGGCCGCGATATTTTGTCGGCCCTGATGTATGGCACACGCATTTCCTTGGTGGTGGGCATGGCATCCGTCATGCTCTCCTTGTTGGTGGGTGTGAGTCTGGGCTTAATTGCGGGCTTTCGTGGCGGTTGGCTTGATGCCTTCCTCATGCGTTTGTGTGATGTGATGCTGTCGTTCCCTGCTATTTTGGTGGCCTTGCTCATCGCAGGTGTGGGGCGTGCTGTGTTTCCAGATGCCGATGACTCTATGGCCTTTGGGGTGTTAATCATTTCAATTTCTCTTACTGGCTGGGTGCAATATGCCCGCACGGTGCGCGGCACCACCTTGGTGGAGCGCAACAAAGAGTATGTCCAAGCCGCCCGGGTGACGGGCGTGGCGCCGCTTCGCATCATGTTGCGCCATGTGTTGCCCAATGTGCTGGGGTCTGTCATGGTGCTGGCAACCATTCAAGTGGCCACCGCCATCATTACCGAAGCCACGCTCTCATTTCTAGGTGTAGGCGTGCCTCCTACTTCGCCATCGTTGGGCACACTCATTCGCATTGGCAACGACTTTTTGTTTTCGGGTGAGTGGTGGATCACCATTTTTCCGGGCGTTACCTTGGTTTTAATTGCCTTGTCGGTTAATTTGCTGGGCGATTGGCTGCGCGATGCCCTGAACCCTCGTTTGCGTTAAATTTTTTGATTCAAACGATGTACTTAAACTGAGTCTAATTTCATGAGTCTGTTGCAAGTTAAAAATTTGGTGGTGGAGTTTCCCAGTCGGCACGGTACTCTGCGTGCAATCGATGAAATTTCATTTGACATTGCACCCGGAGAAATTTTGGGTGTGGTGGGCGAGTCGGGTGCAGGCAAGTCACTCACTGCTGCCGCTATCATTGGTTTATTAGAGCCGCCAGGCCGCATTGCCTCTGGCCAAATTTTGTTAGAAGGCCAGCGCATTGATAACCTCAACAACGATCAAATGCGAAGTATTCGAGGCCGCAAGATTGGCGCTATTTTTCAAGACCCACTCACCTCTTTGAACCCACTGTATTCAGTGGGCAAGCAATTGACGGAGACCATTCAGGCCCACCTGCCAGTGTCAGATCAAGAAGCGCGGCAGCGTGCCATTAGCCTGTTGCAAGACACAGGCATTGCAGCGGCAGCAGAGCGCATTCACCATTACCCGCATCAGTTTTCGGGCGGTATGCGCCAGCGGGTGGTCATTGCGTTGGCGCTGGCCGCCGAGCCCCAATTGATCGTGGCCGATGAACCCACCACGGCTTTGGATGTATCTATTCAAGCGCAAATCATCAGCCTTTTGAAAAATGTTTGTAAAAAACGCGGCGCCGCCGTCATGCTCATCACGCACGACATGGGTGTGATTGCCGAGACATGCGATCGGGTGGCAGTCATGTATGCCGGACGCATTGCCGAGATTGGTCCGGTCCATCAGGTCATCAATCACCCAGAGCATCCCTACACAGCGGGCTTAATGGCTTGCATTCCAGACATGGACAGCGACCGCGAGCGTTTGAACCAAATTGACGGTGCCATGCCGCGCCTTAACGCCATTCCCAAAGGCTGTGCGTTCAACCCGCGTTGCCCCCAAGTTTTTGACCGTTGCCAGCTGGAGCGTCCAGATTTGGTAGCAGTTTCGAGAGGATTTCAAAACAGCCCAGCGCAGGTGGCCTGCTGGCTACATCAGGTCAATACATTGGAGGGCGTGGCATGAGCGTTCAAGAGGCTCAACAAAATTCGCAAGCCTTGGTCATTGCCCGTGACTTGGCCAAAACATTTGATGTCTCTGCACCGTGGCTTAGCCGTGTCGTTGAGGGTAAACCACGCCAATTGCTCAAGGCTGTTGATGGCGTGAGTTTCGAAATTGAGCGAGGCAAAACTCTGGCATTGGTGGGCGAGTCGGGGTGTGGCAAAAGCACGGTTGCGCGCCTGTTGGTGGGCCTGTACGAGCCCACCTGCGGTGGCCTGACCTTTGACGGACAGGACGCACACGCCGCCTTCAAATCGAGCGATGCCAAGACCATGCGCAAGCGCATCCAAATGATTTTTCAAGATCCCTACGCCAGCTTGAATCCAAGGTGGACTGTCGGAGCCATTGTGGGCGAGCCCTTGCACGAACATGGCTTGATCAAAGATGAGCAAGAGTTGAAAAACCGGGTGGCCGAATTGCTTAAGTCGGTGGGACTGTCGGCGCTTGACATGAACAAGTACCCACACCAATTTTCTGGGGGCCAGCGTCAGCGTATTTCCATCGCGCGTGCTTTGGCCACCGCCCCAGAATTTTTGGTGTGTGACGAGCCCACATCGGCTTTGGATGTGAGCGTTCAAGCGCAAGTGCTCAACATCATGAAAGATTTGCAGCGCGAACGCGGTCTTACCTATTTGTTCATCTCTCACAACTTGGCCGTGGTGAGGCATGTGAGCGACAAAGTGGGCGTGATGTACCTAGGTCAGTTGGTGGAGTTGGCAGACAAGCATGTCGTGTTTGACAATCCACAGCACCCCTACACGCGCATGCTGCTTGATGCCATTCCCAAAATGAAAGACACAGGTCGTGCGCGCACCCCTGTGCAAGGGGAGGTGCCTAACCCGCTCAACCCGCCACCTGGCTGCAGTTTCAATCCGCGTTGTCCATTGGCCAATGCCAGATGCAAAACAGAACGCCCTGTATTGAAAGATCTGAACGGTATCAAGATCGCATGCCATGCGGTGGAGGAAGGACGTCACTGACCTCCTCTCTGAGCTTGACCACTCTGGTTTGAGGCGCAAAAAAAGACACCCGAGGGTGTCTTTTTTACTGGTACTGTGAATTAGTTCACCGTGACATAGTACATCTTAGGTGCATCGTTGGAGTTGTGCGTCATGGTGACGTTTTTCTTCATGGCCCAAGGGCGCATCTGGTGGTGCAGAGGAATGTACAAAACTTCATCGCGCGTGATGGTCAAAGCTTCATTGATCATGGCGTCACGTTTGGCTTTGTCGGTCTCAGTTTTCATGGACTCGACCAAGGCGTCAACTCTGGCGTTGCTCACCTTGGCCAGGTTGAAGTTGCCATCCGCGCCTTGCGTGCGTGTCATGACCAAAGACTGCAAAGAATATTGCGCGTCGTAAGTGGCAACACCCCAACCAAGCATGTAAGCACTAGAGTCGAAGTTTTGAATTTTGGCAACGAAAGGGCCAAAATTAACGGCGTTGAGTTTGGTCTTGACGCCAATGCGTGCCCACATGTTCACGACGGCCTGACAAACCTCTTCGTCATTCACGTAGCGGTTGTTGGGGCAGTCGAGGGTAAATTCAAAGCCATTGGCATAGCCAGCATCGGCCAACATTTTCTTGGCGCCTTCAATGTCGACCGGCGAAACCTTGTCCATGTCTGCTGTGTGACCGTTGACGCCAGGAGCCACAATGAGGCTAGCCGGGATGGACAGGCCGCGCATGATGCTGCGTTGAATGGCAACGCGGTCAATCGACATGCTCAAAGCTTTGCGAACACGGACATCTTTGAATGGATTCTTGCCTTTTGGGCCGTATTTCAACTCGTCACTACCCATGTCCAAACCAAAGAAAATAGTTCTAACTTCGGGGCCGTCCAAGACAGACAATGCGGGCGTACCGCGAAGACGTGCTACGTCTTGCGTAGGTAGGTCGGTGACTGTGTCAACGTTGCCGGCCAAAAGTGCAGCAATGCGTGTGGGGTCCGATTTGATGGGGGTGTAAACCACGTCGGTTACGTTGCCTTGCAGTTTGTCCCACCAAGCTTTGTTGGAAGTCATCAACAGCTTTTGGTCGGGCTGCCATTCTTTGATGACATAAGGACCCGTGCCGTTGGTGTTGTTAGACGCGAAAGTAATCTCCTTGGCTTTGTAGTCTTGAACTTTTTCAGATTTGTTCTTGACGGCCCACAACTTGCTCATGATAAAAAACGATGTGAAGTTGTTGAACATGGTGGGGTTGGGCTTGTCCAAGATGACGTCCAAAGTATGGTCGTCAATCTTTTTCATTTCCTTGACGCCAGCCACGTAGATTGCCATTGTCCCTTGGGGCTGACGAATGCGATCAAATGAAAAAATGACGTCGTCGGCCGTGAAGTTGGAGCCATCATTGAACTTCACGTTTTTGCGCAAATTGAAGCGCACTGTGGTGGGACTGACGATAGACCAGCTGGTGGCCAAAGAGGGTTCAACCTTGTAATTTTTGTCGTAACGCACCAGAGCTTCGTAGGTATGGCCAACGATGTTGTTGGTGGTGGCGTGGTTTTGGGAGTGGGGATCAAGCGTCAAAATGTCGTTTTGCGCAGCCCATTTAAGTTCAGCGGCCTGTGCGCTGGTAAAGCCTAGCAATGAAGCTGATACACCCACAGCCAGCGTGAGCCAGCGCGAGGTTTTGAGGAATTGTTGATACATGCTAAATCCCATCGAAGTTAAGTGAGCTAATCATTCTAGGGGAGTGCGGCTATAAATCGCAAGTTAAATCAGAATTATGTCAATTCAGAATTATTGCCAAGAGCGACAAAGCTGGCTTTATCGGTTTTAATGTGATTTTTGCAGTCACAGGCCAGTCTTTTATGAATACGATCTTGTTTCAGGCGGCCAATGTGCTTGATGTGGCGTCCTTGCAGTTAAAAACCGGGCAAGATGTTTGGGTTGAAAACGGCCTGATCAAGTCGGTTGGGCCCCACCAACCCGACGTGTTCATAGCATCTGGCACCAAGGTGGTGAAAGCCGAGGGTAAAACCCTCATGCCCGGCTTGATCGACTGCCACGTTCATGTGATTGCAGCGCATTTGAACCTCAACATCACGGCCAACCAGCCCAATGTATTTGCCACATTGCGCGCCTTGCCCATCATGAAGGGCATGCTCATGCGCGGCTTCACCACGGTACGCGATGCTGGTGGTGGTGATTGGAATTTGGCAGAGGCTACCCGCACCGACATGACCATTGGGCCCCGTATTTTTGCAGCGGGCCGTGCCCTGTCGCAAACGGGCGGCCATGGCGATGGTCGTCCCCGCAGTGATGTGATTGAGCCCTGTAGTTGTTCTAGTCGAGTTGGTACTTTGGCGCGGGTGGTCGATGGTGTGGACAACGTGCGGCTGGCTGTCCGTGAGGAAATCATGAAGGGCGCCAATCAAATCAAGATCATGGCGTCTGGGGGTGTTGCCTCACCCAATGACCCCATTCATTACCTTGGGTACTCAGAGGCTGAAATCAGAGCCATTGTCGAAGAAGCCGAACATGCCGGGACCTATGTGATGGCCCATGCATACACCCCCAAAGCCATTTACCGTGCTGTGGCCTACGGCGTGCGCAGCATTGAGCATGGCAACCTGATTGATGAAGAAACAGCTCAATTCATGGCTGAGAAAAATGCTTACATGGTGCCTACGTTGATCACTTATGAAGCTTTGGCCAACGAAGGTGCAAGCTTAGGTTTACCCGCCGTGTCAGTGGCCAAAATTGAAACTGTTCGCAGCCAAGGTCAAAAGGCCTTAGAAATTTTGGCCAAGGCGGGCGTGAAAATGGCTTTGGGGTCTGATTTGTTGGGCGAGTCACATCGCCATCAATCTGAGGAGTTGCGCATTCGTGCCAGCATTTTGGGTAATGGTGCGGCTTTGCAGCAAGCCACTTTGAATGCCGCTGAGTTGCTGAACATGTCGGGGCAATTGGGTGTCGTGCAGCCCGGTGCCATCGCCGACTTGCTGCTGGTCAATGGCAACCCGCTGGCTGATATTTCTTGCTTGTTAGGCCAAGGCGATCATATTGAAGTGATTGTGAAAGATGGAAAGTTGTACAAGCAATAGGTCGCTCGTGGGTTCTTGATCATTGCCACTTGTTTATATGCGGCCGCGATGTACGCCCTATTTTTTGAAGTCCGCCCGAAACCGGGGCATTTGCCGCATTATTTCGAGCATGTGGACAGGCTGCGCCCGGCCCTGGCCAGGCACCAGGGGCTCTTGTTTTTAGACCGCTACCGTTCGCTGAGCGACGAGGCAGTATTGCTGTCGCACCAGCACTGGCGCGACGAGGCCGCCATCTTGGCCTGGCGCCGCGACAGCCTGCACCTGCAATCGCAGCAGGCCGGGCGCTATGCGCACTTTGCCGACTACCGCATCCGCGTGGCCAGCTTGGCGTGCCAATGGGTCGATGGTCAATTCAGCGATGCAGAGCAAGACTTGGCGCAGGCATCCGACCAAGGCCGCTTTGTGATCGCCGCCTACAGCCAGACAGTCGACGGACAGGTGCCTGCCAACGCTGGTTTTGAAAGTGTGAATCACCAAGGCCAGTACATCAGCCTGCAAGATGCAGGCAACCGCAGCCTAGCGCAGACCAGCGTTCGCGCCTGGGGCCAAGTACCTAGCCTGCAAAGCGCACTTGCGTTTCGCGTGGTGCGCGATTACGGCATGCTGGAGCGTAAAGAGGCGCCGCGCGCTGAGTAAGCCCTTAAGGCAGCAGCGGTGAGAGCACCAAGCCCTTGTCCGAACCGCTGAACTAGCCGGGTGTTCAAGGCACTATTGCCCCGTGAAGTTGGCCGCGATGAAGTTGCCGGGGGCGGTGAAGAAGATGTAGAGCGTCTCCTTGGCCTTGTCCTTGGCTGCAGGGTCTTTGAAGGTCACTTTCCATTCCTTGCCTTTCTTGCCATCGACCGCTTCAACTTTGTCATGCTTGATGGCCTGCCAAGGCGCGTCGATCTTGCCAGCCTTGACCAATGCCTCCTTGCGTTGCTGGGCGCAGCCCAGGACGGTGGCTTCGGCGGCGGGCTTGCTGCCGTGGAAGTGGCAGCTGCCACCCTCCGAGGCCATGGCGGCTTGGCCCATCCAGGTGGCAGCGAGGATGGCGGCGGTGCTCAGTGCGTATTTCATGATGCTTTCCTTTGAGGTGAGATTCAGATTGAGATTGGGGTGAAACGGCGATGCAGCACAACTATTTCAGGGAGTTGCGACTGTCATCTGTCGAGTTGCCGATATCCATGTCTTCATGGACGTGGCGATGTTCCTCGGTCGGGAAACGGAAGCTATCGGGGTGGCTGTCATGCTGGTAGCCATGGAGTTGGGTGAGCAGCAGGTACACACCGGCATACACAATCGCCAGGTTGGCGGCAAAGCTGAACCGCGCGAACGATGGCCGCTTACGCCAAACAGCCAGCAGCGCCAGCATGGCAGTGAGCGCGGCGATTTGACCGACCTCCACACCGACGTTGAAGCTCAGGATGCGCAGCAGCATGGCCGTGCTGTCATCTCCCAGCGGCAACTGCTGCAAACGCGTGGACAGGCCAAAGCCATGCAACAACCCGAAACCAAAGACCGCAGCCAGCAGGTTGGGCGACGCCATCTGGAAATACTTCTGGAAGCCTCCGTTGTTGTCAAAGCCTTTGTAAATGACACTGAGCGCGATCATGGCGTCCACCAGGTAGTAGTTCCAGGTGATTTTGTAATACGTCGCAAAAACCAGCGTGATGCAGTGGCCGATGGTGAAGACCGTAACGAACTTCGCCACGTCTTTGAAAGTGGACAAGAAAAACACCACGCCAAAGAGGAACAAGAGGTGGTCGTAGCCCGTGAGCATGTGGCTTGCGCCCAGTGAGATGTAGCGCAGATAAGCACCGTCCAGCATGTGCTGGCGGTCGGCGTCAGAGATGCCGTGGGCGGCCGCCAGCAATGGCAGAGCCAAAAGCAGCAAAGGAAGAAGTCGATTGAATGGCAACTTGTGCATGAAATGACTTTCTGAATTCAATATCGGAAAAGCGCCAAACGCCACTGGCGCAGCGTGATGACAACGGGATTTTGCAAAGTCAATAATGACCAAAGCCAGCGCGTGTGCGCCGCCGGGGAGCGGGCATGGCGCTTGCCTCAGGCGTGGCGCTTCGGCGGCCTCAGCAAGCGGTTTAGGTCGGCAGACGCCGCCGCCGCACGGGTTCGGTCAATCGGGGCCAAAAGCTGCGCGGCTGAAGGCTCAAACCCGGCCACTGGCAACCAGGCTGGGTTATTGAATCCACCGTCCGCATGCAGGTGTTGCGCAGCGCCATCGGCGTTTTCTACGTGAGCCGACAGGTCGTCATGGTGGTGGTGATCAGCCGCTTGCGCGTGCAAAACGGCATGCTCAAATTCCGGCCCCCGGTCAGACACTGTCAGTGGACCAACCATAACCAAGCTTTGCCACAAAATGGCCAGCAACATCAGAACGGCTCGGAGTCGGTAGGGCATGGGGTTAAATTTTAGCGGCGCACCTATCGGGAGGGTGAATCTTGCATGCAAGACATCTGGCGCCGCTGCTGGTCGACCCGCTGTCCGACACCGCCGTCCTGAGTGCCGCCAAGAGGGACCCTGCGGGTTTCATCAATGAGGTGGCGGTTTTCCGGAAGCAGTCGCTCGCCCCAGTGCGCCCCACAGCCCAAGCGCTTGAAACTCGGAAACCACGAACGGGCTCGGCGGCACACAGTTTGCTAGTGAGTCTGCTCCCGCAACTTATCGGGGCTTTTTTTAAACCCTTGGCTGCTCCATCGTGGTGGCCTTTATTCAGGAGTCTTCATGAAACGTCGTGATCTATTGCTTGGCGCCGCTGCATCCCTGGTCGCCACCCCTGCTCTGGTCAGCGCCCAAAGCGCGGCCTGGCCAACGCGCGGGCCAGTCAGGCTGGTGGCGCAGTTCCCGCCCGGCGGCTTGGTGGATACGGTGTCGCGCATGATTGCGCCGCACTTGTCGCAGGCGCTTGGGCAAACCGTGGTGGTTGAAAACCGGGCCGGAGCCGGTGGCCTGGTGGGCACAGAGTATGTGTCGAAGCAGGTCGCTGACGGCTACACCCTGTTGGTGAGCCATGCCTCGGTGCATGTGTATGCCACCGCCACGCGGCGCAGCATGCCGTTTGATCCGGTCAATGATTTCGCTCACATGGGCATGCTGGTCGAAGCGCCAATGACTCTGTTGGTGCGGGGCCAATCGCCTTTCCAGACCCTTGAGCAATACATCACTGCTGCCAAAACCAAGCCGGTGCGCTATGGCTCTTCTGGCATTGGGTCGGCCAACCATCTGTTTGGCGAGTTGCTCAAGATCGAGGGGCGCGCGCCGCAGCACGACCACATTCCTTACCAGGGCAGTGCGCCCGCCATGAACGACCTCTTGGGTGGGCAGATTGACAGCCTGCTTGATCCAGTTACCACCAATGTGGCCCAACTCAAGGCCGGCTCGCTGCGCGCACTGGCCGTGTCGACACCCAGCCGGCTGCCAGCCCTGCCCAATATTCCCACTTTCGCCGAGCTTGGCTTTCCCAAGCTGACCGGATCGCAGTGGCTGGGGCTGTCTGCGCCCAAGGGCCTGCCGGCTTCCATCGTGCAGCGCCTGAGCACCTTGATACCCGAGATTCTTGCCAAGCCCGATGTGCTGGCCAGGCTCGAAGAGCTGCAAACCCTGCCGCGCAAGACGCCGGTGCTGGGTGGCGATTTTGTGCAGATCATCAACGCACAAATCGAGACCTGGCGCAGTGTGGCCAAGCTGGCCAATGTGGAAGTCATCACATAATTCGTAGCTTGTTTGTCGCCCGACAGTCTGCGGAGAACGCCTTTGAACCCTGCCCCTCTGGCCTCGGCCACATCAGCACGACCAGCTATGCCGGCCGCACCAAGCCCGGCGGCAGAGGTGGTCAATGAGTTCTTGCGGCTCATCATGCTGCCTGACCCGGTGTCTGCCAGCCGCTACACAGCGCCTGGCATGCGCATTGTTTTTACCGGCAAGCGAGCCATGCGGGAGCCCGCCGAATGCACCAAATTCAACGCGGGACGCTACAAATGGGTGAAAAAACGCATCGAGCGCACCGATGTGGTGCTTGCCAGCCCTGAAGAGCTAGAGCGCGGAGAAACCGTGGTGTACAGCATTGGCAGCTTGTATGGCGAGTGGCCCGATGGCAGGCCCTTTGAAGGCAACCGTTATGTTGATCGCTATGTGGTGACAAACGGCTTGATCACGCAGATGGACGTGTGGAACGACAGCGCAGAATGGATGTTGGTTCATGCGGGCCTGGTCGCCCCTTGACCGTCAACCCCAGACACCGTTCAAAGCGCTGCCAGCGCCGCCTTTAGCGCAGCGGCGCTGAGCACCTCGGGCAGCAGTTGTGGCGGTTTGCCGGGCGCGTACAGCGCATACACCGGCACCCCGCTGCGCCCAAGTTCGGCCAGCGCCTGGGTAATTGCCGGGTCACGCCGGGTCCAGTCGGCGCGCAGCAGCAGCACTTGGCGGGCTTGCAGATCGGCCAGCACTTGGGCATTTGCCAAAGTGGTTTGTTTGTTGTACTGGCAGGTTACGCACCAGGCTGCAGTGAAGTCAATAAAAACTGGCCGGCCCTGGGCCAGGGTCTGTTGGGCGAGCTGCGGCGTCCAGGCCTGCCACTGCCCGGGCTCGGTCTGCGCTGCGCCTGCGCGCTCTGCCAAAACACTTGCAGGTGGCAGGCTCTTGAGCATCAGCGGCCCCAGGGCCCAGAGCATGGCGCACAGCAGCGCCGTGGCGAGCCAGACCAGGCTCAAACGGCCGGCACCGCTGCGGCCCAGGGCCCACAGCAGCAGGCTCACCAGCAGCAGCAGGGCGAGCAGGGCAGCAGCGCCGTCAATACCGCTTTGCTGTCCCAGCACCCAAACCAGCCAGACCACGGTGGCAAACATCGGGAATGCCAGGGCTTGGCGCAGCGTGTTCATCCAAGGGCCGGGCCGGGGCATTTTGCGCGCCAGCGCTGGCGACAGGCTGGCCGCCAAAAACGGCAGCGCCATGCCCGCGCCCATGGCGGCAAACACCAGCAGGGCCTGCCAGCTTGGCAAGCCCAGCGCCAAGCCCAGCGAGGCGCCCATGAAAGGGGCCGTGCAGGGCGAGGCCACGGCCACTGCCAGCAGGCCCGAGAGCGCCGCATTGAGCGTCGGGTGGCGCGCCTGCAGCGTGCTGACCCGGTTGGGCAGAACCTGGCCAAACTCAAACAGGCCGGCCAGGTTCAAGCCCAGCAGGGTGAAGAGCAGCGCCAGCGCCGCCACCACCGCAGGCGATTGCAGCTGAAAACCCCAGCCCAATTGCTCGCCGGCGCCCCGCAGCGCCAGCATCAGAGCGCCCAGGGCGACAAAAGAGGTCAGTACGCCAGCGCTGTAGGCCAGGCCGCTGTTGCGTTGGGCGCGCCGGTTTTGCCCCTGGCTGGCAAAGCCCAGCAGCTTGATGGCCAGCACCGGGAACACGCAGGGCATCAGGTTGAGCAACAGGCCGCCGAGCAGGGCGCCGGCCAACGCGGCCCACAGGCTCAGTGAGGTCTGTGGGGTGGCCGCCACCCGGGCGGCATTGGCTTGCAGCGCGGCGGCCAGCGCGGGCGACAGGCTGGCGCTGGCCGCCGCAACTGTGTTGGGTGTGGCTACAGGCCAGGGCCCGGCCACCGAGGTCGTGAGCTGGTAGCCCACGCGGCGGCCGTCCTGAGTGGCAACAAGCAGCCAGGGCAGCCGATCAGGGCTGCTGCTTCGCTGCGCTGACAGCGGCACACGGGCGGTCCAGACTGCACCCGCCCAGCTTTGAGCAGGCGTGGCTGCAGTTTCGATGATCTCCGGTGTTTCAATGAACAACTCCAGCGGCTGACCGCGCAGTGCCAACGGCAGATTGGCGACCGTCAAGACCAGGCTTTGGCCGTCCAGACGGGCGCCAGGCTCGGGCAGGATGCCGCCGGTCGGGCCCATCAAGGGGCGAGGTGCGGCGGCCATGGCTGCGGTGAAGGCCGCCGCATGCAGGGCAGTTGAGCCACGCAGCGGCAGCTTGAGCGCAAAACTGCCTTCCTCGGGGATGCACTCGCGTCGGCAGACCAGCCAGCTGGCCTGCAGCCGAATCTCGATTTCGCTGGCCAGCGCTGGTGGTTTGAAGTCGGCACTCAGCGTGAGCGGCACCGGCAGCAGCACCGTGTCCTCATAGCCATAGTTGGCCAGGTTGCCGATCGGGATCTTGTGCGGCAATGGCCAGGCGATCTCGCCAGCCGTCAGACCCGCGGGCAGCGTCCATTGCAGCGTGGTGGGCAGACCTGAGTCGCCTGCGTTCTTCCAGTAGGTGTGCCACTGGGGCTGGTGCGTCAGCTGCAGCCCAAGCCAGACCGTCTTGCCCGGGCCCACCCCATCCGGCGCGTAGGCCAGCAGCTCGGCGCGCACTTGTGGTGTGGTCACTACTGAACTGGTATGGTTTTGGGCACCAGCCCTTGTGCTGATTAGGGTTGCCGCAATAGTAAATATAGCAAGCAAGTGCGCAAGCAGGCGCGTGAGCGGGCGAACAGACATCATGGTGTGTAGGAGTAGTCAGGCCCGGTCAAAGTTCCACCTCTGCGGCGGCGATTGCTTCGGGTGCGGCGGTCAAGTTGAGGCCACTTTGCTTTGCCCATTGGGTCATGCTTCATGGGTATTTCATCGCTGCATGCAGCACGTCAAGCACCGTGACGGTATCGAGCGTTTGCTCCAAAATCACGACGTAGTTTGGATGCGCCACCAGCTCAAGCGTACCTGAGACGCGGCCAGGTCGACGCGGAAAATTTGGGTCAGAAAGCTGGCAGACCTGGTCGTCAATCCTGAGCCATAAATCGATGGCTGCGCTGGGGTTGTCACGGGCGACGTGATTTTCGATGGCTTGAAGGCTCTCCCAATACTGCGGCTTGCGCAGCACCCTCATGCTTTGTTCGCCAGCGCCTGACGTTGTGCCAGCTTTTGGGCACGAATGAGGTCCCATTCGTGGGTGTCTATGGCCGGGCGTGGGTCAGTCTGAGCCGCTTGCACCTTGGCTTTGAACCAGGTGTCGTACTCCACAATGCCGCGCAACGAATCACGCACAAGTTGCGACACCGTTGTCTCGTGGTGCAAGGCATACGACTTCAATGCGAAATACTGCGACTTAGGCAAGTCAACATTCAGGCGTTGTGTGGGTTCAGGTACTGCGTCTGTCATGATGATTTGAGTAATTGCGTAAAACCACATTGTCGTTGAATGCAGCCGGTCATGCTAGGCACCGGCCCGGTGCTCACGCCGCGAAGCCGAGCACCACGCGCCGCGTGGTGGCAGATTTTTTCTCGATCTTGGTGACCACCACCGCGCCGATTTCGGCGGTGTTGGCCACATGGGTGCCGCCGCAGGGCTGCAGGTCGATCAGCGTGTGTGCGTTGCCAATGCGGATGGTGCGCACGCTGCCACTGCCGCGCGGCGGCTGCACCGACATGCTTTTGACCAGCGTCGGGTTGGCGTCGAGCTCGGCGTCGCTGATCTCGCCCACCACAAGTGGCAGGCGGGCTGCGACCAGCCGCGCCAGGCCTTCGGTGAGGACATCTTTGTCTAGCGGATCGGTCATGCTGAAGTCCATCCGGGCGTAGTCGGGCGTGATTGAGCAGCCGTTCACCAGTTGCGGCACCAAATGGCACAGCAGATGGGTGCTGGTGTGAAAACGCATCAGCCGGTGGCGCCGCGCCCAGTCGAGGCGGGCGATCACCGGCTCGCCCACAGCCAGTTGCAGGGTCGCAGAGGCGGACTTATTCAACAAGGCCTCAAGCAGGTCGGGGGCTGGCACATGGCAAATTTGACCGTTAAAGCTGCCGTCTTCGGCCTTGCCTTTGCGGGTGTCGACGATGGTTATCTGCTGGCCATTGGCGAGTTGCAATACCCCGGCATCCCCAGCTTGGCCACCGCCTAGCGGGTAGAAGACTGTGCGCTCGAGCAGGATGCCCTGGGGTGTGATGGCGGTGACGCGGGCGCTGCACTCGCTGAGGTAGCTGTCCTGGCGGAAAAGGTCTTGGGTCATGGCGTCATGGTAGTGGTCTGGGGCCGCGCCGGGGCACTGGCTGCTGGCTCGGTCAGTGCCTCGGCAGTTGCTCTTGCTGCATCTGCTCGGCAATGGTTTCGCGCCGGCGGATCAGGTGGCTTTGCGCACCGTCGACCAGCACCTCGGGCGCGCGGCCACGCGAGTTGTAGTTGCTGGCCATGCTCATGCAGTAGGCGCCGGCTGACAGTACCGCCAGCAGGTCGCCCTGGCGCGGTGCCAGGGCGCGATCGTGGCCTAGCCAGTCGCCGCTTTCACAAATCGGCCCCACCACTTCCCAGACCTGGGTGGCATCAGCGCGTGGCTGCAGCGGCACGATCTGGTGGTAGGCCTGGTACATGGCCGGACGCGGCAGGTCGTTCATGGCGGCGTCGACGATGCAGAAGTTTTTCTGCTCACTGGGCTTGAGGTAAAGCACCTCGGTCACGCAGACGCCGGCGTTGCCGACCAGGGAGCGCCCGGGTTCAATCATCAGCTGGCGCTGGCCAAAGCCGCGCGCATCGAGCTTGGCCAACAACGCGGCCCACAGCTGGCCGGCATCGGGCGGCGTGTCGCCGTTGTAGTCAATACCCAGGCCACCACCAAAATCGAGGTGCTCAATCGGGATGCCGGCCGCCTCCACCGCGTCAACCAGGTCGAGCATGCGGTCCATGGCCTCAAGGTAGGGTTCGGCCTGGGTGATTTGCGAGCCAATATGGCAGTCGATGCCCACCACCCGTATGCCGGGCAGGGCGGCGGCATGCACATAGGTGGGCAGCACCCGCTCGTGGGCAATGCCAAACTTGTTGTCTTTGAGGCCGGTGGAGATATAGGGGTGGGTTTGTGGGTCGACGTTGGGATTGACCCGGATGCTCACTGGCGCGCGCAGGCCCAGGCTGCAGGCCACCTCGCTCAGGACATCAAGCTCAGCCTCGCTTTCAACATTGAAGCAGCCAATGCCCGCTTGCAGCGCCTGGCGCATTTCGCTTCGGGTTTTGCCAACCCCTGAAAAAATAACTTTTTTAGCCTCGCCCCCGGCCGCCAGCACCCGGTCCAGGTCACCGCCGGAGACCACATCAAAGCCGCAACCGGCCTGCGCGAACAAGGCAATCACCCCCAGCGCCGGGTTGGCTTTCATGGCATAGCAGATCTGCACCTGGCGCCCGGCAAAGCCGCGCTGGTAGGCGGCCAGTGCGCCCAGCATGGCGGCTTGGGAGTAGACAAACAGTGGCGTGCCGTGGGTTCGCGCCAACTCGCTCAGGCGGGTTGACTCGAGGCACAGCTCGCCATTTTGGTAGGCCAGATAGGGTTCGCCGGGGAGTTTTTTCATGATCATGGCAGAGGCGCACTGGCCGGCCGACTGGCGGGCTGCACAAGGGTTTGCGGCAGCGTGGCGCGCTTGGCTGCGGCTGGCTCGCTGGGCAGGTAGAGTGAACCGGCCTGTCCGCAGCCGCCCAGGAACCCCGCGCTTGCAACCAGGGCAAGGGAGGTGACTAAAATTCTGCCAGTTTGCAACATGGTGAAATTGTAATGACCGACCCAGAATTCATGGATCAGGCGGAAATCCTGCTCAAAGCTGTTGAGGCCAGTTGCGACCGCATCAATGATGACAGCGCGGTAGACATTGACAACCAACGGGTCGGGAGCATGGTGACGCTGGTGTTTGGCAACCACAGCCAAATCGTCATCAACTTGCAAAAGCCCTTGCACGAAATCTGGCTGGCCGCCCGCTCGGGCGGTTACCACTACCGGTTTGATCGCCAGCAGTGGCTAGACACCAAGGGCCAAGGCGAATTCTTCGAGTGCCTCTCCCGCTTCGCCAGCCAACAGTCGGGCTCGCCCCTGCTGTTTGCGCCCTGAATCACCCTGAACCGCAAGCGCTGCGGATCAGTTGCGAAACAGGTCGAGGATTTTTTTCTTGTCTTCGGGTGCGGGCAGTGGCGCTTGAGCGGGGTCGGTGAGCCCTGCGGCCTTGTCTTCCAGGCCCAGGCTGGTGATGCCCGCGCCCCGGGCGAACTCGTCGTAATACCACTCACCACCCGCGTAAACCACGCCCTCAGGCGGCAGGGGCTCGCTGATAGGCTGGTTTTTGAGGGCTGACTCCATGAAGCGAATCCACACCGGCAGGCTCAGGCCGCCGCCGGTTTCACGGTCGCCGAGCTTGCGTGGCGTGTCATAGCCAATCCAGACCACCGCCGCCAGCGTCGGCTGGTAGCCGGCAAACCAGGTGTCCATCGAGTCGTTGGTGGTGCCGGTTTTGCCAAACAGGTCAGGGCGTTTGAGGGTGGCCTGGGCTGAGGCTGCAGTGCCGGTTCGAGTCACCTCTTGCAGCAAGCTGCCCATGATGAAGGCGTTGCGGGGATCAATGGCACGCAGGCTTTCGTCCTGTGCCAGCGGCTTGGTCTGTGCCAACACCCGGCCCTGCTGGTCGGTCACGCGGCTGATCAGCCAGGGGTTGACCCGAAAACCGCCGTTGGCAAACACGGCGTAGCCGGTGGCCATTTGCAATGGCGTGACTGAGCCCGCACCCAGGGCCATGGTCAGGTAGGCCGGGTGCTTGTCTTCGTCAAAGCCAAAGCGCGTGACCCAGGATTGGGCATAGGCCGGCCCCACTGCCTCCAGGATGCGGATGGAGATCATGTTTTTTGATCTGGCCAGGCCGCGGCGCAGGTTCATCGGCCCTTCGAACTTGCCGTCATAATTTTTCGGTTCCCAGGGCTGGCTGCCGGTCACGCCAGAATCAAAAAACAGCGGGGCATCATTGATCACGGTGGCCGGGGTAAAGCCTTTCTCGAGTGCTGCCGAGTAAATAAACGGCTTGAAACTCGAGCCCGGTTGCCGCCAGGCCTGGGTCACATGGTTGAACTTGTTTTTTTCAAAATCGAAGCCCCCCACCAGAGCCCGGATCGAGCCGTCGCGCGGGTCTAGCGCCACGAAAGCCCCTTCGACCTCGGGGAGTTGGGTGATCTCCCAGGTGTCTTTGTTTGTTTTGACGACCCGAATCACCGCGCCACGGCGGATGCGGATGTTGGCCGGCGCCTTGTCAGCCAGGCCGGACTGAACCGGCTTGAGGCCCTCGCCGGTGATCTCTATGGTCTCGCCGTTCTGGCGCGTTGCGAGCACTCGGCGTGCGTCGGCTTGGAGCACCACCGCAGACAGCAGGTCGCCATTGTTGGGGTGCTCCTCCAGGGCTTCATCAATTGCTTCCTCAAGCTCTTGTCCGCCAGCCGGCAGGGTGGCAAATTTTTCCGGCCCCCGGTAGACCTGGCGGCGTTCAAAATCCATGATGCCGCGGCGCAGCGCTTTGTAAGCCACATCCTGCTGGTCGGCGCGCAGTGTGGTGTAGACATTCAGGCCCCGGGTGTAGGTGTCCTCGCCGTATTGGGCAAACATGAGTTGGCGCACCGACTCGGCGACAAACTCGGCGTGCACCCGGCTGTTGTCGGAGTTGGTCTTGACTTTGAGCTGCTCTTGTTTGGCCGCGGCCGCCTGCTCCGCATTGATGAAGCCGTTTTCCAGCATGCGCTCAATGATGTACAGCTGACGCGAGCGGGCCCGTTTGGGGTTGGCAATCGGGTTGTAGGCCGAGGGCGCCTTGGGCAGGCCTGCCAGCATGGCGGCCTCGGCAATGCTCAGGCTCTTGAGGTCTTTGCCAAAGTAAGCCTCCGCGGCCGAGGCAAACCCGTAGGCGCGGTTACCCAGAAAAATCTGGTTCATGTAGATCTCAAGGATTTGGTCCTTGCTCAGCAGATGCTCGAGCTTGAAGGTCAGCAAAATTTCGTAAATTTTGCGCGTGTAGGTTTT
>Ga0208960_1000488_pt1 | contig 22366 bp, 23 predicted proteins | sample GreLakmeON33MSRF_FD_187703 | JGI IMG/M metagenome (GOLD analysis project Ga0208960, IMG submission 187703) | Freshwater lentic microbial communities from great Laurentian Lakes, MI, USA - Great Lakes metaG ON33MSRF (SPAdes) | ecosystem: Environmental > Aquatic > Freshwater > Lake | place: Great...
CAAAAACACCATACCGTGCTTGGTTCTACCGGTGTTGGCCGGATTACAAAAGAGAATCCCCGCGCTGGTTTTGTGGGAGATCCAGAAGCTGGCGTCTTTGCGCATCCAACAATCGTTGCAGGCATAACTAAAGATGATGAACTTTATGCCACCGAAACATTTGGCCCATTAGTAACTGTCGGCAAATTCAAAACAATCGAAGAAGCAATTGAACTATCCAATGGGCACGGCTATGGCCTCTCTTGTGCAATTTATAGTAGCGACCCAAAAACAATTTGGACTTATCGTGAAGGCGTATCTGCTGGGATGATGTCAGTTAATAATTCAACTTCAGGAGCCGAAGCCCATTTGCCTTTCGGAGGAAATGGCAAAAGTGGAAACGGTTCCCGTCAAAGTGGAGTTTGGGTACTGGATCAATTCACAAGATGGCAATCCCTCAACTGGGATTGGTCTGGAAAATTGCAGAAAGCCCAGATGGATACTGTTGAAGTTGCGCATAACCCTAATTTCCGAATCGCTGAATAACAAGTAAAGGGTAGATTTACGCCATGACTAAAAAAGATCCAGTGCATCCCTTCGATTTACTAGATGTGCAACGCGAGTTAACTGAAGAACAACGCGCTATCCAAAAAGTTGCGCGCGATTTTGTTGATAAAGAAGTCAAACCACATATTGCTGCTTGGTATGAAAGCAGCGATATCCCAGTTCGCGAATTAGCGCTTAAGTTGGGTGCAATTGGAATGTTAGGCATGCATCTTGAAGGTTATGGCTGCGCTGGAACTGATGCCACTTCTTATGGTCTTGCGTGCTTAGAACTTGAAGCTGGCGATTCCGGATTGCGTTCCCTCGTTTCAGTACAAGGATCACTTTCGATGTTTGCGATTCATGAATATGGCAGCGAAGCCCAAAAAGAGAAATGGTTGCCAGAAATGGCGGCTGGCCGTGCGATTGGATGTTTTGGTTTAACTGAAGCCGATTACGGCTCAAACCCATCCGGAATGCTCACCAATGCAAAACGTGATGGCGATAATTGGATTATTAACGGCAACAAGATGTGGATTACAAATGGCACGGTCGCCGATGTAGCCATTATTTGGGCGCAAACCGATGAAGGAATCCGTGGTTTTGCGGTCGATACTAAAACCGCCGGCTTCCAAGCAAATTTAATCAAACATAAACTTTCACTTCGCGCTTCATTGACTGCGGAGTTAGTTTTCACAAATCTAAAAGTTTCAGATGCTGACCGATTGCCTGGCGCAACTAGTTTGCGGGCTCCCCTAATGTGTCTTGCCGAAGCTCGCTACGGAATTATTTTTGGAACCGTCGGTGCTGCACGAGATTGCCTAGAGACTGCACTTGCTTATGCTGCTACCCGCGAACAATTTGATGGCCCGATTGCTCGTCATCAAATGACGCAAGCAAAGTTTGCTGCGATGGCAACCAGATTGAACACTGCGATGCTGTTAGCACTTCATATCGGAAAAATAAAAGATGTTGGTCAAGTCCAACCTCAACAAATAAGTATGGGTAAATATAACAATGCCATGGGCGCGCTTGAAATCGCACGTGAAGCGCGATCAATCCTTGGCGGCGCTGGCATCACCACTGAATATTCGGTTTTCCGACATATGGCCAATTTGGAAACCGTCTTAACTTATGAAGGAACCCATGAGATTCATTCGTTAGTAATTGGTGAAGCCCTTACCGGAATAGCGGCTTACCGCTAGTCATCAGCCCCAAGATCTGGTGCGCCTAGCCGATATGTAACTGGTGTTTCTGAGAAAATTATTGGGTTCGCAATTGTCTTACTTATTTTTCCTGATCGTGAATCGGTAATGCTTACTATGGGATCGAGTCCAATATCGGTGGCAAGTTTTACACCTTCCGCTATTGAATTAATCGGTCCAGCGGGTACGCCGAATGCAGTTAGCTTTTCCGTCCAAAAAGCAGCTGTTTCACTCATGAATTTTTGATTTAAAAATTCGTTTAACGCGGCGCGATTTGCAACTCGCGCAGAATTACTTTCAAATCTAGAGTCAGTTGCAATATCTAGATTAAGCACTCTTGCAAGATCTACGAACTGGCGATCATTACCCACCGCGATAATTAAATACTGGTCCTTGGCTTTATAAACTTCATACGGAGCAATACTTGGATGAGCATTACCCATGGCTTTAGGTGTAACGCCAGCGCCCGCAAATGCCCCTGATTGATTTACCATCGCAGATAGCGCTGAACTTAATAAATTTACCGCTATTTTCTGACCAATACCGGTCTCAGCTCTACTAACTAAAGCCGCCGAAATGCCTAGCGCAGCATGTAACCCGGAAATTACATCCACTAGCGCAACCCCAACTTTAGTTGGCGATTCTGAATCCACTCCAGTAATACTCATTAGCCCACTCATGCCTTGCACCAACAGGTCATATCCAGGAAGTTTCTTAGCTAACTCACTTGTACCGAAGCCAGAAATGGAGCAATAAATCAATTTTGGGAATTTTTTATGTAACTCTTCATATCCAAAACCAAATTCTTCCATGGTACCAACCGTGAAATTCTCAATCAGCACATCACATTGTCCAATAATTTCTAACGCTTTGGCTTTTCCGGCCGCCGTAGATAAATCTGCAGTTACACCCAATTTATTTCGGTTAACAGATTGAAAATAAGTTGAAGTTCCATCTTCGTTAAATGGTGGTCCCCAAGTACGTGTGTCATCGCCGTCGACTGGCCGTTCAATTTTTATTACTTCTGCTCCCATATCGCCAAGCAACATGCTCGCGTATGGGCCCGCTAATACTCGCGAAAAATCCGCGATCTTAATTCCGGTCAGTGCTGTCATTTATTAAAGAAGTTCGCTTATTCCGCTAATTAATCGATCGACATCTTCCCGGGTGCTGTAAGGAGCTAATCCAGCACGGATCGCACCGACATCCCCTAAGCCAAGTGATAAACAAGCTTCTAAACCGTAAAAATTAGAGGCTGGAGCGTTGACATTTTTTGAAGCTAAATGTTTATAAACATCGCTCGAATTTAAGCCATCAAAAGTAAAAAATGCGGTTGGCGTCCGGCGTGAAGCGTTGCTATAGACCTTAATTTTAGGCAATCCTCGTAATTTTTCATCCATATAACGGAAAAGTTCTTCTTCATAACGTTCCATCGCGATCATGGAGGCAACTATTTTTGCACGTCGAGTACCACTTTGATTAGGTATTACATCTGCGATGAAATCAATCGCTGCAGTTACTCCAGCCATAATTTCATATGGCAAAGTACCGAATTCAAAGCGTTCTGGAACTTCAGATGTGGCTGGTAAAAGTTTGTCGTTATTAAGGGTTCTTAGTAGCTCTGGCTCTGCAGCAATTGCCGCGCAATGTGGGCCGAATAATTTGTATGAAGAAAATCCATAAAAATCCGCACCTAAAGTTTTCATATCAATTGGCGTGTGTGGCGTTAAATGGACACCATCAACATAAAAAAGCGCACCAACTGCGTGCACTAATTTTGAGATTGCTGGAATATTTGGTCGCGTGCCCAGCACGTTTGAGGCACCCGTTACTGCAACTAATTTTGTTTTAGAAGTTAGTAAGTTTCCGATAACTTCTGGGGCGAGTTCGCCAGTAGCGGTATCAATTTCCGCCCATTTAACAGTTGCCCCAACAGCTTCTGCTGCTTGCACCCATGGTCGAACATTTGAATCATGATCAAGGCGGGTGACAATAATTTCATCGCCAACTTTCCAAGATTTAGCTAAAGTTCTGGAGAAATCGTAAGTTATTTGAGTCCAACTGCGCCCGTAAACAACTCCAGCTGGATCGCAATTCAATAAATCTGCCACCGCGCTTCGGAAACCAAGAACTACCGAATCTGCATTTTGTTCAGCTTTAGTGGTTGTACCGCGATTAGAAATAGCCGATGTAATAGTTTTCCCCATCGCATCGCCAACCGACTTTGGAACTTGTGATCCACCAGGACCATCAAAGAAAGCAGTTCCAGAATTAAGGGCTGGAAATTGGGCACGAATTAGATTCACGTTGTAAGTCATGTCGGAAGTCATGTCGGAAGGCATAAGGTGGATTCTAGCCAGAGGTAGGGCAGTATTAGCGATGTGCATCTAACGCGACGAGAGTTAAACGGAATGCTCTTTGCGCTGGTTGCAGTATTTCTATTTTCACTCTCGCTTCCGATGACTAAATGGGCCTTGGAAAGTTTCAGTCCATATTTGACCGCAACTTCTCGTCCAATACTCGCATCGATGATTGCGATTCCGTTGATGCTAGCTGCAAAAGTACCGGCGCTGCCGCGGGCCCTATGGAAACCAATGATCTACACAACTATTGGCGCTGCTTTTGCATGGCCAGTTTTGATTGCCTTAGCTCTGAATAGAACAACATCTGCTCACGTTGCTGTGATCGCCGCAATCATGCCGCTCACAACTGCGATCATGGCAGTCATACGTACCAACGAAAAAGTTAGTTGGCAATTTTGGTTAGCTTCCGCAACCGGAACTATTCTCTTAATTCTCTTTGCGATTTCACGCGGTGGCGCCGAAAATGGCGATCTCTTCGCCGATCTTCTTACTATCTGCGCAGTCCTTGCTTCTTCGTTCTGTTATGTCGAAGGCGCAGAACTCACAAAACTAATGCCCGGTTGGCAAGTTATTTCATGGGTAGTAATTCTTGCACTCCCGATCTGTATTCCAGCTTCCATAGTAATTTGGATGAAAACCGATAATGGAGCACCAATAACTGGTCATGCTATTTTCGGAATTGTGATGATTGGCTTCTCTTCAATGTACATCGGTTTCTTTGCTTGGTATCGCGGACTAAGTGATGCTGGGACTGCCCGCGGCTCCCAAGTCCAACAATTACAAGCAATCATGACCCTAGGTTGGGCCGCACTTTTACTTAATGAAAAAGTAACTCCGTTAATGCTTTTAATTGCCCTCGGTGTTATCGCCTCAGTTCTTTGGGCGTTGATGTCCCGCAAAAAATCTGAAACTGATTAATTTAACCCACGTCTTGTAAGCAGCGGTGTGATAGTTGCATCGCGACCACGGAAGTTGCGAAACATTTGCATTGAATCAATTGACCCACCTCGACTTAATAGCTCTTTACGGAAATGATCGCCATTTGCCCGAGTTAAGCCGCCGTTTTCTTTAAACCATTCAACCGAATCTGCATCCAATACTTCACTCCAGATATAACCGTAATAGCCAGCAGAGTAGCCACCCGCAAAGATGTGTGAGAAATATGTGGAACGGTATCGCGTAGGTACCGGCGGATAATCCAAGCCATAGTCCGCGATTGCTTGCCGTTCAAATTCCTCAACATTATCCACAGCATCGGCTTCAGTTAGTGAATGCCATGCTAAATCTAGAATTGCAGCGGCTAGATAGCTTGTAGTTGCGAAACCCTCGTTAAAGGTCGCAGCCGCTTGCAAATTATCAATCCAGGCTTGTGGCATTTGTTCGCCAGTTTGGTAATGGCGCGCATAGTTTTTTACAACTTCCGGCCACAAAATCCACATCTCATTCACTTGGGATGGGAACTCTACGAAATCTCGTTGGACGCTAGTTCCCGATACTCGCGGATATTTAACTTGTGAAAGTAACCCGTGCAACGCATGTCCAAATTCATGGAACAAAGTAGTCGTGAAATCTAGAGTTAGTAAGGCTGGCTCACCTTTTGGTGGTTTAGGAATATTTAGATTGTTTACTACTACCGGCAATTGCCCTAGTAAAGTGTTTTGATCAACCAAACTATTCATCCATGCGCCACCACGCTTTGAATCTCTTGTGAAAAAATCGCCGATATATAAACCAAGCGGCGAACCATCTTCATTTTTAACTTCAAAAGCCCGGGCTTCAGGATGATAAGTAACAAGATCTTTTCGCTCTTCGAATGTTATGCCAAACAATTTCGTTGCGGCAAAGAAGACGCCATCGTGCAACACTCGTTCTAGCTCAAAATAAGGACGCATTGCCGCAGTATCAACGTTATGTTTTGCGAGTCGAACTTTCTCGGAATACATATCCCAATCCCAGCTCGCTAATTCAAATTCATGACCATCAGAAATAATCGCTTCTTGTAATTGCGCACCCTCAGCACGTGCGTTTTTGACTGCGGCTGGCGCAATCTCTCGTAATACTTTATGTACATTTGCCGGACTGCCCGCGGTTTGTTCGTGTATGACATATTCAGCATGAGAACTTACCCCGAAAAGTTTTGCTCTACCGGCACGCAACTTAACCATTTGCAATAAAAGCGCTTTAGTATCTTTCTCATTATTGCGGTTTCCTTTGACTAACGAAGCATCCATAATCTTTTTGCGTAGTTCCCGATTTTTAAGGGTTGTCAAAAGCGGATTACCCGTGAAATTCACCATTGCTAATAAATATTTACCTTCGTGTCCGCGGTCTTTGGCGCCATTGCTTGCAGTTGCGATTTCGGTTGCAGTTAAACCATCGAGATCAGCTAGGTTTTCAACCATCACCCCGAGGTCATTAGTGTCATTTAACAAGTTCTTACCAAAAGCGGTCTGTAACTTTGAAAGTTCTTCATTAATCCCAGTTAATTGCACCCGCTCTGCTTCACTTAGATGGGCGCCGGCGTGCACTAAATCTCGATAATATTTTTCAAGCAACCAGCTGTCTTCACTATTTAGATTAAGCGAACTGCGGTTTTCGTAAAGGAATTTAATTTTTGCGAATAATTTTGGGTTTAATTGGATCGCATCAGAATGGGCCGCCAACTTAGGCGCAATCTCAGCTTCGATCTCGTCAATCAAATCGCTAGTATCGCTAGAAGATTTATTATAAAAAACATTGAGCGCTCGACCTAGTATTTGTCCGCTCTTTTCTAAAGCAACGATCGTGTTCTCAAAAGTTGTTGGTTCGATTGCGTCAATGATGGCTGCAACTTCGGCAAGCTGAGCTTTGGTACCTTCATAAAAAGCTGGCAAATAGTGCTCATCTTTGATTGCAGCGAAAGGTGGCAACTCGTAAGTCAGCACGCTCCGGGCAAAAAATGGATTTTCAGCCACTTAAACGCTCCACAAAAATTCTTGAATTTTCGAAAATAATTTCAGCATCAAAATCCATCGTCGCGACGTGATAACTATTCAACAATTCAATTCTGTTCTTCTCAATGCTACCAATCTCTTCCATAATAATTTCGGTGTTTGTTACCGCTAAGGTGTGGTCATCCACGCTATGAAAGAGCAAAAGCGGAGTTTTAACGTTACCAAGGTTGCTCCGAGATTTCTTCAAGAATTCATAAAGTTGCACAACCCCAGCGGTAGGTAGAACGTCATAACCCCACTCTGTTACCCCAGGTTTTTTAATATCGTCACCAACCGATGGCATGGCAGCCTTTAATTTCGCCCACAATCGCCCAAATTTAATTTTTACACCTGGGATATGAATCATCGGATTAACTAACACGATTCCGGAAATCTTTCCTTGGTTTTTAGCCGCGACATAAAGCGTATTTCCGCCACCCATAGAGAGCCCACAGATAAATATTTTTTCGCAAATTTTTGAGAGATCATCAATATCTCTTTGCAAGCGATCTGGCCATTCCTGCCATTTAACCTGATTTAAATCTTCCCATTTTGTGCCATGCCCCGGGATCCGTGGCACTCTGATGGTGTAGCCAAGTTCTTGAAAATAATGAGCCCAGGGCCGCATCGATGCCGGCGATCCGGTAAATCCATGTACGAAAATAATTCCGATTTTGCCATTCTTGCCTTTTCCATCATGGGCGTAATCAGTAAGCCATCCGGCGGGTGCGTTATCGGTAGCCATGTCGCCACTCTAATGTGAAATGTCATATCTAGCCCGTAGATTACGAAGATGAGTTTCCCATTAGATAACCGCACGCTCGCCGAAACTACTTTTGTAGTTGTTGATTTAGAAACAACTGGATGGTCACCCGCTAGCGGCGCTGCCATTACCGAAATTGGCGCAGTAAAAGTCTCTGGTGGCAAAGTTATTGCAGAGTTCCAAAGCTTGATCAATCCCGGTTCACCGATTCCGGAATTGATAACTAACATCACCGGAATATCCGATGCGATGGTTATGGAGTCACCTTGGATTCATGAAGTGGTTCCGATCTTTTTAGAATTCTGTGGCTCCCCTGAAGAAACAGTTTTAGTCGCCCATAACGCGCCATTTGATATGAGTTTTTTATTAGCAGCTGTTGCAGCCGCCGCTTTCGATTGGCCCGAATTTCCGGTAATTGATACGGCTTACCTTGCTCGAAAAATTCTTACTAAAGATGATGTCCAAAACAATAAATTGGAAACGCTCGCCGCATATTATGGAACCGATTCACAACCAAACCATCGCGCGCTCGATGATTCGCGTGCCACCGTAGATGTCCTACACGGTCTCTTCGAAAGGTTAGGAAGTTTTGGCGTTACAACGCTGGCAGAGTTGCTTGATTTTTAAGTAAATTTACAACTGTGGTTGCAATCGTGAATGGATCAATCGGGTGGGTAACCACGCCATCAGCCCGCGACCACCCGGCTAACCACGCATCTTGAACTCGCCCAGTAATGACCAATATCGGCGGACAATTAAATAACTCATCTTTTAATTGACGAGCTAACCCCAAGCCACCCTCTGGGACTGCTTCGCCATCCAAGATGTAAATATCAGCGTGTTTTTTATCATCGATATAGCTTTTGACCGCAGCGCCGGTGGCGAATTCCATTATTTTATGTTCCGGCAAATCCATCGAAATTCGCTTCCCTAAGGCGTTTTTAATCGAATTCCGAACCGAGGCATCATCCGAATAAATCGCAATCGTTAAGTTCCGGTCGGTGTTCATAGCGCGAGTTTAGCGAGCAAAATCAATTCTTTTTAGCTACTCCCGCAATTCCAAGCGTGATGCGTTTCACCAAAGTTACGGGGAAAAAGGGCTTCCCCCTGCCCCCTTAACTCGGTATTTCCGTACAAATCGGGAATAATTGCCTCCATGTCCAGCACCGTTACCAATCCGACTTCAATGCCGAGAAAAGTAAATCGTCCAAATATTGTGGCGGTCGGAACAATTGTCTGGCTCTCCAGTGAATTGATGTTCTTTGCAGCGCTCTTCGCAATGTATTTCACAACTCGTTCGGTGCAAGGCCCAAAAATTTGGGCTGAATCAACGGCACTGCTCAACATTCCATTCGCCGCCGTTAACACCACCGTTCTTGTGCTTTCATCGGTAACTTGTCAGTTTGGCGTTTTTGCAGCCGAAAGATTCCAAGCATCTCGAACTGGCACATTATGGCAATTTAAAAAATGGGGATTGCGGGAATGGTTCGCACTAACTTTTTTAATGGGCGCTTTCTTCATCGGCGGCCAAGTTTATGAATATGCGAAATTAGTTTCAGAAGGAATTTCACTTTCTGCGCAAGCCTACGGTTCAGTTTTTTACATAACTACTGGCTTCCACGGTATGCACGTAACTGGCGGATTGATTGCGTTCCTAATAGTTTTGATTCGGGTATTCAAAGCCCAAAAATTTGGCCATAAACAAGCCACTACTGCAATTGTGGTTTCTTATTACTGGCATTTCGTCGACATCGTTTGGATCGCGCTCTTCTCGGCGATCTACTTAATTAAGTAGGAAGCAAGGTAATGAATTTTATTTCGCGATACCGTCGATCTAAATTCTTTGGTCCTGCGCTATTGGCCGCTGCGCTTTTTGTGCTTGGTACTTCTTACTCTGTCGCCAGCGCAACTACATTTAAGGCTGTAACGCCGAGTAACGATAAAACCACTTTGATCGCTGAAGGAAAAGAAATCTTCGCTCGCGGATGTTCTTCATGTCATGGTTTAAACCTAGAAGGTGGCGCAATTGCACCGTCCTTAATTGGAGTTGGCGCTGCGTCAGTTGATTTCCAAGTTGGAACTGGCCGGATGCCGATGGCAGATATGAGCGTGCAAGCTGCCCGAAAGGATCCCATTTACAACGAGGCCGAAACTGCTGCACTGGCAGCTTATGTAGCTTCACTCGCCCCTGGTCCAGCCGCTATCCGTAATGAAGATTTAGCCTGGGAACGATCTGGCGATGCTGCCGAAGGTGGCCAATTGTTTAGAAGCAATTGTTCAATGTGTCATAACTTTGCTGGCCAAGGTGGTGCGCTTTCTCAAGGAAAATATGCACCAAGTTTGATGGGCGTAGAAGCTAAACATATTTACGAAGCGCTTATAACTGGCCCACAATCAATGCCGGTTTTCTCCGACAAAATCATCACGCCTGCTGAAAAACTTTCAATTATCAAATGGATTAAAGCCGCTGAAAGCGAACCTAACCTTGGCGGTGCATCACTTGGTAGAACTGGACCTGTAACCGAAGGGTTACTTTCATGGTCACTTGGGATCATGGCTTTAATTGGAGTTGCTGTATGGATAACTGCAAAGGCAAAGTGATCAAATGACATCTGATAACCAATCCAATGAAATTGCACCATTAACTGATCCTGGAATCCCGGCGCACTTACATCGCAAATCAGATTTGGACCCGAAAGCCGCTAAGAAAGCCGAACGTCAAGTTGGCATTCTTTTTATAATTTCTGCACTTGGAACAATTTTATTTATCTACTCTTACACATTCATGTCCGAAAAAATCTTTATTTTCTTGCCAGTGTTAGGTAATTCAAATGCGAAGCAACTTTTCCTAGGACTTGGAATGGCAATTTCGCTCTTCTTCATTGGTATGGGCGCAGTTCATTGGGCTAAAACTTTGATGCCAGATAATGAAGTTGTAGCCCAACGTCATGAATTGCGATCCGAAGAAGTTGATCGTGAAGATTTTGTAAAAACTGTAAAAGAAGGTGCAGCAGCTGCGGGTCTTGGTCGTCGATCCATCATAAAACGGACTCTCGGAGTTGCACTTGGTCTCTCCGGATTAACACCGCTGCTGCTTCTCCGCGACTTAGGCCCACTCCCTAAAGATGATTTTTCTAAAACATCTTGGGAGGCTGGAACTCGCTTAGTTACAGATCCAGGTGATCGCCCGATTAAACCCTCAGATTTAGAAATAGGAGCCGTTGCCCAAGTTCTGCCAGAATTACTGGCTGGCAAAGAACGCAAATTAGAAGATATTGGTAAAGATGCGGTTCTGCTTATTCGGATCCGTCCTGCAGAATTTCAACTTGATGCTGAACGTCTTTCTTGGACCCATGAAGGCATCATCGCATTCTCAAAAATTTGTTCCCATATGGGATGCGCCGTTGCGCTCTATGAGCAGACAACCAAACACCTCCTATGCCCTTGCCACCAATCAACATTTGATGTCACTCGCGCTGCAAAAGTTATCTTTGGCCCATCTGCTCGACCTCTGCCACAATTAGCGTTAGCACTTGATGCTGAAGGTTACTTAGTTGCTAAGCAACCATTTACCGAACCTGTAGGACCAAGTTTTTGGGAGCGTGATTCATCATGAGCAAATCTGAAAGAGTTGCTGGCACTGTAGCCAATTACGTTGATGAACGAACTGGCGCGGCAAAATGGTTGAAGAAAAATTTAAATAAAGTATTTCCGGATCACTGGTCCTTTATGCTTGGTGAAATTGCGCTCTACTCTTTTATAATCTTGTTGCTAACTGGAACCTTCTTGACCTTCTGGTATGACCCTTCAATGCAAGAAGTAGAGTACGAAGGAAGTTACCAACCACTCTCTGGTTTAAAGATGTCCGCTGCATACGCATCAACTCTCCACATCTCTTTTGATATTCGCGGTGGTTTATTGATGCGACAAATTCACCATTGGGCTGCTTTGTTATTTATGGTTGCAATCGTGGTTCATTTACTCCGCGTTTTCTTCACTGGCGCATTTCGAAAACCACGTGAGTTCAACTGGATTCTTGGTATTGGATTATTAACTCTTGGTATCGTTGAAGGCTTCCTCGGTTACTCGCTCCCAGATGATCTACTCTCTGGCACTGGTATCCGAATCGCTGAAGCAATAATTCAAGCCATCCCAGTGGTTGGTTCCTATCTCGCCTATTTTGTTTTTGGTGGCCCATTCCCAGGTGAAGTGTTTATACCGCGCATCTACACCGTGCATATTCTTTTGCTGCCAGGAATTTTCTTAGCGCTAATAACTGCGCATTTGATGTTGGTCTGGTACCAAAAGCACACGCAATACCCAGGCCCTGGTAGAACCGAGAAAAATGTCGTTGGATATCCACTTATGCCGGTCTACATGGCAAAAGCCGGTGGATTCTTCTTCATAGTCTTTGGTTTCACCGCATTTTTAGGAGCGGTTGCATCAATCAACCCGATCTGGCTCTTTGGTCCATACACCCCTGCCCAAATCACCGCAGGTTCGCAACCAGATTGGTACATGGGATGGCTCGATGGCTTAGTTCGAATGGCACCACCACTTGAAACTCACGCCTTTGGTCACACAATTTCTTGGAATATTTTAATTCCAGCCTTAATCATCCCCGGAATTTTATTTACCGGCATGGCGCTCTATCCATTTATCGAAAGTTGGATGACTGGCGATAAACGCGAACACCATCTTCTCGATCGACCACGTAACGCACCAAACCGGACCGCGTTAGGTGCAATGTCGCTAACTTTCGTACTCGTTACACTGCTTAACGGTGGTAACGACTTACTCGCCACCCACTTCAGTTTGACCATTAATCAAATCATGTGGTTCTCTCGCATTGGTGTTTTAGTACTGCCCCCAATCGCGTTTGTGATAACTAAACGTATCTGTCTTTCATTGCAACGCTCAGATCGTGAATTGGTCTTACATGGTAAAGAAACTGGCCGATTAGTTATGTTGCCTCATGGTGAGTTCATCGAAATACATGAAGAGCTTTCACCGGAAAAGAAATGGACGCTCACTCAGCATGAACAACTCCCGCCGCTAGAAATTGCCCAGGAAAATCAAGCTGGCGTACGTAATCCAAAAGGTCTGCGCGCAAAGTTACAACAATATGCATCTAAGTCTCATCAAGAACAAATTGAGAAACCCTCCGCTAAAGATGTACTAGAGCTAGGCGACGGGCGCCACTAAACCAGTTTTAGATGGATGAAGTTACCCCTTCACCGCGCGATTATCTGGCGGGCGATGTAACCTTGGCTATGGCGAAACCAGAAGAGAAACCGAAGAAGGTCGCTCGAATTGAGACCTCATTTTTGCCCCTGCGATACGTAGATCTCATCGAGGATATATTCCATGCCGCCCTAGCCGTTGTTCTTCTTGTCATTTCAGTAGGTGCTTTTTATCAAAGCATGATGCGCTTGATCAGAACCGACCCCTTTTTCCCTAACGGAATGATCCAAGGCGTCAACGATGTTCTCTTTATTGTAATTATCTTAGAAATTCTGCGCACTGTTATCTCTCGTTTTACCGATGGTGTTTATCAACTTGATAAATTTCTTATCATCGGAGTCATTGCGGCGGTACGTCATATTTTAACTGTGGGCGCTTCGCTAACGCTTGAGTCAAGTAAAACCGATACCGCCTTTAACCGAGCGGTATTTGAGATGGGCCTGAACTCTTTGATTGTAGTTGCACTTGTTTTTGCAATCTTTTTATCAAAGTCGGCCCATCGCAACCGCTAACAGGTCAAGATTCGAAGTCCCCGCCTCTTCCCGTTATTTTATTTTTCGCTCTACTAGGTCGCTCATAGGCAATAAGTAACGTCGCCACAAACGCTATGAAGCAAATTAATACTACAAACTTAGCCACAGTTTTAGCCGAGCACAGCCCAAACTACAAGAGCAAAAATCGCAATTCCGATTCCAACCATCGCAATACCAGATAGCGATAATAATCCGCGCGATTGTGAAATTTTTAGAGCTAATTGCGAAGGCTTTTCTAGCTTCTTCAAATCAAGAATAAGAGCTTCGGCCTCACGAATAGTTGCGTACTGCGAAATTATTGCCAAAACCCCAGTCGCTGCTGCAACACCAATCGTTAGATACTTTGCACCATCAGATGCGGTTTCGAATTTTCCAAAAGCAGCTAACACAAACACACCAATTAGCATCAATGTTGGCCCCATTTGAGCGCTGATTACTTGTGTGCGTTTGGTATTCCATAACTCCAATAAACCTTTTTCATCCATAATTTCTCTCCTTAAGATTAGGCTCTTTTTCAAGAGGTGCCACAATGCTAATCTACCTAGCAAATGCCCGCATAGCGAAAGGTAAAACCCTGATTTAAGATGGCTCTATGGAGCAGGCAAATAAGTGAAGTCGATCCGTTTTCTTCCATTTGACCAATTGCATAGAAGTTTTGGTGTGCTAAAAGAGGCAGATAAAAAAGAGGATCTAATTGTTTTAATCGAAAGCCAAGCGATGGTTACCGGCGCTGACTGGCATCCTGAGCGGCTCTTCTTTTTAATCTCCGCAGCACGTCATTTTGCTAGTGAACTTGAAAGCGATGGTTACCAGGTTAAATACCTAAAAGCTAAAAACACGGTGACCGGATTAAAAGAGATTCAAAAATCCCACCCAAATACCCCCCTAATCTGCGCGGAACAATCTTCCTTTCGCCTAAGTAAAAACCTTAGTGAATTGGAGGCTACCTACCTCCCAAATGATTTCTTCCTTACATCAAGAAGTGACTTTAAATTATGGGCAGATAGCCAAAAAACATTTTTAATGGAGAACTTTTATCGAAAACAACGGGTGCGGCTAAACATTTTAATGGCTGGTAAAGATCCAGTTGGTGGTGCTTGGAACTTTGATAAAGAGAATCGTTTACCACCACCAAAGAATTACACCTGGCCAGCTTACTTAGAACATGACCGTGATGAGATAGATACCCAAGTTGCAAGCGAACTTGGAATTGAAATGAAGCGAACTTGGGCCACGACCCGCAAGGGTGCGCTAAAACAATTGAATTATTTTATAAAAAATCACTTTGCAAATTTCGGGCCATATGAAGATGCAATGGCTTTAGATAGCTGGACGCTACATCACTCTCTTTTAAGCCCGTATTTAAATAACGGTCTGCTACATCCTGGCGAGGTTATCGATGCCGCCCTTATCGCATTTGAAAAAGGCAAAGTTCAAATCGAATCCGCCGAAGCCTTTATCCGTCAGATTATTGGCTGGCGTGAATATGTAAATGGAATGTATTGGTTTCTGGGACCAGAGTTTAAAGATAACAATCAATTAGGTGCTAACCGTAAATTATTGCCACTCTTCACCGATTCAAGTAAGACCAAAATGAATTGCATTAAGTCAACAGTTCAAGATATTGAGGAACGCGCCTGGGTGCACCACATTCCGCGCCTGATGTTATTAAGCAATCTTGCACTTATCACTGGCACTAATCCGCAAGAATTCTTAGAGTGGATGCGCCGAGTTTTTATTGATGCGACCGATTGGGTAATGGTTCCTAATGTTATTGGAATGGGTCTACATGCAGATGGTGGCTTGATGATGACAAAACCATATGCTGCCGGTGGTGCCTATATCTCTCGAATGAGTAATTACTGCAAGGGCTGTTCATATAATCCCAAATTGCGCATCGGCGATGACGCATGTCCATTCACGACTCTGTATTGGGACTTCCTAGATCGACATAAAGAATCTTTTGCTAAGAACCACCGGATGGCACAACAAATATTTGGCCTAAAACGCTTAAGTGATTTACCAGAACTAAAAGAACGAGCCAAAGAAGTACTCGAAGGTTTAGAAAAAGGAAAGATTTAGTTCACTTACGCCGCAGTTCTCGCAACGAAGCTTTAAGTTCTTTACGTTCTTTTTCCGCAACTGGATCCTTCTTATTCGGAAACGCCCACTTAAGAATCAAAATAAGTACGGCGATTGCGAAAAACCCACCAAATCCTTGAATGAAAAGCGCGTTATTAATTCCACCAAGCATGGCTGGAAATCTAGTACGCCAGCAGAGAACGTGCTAGTTCAATTACCGGTTGCTTCAACCAGATTTTCAATTGCAGTTGTGATCCCCTGATTGAGTGTCAAGGGTGTGAGTGCCTTCCTGATTTACATTTCGCTGAACAGTACTTAACGCTCTCCCAATCGCGCGCCCATTTCTTGCGCCATTCAAAGGGCAGGTTGCAGCGCTGGCAAATCTTTGGCGCAAAGCCGTTTTTGGTCTTAGCTTTCATGAGCTTTTCCGCCCTCGATAACGAGCCCAAGCACCGCTGGACCAGAGTGCCCACATAACTAATAACGGTTGAAAGAGCAGGCGAATTGCGCGAGCGCGATCGGTGTCTAGGCCAAAGGCATCGATGCCGTTTACATACTGCGAAATATTGCCAGGGAAAATAGCAATGAAAAATGCGGCGGTAGCCCAACCGATCTGGGTGCGATATTTCCACAGTAGGACAAGAGATAAGCCCAGTGTTATTTCTATGACACCAGAGGCGATGACAACAAAGTCAGCAGATAACGGCACCCAGTTGGGAACTTGTGCTTGGAAATTGGTTCGGTTGGTTGTCAGGTGAGTGGTGCCGGCGTAGAAAAGGGCAACGCCTAAGAGAAGTTGTGTGGCCTTCTTAATCTGCTGCATAAGACAATTAAAGCGTATTATTTTTTCAAAGCGCCCCCGCATTGCTTGAACGCTATCCTTGCGCGTTACCTAATCAAGGAGTTTTAACGGTGTCTAGCAAAGATATAAAAGTTGGATTACTTGCCTATGGCGCTATCGGAGATGAACATAGCAAAGCGGTTCAAGCCACCGCGGGCCTAACTCTTTATGCAGTCTGTGACGTAAATCCAGAGCGGCTTGAGGCTGCCTTGCTGATTTCACCTGATGCTAAAACCTTTACCGATGCCAATGAAATGTTGGCTGAAGGCGAAATTGATTTGGTGGTAATTTCAACACCTCCCAACAGCCACTACAAATGGGCGAAAGAAGCGTTATTACTCGGCCACCATGTCATGCTTGAAAAGCCAATGGCGCTGACTACGCAAGAGTGTGATGAGCTAATGGAATTAGCTCAGACAAATAGTGCGCTATTGGTTGTCTATCAGAATCGACGCTACGACCTAGATTTCTTAACGATTAAGCAGCAGATTGAGGCTGATCAGATCGGTGATCTCTTTCATTACGAAAGCTTTGTCGGTGGTTATTCAAAGCCATGCTCGTATTGGCACTCTGATGCCGCAGTCTCTGGCGGCGCAATCTTTGATTGGGGTAGCCACTTTATTGATCAAATCATGTCACTTGTGTCATCTAATGTTGACTTTGTAAGTGGCCTCAATCAAAAGCGAGTTTGGGATCATGTAACTAATGCAGATCATGCCCAGGTCAGTATTAACTTTAAAGATGGTTTGCAGGCAGTTTTTATTAACTCGGATTTAGCGGCGGCCCGTAAGCCAAAATTTTATATTTTAGGAACAAAGGGTGCATTAATTGGAAATTGGGATGAATCAGCAGGTGGCCCTGTTGCTGACTTACCTGCCATCATCACGCTGCACCGAGGCGACGGAAGTAGTGAAATAGTTGCACACGTAAGCCAAGCACCGTATTCCTTTTACTCATCTTTAGTTTCATACTTAAACGATGCCACCCCGATGTCAGTTGTGGCAGCGCAATCACGTGATGTTGTTGCAATTATGCAGGCAGCAGAAGAGTCAGCGCTAGCAAATGGAAAACCTGTTTCGCCCATATTATTAAGAGCATGAACGTTAAGTGGGGCTTTATCGGCGCCGGCTTCGTGGCAACCAAAGCAGTAGCGCCCGCAGTTCACAGAGCCAGTAACGCAACGCTGGTAGCAGTAGCCAGTCAAGATCGCAAACGTGCTGAAGCGTTAGCTCCCCAAAAGATTTATGAAAGATATGAAGACTTACTGGCAGATCCCGAAATTGATGCGGTGTATATCAATCTGGCCAATCACCAGCATTTCCAATGGACGATTGCAGCCCTAGAAGCTGGCAAAGATGTTTTATGCGAAAAACCATTAGCGCTAAATTTTGCGCAGGCTCAATCGATGGCTGCTGCTGCTGTAAAAAATAATCGAGTGTTAGTTGAGGCAGTCTGGACATATTGGCATCCTAGATTTATACGCATCATGGAATTAATAACCAGTGGTGCGATCGGCGAGTTAAAAGAAATTAATTCATCCTTCTGTTTTTCGGCACAGTTTGACGATAATTATCGACTCGTGAAAGAAATGGGTGGCGGAAGTTTGCTCGATGTTGGTGTGTATCAAGCCCACCTTTGGAGCGCACTAAACCACGGTGAACCCGAGTTTATTATTGATTCTGTTACTCAGAATATTGGTCTCACTGGAGTGGATTTAACAACGAAGATTGATGGACAGTTAGCTAATGGTGTGAAAATTAGCGCACTTACCTCATTTGAAAAACCAGAAAGCCAAGAGCTACTCATATCTGGTGAATTAGCAACTATCGAGTGCCCGGGCGGCGATGCATTTACCTCATGGAACAAACCAAGTTTGCTTCGCATTGGTGAGAATATTCAAGAGTTTGCAGCCGTTGACCCTTACGGCTTAATGATTGAAAACTTCAGCAATTTCATCTCGGATGCACCTGCACAGATTCCACCAATTGCACAATCGCTATATGTAGCCAAGTTATTAGATCAGATTAGAGACTTCAATAAGTGAAAAAAATTGATGGTTCCCGCGCTGCGAAAATTACAACTTTCATCAAAGCGAATTTATTTCTATCTTTGGCTACGAAAGCCCCATGCAAAATCAGTTCGATCCTTCAGCGCTTGGCGAGGTAAGTCGGCCTGATAATAAATACCCAAATCAAACTTGCTTTTAAAGTGTGGCCAGCTTTTCTACAACCTGCTTTGCCGAAGGATTTGTCATCGCACTTCCATCCGAGAACACCAGCGTCGGCACAGTCCGATTTCCACCATTAACTTTCTCCACAATCTCAGCAGTGCCGGGCACCTCTTCAATATTGATCTCTTCAAAGCCAACCCCAAGATCAGCCAATTGAGATTTCAACCTCTTGCAATACCCACACCAGGTCGTCGAATACATAACAAAAGACATGCGTTCCCGCTTTCTCCTAATCCAACCAATTCTGCAATTCTACCGAGTGGCGGTATTAAGGCAATTTAAGTTAAACGAAAGCGGTCAAGAACACTCATGCTTTCTTCTCAAACTTGGTAACCATGCGTAAGGTTAAGACATGGATTTCACTCTAAGCGCTAAAACAATCGAATATGCCGCAAAACTGCAAACTTTTATGGATGCAGAAATCTTTCCTGCTGAATCGATTTATCATCAACAACGCCAGGAGTTATCTGCCGCGGGCAAAGCCCATCAATTGCCACCAGTTATTGAAGAGTTAAAGAAAAAGGCCCGAGCCTTAGGGCTCTGGAATCTTTTCTTACCGCACTATGGACATGGTTTAAGCGTTACAGATTATGCAACACTGGCAGAGATAACTGGCTGGTCACCTGAAATTGCCCCGGAGGCTATCAATTGCGCAGCACCTGATACCGGCAATATGGAGTTACTGGATATGTTCGGCACCGATTCACAGAAAAAGCGCTGGCTAGAACCGCTACTTAATGGTGAGATTCGATCTGGTTTTTCTATGACTGAACCAGATGTGGCATCTAGCGATGCACGCAATATTAAGACCCAGATTATTAGAGATGGTAATGATTTTGTAATCAACGGTACAAAGTGGTGGACCACAGGTGCGATGGATCAACGCTGTGAAATCTTAATCGTTATGGGAAAGACAAATCCTGACGCCGATGATCATCACCAACAATCAATGGTCCTAGTTCCAACCAATACACCTGGTGTAACGGTGGTGCGCAATTTAACTGTCTTTGGATATGAAGAACAGCATGGCCATGCAGAGATTTCGTTTGTAGATGTAAGAGTTCCAGTTGAAAATCTTTTAGGCGGGGCCGGTGAAGGCTTCGCACTGGCACAAGCGCGCCTTGGTCCAGGACGTATCCACCATTGCATGCGCGCTATCGGTATGGCAGAGCGGGCGCTTAAATTAATGATTGAGCGCGCTATGGTGCGCAGCCCTTTTGGAAAAGATTTGGTGCAACAAGGTGTGGTCCAAGAGTGGATTGCCCAGGCCCGCATAGATATTGAACAAGCTCGATTACTAGTCTTAAAAAGCGCATGGATGATTGATACTCACGGTGTTAAAAACGCTCGCAAAGAAATTGCAGCAATTAAGGTCGCTGTACCAAAAATGGCCGAGCGGATTATCGACCACGCAATCCAAAGTTATGGTGGCGCTGGGGTAAGCCAAGATACGCCGCTGGCTGCAATGTATGCGGGAATCCGTAGCATGCGCATTGTGGATGGGCCGGATGAAGTTCATATCCGAGATATTGCGCGGTTAGAAATTAAAAATTATCTGCCATGAAGGAGCTATCTGCGGTCCGCGATGAGGATCGTTTTGATGTTGCTGCCATGCATGCATGGTTGCGTCCATTTATTACCCACGATAACGAACCTGAAGTTCTTCAATTTCGCAGTGGCGCATCGAATCTGACTTATCTACTCCAATACCCGGGACAAGAGCTGGTATTGCGCCGGCCCCCAGTTGGAACAAAAGCAGTTTCTGCCCATGACATGAAACGTGAATATTTAATTCAATCCAAAATTAAATCTGACTTTTCCTTAGCACCCCAGATGATTGCTTTATGTGAAGATCAATCGATTATGGGCTCTGTTTTTTATCTAATGGAGCGGGTGGTAGGAGAGATATTTCGGCGAGATATCGAGCAGGAAATCACCGCTGAAGATGTTGCCATCATGGCCGATTCTTTCATTGATGGTCTGGTGCAGTTACATGCCGTGGATTCTTCGCTACTGCAAGAGTTCAACAAAGGAAATGGCTATGTGCAACGACAAGTTGCAGGATGGTCGAAGCGCTATCGCAGCGCCATAACTGATGATGTGCCAAACGGTGAAAAAGTAATGGCTTGGTTAGATGCCAACAAGCCAGATGATGTTGATTCCTGCGTCATCCATGGTGATTGGCGTATTGATAACGTTGTTTTTGATTTAGGCAAAGCCCGCATTGTGGGTGTTTTAGATTGGGAGCTTGCAACTGTGGGAGATCCATTAATGGATTTAGGATCATCGCTTGCTTATTGGGTGGATAGTGATGATGAACCTGCCTTTGCATCACTACGCAGACAACCAAGTCATTTAAAAGGTATGCCCACACGCAATGAGTTTGTTAACAGATATCTTGCCTTGAGTAAGCGCCGCTGTGATGATTTCACTTTTTATGAAGTCTTTGGCTTATTTAGATTAGCCGTAATTATTCAACAGATTTGGGCTCGCTTTAGAGCAGGGCAGACAACTAACCCTGCCTTTGCCGGCTTTGGGGATGCGGTCAACATATTAATAAATCGAGCTGAAAGCAAAATAAAATGAGAGCCGGAAGAATTACCGTATCAACTCGAAAATTTAAAGTTGTCGATGTGCCAACACCTAGCGCTGGCGCCGGTCAGGTGCGAATAAAAGTTGGCGCAGCTGGTGTCTGTTTATCAGATGTACATCTACTAGAAGGAATTTTATCTCCTGGGTATTTAGTAGGTGATCAAGTCACCCTAGGTCACGAAGTTGCCGGAACAATTGATCAGGTAGGTGCAGGAGTAAGCACCTCTGCCATAGGTGATCGCGTTGTTCTCATTGCAGGTGAGCGCAATCATGCAGAACAAGTAACCACCATGGGTTTTGATTACGACGGCGGATGGGCTGAGTATGTTGTAACAAAAGCACAATTAGTTGTCAGAATCCCAGATTCATTACCCTTTGAACAAGCTGCAATTATTCCTGATGCGGTTTCAACGCCTTGGGCCGCAATTACTTCAACTGCAAAGGTGCGTGCCGGTGAGAAGGTGGCAGTTTTTGGTCTGGGTGGTTTAGGTATTCATGCGCTGCAGTTGTTAAAAATCATTGGATGCAGCGTCATTGCGATTGATCCGCGCGAAGCTGCACGAGCTAATGCGTTAGCCCGTGGCGCGGACTTTGCTTTTGCACCTGATGATCCTGAGTTAAAGCAACATCGCAGATTACACGTCGCCTTTGATTTTGCAGGTGTCGCAACCGTCAGAAAACAAGCGCTGTCAATGCTGGGTGAACAAGGGCGCTTAATCATTATTGGTATTGCGAATGAACCTATTGTTATTCCCAGCGATATGGCTTTTACATATATGCGCACCCAGATCATGGGACACTACGGTTCAGAGGATCATCACGTCAGTGAGTTAATTGAACTAATAGCTTCTGGACGCTTAGATTTATCGCACTCAATCAGTGAGATTATGCCTCTAGAAAAGGCCGCTGAAGCGTTAGAAAAGTTAGCTAATAAAGTTGGTAATCCAATCCGTATTGTGTTGAAGCCGTAGCATAAAAACTATCACCGTTATCTAGGTTGCAGGATGCAGAATTGTCTA
>Ga0208960_1000490_pt1 | contig 22330 bp, 21 predicted proteins | sample GreLakmeON33MSRF_FD_187703 | JGI IMG/M metagenome (GOLD analysis project Ga0208960, IMG submission 187703) | Freshwater lentic microbial communities from great Laurentian Lakes, MI, USA - Great Lakes metaG ON33MSRF (SPAdes) | ecosystem: Environmental > Aquatic > Freshwater > Lake | place: Great...
CAAAAGCACCAATCTTCTGCGTTCTTTCAGCACCACGTCGGCTGCTCTGGAAAGCAAACTACTTGTCATGCCGTAGGCAATTTCAGACAAAGACTTGATGGAACAAGGCGCAACCACCATGCCCATGGTCTTGAAGGAGCCTGAAGAAATGGTGGCGCCAATATTTTTAGCGCTGTGCACCTCACTTGCCAGCGCCTCTACTTCTTTCACGCTCATGTCTAGCTCTGTGGCCAGTGTCATGCGCGCTGAATCGCTCATGACCAAATGGGTTTCAATGTCTGAGTGCTGCAAAACTTGTAATATGCGAACGCCATAAACAATGCCAGATGCACCACTGATGCCGATAATTAATCGCCGTGGGTTGGAGGAAGAACTAGAGGTGCTCATAGGTGTGCTGATTGTTTCTTTGGCGTCTCATCAACCCGCTTCGTCTGGCCTGAATTTTGATTCGGCTTTGACGTCGTTGCGTTGTTGCTTAAGGCTGATCTTGCCATTTTCTAAGTATCGACCCGTGGCTGCTCGCGCTGCAGCCTCATCCCATTGGGGCAACCAGTCGCCCAGGGAGTAACCAAACCAAGGCGCTTGGGGCCGGAGTTTAGGCAAGCCAAGCTCCTCCCAAATGGCCTTCGAACGCTCCATGTAGTCTTTTGTTGGCAAGGCCAAGGGAGGCATGTCGCCTTTCATGGTGGCATCCATGAGCAGGGTGGAATCTTCCTCACCATCATTTTCCCTCTTGGGTCCATGGCCTTGACCGCGGTGGTCTAGGGTACGGACATCTGCCGTGGGGTTCATGCGGTATGCCATGGCCCATAACAAGGCGTCTGCATTGTCTGGGTCAATGTCGTCGTTCACTGCGATCACAATCTTGCCGCAATCGCCTTTGAAAAAGGCTGCGCCATAAAGTGCACGCCAAATTTCTGTTTTTGGGGTTGTCTTTTCAAAAGTAACAATGGTGACCCGCAACAAACCCGTTAAAGGTTCATGCAAGGAAACCTTCTTGACACCGCGAATGCCCAATGAGGTTCTCAAATGTGCCAAAAACAAAGGCTCATAAGCCACGCGTTTGATGACACTGGATTCACTGGGCGCAACCTGGCTAATATATGAAGGAATGACCGGCTTAAAGCGATGCGTGATGGCCGTGATCTTCATGGGCAAATTGAACTCTTCCAAAGCCACATGGCCATGCGATTCCCCAAAGGGCGCCTCGGGCTCAAGCATGTCTAAATCAATTTGACCCTCAATCACAATTTCAGCTTGCGCAGGCACACGCAAGTTCACCGTTCGGGCTTGAGTGACTTGAATAGGCACGCCTGCCAAACCACCGGCCACATCAAATTCATCCATGCCAATCGGCAATTTTTGAGGGCCCATGAAAGCCACAAAAGGTGGACATCCCAAAACAACGGCACATGGCATGGTTTTGTGACCGGCCTTCTTCCAAGCTTGGTAATGCAAATAACCACCTGCACCGCCCACCCGAGTGGCCATGCGAACGACCATTCGATCTGGGGCTTTTAAAGCACAGCGGTAGGTGCCCATGTTTTGCACGCCAGTTGCAGGATCGACCGTGATGACGTTGGTGGCTGTCAGGGTTGGGGCGCTGTCAAATCCTGGCGTTGAAATGGGAATGGGCAACATGTCAAGACCCTTGCCTTCGCCCTGAAGATCTGCGCCTTCATGAACCACCTCTTGGCACTCAGCGTTGTCAACCATTTGAGGCGCAATTGGATTAGCAATGGCGCGGTCCCAACGAGCCTGAATTTCTTCAACCGACGAGCCCATGCCAACGCTGTAAATTTCACGATTGGCTGCCAATGCACCCACAACAACGGGGATGTCGTATTTGCGGCCTTGTGCGTTGACGATATTGGTAAACAAAAATGCTTTTCGCTCAGCCTCATCCATGCCGCCCACGAATTGCCAACGAACCAAAGGATGAAGCTCGGAGTCCTTGTCAATAGGTCGATCGATCACTTGCAACAAGCCACGCTGTTTCAAGCTTTCTAAATGATCGTGAAGATCTGGATAGCCGGTTTTTGATTGACTCATGACTGCAAATTTAATTGGATGCGCCGATGATGCCCGCTTAAAAGTTCACGTGCATCTGACATAACCCGAGAAATACTCACACTTAAGATGGCGCAGAGGCCGTCCAGCCCATGCTCGCCGAAAGTTGATCGATCGATTGCTCAGTGTCTTGCCCCTCTTTCAGCAACCATTCACAGAAGCCTTCAATGACGGGGCTTTCTTGCGCACTGAGAGGTGCGTGGGCGTAGTAGCGCCGCTGTCTTGCTGCAAGCAAGCCAAAGGGGGCGCACATGCGTCCTGCAATGATGTCATCGGCCACCAAAAACAAAGGCACAAGGACGACTCCCAAGCCTTCTGCTGCTGCCTGCAAGGCAAAATACATTTGCTCAAATTGCAAGCTGTGCGAGACCCGCAAGTCGGCTTGCCCTGCCATTGGCAACCATTCTGACCATGCCATGGGCTCGGTGTCATAACTGATGAGCGTTTGTTCAGCCAGCGTTTTGGGGCTGTCTAATTGGCCGTTTTCCATCAAATCTGGGTGACAAACCGGCACTATGGTTTCTGTCATGAAGGGAACAGAAAGCATGCCAGGAATGGGTTGATGAGATCCACGGATAGCGACGTCATAGACACGGTCTTCAAAATTAACGGGCGCTGTGGAGGTTGTTAATTTCACCTCTACGCCACCTCTGCGCCTTTGAAAGGCAGAGATTCGGGGAATAAGCCAACGCATGGTGAAGGTGGGCGGTGCACTGATCCGCAATGCAGTGGGCTCGGTCTGCTCCAATAACTGCATAGAGGTGACCGCGATGCGGTCCAAGGCGGGCGTGACAGCAGCCAGAAAAGTTCTGCCGGCATCCGTGAGGCTCAATTGAGATTGGGCACGGTTAAACAGGCTTGTTCCCAACCATGTTTCTAGGGTTGCCACCTGTTTGCTGACGGCGCCATGCGTGACAAAAAGTTCTTTGGCGGCCTTGGTAAAGCTGACGTGCCGTGCGGCGGCTTCAAAGGCTCTGACCGCATTCAAGGGTGGAAGTTTTCTCATACCCCTATCTTACCTAAGCTTTGGATTTCTTGCTCAGATGTGAGTTTTACTCGACATCTTTGAAATAAACTGGTTTGCACAGCCCACAAAATGGGTGGAAACTGACAAGACATGAAAGCAGCACCCTTTGATTACGTCCGAGCCGAGAATCTTGCCCACGCTTTAGACAAGCTGAGCGAGAGTGGAGGCGATGCCAAATTGATTGCTGGCGGCCAAAGCTTGGTGCCCATGATGGCCATGCGATTGGCTCGGCCGGCCTTGTTGATCGACATCAACAGATTAGATGAACTCAAAGACATTGAAATTCAAGCAACACATGTGAAAGTGGGCGCCGGCGTTCGGCAACGCGACCTTGAGTTTCATCCGCAAGTTCACTCGCACCTTCCTTTGGTGGGCAAAAGCATGCAATGGGTGGGTCACGAACAAACACGCAACCGTGGTTCTGTCGGTGGTAGCTTGGTCCATGCCGACCCTTCAGCAGAGTTGGCCTTGGCAGCCTTGGTTCTCGAAGCGGGTTTCACGCTTGAATCGAAATCTGACGGGCGGCGGCATTTGAAGGCTGATGAGTTTTTTCTGGGCCCCATGTTCACGGCCGTATCCGACACTGAGGCCCTGACCCAAACCGATTGGCCTGTTTGGCAAGGATCGTACCTTGGCACCTCCTTTGAGGAAACCGCCATTCGCAAAGGTGACTTTGCAATGGCATCGGCCGCATGTCAAATTCAAATCCATGAAGATGGCCGCATTCGCCGTATCAGTTTTGGCATCGGCGGCGTTGATGGAACCCCCCTCGTCTTTCCTGAATTGGCCAAGTCTTTAGAAGGTCAAGTTCTTAGCCCTGAACGTGCGTTGCATGTTGCGCATGAGGCGGCCCAATCTAGCCAGCCAGGCAGTGACATGCATGCCACCGCGGCCTACCGTAAACATTTGGCGGAAGTGCTGCTCAGCAGAGCACTTCAATCTGCTTATGCCGAGGCATGCGCCAACACGCATTCGTCCAACATCACATGACCGCTTCAAACACCCTTCTCAAATCGATTCAAATTCAAGTCAATGGCACTCATCAGCACCGACTGGTAGAGCCGCGCACCAGCCTGGTTGATTTCATACGCGATGAGCTCGGCCTCACTGGCACACACGTTGGCTGCGAGCATGGCGTGTGTGGTGCATGCACCGTCTTGTTGAACGATGAACCCGTTCGCTCTTGCTGCATGTTTGCCGTACAAGCCGATGAAATGCGTGTCACTACTGTGGAGGGCTTGGCCCCCGAACGCGGCGTCATGACAAAAATACAAGATGCGTTTTGTGAAAAGCACGCCCTCCAATGCGGCTACTGCACCCCCGGCATGCTCATCGCTTGTCATGCACTGGTTGCAGACAACCCACATCCCACGGAAGAACAAGTCAGAGATGCCATCAGCAGCAACATCTGCCGCTGTACGGGCTACCAACAGATCGTAGATGCCGTGATGTACGCCACCCAAGCTGAAGGCAAGTGACCATGAGCAAAAGCCCATTTCGCTTTATTGGCAAGCATCGCCGCGCTGTTGAACACAAAAGATTTGTGCTGGGCCAAGGTCACTTTGCAGCAGACATTCAGATTCAAGGCATGCTTCACATTGCCTTGGTTGCATCGCCTTATGCCAGTGCCAAAATCAAATCCATCGATGTCAGCCAAGCTTTGGCCATGCCAGGTGTGCATACCGTCTTAACCGGTGAAGAGCTTCGCCAAAATACCGAGGCCATGCTGCCTGGCGTCGATGCGCCCCAAGTCACGCGTTACCCCATGGCATTTGATGTAACACGCTACGCCGGAGAATGGGTGGCTGCCGTTGTGGCTGACACTCGCGCCTTGGCAGAAGATGCAGCAGAGTTGGTGATGGTCGACTACGAACAACTTCCAGCCGTGGTCGACCCGCAAGAAGCTTTACTCCCCAATGCCACCTTGGTCCATCCCGCGCATGGCAGCAATGTGATATTTCACCGGCATTTTGTGTGGGGCCCAGTGGACCAAGATTTCGCTCAGTGCGATCATCAACTGAGCTACCGCGTCAGTTGGGCGCGCAATGCCACCGTTCCAATTGAGACCTTTGCAGTTGCCTGCCAATGGAACGACTCAACAGGCATTTTGGATGTTTGGGCTTCCATTCAAATGCCCAAATTTCCAGATCAAATGGCCAAAGCTTTGCGCCTAACGGGCAACGCTGTACGCGTTCATTTTGATGTCGACGTGGGCGGCAGTTATGGCGTTAAGCGAGGTTTGAAGCACTCGGTGTTGGTGGGCTACTTGGCGAAAAAGTTAGGTCGCCCCGTCAGATTGGTCGAAGATCGATTGGAAAACATGCGAGGGGGAGACATGCAAGGCCCTGACCGCATTTTTGATGTCACGCTGGGCTTTCAAAACAATGGCGAAATTAAATCCATGCGCATGAAGGCCGTGGATGACATTGGCGCCTACTCTGGTCGTTCACCTTTGCAATTAGGCAAACCAGTGGGTGCCATTGTGGGCCCCTACAAAATCAACAGCGTGTCTTACGACGCCATGGCCGTCATGACCCACAAAACACCTCAAGAGGCGGTTCGTGGTTTTGGTCAAGCACCTACCAACTATGCCATTGAAACAGGCATTGACAAAGTAGCGCGCTTCCTCAAACTAGACCGCATTGCGCTGCGCCGACTTAATATGATCGGCAAAGATGACTTTCCTTATTTAATTCCAAGCGGCACCTCCTACGATTCAGGCGACTATGACACGGTCATGACGAAAGCCCTCAACGCCGCCTCTTACGAAGAACTGCTCAAGGAACGCGACGCCTTGCGTGCAGCAGGCCAATTGGCTGGCATCGGTATTTCAACCTGCCTTGAGCCGTCTGGTGGCAACGCATCTTTCGAGCCCCTGTTCAACCCCAAAAACGAAACCACCACGTGGATGGATTCGTGCTTGGTTCGAGTTGATTTGTCGGGTTCTGTCACCGCTTTGATGGGCACCTCCACATCGGGTCAAGCCCATGAAACCATGGTCTCCACCGTTGTAGGTGAAGTGCTTCACCGCGAACCTGACAGCATTCGCGTCTTGCATGCCGATTCATTGAACGCACTGCCCTCTAACAGCCCTGTGGGCAGTCGAATGGCCATCATGTTGGGCGGTGCAGCTGCGGGTGCCACCAAGAAAATCAAAAACAAACTGCTGCAGATTGCTGCACACAACTTAGGCGTAGCACTTGAACAATTGGACTATGAAGGCGGCCATGTTCAAGTGAAGAACGAGCCAGAAAAAAAACTTTCGTGGGATGCTTTGGTTGAAATTGCTCACCGCAAATTTCACAAACTGCCACAGGGTATGGAGCCTGGACTTCAAGAGAAGTTCGTGTGGGAAGTTCCATCAGGCGGCATGTTGCCCACGGCAGATGGCAGAGTTCAAATGTACCCATGCCACTCCTTTGAATCGCATGTGGTGTTGGTCAGCATTGACCCAGGCACCTGCAAAGTGACTGTGCGTAAATACGTTTGTGGCCATGACTGTGGCGTCATGATCAGCCCCGATGTAGTTCATGGCATGACCTACGGCGGCATTGCACATGGACTGGGCGCCGCCTTGATGGAAAAGTTCGCCTTCTCACCGGAAGGACAACTTCTAGCGGGTACCTTCATGGATTATTTGCTGCCATCGTCGGCAGAGGTGCCAGCCATTACCATCGTTGACCATTGCACACCCTCACCTCTCACTGAGTTTGGTCAAAAAGGTTCTGGCGAAGCGGGCTATTTAGGCAGCCCAGCCGCCATCGCCAGTGCGGTCAATGACGCCTTGTCCACTCAGGGTGCCAAAATTGACCATCTGCCCATGACGCCTCAGGCAATCTGGACTGCATTAAACGACGCCAAATCACCGGCATAAACTTTTATCACAAGGGCCTACTGACATGACAACTCACACCCACATCCTATCCGGACCTGCTGGCAAAATTGCGGTTCATGTCTCGGGGCCCATTGACGGCCCTGCTGTTTTGATGACGCACTCCATCCTTTCATCCAGCATGATGTGGCGTGAACAAGCCAGCTTGTTGGCGGCCACCGGATGGCGTGTCATTTGCGCAGACACCCGCGGCCATGGCCAATCTGAATGCCAGACCCAGAGTTGCACCATGAACGATTTGGTGGCCGACAGTTTGGCAGTGCTTGATGGCCTTAGCATAGAAAAAGCTCACTACATTGGCCTGTCACTGGGCGGCATGAGTGGCGCTGGATTTGGGATTCAACATTCAGACCGATTGCTCAGCTTGGTGTTGTGTGATTGCCGGGCCGATATGCCCACCCCAATGGGTGATGTTTGGAATGATCGCATGGCAAGTGCCACACAAGATGGCTGCCAAAGCCTGGCTGTTCCAACCACAGAACGATGGTTTGGCGCCCCCTTCCTAGCGTCGAATTCAGCAACTGCAAAAGCATTTCAAGACACCATCTCTCAAACTCAAGTAAACGGATTCTTAAGTTGCGCAAGAGCCATTCAAGGTCTGAATTACTTAGACCGCATCTCTCAGATCAAAGTTCCCATCACTTTGATTGTGGGCGCAAACGACGGCCCCCTTCCGCAAGCCATGCAAGACATGCAACAAAAAATTCACAATTCGCATTTTGAAATTATTCCGAATGCAGGACATTTGCCCAACATTGATCAGTCCCACTTATTCAACGCAGCACTGATGCGGCACTTTTACCATCACATCTCAGGAAGTTAAGCATGAGCGATCAAATCAAAATTCAACAAGATGGGCGTATTTTGCGCGTCACTTTCAACCGTACTGAAGGCAACGGCGTTTCCGACAGCATGGCTACAGCCTTGTCTGAAGCCGTCTTGAATGCGCATGAAACTTCCGACTGCGTGGTCCTTGACAGCGTTGGGCCCGACTTTTGTACGGGCCGTGTGCGTGATGCAGATTTTCCGCCCTCACCTGAAGCCTATTCACGCCGTCCTGAGTACGACGCTATTTTTAACAGTTACAAAGCTTTGCGCAGTTGCACGGTACCGGTCATTGGCGTGATCGAAGGCAAATGCATGGGCTTTGGCACCGCCATTGCTGCATTGTGTGATGTGTCATTTGCCAGCGACACAGCCACCTTCAACATTCCTGAAATTGCGCACAACGTCATGCCCACCATGGTCATGTCGGCCATTTACGATCGCATGAACCGCAATGCCATTTTGTACATGGCCTATTCGGCAGACTTTATCAGTGCTGCTCAAGCGCAGTCTTTTGGCATTGTCAGCAATGTGGTTCCACAAGATCAACTGGCTGCTGAAGTCAAACGCTTTTGCGATACCTTGCTCAGCCGCCCGCGCCCTGCCATTTTGGGTCTGAAAGAATATTTGCGAGTGGCGCCCCGCATGGACGAACAAGGTGCCATTGATTACGCTAGAAGCTTGCACTCCATGGTCAACACTTCAACTGCCATGAAGAAAAAAGCGCATTGAACGCAGTTTTCAACATTCAACACAGTCACAGAAAGTAGCAACATGGAAATATTGGGCCAGCAACTCATTTCAGCGCCACGTCAAAAAGTTTGGGATGCCCTAAATGACCCGCTCATTTTGAAAGAATGTTTGCCTGGTTGCGAATCTGTCGAGCAACTGTCTCCTGAAGAGTTTAGAGTCGTCATCAAAACGGCCATCGGCCCTTTGAAGGCGCGTTTTCAAGGCTCTCTCAAAATATCAGAAGCCAAAGTACCCGAATCCTGTGTCATGCATTTTGAGGGCCAAGGTGGTGCCATCGGATTTGGCAAAGGAACTGCTTCTGTTACATTGAAAGAAGCCGCAGACGGCACAGATTTAAGTTACGAAGCCAAGGCCCAAATTGGCGGTAAATTGGCGCAAGTGGGCTCTAGGCTGATTGACAGCGTAGCCAAAAAAATGGCCGACGACTTTTTCAAGGCATTTCAAAATGCTGTGGGGCCCAAGCCCACTGAACAGATGACCGCAACGGCAGAGGCTACCAAGGCGGTCCCAACTTCGGGCGCGAGCGCGGCCAACACCCGAGTTGAAAGTTCGCCGCAAAGTACAGAAAAAATGGTGCCCGCTTGGTGGCTTTTCCCAGCTGTTGTTTTGGGAGCTGCCATCATGTTGGCAGGGTCGCGTTGGATGCATTGATTCTGTCAAAAAAATATTAGGAGACATGCCATGACTTTAGAGATAGATTGCCGCAGATTGCCAAAAAGTGGTTTTGCTGCCCTTCGAAACTTGACATTCCTTGGTTTGTTCGCTTTGTCTGTTTCAGTTTCAGCGCAAACCACACCGGCACAAACCACAGCTGCCTCAGCAATGGCAGGCACATCCATGCCCGCCAGTTTGAGCCTCATGCAATACGACAAGCCTGACCGGGCAGAAAAGATTTTAGAAGCGGCCACCAAGGAAGGCACGCTCACGCTTTACACAGCATTTCGACCCCAAGATTTACCTTTGATCATTGCTCCTTTCGAAGCCAAATACGGCATCAAAGTCAAATCGTGGCGATCTGGTAGCAACAACGTCACACAGCGTGTCATCCGCGAAGCAGCAGGCAAACGGCCGGAGGTTGATGTCATCATGATGCCAGCCAGCGAAATGGAAGCTGTATACCGAGAAAAACTTTTGCAAGCTGTCACATCGCCTTTAACCAAGGACCTGATACCCATTGCATCACCTTCGCATAAAAACTGGGCCACCGTGTTCATGAACGTGACGGTTCACTCTTACAACACACAACTCATTAAGAAAGAAGAGCTTCCAAAGTCTTTTAACGACTTGCTAGACCCTAAATGGAAAGGCAAGTTAGGCATTGAATCCAAGGCAGAAGAGTGGTACAGCAAAGTGATCAACGTCATGGGCGAAGAAAAAGGTCTCAAATTCTTCCGCGAATTGGTGGCTAAAAATGGCATGTCCGCCCGCTTAGGCGCTTCCTTGCTGCACAACCTTGTGATCGCTGGTGAAGTGCCTTTGGCACTGACGGTCTACATCGATTTGCCAGAAAAGGACAAAAAAGCTGGCAAACCTGTAGATTGGTTTTCCCTTGATCCCGTGGTTGCTCAGGGGTTCAACGTGTCCATTGCGCAAAAAGCGCAACACCCCAACGCCGCTTTGCTCTTTTACGACTACATGCTGTCAAATGAAACGCAGCGATTATTGACATCATTGCATTACTACCCTGCCAGCACCAAGGTCACCAACCCATACCCCAACATGAAGATTGAAGTGATCGACCCTGTGGCCACCATGGACACCTTTGGAAAATGGACCAAATCATTTGATGAAGTCGTTATCAAGAACTCAAGCTCCAAATAATTACTTGGATTCACCATGAAAAAAACGACTCCCGCTACAAAATCAACAACAGCCAAGACTGAAAAGACCTCTAAATCCTCGTCGTCAGAACAGCGAGGCTATCGTGATCTTCACGAGCACTTGGCTGAGCTTAACAAGCAAGGGCTTCTAATTACCGTTGATCGACCCATCAACAAAGACACCGAGCTGCACCCCTTGGTACGTTGGCAGTTTCGTGGTGGTATTGCCGAGCCAGACCGCAAAGCATTTCTGTTTACCAATGTGGTCAACGGTAAAGGTAAAAAATACGATATTCCAGTTGTTGTAGGCGCACTGGCAGCAAGCCGAAAAATTTACAGCGTCGGCATGGGCTGTGAAATAGCTGACATTGGCAAAACTTGGAGCCATGCCATTGCCAACCCCATCAAACCCAAAGTCGTTAAAGATGCACCTTGCCAAGACATTGTCATTCAAGGCAAAGACCTGTTAAAGCCTGGCAAGGGCGTTGACGGTTTACCAATTCCTATATCGACACCAGGTTGGGACAATGCCCCCTACACCACTTTGTCGCAGTACATTACCAAAGACCCCGAGACTGGCATTCAAAACATGGGCATCTACCGGGGGCAAGTCAAGTCACCCACTCGCTTGGGCATGAACCCTTCGCTTGAAAACCAACCAGGCATCTACACCCACTGGGAAAAAGCCAAGGCGCGTGGCGAACGTTTGCCTGCCGCTGTTATTTTGGGGTGCCCGCCTTGCGTGGCCTTCACCTCGGCCCAAAAATTATCAGAAGACACCGATGAATTGCATGTGGCGGGTGGGCTTGCAGGCGCACCCATCCATGTTGTGAAATGCAAAACTGTTGACCTCATGGTTCCAGCAGACGCTGAGATTGTGATTGAAGGTTTTATCAACACAGAATGGTTAGAGCCCGAGGCGCCCTTCGGCGAGTCTCATGGTCATGTGAATTTGCAAGAGTTCAATGCCTACATGGAAGTCACGGCCATTACGCGCCGCAAAGACGCCATTTTGACCTCCATCATTTCTCAAGTCACCCCGTCAGAGTCGAGCCTCATTAAACGGGTTGCCCTAGAACCCGTTTTCTTGAATCATTTGAGCAAAGCCATGGGCATCAAGGGTGTGAAAAAAGTGGTCATGCACGAACCGCTCACCAACTTGCGCAAGGTGATCTCCATTGTGGTCGATCGAAAGATGCCGCAAACCGAGGTTTGGCGTGCTTTGTATGGCGCCGCCTCCTTGTTGCGTTCTGGCGGCAAAATGGTCATTGCAGTGAACGATGACATTGACCCCGACAATGCCGATGCCCTGCTTTGGGCCATGAGTTATCGCGCCAACTTTGCGCTTGATTTGCAAGTTCTGCAAAACCGCGACCCTGGCCACGGGCCTCGCAGTCCTCGAAACAATGGCATGGACTCCTCCTTGCTGATTGATGCAACCCTGAAAGATAATTTTCCGCCAATTGCACTGCCGAAAAAAGAATTCATGGAAAACGCCAAGGCCATTTGGGAAGAGTTGGGCTTGCCCCCATTAAAACCTGAGTCACCTTGGTTTGGTTATTCTCTGGGTGACTGGAGCGAGCGCAATGAGCAAATGGCTCAGCGCGCGGTCAAGGGCGATTACTTTGTGACGGGTGAAGAAATTGCGAAAATGCGTCGCAAAGATGTCGCCATGAACACAGAAATTAAGCATGTGATGGCAGACGAGGGTCGCAAAGCACTGCCTGCAAAGAGCAAGTCCAAAGCCGCTGCAAAGGGCAAGAAGACCCGTCTCAAGAAATAAGAGTCCAACGCAATTTCTAAAGGTTTCAGATGGAAAGCGTCAAACAAAATAAATTGCTGACCGAAGTTGGGCGAGGAACGCCCATGGGCGAACTCATGCGACGCTACTGGCAACCGATTGGCGCGGCCGTCGATCTTGAGAGCAAATGGACCAAGCGAGTCAGATTGCTCGGCGAAGATTTGGTGATTTTCAAAGACCGCCAAGGACGCCTAGGTTTAATTGCCGAGCAATGCCCTCACCGCCGCGCCTCTTTTGCGCACGGCATTCCCACCGAAAATGGCATTCGCTGCCCGTATCACGGCTGGGAGTACAACGCGCAAGGTAAGTGCATTCACCAACCCAATGAGCAAGACAAGTGCGCATTCAGAGACAAGGTCAGCACCGATGCCTACCCAGTCCAAGAAATGGGCGGCATGCTGTTTGCCTACATGGGGCCGCAACCTCAGCCGCTTCTGCCGCGTTGGGATGGTTTTGTGGCGCAAGGCACCATTCGCATCATGGGGCGAACCATCCTGCCAATCAATTGGCTGCAGATCATGGAAAACTCACTTGACCCGGTGCACACCGAGTGGCTGCATGGTCACCACTACGAGTTTTTAAAAGAGCAAGAAGGTGTCAAAGTCGCCATCAGCACACGCCACTTGAAAATTGATTTCAAAGAGTTTGAATATGGCATGACCAAGCACCGGCTGTTAGAGGGCCATTCAGAAGATGGTGACGATTGGAAAGTTGGGCACCCTATTGTGTTTCCAAACATGCTGGCTGTGGGCAATGGGGATGAAAAGTCACGATATTACTCATTCCAAATGCGTGTGCCCGTAGACGATACACACACCATGCACCTTTGGTTCAACGCTTATGTGCCGCCCCAAGGTGTGGAAGTGCCAAAGCATCTTCTCGAAAAAGTTCATACCTACGAGGTTCCCTTTATCGATGACAAGGGCGAGTTCATCGTCGACAACGTGGATGGGCAAGACATGATGGCCTGGATTTCCCAAGGCGCCATTGCCGATCGATCCTTGGAAAATTTGGGAGCTACAGACAAAGGCATTGTGATGTACCGTCGCATGTTGAAACGCGAAATGAAAAAGGTTCAAGCGGGTATCGATCCGATGGGCACCGTGCGCAACAGCGCTCGCAATGAAAGCATTGACCTGCCCAATGAGAAAAAGAAACACCACAACAGCGATGGCTTCACCAGTTTCATGATGCGAACGCACGCCAAGTATTCTCCCATTGCAAACGACTTGTCGAAGTTGTTTGAACCTCACCTCCACACAGCCAAGTAAGCACCATGCAAATCAATGAGCTCAAACAAAGACTGATCGATGCAGGCCATATTTTGGAAAATGCAGGTCAGGGCGACTTAACCCGTGGCCATGTCTCCATTCGTTTACCTGACGACCCAACTCACTTCATCATGAAGCCCCACAGCTATGGGTTTGATGAAATCACACTTGAAAACATTGTGCTGTGCAACCTCGAAGGCGAAAAAGTAGGCGGTGGGGGACGCAAGCACAGTGAGGTTTACATTCACTCCGAAATTTACAAAGCCAGGCCAGAAGTGAACAGCGTCATTCACACACACCCCACCTATGCCGTTGCCCTGTCTTCAACCAGTCAGGCTTTAGAACCCATTAGCCAACCTGCGGTTGCCTTTGCAGATGGTCTGCCCTATTTCAATGACGCCATTGACCTCATTCGCACACAAGATCTCGGCCGAGGTGTGGCAAAAGCATTGGGATCCTGCAAAGCCGTTCTGATGCGAAACCATGGCGCCGCCATTGTGGGTCAGAATGTAGAAGAGGCCACCATCCTGGCCATCATGCTAGACAATGCTTGTCAAATACAGCTGGCCACCATGGCGGCTGGCGGCATCGGTGAAAAGTTCACGTCCGAGCAAGTGCTCAAGTTGCACCATGACATCACAAGGCCTGAGCAATATGTCATTAATTTTGAATATCTGAGAAGACGTGCCATTCGAAATATGGCATCCTGATAACCGACCTCGTTTTTTTACTTCTAATTGACTTTGCAACTCCGAATAGGAACCATCCGATGCGCACCTTCAATACCCTTTTGAGCACCGTTTTTTTGGCAATCACGTGTGGTCTTGCACAAGCCCAAACAGTGGACGCAAGCAAGCCCCTTTCCATTCAAGAGCTGGCAAACTACCAAGGCTCAGACCGAACCGCCAGACTCATTGAAGGCGCCAAAAAAGAAGGCAGTTTGGTGGTCTATCACGTTTACCCTGCTCTCACCAACATCATGAATGATTTCGGTAAGAAGTACGGCATCAAAATCAAATCTTGGCGCGCCGGATCTGAAGCCGTTCTCCAGCGCGTCACCAGTGAAAATCGGGGCAATAAGTTTGATGTCGACATTGTTCAAAATAATGCGCCAGAAAATGAAGCTGCGTTCAGAGAAAAACTGTTGCAAGAAGTTTATTCCCCTTATCAAGCTGATTTGCTAACACAGGCTATACCGTCGCACAAACAATGGGTCGGTATCACCATTGACATTTGGACGGCCGCCTACAACACCGAAAAAATTAAGAAAGAAGACCTGCCCAAAACCTACAAAGATTTACTTGATCCCAAATGGAAAGGTCAACTTGGGATTGAGGGCAACAACCACGCATGGTTTGGTGCCTTGATGGCCAAAATGGGTGAAGACGAAGGACAAAAATTGTTCTCGAACATTGCCGGCACTAATGGCATTTCCAACCGAAAAGGTCATTCACTTTTAACCATGATGGTGTCTTCTGGTGAAGTTCCCTTGGCACTCACTGTCTACAGCTGGAACCCCGAGCAATTGAAACAAAAGGGCGCACCTGTTGAAGGATTGGCTTTGCAACCCTTAATGGCACAACCCAGCACCATCGCCATGCTGAAAAAATCTCCCAATCCGCATGCTGCCCTTTTGTTCTATGACTACATGCTCAGCGAAGGTCAAAAGCAACTTCATGATTTGAAGTTTGTGCCAGCCAGCAAAAAATACGAGTTGCCCTTTCCAAAGGTACCTCTCAATTTCATCGACCCCGCCATGGCCTTAGACCAACAGGCCAAGTGGTTCAAGATGTTTGAAGAAAACGTCGTCAAAAAGTCCAAATAAATGTGGACAACCTAGACCGTGGCCATAGACAAGCCTCTTCAAATTGCCGTCGTTGGATTCGGCGCAGCTGCGCAGGCATTCATTCCAGCCATTCAGGCCAATTCATCTTTCCAATTGGTGGCTGTGGTCGAGCCGCATCCCGAAGTTCAAAAAGCTGCCCGACGTTTGGGTGTTCCCGTTTTTCAAGAATTATCCGAGCTCAAAACAGTCTCTCAACTCGATGGTGTCTACCTGGCCACGCCTACCCCGCTTCATTCACAACAAACCATCGCCTGTTTAGAAAACGGCTGGCATGTCTTGGTTGAAAAACCCATGGCTTGTAATGTTTCAGAAGGCCTCGCCATGGTGCAAGCCTCACGCAAATGCCAAAGGCACTTGACCGTGGGTCATTCACACAGTTTTGATGCGCCTGTACAGGCCATGAAGCAAATCATTGAGCGTGGCGAAATAGGCACTGTGACCATGGTCAATAACTGGTGCTTCACTGACTGGGTGTATCGGCCCCGAAGACCGGAAGAGTTAGATTCAAAATTGGGCGGAGGCGTGCTGTTTCGTCAAGGTGCACACCAAATTGATATTTTGCGCGCCTTGTGTCACTCACCTGTCAAGACCGTGAAGGCCAAGCTTTTTAACACCGATCCCAAACGAAACACCATGGGCGCCCATGCTATCTACTTGGATTTTGAAAATGGTGCAGCCGCAACGGCTATTTACAACGGATATGGTGGCATGTCGAGCATGGACTTCACGCAGCATATTTCCGAATGGGGATTCAGACAAACCGCAGATTCTCGGCAGTGGTACACCGCCAATCAAGCACCCCAGTCGGCTGATCAAGAATTGGCAGCAAAGCAAAAACGGGCCCTTGGTGCCATTCCGGCTGAAGCGCCCTATCAGCCCCATTTTGGACTGACTGTGGTCAGTGGCAGTCAGGGCGATATTCGGCAAACCCCTCACGGCTTGATGGTTTGCAATGCGTCGGGGCAAACTGAAATTCACTTGCCATCGCATCAAAGCCCAAGAGACTTGGTCTTGGCAGAGCTCGAACAAACTTGGCGTGGAAAGGGCTCACACTGGCACAGCGGCCATTGGGGCCTAGAGAACTTGCGAATTTGCCAGGCCGCCATAGAGTCTGCCGAATCTGGCAGAGAAGTGCTACTTGCCAATTAATTCCAGTGCGATTCAGGGATGGGCCAAGACAATAGTTCAGCCAATCTGCAAACCACCCAAAAAGCCTCCTCAGGATTGACCATGGAGGGCGTTGCGACCAGGCCTTGCCAGCATTTTTCAAGGGCATCGTTTTCTGCAATGCCAAGCTGAAATTGCTGAGTACTGACAGTGTCCATCAACATGTTGGCCATGTCTTCACACAACTCATAGCGCTGCGTTAATTCACTTCGCGGCAAACTGGGCTTGTACTGACCCGGCTTGACGTACAACATCATGAAGGATTCAGGCACGAAGTTTTGATTTTCTTCGTACATGTCAGGCAAGTGTTTCAGCTGGCAAACGCGACATCACATGAAATCGATTACAACTTGACCAAATCCAGAGCAACTCACTTGAGACGCGCCCTCCATGAGCTTTGCAAAATCATGGGTGACACGTTTGCTTTGAATGGCATCTTCCATGGCTCGAATGATGATGTCAGCCGCCTCTGACCAGCCCATATAACGAAGCATCATTTCTGCTGACAAAATTTCAGAGCCAGGATTGACGTAGTCCTTGCCTGCAAACTTGGCCAGCGCATCCACAGTGGCCTCAAAGCATGCCACGCTGTCCGACATGTTGGCGCCAGGCGCAATACCAATGCCCCCGACTTGAGCAGACACCGCATCTGAGATGTAGTCCCCATTTAAATTCAAAGTTGCCACCACCGAAAACTCTTGAGGGCGCATGAGGATTTGCTGCAAAAACGCATCCATGGCGATGTCTTTGACAGTGATATTCTTGCCTGTTTTAGGATTTTGAACAAGACACCAAGGGCCATCGTCAATCAGTTTCGCATCAAACTCTGCTTGGGCCAGTTGGTAAGCCCAATCTCGAAACGCGCCTTCTGTGTACTTCATGATGCTACCCTTGTGCAAAATGGTGACACTGGGTTTGTCGTGATCGATGGCGTATTGAATGGCCTTGCGCATGAGTCGCTGTGTGCCTTCGCTAGAAACAGGTTTAATGCCAATGCCTGAAGTCATTGGGAAACGAATACTTTGAGCACCCAGCTCATGAGTTAAAAAAGCGATGAGCTTTTGAGCCGCTTCGCTGTGCGCTGCATATTCAATGCCGGCGTAAATATCCTCAGAGTTTTCTCGAAAAAGTGCAATATTGGTTTTCTCTGGCTCCCGAACAGGAGACGGCACGCCTTTGAAATACCGCAAGGGTCTTAAACAGGCGTAGAGGTCCAATTCTTGGCGGATGGCCACATTAAGCGATCGAATATTGCCGGTAAGAGGCGCACTCAAAGGACCTTTGATTGAAACAACGTATTCTTTCAAAGCCGTCAAAGTTTCGGCAGGTAGATAAATATCAGGACCATAAAGTTGTGTTGCCTTTTGGCCCGCAAAGACTTCCATCCAGTGAATGTTGCGTTGGCCTTGGTAGGCTTTTTGAACCGCTTCATTCACCACCCGTATCATGACCGGCGTGATGTCGATGCCGGTGCCATCGCCCTCGATGAAGGGAATGATTGGATTGACTGGCACATTCAATGTTTGATCAGCATTGACCGTGATTTTTTTGCCTTGTGCTGGAACTTGAATGTGTTGAAACATGAAACGTATCTCCGTTAAATCATTCTAGGACAAAATCAGTCACAATCCCGTTGAACTGACCTCCTCTTCGGCACCCCTATGAACCACCTCTTTCGACATCATTTTGGCTTTGGCACCCAAGCTTTGAAATACATGGCCGGATGTCTGATGTCTTTGTCTTTTGCATTGTCTGCTGGCGCTCAAGGCATGCCGCAAACCCAACTGCAACGAACCACTTTAAATGCGGGCATGCATTTGATTCAAGTGCAGTTGGCGCAAGACTTTGAACAGCGGCAAATAGGGCTCATGTGGCGCAGGGAAATGCCGCAAAACGAAGGCATGCTGTTTGTTTTTGATCAGCCTGCTGTCCAGTGTTTTTGGATGCGCAATACGCTATTGCCACTGACGGCGGCATTTGTATTAGATGACGGCAGCATTGTCAACTTGGCCGACATGAGGCCCATGAACGATGACTCACACTGCTCAAAGAAACCCGTTCGGTTTGTACTTGAAATGAACCAAGGCTGGTTTGCAAAAAGAAACATCAAGGCTGACTTTAAATTGTCGGGTCCTTTGTTCACCAAATAAACCGTGAAGCAAGCAGTTTCTAATTTGTCAAACGCCCCAAACCACGTCTGCAGATTGCTTGAGGCACTGATTTAACATCTTCAGCATGGGCATGCTGCGCTGACGCAAACTGATTTGCTTGGGATCCTTCATGCCCTCGACTTCTTCTTGGGCAACTGCCGACTCAAGCGCATCAATGGCAGCAGACAGTTGATCCGCCAGAAAAATACCCTTGACCTGATCATCTCTGCCCATGATTTTGAGCAACCGCTTTGCATCTGGCTCCAACATGATCAGATCGCCAGTGACTTTGGATTTGAATTTATAGAGCATGGTGTTGACACAGGTCCTTGCCCCAAACAGATGGAGTTTGAGTATAGTACACCCCCATGAACCTTCAAGATCGATTTTTAATGGCGGGTGTCATGGGCTGGCCCGTGATGCATTCTCGCTCACCCTTGATGCACAACCACTGGTTTGCACAAGAAAAGCTCAAAGGGGTCTATGTGCCCCTGGCCATTCAACCTGACAACTTGGAAGCCGCATTGCGTGGTTTGCATGCCCTAGGCTTCTCTGGCTGCAACCTCACCATTCCCCACAAGCAAAAAGCCATGCAGATTGTTGACGAGGTCGATAGCGTGGCTCAAAAGATGGGCGCTATCAGCTGTGTGGCTGTCAAAGATGACGGCCGCTTGGTGGGCAGCAACAATGACGCTGCGGGCTTCATTCGCAACGTCAAAGAGTTTCAACCCGAATGGCAAGCAAAGCGCGGCCCCATTGTTGTGATTGGTGCTGGGGGCGGCTCACGAGCCGTTTGCCAAGGGCTCATTCAAGAAGGCGCATCAGAAATTCGCTTGGTGAATCGGAATTTGGAAAGGGCTCAAACCCTTGAGTCTGAACTGGGCCAACCCATCAAGGCCTACCCGTGGACAGACCGTGCAGACCTCATGCAAGGTGCTGCCATGGTGGTCAATACCACCAGCCAAGGCATGGTGGGTCAAACTGCTTTGGACATTCAACTCGATCTGTTACCCACCGATGCATTGGTCACAGACATTGTTTACACGCCGCTTGAAACACCCTTCTTAGCGCAGGCCAGAATGCGCGGAAATGCAACTTTGAATGGCTTGGGCATGCTCTTGCATCAGGGCCCCTTGGGTTGGAAAGCGTGGTTCGGAATTGAACCCAAAGTGACCCCTGAGCTGAGAAAACTTTTAGAGCAAAGCTTGATCTAAATCAAGCGCCCAGCTTGGCCTTGAAATGGTCCCAGCATCTTTGGAACAAAACTTCATTCCAAAGTTTCTCTTTGCACATCTGAATTTCGTGCTCGCTGAATGAATAAGGTGTGCCCAGTTGCATCGCCATGTACTGGCGGTGCGCATTCTCTTCCATGTAGTTGGCCAGCACAAAAGCTTCACGGATGGTTTTGCCCACAGTGACAGCGCCATGCGATTTCATCAGGGCCGCAGGCCGGTCGGACAAAGTTGCCGCCAAGCGGTCGGCCATGGGTTTGTTGTTGATGGAGTTGGGTGAGTCTAACAAGGGCACAGGATAGACCAGTGAGCCCTGGCCATAAACGGGCAAGTAAGATTTGCCCGCCATGGTGAGGTAAGTCGACCATTTGGGGTGCGCATGCACAACCGCTTTGACATCAGGGCGCACCCTGTAAATGCCTGCATGCAAGTGAAACTCCAAAGGTGGCTTACCAGCCCCTTCAATGACTTGGCCTTCCATGTCAATGGTGCAAATATCATTCACTGTGAGTTGACTGCGCTGGCACGAACCGATGTTGATCAGCATGGTGTTGTTGGGCAACAAAATGCTAGCGTGTCCGTTGTAGTCGATGATGTCTTGCGATTCCAACATGCGAATGCAGTCGACCAATTCTTGCTTGAGCTCTAAGTTGTTTGACATGGCGGGTTCTCAGGTTTAAATCACAACTTTGGTCATCATGCCCTGCGGGAAAATTTCCTCAGGCGTAAATTCACGGTGCGCAATGCCTTGTTGAAACGTGTACTTGGCCATCAATTCCCAAGTTGGGCGATTCTCTTCAATGCCATACGGAAACGTATCGCCTTCAAATTTGTCGCGCATTTTGCGCGCATAGGTTGCCAACCATGGCAAGGGGTAGCGCGATACAGCCGGGTCCATCAAGCGCTCAATACTGCGGCGCTTTGATTCTTGGAAAGCGTTGAACAAATTGCGCGGCACCCAAGGATTTTCGTCCACCACACTCTTCTTCATTGCAATGATGTGCATGATGGGCCAGACTTTTGTGCGCGCAAAGAACTCATCTTCCATGTCTAAGAAATCGGGGAAGAGACGAACCACATCGGGATGACCTTCCAAGAAACAAGTTGGCGGACGCGCAATGATGGCGCAATCAATTTCACCCGAGGCCAGCATCTCACTCAAAGACTTATCGGCAACACGGGTGAGCTTCACGCCCTCTGGCAAAGTAATTTCCACCTTCTCTTCGCGGCCTGGCGCATTGGCACCCGCTTGGTACCAGTGCACATCTTGCAACTTCACACCCATGTCGTTATGCAGCCATCCGCGCATGTACACCGCCGCTGAATGCGCCCATTCGGGTGAACCCACTTTTTTACCAATCAGGTCTTGTGCAGACTTGATACCTGATTTTTTATTCACATAAAAAGAGCTGAATCTGAATAGACGCGAACACACAATGGGCAAGCCAATGATGTCGCTGTCTGGCCGGGTGACTTGTGTGGTGAACTTGGCAAAAGACAATTCAGAAATATCGAATTCACGATTGGCCGTGAACCTTGCAAAGCATTCGTGGTGACCCAAATTAAGCCAATTTAAATCAATGCCCTCTGGTTTCACGAAGCCCAAGCGAATGTCTCGAAAATGATCGTAGTCAGTGGTTGCGATCGACAAATTAAGAAGTGACATAAGACAAATACCAAGATATTGGAGATGGGTTCAGTTTATCTGAACGGCCATGAAAGCATGTGAGTCACTCGCACAGAGCGCTTACCCAAAGTGGCCTTCAAGGCGAGGCTTCGTTCAAGTCGTCAACTGAAAACTGTCGGGGCTGGCTGCCTGCCAATATTTGGCAAACAAGCCTTCCAAGGCTTGAGGTTCAAGCAAAGCACCACCCTTCACACTCAAGATCAAGTCGGATAAGTTTTGAACCTCGTGCTCGCTCACGCGGCGCATGATGTGATTCAGGCGCAGATCTGAGGGTGCCAACAGCCCAGTGGCTTGCAGCATTTCTTGAACAGACTCCAGAGTTTGACGGTGAAAATTTCTCACGCGATCAGCTTTGCTGGGCACGACCAAAGCCACCTGACGTTTCGGATCTTGCGTGGTCACACCTGTGGGGCAATTGCCGGTATGGCAGGTTTGCGCCTGAATACAGCCCAAGGCAAACATAAACCCTCTGGCACTGTTGCACCAATCGGCTCCCAAGGCCAAGGTTCGCATGACATCAAATCCGCTGATGATCTTGCCGCTGGCGCCCAAACGAATTTGCTTGCGCAGTTTCAAGCCAACCAAGGTGTTGTGCACCAACCGCAAGCCTTCTAACATGGGCATGCCCATGTGGTCGGTAAATTCAACCGGGGCGGCCCCTGTACCGCCCTCTGAACCATCGACCACAATGAAGTCTGGGTAGATGCCTGTTTTTTGCATGGCCTTGGCAATGCCAAACCACTCCCATGGATGGCCAATGCACAATTTAAAACCAACCGGTTTACCCTC
>Ga0208960_1000493_pt1 | contig 22232 bp, 16 predicted proteins | sample GreLakmeON33MSRF_FD_187703 | JGI IMG/M metagenome (GOLD analysis project Ga0208960, IMG submission 187703) | Freshwater lentic microbial communities from great Laurentian Lakes, MI, USA - Great Lakes metaG ON33MSRF (SPAdes) | ecosystem: Environmental > Aquatic > Freshwater > Lake | place: Great...
GGTGGCGTCGGCGGAGTCGCGCTCACGGGGGATGCCGACTTGACCTGGCTCCAATCGCACGCTTCGGTGAAATAAGGGCGCGCTACCACCTGACTCCATGACGAGACACATTATGACTGCCAGTCTGGCCTGTAACTGCCTCTTAGCCGCTGTCTTGCTGCTGCACACCGCTTGCCGGAAGGCGCGCAAAGCTGAATCCGAAATCGTGGCTGCAGCCCCGGTCGCTGCGGACCCGGGCCCGGCTCCCGGAGGTGCCGCTCCGGCAACTTCGGCTAGCCCGGCTCCCGCAACGGCGGATGCTGTCGCGAAGTTTCTCAACTCTTCCGAGTTCGCGGACCTCTCGAAGGCCTACCAAGTCTTCCATCTTCAGAAGAAGCGCCACACCGCCGACCTCCAGGAACTTGTCAAAGAGAGATACCTTCGGGCCATCCCTCCGCCTCCCCCGGGAAAGAGCTACGCCATCGACCAGAAGAATCTGAAGGTCATCCTCGTGCCGTAGCGTCGAGTGCCCCGTAGTCAGTCGAGGAAGTTCAACGAACCCCAGTGCCGAGCGCATGCTCGGAGAACACCACGGAAGGCAACTCCTCCCGACGGTGCGTAACCACCACCAACGCGATTGGCAGACGACTCAAGGCAGCGAGGTGTGTCCGCATCAACGCCAGCGAGTCAGTGTCGAGCCCGTCCAGCGGCTCATCCAGCAGCAGCACTTTTGGGCGATGCACCAGCACCCGAGCCAGCAGCACGCGGCGGCGCTGGCCGTAGGAGAGGTGGAAAAATTGTTCCCGCGCAAGTTCACCGAGGGAGAATTGCGCCAGCAATTCGTCCACCCGCCGCCATTGCGCGCGTGTGACGGCGTCCAGCAGGCCGATGCTGGCGAAGTAACCGGAGGCGACGACTTCGCGCGCCGTGAGCGCATCGCGATAGGCAGTCTGTAAGTCCGGCCCCACGTAGCCCGTGCGCGCACGGATTTCCCAGAGCGTATGCCGCTGCGGCACGCCGAAGCGTTGGATGCTGCCACCCACCGCCGGGTGCAACTCGCCCAGCAGCAGCTTGAGGAAGGTGCTTTTGCCGGAGCCATTCGGGCCGGTGATGGCCCAGTGCTCGCCGGGGCGCATTTCCCAATCGAGGTTTTTCAGGATGGGCTTGCGGTCCAGATACACGCTGACGTTTCGTAGCCGAAACAAAAACGGTTCAGCCGCGAAAGGGCGCCGAGAACGCGCAGGAGAACGTTCAACTTCCAACGACCGAACGCCGTCCCTCGCTGGGGGTTGAGCGTTGAAAGTTGAGAGTTGAGAGTTTTCTTCCCGCCCCACTTTGCGCTCTCTGCGGCCTTTCGCGGCGATTCTCCCCTCCTCCAGCATCAGCCGCCCGTGCAGCAGAGGCAGCAACTCGTCCTCGCGGTGCGTCGCGATCAGCACGCTCGTCCCGCCAGCGGCCGCGCGCTGGACGGCGGCGAGCAGGGTCGCGCGCATGGCGGAGTCGAGGCCGTCGGTGAACTCATCGAGCAGGAGCACGCGCGGCTTGCCTAGGAGCGCGCGGGCGATGAGCAGGCGGCGGAACTCGCCTTGCGAAAGCGTCTGCACATCGCGCCGCAGCAGCGGGCCGAGCTGGAGTTCCTCCGCGAGTTTCCCCGCCGCCGCGTTCTGTTCCGCCGTGAGCCGCCGGTAAAGATAGTCGGTCTGGTGAAAGCCGGTGAGCAGCACGTCGCGGCCTGTGCGGACCCATTCGAGGTTCAGGTAGCGCTCCTGCTGCTCCGGCGAGACGAAGGCGAGATGATCGCGCACGCCCGCCGCGCAGGTGGATGGCTCGCCGTTCAAGCCGTAGGTGCGCCGCCCGCCGTCCACGGGATCGGGATGCAACTCGCCCGCGACGAGGCGGAGGAAGGTGCTCTTGCCCGAGCCGTTCGCGCCGAGCACCGCCCAGCTCTCGCCCCGCCGCCAGCGCCAGGACACGCCATGCAGGATGCGCCGCCCGGCGAGGGAGACGCTGACGTTGTCGAGTTGCACGAGGAGCGGTGTCGGCACGCGGGGAAAGTAATCAGTAATCAGTTTTCAGTAATCAGTTTTCAGTTGGCAGACAGAAGTCAAAAGTCAGGAGCAGCGGGGCGCATCTTGACACTGCCCCCCGAAGGAGCGCGGCGTTCACGCCGCAGCAGGGTTGGTAGCACAGGAACGTCTCGTATTTGCTGGGGCGCTTCGTTCGCTCGCAGCCTTCTGCGGCGTGAACGCCGCGCTCCGGGGGCAGTGTGCGAATGCGCCCGGAGCAGCGCTCAGGCGAGGGGCGCTGTTGCTTACTGAACACTGAACACTGCTTACTGAATACTTGTCTCCCCCGCCCCCCTGCCGTCCAATGCCCCGCCTGTGAGCGCCCCCGCCACCAACGTCACCGCCCCAGCCCGCTTCCCGCCGGGGCTGCACAACGCCTATTGGTTTGCCACGTTTAACGCGCTGTCCTTCCCCATCGTCATCGGCGGCCCGATGATTCTCTACGCCAAGACGCTCGGGGCGAGCGCCACCGTGCTGGGCATCATCGCGGGCATGATGCCGCTGCTGGTCATCTTCCAAATCCCGGCGGCCAGCCACATCGGCCATGTCGGCTACAAGCGCTTCGTGTATGCGGGCTGGGGAATGCGCGTGCTCTTCATCGGCGGGCTGGCGGTGGTGCCGCTGCTGACCGGCGTGCTGGATGCGACGGCGCGGCTTGCGCTCGTGCTGCTGCTGCTCTTCGCGTTCAACCTCTCGCGCGGCATCTCGAGCTGCGCGTGGCTGCCGTGGATCACCGCGCTCGTGCCGGAAAATGTCCGCGGCAGATACCTCACGCGCGACGCGGCGTGCGTGAACCTCGCCAGCTTCCTCGTCATCGTGCTGGCGGCGTTCACGCTGGGCGAGCAGCCGGCGGCGTGGCAGTTCGCCGCGCTCTTCATCCTCAGCGCGGCGATGGGCGGCCTGAGCCTCGTCTTCCTCAAGCGCATCCCCGATGTCGAGCCGCCGGTGGAGTCGCGCCGCAAGAGCAGCGAGCCCGTCCCTTGGCTGGCGATATCGCAGCACCCGCCATTTCGGAAACTGCTGCGTGCAAATGTGGCGTGGGCGTTCGCGGTGGGCGGGTTGGGCGCGTTCACCATCGCCTGGCTCAAGACGCAGGCCGGCCTGAGCGAGGGCCACGTGCTGCTGGTGATCTCGACGGCGTATCTCGGTGGCTTGAGCAGCCTGTGGCTGCTGGGGCCGCGCCTCGACCGCCTCGGCAGCCGGCCCGTGATGATGTTCTGCATGGCGGCGTGGGCGGTCATCGTGACGGGCTGGCTGGCGCTGGCGGGCGGTGCGCTGCAACCAACAATTCCCATCCTGCTCGCGCTGCAATTCCTCATGGGCCTGGCCGCCGCGCTGGTCAACATGGCGAACGTGCGGCTGGCGATGGCCATCATCCCCGTGATGGGCCGCGACCATTTCTTCGCGTTGTTCTCCGTCGTGGGCAGCCTCGCGATGGGCCTCTCGCCGATCCTGTGGGGCGTGCTGATTGACTCGTTGCGCGGGCTGGACATCACGTGGCACGGCTTCGCGCTGAACCGCTACAGCCTGTTCTTCGCGCTGACGGCGGTGGTGTTCCTCGCGACTTTCTGGCTGTGCCAGCGGCTGGAGGAGCCCAAAGCCGTCAGCATGGAAGCGCTGCTGCGCGACATCCTCATCGAGTCACCGCAGCGCGTGTGGGTGCGGCTGTGGCCGAAGGCGTGAGTTGGTTTCCTCCTGCTCGTAATCCTGATCCTAATCCTGCTCTCTCTGTCTCCCAGTGCAGGCAAGGAGCAGGATTAGGATCAGGATTACGAGCAAGAGTAAGCCGGTGCCTCGCCCCTGCCCCTTGCATTGCCCGCCGGCCCGCCTAAACTTTGCCCCCAGTGAAAGTGCCGTCTGAAGTGCCCGTGATGATCTTGCCGGAGACCACGTTGTTTCCGCGAATGACGCTGCCCTTGCGCATCTTCGAGCCGCGCTACCGGCGGATGCTCAAGGACGTGCTCGAAGGCGGACGCGTCTTCGCCGTCGCGCTGCGTGACCCCGAGCGAAAGGCCGAAAGCCCGATGCCCATCGGCTGCCTCGGCCTCGTGAGCACCGCGGTGGAGCAGCCCGATGGCACGAGCCTGCTCACATTACAGGGGCTGGCGCGTGTCGAGTTCCTCGGGCCGGTGCGCCTCAAGCCCTACCGCGTCGAGGCCATCCGCGGGATCTTCTCACCGCCGGGTGATTCACCACAGACCGACGCACTGGCGAGGAAGGTCCGCGCCCTCGTGCGCAAGCGTGTGAAGCTGGGCTTCGACCTCGGCTTCCCGCTGCCCGACGACCCGGCGCAGGCAAAGCAGCTCCAGCAGATGCAGGACTTGGCCAACGCTTCCTTCCAGCAATTCGGCCGGCAACTGGCCAAGGTCAAATCACCCGAGCAGCTCGCCGACCTCGTCGCCAGCACGCTGATCGGTGATCCGCTCGCGCGCCAGTTTCTCCTCGCCACGCCGCAGATCGAGGAGCGGCTGAGACATTTGCACCAAATGTTGTTAGCCTCTCAATTCAACACCGACGACCCAACTCCATGACTCCGACCCCATCGCCCATTCAACAGAACGATCCGATGGCCACGATCTTCGCCAGCATGGTGATGCAGCAGACGCAGATGACGCTCATGCTGCTGGGCGAGATGCCGCACCCCGAGACCGGCGAGACCGTCACGGATTTGGAAGGCGCGAAGATGTTCATAGACCAGCTTGAGATGCTCGAAGCGAAGACCAAGGGAAACCTCGGCAAGGACGAGGCGCAGCTCCTCAAGCAAAGCCTCGTCGGCACGCGCATGGCCTTCGTCGCCGCCGTCGAGCAGCAGGAAAAGACAGCCAAGTCTGCCGCCCCGCCGGCTGCTACGGCCGTCGCAGACCAACCAGCGCCCGCGCCCGTGGAGGGGGCTGGCCCCGCCGCAGACGACGACTCGCGTAAGAAATTCTCGAAGAAGTATTGAGGCGCGGCCCCTGCGCGCACCCACTCTTGAGCACCCTCCTCCGCGCCCTGCAATTCTTCCGCCCCGAGCGCGCGCGCATCGCTGGCGTGCTGGCGCTCATGCTCGCGGGCATCGGGGCGAATCTGCTCAAGCCCTGGCCGATGGCCGTGCTCGTGGACAGCGTGCTCGGCTCCAAGGCGCTGCCCACCGCGTTGCAATCGTGGTCGGGCGACAAGGCTGGACTCATCGCCCTGCTCGCCGGCGCGACGGTCCTGCTGCATCTCCTGCAAGGTGGCCTCAACGCCACGCAAAACTTCCTCGCCATCAGCGTCGGCCTGCGCGGCCTGCGGCGCGTGCGCAACGAAGTCTTCGGCTGGCTGCAACGCCTCTCGCTGCGCTTTCATCAGGGCCGCAACACCGGCGACCTCATCCACCGCGCCGCGTGGGACACCTTTTCTTTTCAGACACTCTTCCAACAAGGGATGATGACCAGCGCCAGCGCGGCGCTGTCGTTCGGCTTGATGGTCATCGTGATGGCACAGTTGAACGGACGGCTCACGCTCATCGCCCTCGCCACCGTGCCGCTGCTGCTGCTGGTTATCCGCACCTTCGGCAAGCGCATGACCGAGCAGGGCGCGTCCGCGCAACAGGCCGACAGCCAGGTGACTTCGCTCGTGCAGCAAAACATCGCCGCCCTCCCGCTCGTGCAGAGCTACACGCGCGAGGACCACGAGGCCGCGCGCTTCGGCACACGCACCGAGCAGGCGCAGGAACGCCGCCTCGCGCAGCACGGCTGGGAAGTCGCCTACTGGTTTGCCATCACGGCGGTCTTCGGCGGCGGCACAGCGGGCATCCTCTGGCTCGGAGCCAACGAGGTTTTGCGCGGCACGGCCACGCTCGGCGAGTTGCTCATCTTCCTCACCTACCTCGGCCAGTTCTACGAGCCGCTCAACCAGCTCTCCCACGTCGGCGCGACCGTCTCCAACGCGAGCGTCGGGGCCAAGCGCGTCTTCGAAATCCTCGACACGCCGGAGGAAGTGAAGGACGCGGCGGATGCCAAGCCTGTTGTTCGCTCAAGCTTGCGTGGTGAACTCACCTTCTCCTCCGTCACCTTCCGCTACACCGACGACCGCGAAATCCTGCGCGACCTCAGCTTCACCCTCGCCCCCGGCCAGTCCGCCGCCATCATCGGGCCCAGCGGCGTGGGCAAAACCACGTTGCTCAACTTGGTCCCGCGCTTCTTCGACCCCAGCGGCGGCAGCATCCAACTCGACGGCGCGGACCTGCGTTCCCTCCGCGTCCGCGACCTGCGCGCGCACGTGGCCATCGTTTTGCAGGAGCCGATTCTCCTGCCCACCAGCATCGCCGAGAACATCGCCTACGGTCGCCCCGGCGCGACGCGCGCGGAGATCGAGGCCGCCGCGAAGGCCGCGAACGCGCACACTTACATCGAGAAGCTCCCGCAGAAATACGACACGCTCGTCGGCGACGGCGCGGCGCGCTTGAGCGTCGGCGAACGCCAGCGCCTCAACCTCGCGCGCGCCTTCCTCAAGGACGCACCCATCCTCCTGCTCGACGAACCGACCAGCGCGCTCGACGCCGAGAGCGAGGCGCTCGTGGTCGAGAGCCTCAAGCGCCTCATGCGCGGACGCACCACGCTCATCGTCGCGCACCGCCTCTCGACCATCCGCAACCTGGACAAAATTCTCGTGCTGGAAGACGGGCGCGTGAGCGAGGCCGGCACGCACGCGGAGTTGCTGGCCAAGGGCGGCTACTACGCGCGCGTGGTGAGCGGGCAAATCGCGTTGGATTGAGCGCCGACGGCCCAAGTCGTCTGCAAATAGCGCTTGCTTCGCCGCCGGGTCTCTGGTTATTTGCAATTGATTTGCATCTTCGCCGCAACCACCGCTTTTCGCCCGTGCGCTTCCTCGTCGCGCTCGCGTCGGTGTGTGCGCTGGTGACGGTTGGCTTCCTCGCGGTTTCTCCCCAGGCCCACGCGTGCCTGCACAAGCACCACAACGCGCCGGACCACGACTGCATCGTCAAGCACCTCGCCGACGGCAAGCTCCTCGTGCCCGTGCTCGCCGCCGAGCTGCCCGAGGCTCTCTGCGGCGAGTCGTTGCCCCCCGTCGCGCTGACTTCCATTTTCGTCCCGCCCGTTTCCCACCGGCTCCCCGCCGGTCGCGCTCCGCCGACGGTCTGACCCCACCCCTCGCAGTCGGTTAGTTGGTTGGTCAGTGTGTCAGTCCGTCGGAAAAACCCTGTCGCGTGATGTCCATGCGACGCCAATTCGGAGCCATAGATATGAAATTTAGCAAACTTGTGGGCCTGTCTTCCGCCCTTGCCGTGAGCGCGATGGCGCTCGTGGCGCAGGAAATAAATCCAGCAGCACTCAGCAAACAGCTCGAAGAACTCCTCCGCGTCCAGAAACAGCAGGCGGAGCAAATCGAGTCGCTCAAGAAACAAATCGAAGTCCTCAAAGGCCAGCCGGGCATCTCCGGCGCGAAGGTCGCCACGCCGGAGCCCAAGCTCGCCGAGTTGGAGGAGCGCGTCATCGAGCTGGACGCGGAGTTGGGCCGCACGCGCGGGAAGCGATTCGCGGCGTCCATCGGCATGGTCGGGGACTTCGTGGGCGGCTACAGCAGTGCGGGCAAGGACAAAACGGGAGCCGCGCGCCCGGGCGGCACGGACATTCAACTGCGCACGATGGAGATTTCCTTCGAGGCGACGGTGGACAAGTTCGCGCGCGGCTACGCGGTGCTCACCGCCACCGACGACGGTGCGGGCGAAGCGCCGGTGGGCGTGGAGGAATTGGCACTGGTGCTCACGGCTCCGTGGGACCTCACGGTGCGGGCCGGCCGGTTCTTCGGGGACTTTGGACAGCTCTCCAGCCGTCACGAGGCCGAGTTGCCCTTTGTCCACCGCCCGCTGGCTCTGGACCGGTTCATCGGCGGCGAGTCGAAGACCGACGGCATCGAACTGCACTACGATTTCCCCTTCGAGCGTCATGTGACGCTCGCAGTGGGCGCGGGCAATCAGTTCGGCGAGTTTCAAAATGTGGCCGGGGCGTTCCGTGGGTTGAACGAACTTAACTACTGGGCGCATTTGGGCACGACGCTCCCGTTGGGCAAGGATTGGAGCTTGAACCTCGGCGTGTCCGGCTTGCTCGGTGACCGCGCGGAGAGCCGCAACGGCGCGCTCGTGCAGCCGGACACCAGCACGCTCACGGAGCGGCGGCGGCGCGTCGCGGGTGTGGACTGGCTGCTGCGCTGGGCACCCGAAGGACGGGCCCAGAGCTTCGAGTTGGGCGGCGAATGGCTCTACAGCAGGGGTGATTTCCTCTTCGACCCCGATGGCAGTCTGGACCCGGCGGGCGCGGCTCCGGGGCTGACGGGCGATGAGTTTCGCGGCGGTCTGCGGGCGCGTGGTTTTTACGGCTACGGCGCGTATGCCTTCGACCGCCGCTGGACGGGCGGTCTGCTGTTCGATTGGGTGGAAGCCGTCTCGAATGTGTCGTGGGACGAGCAGCGACTCTCGCCGTATCTGACCTATCAGCCTTCCGAGTTACAGCTCTGGCGGCTGCAATACAGTCGCACGCAGCGCGGCGCGGCCAGCGGCTTGCGCAACGATCACGCGGTCTATCTGCAATGGAGCTTCACGCTCGGGCGGCACAGCCACATCGGGCACAAGCACTGACTCGGGAGAGTTGAAAGTTGAGACGCCGGTAGCGGAGTCCGCGCGCTCGGGCGCATTCGGGCACTGCCCGGAGCGCGGCCCTCCGGGCCGCTTGGCGTGTAGGAGGTAGACTGCGGTTGAGCAGGACCGGGGTGGACTCCGTGCGTGCAATGCGGGCGGGACGCCCGCGCTCCAACCGCTGCATTCGGGGGCAGCAAGATGCGTCCGTCCGCTCCTCGGCCATGTCGGCGGCTTTACGTCTCTGTTTCATCTGGGGTGAGAATTTCGGTCGCGACTCCGGTGAAAAACGGATGGCAATGCCCGTGGAGTTTGGCTTAATCGGGCCATGCCGAAGCAACCCGCAACGCCTGTGTCCGCAACTCCGCCATCGCGTCCGATCCCGTGGCTCGTGCTGGCGGTGGCCTTGGCGGGCGGCGGCTTCGCCGGTTGGCTGCTGGCGAATCCGAATTTGTTCCGCTCCAGCGCGAAGCCCGCTCCGGTTGCCAGCGTCCCCGTAACGGCAGATGCGCCCAAGGTGGTGTCCTCGCCGCCGCGCGGCGCGCTGCCACCGAGTCTCCTCGCCGCCGCGCCCGCGTTTTCAGCAGCGCAGTCGAACGCGATCTTCAACCTGACGAACCGTGCGGTGGCAGCCCCCGCTCCGGCTCCCACTGCGCTGCCACCATTGATCAGCGCGCAGTCACCCGCCGCGCCCATCGCTCCCGCGCCGCGCGTGGGCGAGACGCTTTACAACGGCATCGTCCTCCCGGAAGTCTGGCCGCCCAAAGGCACTTACAAAGCGGGCGAGCCGATGGCCGTGCCTTACTTGAGCAACCCACCGCCGGTGATTGACATCTCGAATGGCCGCCAGTTGTTCGTGGACGACTTCCTCATCGAGAGCAACACGCTCAAGCGCACGTGGCACCCGGCGACGCTGCATTCCAACAACCCCGTGCTGAAGCCGGACCGCGAGTGGGAGAAGCTCGGCGGCGCGATGGCGATGCCCTTCAGCGACGGCGTGTGGCTGGACCCGTGGTGCCCGCTCACCCCGCCGCAGTTCAAGCCCGAGGAAATTCAGGACCCGGTTGCGCTCGTCGAGCGGCTGCTCAATCCCAGCACGAACGCGCCGGCGAAATTCCTCAGCGAGCAACTCTCGCCGGCGACGCGCGCGACACTGGCTGCGTTCAAGCCGGTGGATGTCGCCAGCCTGGGCGCGATGCAGAAGGTGCTGGCCACCGAGTTGAATGGCGCCGTCAACGGGCCGCTCTGCTACACGGTAGAGAGGTTCGGCGACGTGCAACGGGCCGGCCGTATGCAGGAGCGCACGTCGCAACTGCTGGCCCTGCGCCCAGCGAGCGGCCCTCTGCTCCAGCGGCAGAACCGCTGGCTGCTGGAGGACGCGTTTCCGCGCGAGCTGGCCCGCATGCAGCCGCTCTTCGCGTGCTACTACATGGCCGGCTACGGACGTGGCACCGCGCTGGCGACCTCGACCAACGGCATTGATTGGGAGAAGCCGGAGTTCGATGTGAAGCCCGGCAGCAACCTCGTGCAGCTCGACCCGCGCGACTCCTCGACGGTGTGGCTCGATCAGGAAACGGCCAACCCAGCCGAGCGTTACAAGATGTGGCGCTCGCACAAGGACGGCGACACGTTCGGCCTCTCGCTGCACTACTCGGCGGACGGCATTCACTGGGGGCCGCGCGTGCTGCGCACCGGCTCGGCGGGCGACCGCACGACGGTGTTTTGGAATCCGTTCCGCAAGGTGTGGAGCTACAGCCTGCGCCACGGCTGGGGCGAGCCGCGCGCGCGTCGCTACTGGGAGGTGAAGGACCTGCTCGCCGGGCCGCACTGGAAGGAAATCTCGGAGCCACAGATGTGGGTCGGCTCCGACCGGCTCGACCCGTTGCGCGCTGATCTGCAAGTCACGCCCCAGCTCTACAACCTCGACGCGGTGGGCTACGAGAGCCTGATGGTCGGCCTCTTCACGATCTGGCGCGGCGACAAAAACATTCCCGAGGGCCGCCCGAAACCGAACTCCGTCTGGCTCGGCTTCAGCCGGGATGGTTATCACTGGGACCGGCCCGACCGCCGCCCGCTCATTGATGTGTCCGAGAAGAAAGGCGACTGGAACTGGGGCAACGTGCAGTCCGTCGCGGGCGGTTTTCAAGTCGTCGGGCGGAACCTGCACTTCTACTTCAGCGGGCGCGCGGGCGCAGAGGGCCAGCGCGACGGCGGCGGGGCGATGGGTTTGGCAACGTTGCGCCGCGACGGCTTTGCCTCGATGGACGCAGGGCCGGAGGGCGGCGTGCTGACGACTCGACCGATGAAGTTCAACGCGAACTACCTCTTCGTGAACATGAAAACCAACGCGCCCGATGGCGAGCTGCGCATCGAGATCCTGCACCCGGACGGGCGGCCCATCACGGTGACAAAGAACGACACAAAGCAGCAGATCACGCCGTTCACCAAGGAGAACTCCAGCGCGCTGGCCGCCGACCAAACGTTGATGACTGTGGGTTGGGCGAATGGCATCCAGGACTTGAGCATGCTGGCCGGACGATCGGTGAAGTTCCGGTTCCACCTGAAGAACGCGAGCCTATATTCGTTCTGGACCAGTCCGAGCCGTTTTGGGCGCAGCCTCGGCCCGATGGCCGCAGGTGGCCCGAACTTCACGGGACCGACGGACACGATTGGCAACCGGTCCTACAACGCTTTTCCAACCGCACCACGCGTGCCCGTGCCCGCGCCGCCGGCAACCAACGCGGTCGCCCCGCCTGTGGCACCGCCGGGGAAGAAGTAACGAAATAGCTCGCACGGCCACGGGCGTGAGCTGGTTGAGGATACCACCATGACCGCGCGCTGCACGCGGGGGTCGAGAGGGATTAGCCGTCTCCTCACCTCGGCGTCTACACCTTGGTCCGCTTGTGCTTCCGCGCCAGCGCCTTGACCCCAGGAGCGGCGAAGAGAGCCGCGCCGACAATGCCAGCGTCGTTGCCCATCGTTGCGGGGACGATCTTGGCCTCCACATTTTCCAGGTAACGGAAGAACTGTTCCGGGTCGCTGCTCACGCCGCCGCCGATGATGAAGAGGTCGGGCGCGAGCATATACTCCAGCGTGGTGAGATACCGGTCCACGTTCCGGCCCCACTGTTCCCAAGTCCACTTGTTGCGCTCGCGGGCGACGGTGGAGGCGAACGTCTCCGCGTCCTTCCCGCCGACCTCGAGGTGGCCCAGTTCCGTGTCCGGCAGCAATGAGCCGTTGTGCAGCACGGCGGAGCCGATGCCCGTGCCCAACGTGACGAGCACAACCGTGCCGCGCACGCCGCGCCCCGCGCCGAAGCGCGCCTCCGCCAACCCGGCGGCGTCCGCGTCGTTGCCCACGGCGACGTGGCTCACCGACAACGCGCGGCGCAGGTGATCCACGATCTCGTGGCGCACCCACGCGGCGTCGAGGTTGGGCGCGCGGCGGACGACGCCGTGCTTGAGGAGGCCGGGGAAGCCGACGCCCACGGGGCCGCGCCACTTGAGCTTCCGCGCCAGCTCGGTGATGGCGGCGACGACGCTTTTGGGCGTGCTCGGCTGCGGAGTCCGGGCGCGCAGGACGGCGGAGGTGAGCGCGCCCTTGCGTGTGTCCACCACGGCGGCCTTGATGCTGGTGCCGCCGATGTCCACGCCGAGGATGTGGTGCGAATCGTTCATGAAGTTGCTGGCCTTGGGTTACATCAGGGACGGGGAAATGACCAGTCGTGAAAGCCCCTTGCCTCGAACAAAAAATCCCGACTCGACCGACACCGCGCGACCGCGCACTCTTTTTCCAGCAGCCGCGATATTGACTGAACGGAACGTCCGCGCGACAACGTCCAAGGCCGCATCTTTATGACCGAGACCATCGCTTTCAAACCGCCGGGCAGCTACACGTCCGCCTCGGTCCCCAAGCACGTCGTCCAGCAGCGCTTCCGCACGCCGAAGAAGAACATCCCGCAGACGCCCATCGAGCGGAACCACTTCCTCCACGTCATCCGCAACTACGTCGCGGAGTTCAACCCGGTGCCGCCCATGCCCACCGCCGAGCTGAAGGTCCACGCCGACCGCGTCATCGGGATGCTCAAGTGCGACCCCATCTACCGCGACTACATCGGCGTGCTCATGAACAACGAGATGTGGCGCGAGCAACTCGCCGCCGTGCCGTTCGAGCGACGGCTGCTGCTGTTGCCCAAGTGTCTCCGCGTCGAGGCGAAGTGCCCTGCGCCCTTCGATGAGTTCGGCCTGCTGTGCAAACAGTGCGGCCTCTGCTCGATTCAGGATTTGCAGGCGGAGGCAGAGAAGCTTGGTTACGCGACGCTCGTGGCGGAAGGCTCCGCCATCGTCATGTCGCTCATTCAAACCGGCAAGGTGGAGGCCATCGTTGGCGTGAGTTGCCTCAGCGTGCTGGAACGTGCGTTCCCCTACATGGAAGCTGCCGCGATTCCCGGCGTCGCCATTCCGCTGCTTCAGGACGACTGCATTGACACCACTGTGGACCTCGACTGGGTGTGGGATTACATCCACTTGACCAGCGATGACCAGACGCGCCGCCTCGACCTCGGCGCGCTGCGGGACGAGGTGGATTTCTGGTTCAGCCCCCTCGCGCTGGACACCATCATGGGCAACGCCGAGGGCGAGACCGAGCGCATCGCGCGCGACTGGCTCATGCGCGCCGGCAAGCGCTGGCGGCCCTTCCTCGCCGTGTCCACGTTTCAGGCGTTGCGCCGCGACACCGGCAAGCCCTTGCCCGAGGACATCAAGAAAGCCGCCGTCGCCGTCGAGTGTTTCCACAAAGCCTCGCTCATCCACGACGACATCGAGGACAACGACGCGCTGCGCTACGGCGAGAAGACGCTGCACGAGGAATACGGCACGGCCGTCGCGCTGAACGTGGGCGACCTGCTCATCGGCGAAGGCTACCGCTTGCTTGCCGCGTGCAAGGCCAGCCCGGCGCAGAAGGCCGAGATGGTGCGCATCGCCAGCGAAGGCCAGCGCGAACTCTGTCGCGGCCAAGGCGCGGAACTTTGCTGGGCGCGCAACCCGCAGACGCTCACGCAGCATCAGGTGCTGGACATCTTCCGTAAGAAGACTGCACCCGCCTTCGAGGTAGCGCTGCGCGTTGGCGCGCTTTACGCGGGCATCGAGCAGCATGAGGAAGTCGAGGATGTGCTCCACACTTACAGCGAAGCCCTCGGCATAGCCTACCAGATCCGTGACGACCTCAGCGACCTCGGCGACACCGGCGAGACCAATGACATCGACGGCCTGCGCCCGAGCCTGCTGCTCGCCGTCGCACACGAGAAGGCGAAGGACGCCAAGAAGGAACTGCTCGCGAGCGTCTGGCGTCGGCAGCTCCCCGCCGGTGTGAGCGTGAAGGACATTGAAGCGATTTACACCGAAGTCGGCGCTGACCTGCGCGCGAAAACGTTGCTCGAGACTTACAAAGAGGAAGCCATCCGTTGCCTGCAAGACTTGGAGAACCCGAACCTCAAAGGCCTCCTCCGCCGTGTGCTGGGCAAGATTTTCAACGACGTGGAAATCAAGGGCTGGTGCAAAGAGCAGGAGCAAATGAACGGCATCCGCGACGGCGTGCGGGTCGAGACTGATGTGCAGATGCCTGCGTCGCGTGAGTTGGACCTGGTGATGGCGAAGTAGTCCGCGGGCTACTGCGGCACGACCTTTACCGCCTTCGCCTTCGCATCAATCACCAACTTCGTTCCCTGCGGCGGCTTGGGAATCGGCATGCCGCTGTCGCGCGAGAGTTCGTTCAAATCAGCGGGCAGTCGCTGCTTTTGGGTAAGGAAAATCTGGAGGTTCTTGTTCAAATCCGCCAGCACCACGCTGGACTCGAACTCCTTGACTGTCGTGGGCACGACATGGCCGGTGGCGAGCTTCTGCGCCGGGGCGTCAGGAGCGGTAGATTCCGCTGCCGTGGGCGGGGCGGCGGGCGGCCGCTTTCGGCAGGCCACCATGGCAGTGAGTAGGAGAGCGCAGAGAAGGAGAGATAGTTTCATGGGGTTCACTTCACCGCGGACGCGTGGTCGGACAGCCACTGGGCATCCACGATGGACTGGTTGCCGGGTGGCCCGTTCGGATAGTTCATGGGCGTCTGCAAGACCGACTCCGTCCACTTGTGCAATTCGGTGTGGCCATCCACGAAAGAGAAGGCGCTGGCCAGGTTGTGGTAATTGGCCGGGAAGTCCACGATCAGGCCGGACGCGGCGGCGTTGGTCTTGATAGCGACGCCGAACGCGTCGTCGTTAATGATGGACGGGTGCTCGTCGGTCATCACGAACAGGTCGGATGGGCTGGGCCGGACCACGTCGGACTCGCGCTGGTAGATCAGGAAGAGCTGCGACGGGCCGAACGCCCCATAGTTCCGATCTTGCCAGGAGCCGGAGGCGCCCCAACCGACGCCTTGGTTCATCGCCACGCTGCGGACGCGCGGGATGCCGTTGCCTAAGTCAGCGCTCTTGTCGGCGGGGCACTTGTAGATGGCGTAGTTTTTGGCCACGTAGGGAGACAAGTGGGAGTTGTTCTGGATGGCGGACCAGTTGGTGTTGCCCGGCGTGTTCGGCGCGGTGCCCATGGCGTTGGGACACCAGCTACTCGGCCAGTTGGGGATGAATTTCCCGTCATAGTCCGGGGAGTATAGGTTGAAGCCCAGTTGGAGCTGCTTGAGATTGTTGGCGCAAACCGTGCCCTGTGTCTTCTGCTTGGCCTTGGAGAGCGCGGGCAGGAGCATCCCTGCGAGGATCGCGATGATGGCGATGACGACCAGCAGTTCAATGAGAGTGAAGCCGACGGCGGGTGTGCGGAGGACGACGGGTCGTTGCATGGCGGTGTTGAAGTGGCGCAAGTCTACATCGTTTTTCCTCGATGTCCATGCCCGATCTGGAACCGCCTCCGCTTCGCGCGGTCATGCTTCAGCCGCACACTGGGCCTCGGCGACCGCGGTGGCCGCTTCCGCTGGATCCGGCGCACGTGGGTCTCGTCGGTCCCCGATCGCGCACTAGACGCTTGCGTGCCGCCAGCACCTTTTGGTAGGTTCCGCACCAATACGGGTGCTTGCGTAAGACAAGGCGGCTGGACTTCGGGTGTTTCAGCGTGTTGCATGGAGTTTGGTGGCACAAGTAGTGGCACACCGACAAATGCAGCGGTTAAAATCGCAAGTGCTTGAGTATTAAAGTTGCGCACGTGGCGGAATTGGCAGACGCGCTAGATTCAGGTTCTAGTGAGTAACATCATGCAGGTTCAAGTCCTGCCGTGCGCACCAACAATTTTGCCGGGCGACTCGTCGAATGGCCGTGTCGCTAGAAACACCGAATATGGCAGCTAACATCCGCAAGGCAGCCTCCGAGGACGCGGCCGCTTGGATTGAGCTCGTGAAGGCGACGCTTGGCGAGGACCACCCCAACAAACAAGTCTATGATCCCGCCTGGGTCGCCACGGAATTAGCCTCTGGGCTGCCCGGCAATGAGACTTGGGTGGCCGAGGCCGATGGCAAGATGCTCGCCAGCGTTGCTGTCCTTGGTGCCGTAGCAGCCAACGAAAACCCCGTCTGCAACCTTGGCCGCAATCTTTTTCACCCCGCCAGCTACGCCGACGGCTCAGCCGACGTGCTCCTCCAGAAACTCACCGAGTTAGCCACCCTGCGTCGGCAGATGTGCGTCACCCGCGTGCTGGCGTCTGACAGTCCGCAGCAGGTGCTCATCGAAAAGACTGGCTTCGTGTGCGTTGGTTTCCAGCCACTCAAGCACATCACCAAGGCGCGCGAGGAAGTGCTCTTCTACGTGAAGAATTCGCGCTCCATGGCGGCCAGCCGCCTGCCTCTTTCGGAGTCACTGCCCCAAATCGGCGAGTTGGCGATTGCGGCGTTGAACCACCTCGCCATCCCTGGCGCACCGGCCATCCGCGATGGCGGCACGGGCTACCCCTTGCAGACGGATGTAGTGGTCGCTGCCGCGAACGAGGATGCTTACAAAGCCGCCCGCGGGGCCGTAGCCTCGCAAAACCCGCCGACGGAAATCTCCAGCAACTTCAACTGGGGCAGTGGATTCATGCGCGTCAAATCAGCGGTGACGCTCCGCGCGACGCTCTGCCACCGCGAGGACAAGGTCGTTGCCGGGATGCGCTACCTCTACGACGAGCAGGACCGCTGTGTGCGCATCATGGATGCCTTCTGCACCGACAACCTCTCGCTGGGAGCGGTGCTCAAGCACGTGGCGAAGGCCGCGCAATCGGAGTTGGGCGCCGCCTATGTGGAGATGGACGTGCTCACCAGCGCGGTGAAGCTGCTCATCAGCGCGGAGCAGCTCGGTTTCGTCCCTGTCGCTTACTTGCCCGGGTTCCATAAAGTCCACGATGGCACGATGGACCTCGTCAAGATGGTGAAGCTCAACCAGACCTACAGCATCGAGCATGAAGGGCTCACCACCCACGCGCTGGTCATCGTCAATGTCATCAAGCGCTGCCTTCAGGACCAGAGCATCGGCGTCGCCTTCATCAACCTCCTGCGCGACCTCGAAATCTTCAAGGGCCTCGGTGACGGCGAGCTGCGCAAGGTCGCCCGGCTCTTCAGCCAAAAGCTTTTCCGCCCCGGAGACAAAGTTTTCGGCAAGGACGACCCCGGCAATGAAGCCTTCATTGTCATGCGCGGGCAGATCGAAATCGTGTTGGATGAGAACTCGGCCCCCATCGCCACACTTGGCCAGGGGCAGGTCTTTGGCGAGTTGTCGTTCCTCGACGGCGGGAAGCGCGGTGCCCTCGCCATCGCGAAGCAGGCCAGCATTCTTCTCGTGATGCAGCGCCCGCAGTTCTTCGAGCTTACCCAGCGCGAACCCAATCTAGGCCTCGCCATCATGCGCAACATTGCCCTCGAACTCACCGTCCGCCTCCGCCGCACCACCGCTGCCCTGTCCTCAACAAAGCCCACGGCCAGCGTGTCCTAGATGCGCAGCGACATCACCGAAGGCTCAAACCCGTAGCACTCCACTTGTCTCGCACGAAGCGAGGACGACGCGGTGTAGACCTGCAGGAATTTCGTCTCCCCCGACCGGCCCAAGTTCCCCGTTGCAAAAAATCCTGGCAGCCCAAGCCGAGCACGCCGCTTCCCTCGCCCGCTGGTTCCTGCTACCAACCCGCGCCATGAACGCAACGCAACGCAATTTCGAAACGCTGCTCGACCGCCACTTTGAAGCCGCCCTCGCCGACAATCCCGTGTGGGCCAATCACACCGGCCTGCGTGGGGGGGAAGGCAAGCTGGGCCGCGCGACGCTGCCGCACTTGCAACGCCAGGAGAAACATCGTCGCCGGACGCTCGCAGCGCTGGACGCACTAAACCCGCGCGAGCTTTCGAACGAGCAGCACCTCGACCGCCTCGCGTTGCGCGCGATGCTGAACAAGGAGTGCGAGGAGTTCGCGCGCGGTCGGCACGAGCTGGAGCCGGGTGGGTTGGACACGGTGCTGAATCTCCTGCAACACGAACTGCTCCGTGGCGATGACGAGCCGGCGCGGGCGCGCAAGAACATCCTCGGTGTGCTGCGGGCCACGCCGCGCTTCCTCGCGGAGGACGCCGAAGTGGTGACGCGACCCGAGCGCGTCTGGCGCAAAGTGATGCAGCAAACCTTCGCAGGAGCGGGTTCGCTCTTCGACGCGGTGGATACGTTTCTTGGGAAGCCTGCCACCGCGGCCGCACGCAAGGCCGCGCAGGCTTACCACGACACTGTCATGACCCGACCGCTCGCGCCGGAAGGTTCCTTCGCCATCGGCGCGGACGCGATGCAGCGCCGCGTGCGAGAGCAGATCGGTTTGGACTACACGTTGGCGGAAATTGAAACGCTCGCGCTGGCCGAGGCCCAGCGCGTCGGTGCGTTGCTGGACGCCGCGTGCAAGCAGTTCGGCAAGGGGCGGTCGGTGGAAGAAATCATTTCAGCCGCGCGCGCCGAGTGGAATCCCGGCGCGGACTTGCCCGCCGTCTATCGCGCGGAGACCCAGCGCGTGGCGGATGGCTTCCGCGCGGCGAAGGCGGTGACCTTTCCGAAGGGCGACGAGTTGCAGGTGCGGCTCGTGCCGGAGTTCATGCGGCATCTCTATCCGACTGCCGCCTACTCCTCGCCCGGCGCTTTTGAGAAGCGGCAGCGGGGCATTTTTTGGGTCAACGACTTGAGCCTCACGAAGACAACCGAGGCGGAGAAGCTCGCCGAGCGCCAGCAGCACTTCGGTCTGAGTCTCACGGCGGCGCACGAGGCGTATCCGGGGCATCATCTGCAGTTCGTCACTGCGAACCAGCACCCGCGCAAGTGGCGTCGCCTCTTCGCCCATGCGGTTTTCTACGAGGGCTGGACGCTCTGGTGCGAGCAGATGATGGTGGACCTCAAGATTGACCGCACCCCGTGGCTGCGCATCCAACAACTGCACGACGCTCTCTGGCGCGTGAACCGCATCCTCGTGGACCTGCGCCTCCAGACGGGCCGCTACAGCTACGAGCAGGCAGCGGCGCACTTGCGGAAACATCTCGGCTTCACCAAGGCGCGGAGCGAGGCGGAGATCAACTGGTATTCCGCGTCACCCACCGTGCCCATGAGCTACTGGCTTGGACGACTGGAGAACGAGCGCCTTCGCCAACGTCTCGTGGAAGGTCGCGGCTGGAGCTTGCAGCAGTTCAATGACTGGCTCCTGAGCTTCGGCACCATTCCGCAGGCGTGGATTGAGAAATACGGATTGGAGTGAGCTGAGTTGGCTCGCCCGGCACGCTGGCGATACTCATGCAGGCGGGAAGAGTCGCTTATACTTTTCCCGGCGCGTTGACGGTGGCTCGGCGCGGCCCTTTAATTCGGTGTCGTCGGGAAAGCGACTGTGTCTCAGCCGCCCTCTGCAATGAACATCATCGAGCGCACTTGGAACTCCTCCCTCGGGAAGAAATACGTCATGGCCATCACGGGGGCGGGGCTGTTCGTCTTTCTCATCGGGCACCTTGTCGGCAACCTGCAAGTCTTCGGCCCGCCAGAGCTGATTAACGGCTACGCGCACTTCCTCAAGTCCAAGCCCGCCCTCATTTGGGGCGCGCGCCTCGGGCTGCTCGCCTGCGTGGGCCTGCACATCCTCGCGGCGGTGACCCTGCACAAGCTGAACGAGGCCGCGCGGCCCGTCGGCTACGCGGGCAAGGGCGCTTACGGCGCGAGCAAGGCGTCGCAGTATATGCTGCCCACCGGCCTCATCATCGCGGCGTTCATTATCTATCACCTTGCGCACTTCACGGTGCTGCTGCCCTTCGTCAACGGCGTCGGCGACTTCGCCAAGCTGACGACCACGCTCCACGGCGAGACCGTGCCGGACGTTTACGCGATGATGGTGCTGGGCTTCCAAGTGTGGTGGGTCGTGGCGTTTTACCTCGTCGCGCAGGCGCTGCTCTTCGTGCATCTGAGCCACGGGCTGACGGCGATGTTCCAATCGCTCGGCTTCCGGGACCACGTCTGGTGGCCGCGCATCCAGCTCTTCGCCAAGGGCGCGAGCGTCGCGCTGCTCATCGGCTACAGCATCATCCCGGTGGCCATTTTTCTGCGCCTCGTCGGCAACGAATACGTGGATCAAGGGCGGTTCAAGCAGAAAGCCCAAGCCGCACCGTCGGCCCTCATCGCGGTGCAAGGAAAGGAGGCCAAGTAACATGGCTACGCTGAATTCCAACATCCCGTCCGGCCCCCTGGGAGAGAAGTGGGAACACCACAAGTTCTACACCAAGCTCATCAACCCGGCGAACAAGCGGAAATACAAAATCATCGTCGTCGGCGCCGGGCTGGCCGGTGCGTCTGCGTCTGCCACGCTCGCGGAGCTGGGCTACGAGGTTCACAACTTCGTCTTCCACGATTCACCCCGGCGCGCGCACTCGGTCGCGGCTCAGGGCGGCATCAACGCGGCGAAGAACTACCAGAACGATGGCGACTCGGTGCATCGCCTCTTCTACGACACCATCAAGGGCGGCGACTTCCGCGCCCGCGAGTCGAACGTGCATCGCCTTGCCGAAGTGTCGGTGAACATCATTGACCAGTGCGCGGCTCAGGGCGTGCCCTTCGCTCGCGAATACGGCGGCTTGCTCGACAACCGCTCCTTCGGCGGCGCGCAGGTTTCGCGCACGTTCTACGCGCGCGGCCAGACGGGGCAGCAGTTGCTCCTGGGCGCTTACTCGGCGTTGAACCGCAACATCGCCAACGGCGGCGTGAAGTCCTACACGCACGCCGAGATGCTCGACCTCGTGGTCGTGGACGGCCATGCGAAGGGCATCATCGTCCGCAACCTTCAGACCGGCGAAATCACGCGGCACAACGCCGATGCTGTGGTGCTGGCGACGGGTGGCTACGGCAACGTTTACAACCTCTCGACCTACGCGCGCGGCGCGAACGTCACGGCCAGTTGGCGCGCCTACAAGCGCGGCGCGTGCTTCGCCAATCCGTGCTACACGCAGATTCATCCGACGTGCATCCCGGTCAGCGGCGACTATCAGTCGAAGCTCACGCTGATGTCCGAGTCGCTCCGCAACGACGGCCGCGTCTGGGTGCCGAAGCGCAAGGAAGACTGCGGCAAGAAGCCGGCGGACATCGCCGAGGGCGATCGCGATTACTACCTGGAGCGGATGTATTCCGCGTTCGGAAACCTCGCGCCGCGCGACATCGCCAGCCGCGCCGCGAAGACGGTTTGCGACGAGGGGCGGGGCGTCGGCGAGACCGGGCTGGGTGTTTACCTAGACTTCTCCGCCGCCATTCAACGCCTCGGCGAGAGCAAGGTGCGCGAGCGTTACGGCAACCTGTTCGCGATGTATCAGGAAATCACGAACGAGAACGCCTACCAGACGCCGATGCGCATTTACCCGGCGGTCCATTACACGATGGGCGGCCTGTGGGTGGACTACAACCTCATGAGCAACGTCCCCGGCCTGTTCGTGCTGGGCGAGGCGAACTTCTCCGACCACGGCGCGAACCGTCTCGGCGCGAGCGCGCTGATGCAGGGCTTGAGCGACGGCTACTTCGTCCTGCCCGCGACGATTTCCGGCTACCTCTCTGGCCAGAATCCCGGCAAGCGCCCGACGACGGACAACGGGTCGTTCAAGCAGGCCGAGGAGAATGTGCAGACGCTCACGAAGCAGTTGCTCGGCAACAAAGGCAAGCGCACCCCCAACAGCTTCCACAAGGAACTCGGCAAGCTGATGTGGGAGCACTGCGGCATGGCCCGCAACGAGGCCAGTCTGCAAAAGGGCATCAAGGCCATCGGCGCGCTGCGCGAGGAGTATTGGAAGAACGTCAGCGTGCTGGGCGAGTCGAACGACTGGAACCAGTCACTTGAGCGTGCTGGACGCATCGCCGACTTCATCGAGCTGGGCGAACTCATGTGCCGCGACGCGTTGATGCGCGAGGAGAGCTGCGGCGGCCATTTCCGCGAGGAATATCAATACACGCCGGACGACCCCGAGACGAAGCAGGGCCTCGTGAACCCCGGCGACGTGAAGCGCCGCGACGACCAGTTCGCCTTCGTGGCTGGCTGGGAATACGCGGGGGCGGCGGACAAGGCACCGATTCT
>Ga0208960_1000496_pt1 | contig 22139 bp, 24 predicted proteins | sample GreLakmeON33MSRF_FD_187703 | JGI IMG/M metagenome (GOLD analysis project Ga0208960, IMG submission 187703) | Freshwater lentic microbial communities from great Laurentian Lakes, MI, USA - Great Lakes metaG ON33MSRF (SPAdes) | ecosystem: Environmental > Aquatic > Freshwater > Lake | place: Great...
GATGCTCGCGCAGCAAGGCGAGAATCGCCTGGCGCGGCGCGGTGACGCGCTGCGATTTCTGGCGTAACCGCGAAGTCAGATCGGACAACGGCTCGGCCGCGTGGTCGTGGGCGTGAGATCGAGCCGGCTTCTTCATGTGGAGGCAGGTTTGTTCAGCCAGAGCTTGCTCGCCACCAGCGACACGATGAACACCGCGATGCACGCCATCACGATGGCGGGGCCGCAAGGGATGTCCCAGTGGTAGCTCGCCACGGTGCCGGCCGCGCCGCCGAACAGACCGATGATGAGGCTGAGGATGATTTGCTGGCGGAGGTTGCGCGCGAGGTTGCGCGCGGCGGCGGGCGGGATGACGACGAGCGAGGTGACGAGGATAATGCCCAGCAGCCGGATGCTCAACGACACGACGACGGTGAGCACGAGCACGAAGGCGTAGTTCAGCCAGCGCGTGCGCACGCCGCAGACGTGCGCGAGGTCTTCGCTCGCCGTGAGCAGCGCCAGCGGACTCAACTTCGTGAACAGCCATGCGCCGATGGCGGCGCACAATACCACCGCGAGCCAAACGTCGTCCGGGCCGACGCTGAGGATGTCGCCGAAGAGGTAGCGGTGCAGCTCCCCGCGTTTGTTCTTCAGCATGCTCAACACGATGATGCCGAACGCCACCGAGCCGGAGAGCAGCAGCGCCATGATGGTGTCGGTGAGCAGGTCGGTGTGCTCTTTGAGCCAGAGAATTGCCGCCGCCACGAGCAGGCTGAAGAGCACCATCGGCCACGTCGGGTCCTCGAAGCCGAGCAAGAAGCCCAGCGCGATGCCGGCCAGCGCGCCGTGCGCGATGGTGTCGCTGAAGAAGGCCATCCGCCGCGCGGTGACGAACACGCCGAGCAGCGCACACAACGGCCCCATGACGACGGCCACCGCGAAGGCGCGGAGCATGAAGGGTTCGATGTCAGAGAAGATGTTCATTGGACAGTCCCTCCGCCGGGGCCGTGCGAATGGCCGTGGTGCTGATACGGCGTGACATTCAGGCCGTAGGCTTCCTTGAGCGAGTCGGCGTTCATGACGTGTTCGGGCGAGCCTTCGCAGCAGACAACGCCGTTGAGCGCATAGACCCAGGAGGCGTGGCGATAGACCATCGAGAGGTCGTGGGAGACGAGCACGACGGTGAGTTTGTGTTTGCGATGCACTTCACCGATGAGGTCGTAGAAGGATTCTTCGCCGGGCGAGTCCACGCCAGCGGTGGGTTCGTCGAGCAGCAGGAGGTCGGGCTGTTTCAGCAGTGCGAAGACGATGAGCACGCGCTGAAGCTGGCCGCCGGAGAGCGCGGCGATGGGGCGGTCCAGCAACGACTCGGCGCCCAGCTCGGCCATCGCAGCACGGAGGCGGTCGTCGGTGTCGCGCTTGCGGTGCCAGAACCAGTGCTGCGTTTCGCGCAGGCGCAGAGCGAGGAACTCGCGGACGCTGAGGATGAAGCTGCGGTCCAGCGCGAGCCGTTGCGGGACGTAGCCCACGCGTGGGAGGGCCTTCTTCAAGTCGCTCTCGCCGAAGATGCGGACGTCGCCGGAATCGGGCTTTTGCAGGCCGACGATGGCACGCAGGAGCGTGGTCTTACCGGAGCCGTTCGGGCCGATGAGCGCGACGAGCTGCCCGCGATGCAGGTGGAGATTCACCCCGCGCAAGATGGCCTGCCCGCCCAGCGTGACGCGCAGGTCGCGCACGGAGACGGCGATGTCAGCGGCGGAGTGGCTGCAGGTGGTGTGGGTCACTTCAAATGCTTCAGCAGCGTGTTCAGGTTCCGCCGCAGGCCTTCCTCGTAGGCGGTGGGCTTGAGCGGGCCGATTTCGAGGGTGTCGAGTTCGGCGACGGGGATTTTGGCGTCGCGGGAGATGCGCTGGGCGAGCTTGGGGGAGAATTGTGGCTCGGTGAAGATGGCTTTCACGTCCTTCTCGCGCATGACCTTGAGCAGGGCGGCGAGATACTTGGGCGACGGCTCGACATCGGGGACTTCCTCGATGACGCCGATGAGGTCGAGGCCGTAGCGGCGCGTGAAGTAGGGGAAGGCGTGGTGGTAGGTGACGATGCGGTAGCCTTTGGCGGGCGCGAGCGCGGCGGCGAGGTCTCGGTCGAGGACATGCAGGCGCTCGACGTAGCGGGCGGCGTTGGCGGCGTAACCGGCGGCGTTCTTCGGGTCGGCCTGCTGGAGGGCGGCGAGGATGTTCGTGACGGCGTGCGCGGCAAGCGTGGGGTCGAGCCAGAGGTGAGGGTTGGGGCCGTCGTGGTGATGATGGCCGTGCTCGCCGGGGAGGTGGATGTGCGGGAGCTCAGTGATGAGGCGGTCTTTCGGCACGCCGGCGAAGGCCTCGACGACGGTGGCGGTCCGGGAGCCTTTCGCGGCCTTCATCGCCTTGGCGAGCCAGTCCTCCATGCCGAGGCCGTTGATGACGAAGAGCTGCGCGCCGGAGAGCTTGCGGAGGTCGCGCGGGGCGAACTGGTAGTTGTGAGGGCTAGCGTTGGCGGCGAGAAGATTTTCAACTTCAGCGAGGTCGCCGGCGATGTTCGCGGTGAAACAATAGACGGGGAGGAAGCTGGTGAGGACGCGGAGCTTGGGGGCAGGTTCGGCGGCGCGGGTGCAAGTGGTGAAGCGGAGGAGCGGAATGAATAGCAATGCCAAGACACAGCTCACCTTTGCGAGGGTGGCCGCTCTCCCCGGCCCTCTCCCGCTGGGAGAGGGAGGAACGTCGGCAGCACTTGGCTTGAGCGGTCGCTGGTTCATGGGAGGATTGATACCGGGAGTTGCTGCTTCATGCAAACGATTTGCAGTCGATGGATAGAAAAACTCCGCCTCGGCACGGGGCCAGAGGCGGAGGGTGAAAGACTACTTCATCAACAGCATCTGCCGGGCGCGCTTGATGGCGGTCGTCACGCGGCGCTGGAATTGCGCGGGGAGACCGGTGTATTTGCGCGGCAGGATGCGGCCGTTGTCGGTGACGAACTGCTTGAGCAGAGTGACGTTCTTGTAGTCAATCGCGTCGAGCGTGAACTCCAGTTTGGGCTTGGGCCGGGGAGCGCGTTTCTCCGTCGTGCGGCCTTTGGCGTCCTTCTTGTCGGTGTGGGTCTTGCGGGGCATAGAGGTTACTTAATTTCGCGGTGCAAAGTGTGACGGCGCAGCGCGGGGTTGTATTTCTTCTTCTCCACCTTCTCCTGCTGGAGTTTTTTGTTGCGGGTGGTCTGATAGCGTGAGGGCGACTTGCCTTCCTTGCGCGCTTCAGTGCATTCGATGGTTACGATTTCACGGGCCATAAATTATTCCTTTTCCTTCGCTGGTTTTTCGTCGGTTTCCTCCACGTCGCTGTCATCACTCTCCGCCACGCTGGTGCTTTCCATGGAGCCAAGGGCGGCGATGCGTTTCTGACGGAGAGCGCCTTCGCGCTCAAGTTGCGCCTGTGCTTCCACTGTGAAACGGGTCCAAGGGATCACTTCGAGGCGGGTCTTTGGGATGTTCTTGTTGGTCAACTCGCAGACGCCAAAGGTGTCTCTTTCGATGCGCTTGAGCGCCTCCTCGATCTCGAAAACCGCGTCCTGGTCGGACGAGAGAAGGGTGAGGGCGAAGTCGCGGTCGAAGTTGTCCGTGCCGGAGTCGCCCATGTGGAGGCTGTGGCCCTCCATCTGGGTGGCGGATTCCTTGGCGAGGCCGTTCATCTGTTGCTGTATCCGCTCGCGGAGGTCGAGCAACGTGTTGTAATAGCCCTGCCATTCCGGCTTGAGCTTCATCCTGCCGCTGGGAGCCCACATCACCGGCTGCTTCGACTTATGCTTGGGACTGGCCTTGCCTAGAATCGCGTCGAGCGTCGCAGAGCCAACATTTTTGGCTTTCTTGGCCGGAGTAGCCGGCTTTTTTTTAATCATCTTCTTCTTAGTCACAGCGTAAAAACTGGTTAATCCACGCACGGCCTCGCCATTTTCAACGCTGTCAGGCAAGCCCGCCCGCAAAAGAGTGCGCGAATGTAGCAAGGTCGAATTTTTGCGCCACAACAATTTTCGGGAATCGCGAAACCCTGGTTTGGCCGGTCAGAAACACGCATCTGCACGGCATGAACGTGTGTTTCGGCCATCGGTATACCGCCTGCCGAACCGCGCCGTCCGTCAAAGGACATTGGCCGCCAGTTCGGCGAGGTCAGAACGCTCGCCTCGTTGCAGCTCGATGTGCGCGGCGATGGCGTGTCCGCGGAACTTGCTGATGAGGTAGTTGAACCCGTTCGAGGAGCTGTCCACGTAGGGGTTGTCAATTTGGTAGGGGTCGCCAGTGAAGATGATTTTCGTCCCGCTGCCGACGCGCGTGACGATGGTCTTCACCTCCAGCGGCGTCAGGTTCTGAGCCTCGTCAATGATCATGAACTGGTTCGCGATGCTGCGGCCGCGGATGTAGCTGAGTGCCTCGACGACGATGGTGCCACTGCGGAGCAGGTCGCTGCTACGACGGTGGTCGTTGCCCATGTTAAGGTCACTGAGGAGTTCGAGCGCGTCGTGGATGGGCTGCATCCACGGACCGAGCTTCTCCTCGAGAGAGCCGGGCAGGAAGCCAAGTTCCTTGCCCATCGAGATGGTCGGGCGTGCGACCACGAGTCGGCGGAACTCGCGGTCCATTACAGCACGCTTGAGGCCGGCCGCCATGGCCATGAGTGTTTTGCCAGTGCCTGCTTTGCCCATGAGCGTGACGAGCTTGATGCGATCGTCGAGCAGCGCGTCGAAGGCGAAATGCTGCTCGCGATTGCGCGGCTTGATGCCCCAGACACCCTCACGCACGTCGATGATGGGCACGAGCTTTTTGCCCGTCGCGTCCACTTTCGCGAGCACGGTGCGCTTCTGGTTCGCGCTCTCCGTGAGGGTGCAATACTCGTTCGGGAAATACTGGCGGTTGGTGGGCAGCGGCAATTCGTCGTCCGCGCGGAACTTCACGATCTGCTCTGGCGTCACGGCCATGTCGAAGATGCCAGAATACAAATCCTGCAACCGCACACGGTCGGTCTCGTAATCCTCGGCGGACAACCCGTGGGCGTCTGCCTTGATGCGAAGGTTGAGGTCCTTGCTCACAAGAATCGTGGGCACGTCCGGCGTGCGCTGCTTCACCGCCAGCGCGTGCGCGAGGATTCTGTTGTCCACGTTTTGAACCGTGGTGTGCAGACCACCGTTGCCGTTGCCAATGCCGCTTTTGCTGTCGAGCAGGATGCGCAGGTGCCCGCCGTTCTGAAGCGCAACGCCCTCGCTCAAACGCCCGGTGCCACGCAGGCTGTCCAGCATGCGCGACACCCCGCGCGCGTTCTGCCCCAACTCGCTGGAGTCGCGCTTGAAGGTGTCAATCTCCTCCACGACCTCGATAGGGATGAGGACGTTGTTATCCTTGAAGTTGAGAAGCGAGTTTGGGTCGTGAAGCAGAACGTTGGTATCAAGAATGTAGTTTTTCACAAGTAAGATGGTGTGCTTTGCCGCTGCGCCATCCGCAGCAGCCAATGGGAAACTTTATTATGGGAAGGTGACCTCAGCGAGGGATTTCCGCCGCCCGGGCCCGGGCCATGTGCGCATACCACGCGCGAATTTGCGTGTGCGCGGCGGGGAGCTCGTATTTGCCGGAGGCAAGGAAATTGCCGAGGATCCCGCAGAGGTCGAAGTCAACGAAGCGCGGACGGTCGCCCAGCAGGAAGGGCTTCTCCAGCAACATCTGCTCGTAAGGCAGGAGCCGCGCTTCAAGCAACAGCAACATGGCCGACTGCTCCTCCTGCCACCGCTCCAGGCAGCCGCGCCCGAACTTCCTCTCCTTGTGCCGCACAAACGCCAACCGCTCTTTCGCTGGGATGACCGCGCGGTAGTGAACGTCATTGAGCTTGAACCCAAGCCCCTCAATTTCATCCTCGATGTGCCGCCAGAGAATCGTCTGCAAACCGCGCAGGTGAGTTGGAAATAGACCCAATCCCAGTTTGTTGTCCAGATACTTGGCGATCACCTGCGAGTCCTCGCCCGTCTCGAAGATCACCTGCCTCCCATCACGGATGATGGGCACCTGATAGTAGCACTCACGCGTGAGCTTCCAGACGAGGGAACGATCGGTGCTGGGAATGTTCGTGAGTTTGAACCGCACCCCTGAAAACTCCAAGATCCGCCTCTGCACGATGCAGAAAGGACTCCACGGAAACTGAATCAGCTCAATCATTCAACAACTCGGACGGCGACCCGCTGCACATCACGCCTGACGAAACCTAAGTTTGGTGACGAGGCGAGACAAGGGGAAGTTTGACAGGGGAAGTTTGGCACGGGGCGCAACAAAAAATCCGCAGCCACTATCCCGCACGCACTGCTTAAAAAAACCGAACGAACGACTTCTTCTTCAGCCGCTCGACGTAATTCTTTTGAAGCCGGGCCCGCTCTTGGTTCAAGAGCGTCTTTTCGATTTCATCGCGCACCTCGCTCAACGGCCGGATCTGCGCGGACTTCACTTCCTCCACCTGAAGAATGAAACACGCGTCCGGCGCCTCGATCACTCCAGTGCGCTGGCCCGGCTTGAGGGCGGCCGTGGCGTCGGCGAATTCCTTGCGCAACACAGACCGGTTCACCCAGCCCAGATCGCCGCCCTCGCGCCTCTGCGATCCAGCGGAATACAGGGTCGCCATTTCGGCGAACTTCGTCCCCGTCGCCAGCTTGGCCTCCAGCTCACGAGCCATCCGCCGGACAGCCTCTGGATCGCCGCCGTCGCTCTTGCGCAGCTCGATCATGCGCAGGCGCACCTGGTCGGGCAGCTTGAACTCCTCCGAATGCTCCTTGTAGTAAGTCTCGATCTTGAACGGCGAAATGATGACGGCGGAAGCGACGTTCTTGAGGTTCATCTGCTCGACGATGAACTGGTCACGAATGTCGCTGCGGAACTGATCGTAGGTCATGTTCTGCGCCTCGAGCGTCTTGATGAGCTTCACGCGGTCGCCGTAGCGCTCGCGGATACGCTCCTGCACGAAGTCCTCGATGATGCTATCGGGAAAGCTGTAACCCGAGGCCTTGAAGTCATTGAGTGTGAGTTGGCGCTCGATGAGCTGGTCGAGGCCATCCTTGTAAATTTCCATCGCCCGCTCGTTGTAGGCCGGGCGGGTGAGGCGCTGGCGCTCCAGCGCGACGATCGCCGGCTCGATGAACTGCCGAGCCTCCTTCTCGGTGATGACGGTCTCCCCGACGATGGCAACGATGCCGTTGACCAACTCAGGCGCAGCACCAGCGCACGGGTGTAATCCGAGCAGCAAGACCGACACGATGAAAATACGCTTCATGTCCATGGCGCGTGAGAATAGGGCGCGAGCAGGGATGGTCAAGAGCCGCGCAGCCGCAGTGCGCGTCCGGGGAAAAACGACACGGCGCCTCTTCACTATTTACTAATCCCCCATCCCTCAGCACTTTTCTGCTTCCGTGCCGCTGCCACCACTTATCGAGATTGTCCCACTCACGTCGCCCGTGCGCGCGGAGATCACCGTGCCCGGCTCCAAGAGTATCACCAATCGTGCTCTCATCCTCGCCGCACTGGCCGACGGACGCACCACATTGCGCGGCGCGCTGTGGAGCGAGGACACGCAGGTGATGACCGACTGCCTCCGCGTGCTGGGCTTCACCGTGGACGTGCAGGTGGACCCGGCCGAGTTCTGCAACCGCACCATCACCGTGGACGGTCTCGGTGGACGTCTCCCGCGTGCGGGCACGGCAGCGCAACCGCTGGAACTCTTCGTCGGCAACGCGGGCACGGCGGCGCGCTTCCTCGCGGCGATGGTCTGCCTCGGCGACGGCGTGTATCGCCTCAGCGGTGTGCCCCGGATGCACGAGCGCCCGCAAGCCGCGCTCTTCGCCGCGTTGCGCGAGTTGGGCTACCGCGTGGAGAGCGAGCGCGCTGACGACAAGCTGCCCGCGCGCATCTTCGGTGAAATCCGAAATCCGAAATCCGAAATCCGAAATTGCCGCGTCAGCGTCATGGAAAGCTCGCAGTTCGCCTCGGCATTGTTGCTGTCTGGCAGCGTGGGTGGCTGGCAGGTGGAAATCACCGGCGCGAACGAGGACGAGACGCCCTACGTGAACATGACGCGGGAACTGGTGAAGGTCTTCCCGGCCCAGGGCGGTGAGTTCCAGATCGAGCCGGACGCGTCGAGCGGGAGTTATTTTTGGGCGGCCCATTGGCTTTCATTTACTGGTCTGAAGGAGGAAGCGAATTTGATTCGAGTGAAGAATTGGCCGAAAACCGATTGGCAAATTGACGCTAAGTTCACTGCGAGTCAGGAACTGGCAATCACGATTTCACGCAAGACTGACCTCGGAGACAGCATCATGACCGCAATTGTCATTGCTCCGCTCGGCTTTGCGCCAATCCGCTTCACCGACCTTGGCCGTCTGCGTGTGCAGGAATGCGAGCGCGTCGTCGCGTTGCGGACGGAGTTGACCAAGTGCGGCGCGAAGGTCATCGAGGAGGGCGACACGCTGACGGTTTACCCCTCGGCGCTCCACGGTGCGGAAATCGAAACCTACGACGACCATCGCATGGCGATGTGCTTCGCGGTTCTCGGCTTGAAAGTGCCCGGCATCAAAATCAAGAATCCCGCCTGCGTGAAGAAGACCTTCCCCAACTTTTTCCAGAAGCTCGCCACCCCGCCCCCCCACGGCCTCGGCGCTGAAATCCGCGACGCCGCCACCGGGCGAAATCTCGCAGTGGAGGAGCTGTTTGCCGATTAACGCAAGGACGCAAAGACGCAAAGGCGCGAAGATGAAGAGAGATTTCAAACTGAAAGCCGGTGCCCTCTGCCGCAGATTTTCTTCCCTCACCTGTCTTCCTTGCGTCTCTGCGTCTTTGCGTTCTTGCGTTGAAATCCCATGAGCCGCGAGAACGAAATCGCCAAGGTAATCGTGACCTGTGCCATCGAGGTGCATCGCACGCTCGGCGGTCCGGGACTGCTGGAGTCGGTGTATGAGGAGGCGCTGGTGTTCGAGTTGAAACAGGCAGGCCTGACCGTGGAGCGCCAAGTGCCCGTTCCCATCAACTACAAGGGCCACATCCTCGGAAGCCCGCTACGGTTGGATTTGCGAGTCGGCGGCCTAGTGCTCGTGGATAACAAGGCGGTGACCGAGTGGAATCCGGTCTTCCCCGCACAACTGCTTACTTACCTCCGCCTGACCGGGTTGAAGCTCGGTCTGGTCATCAACTTCGGCGAGCGTCTGGTTAAAGACGGCATCCACCGCGTCGTCAACGGCCTTGAAGATTCCTAAAACTTACCGTCTCTGCGCCCTTGCGTCCTTGCGTTAAAACCCCCATGCCCCACACCAAACCCTACGTCATCGCCATTGACGGTCCCAGCGCCAGCGGCAAGGGCGTCACCTCCCGCCGCCTCGCGCAGATGCTCGGCGTGCTCACCGTGGACACCGGCGCGATGTATCGCACGCTCGCGTGGCATTGCCTCCGCATGAAGGTGGATGTGAACGACGACAAGAAGGTCGCCGCGCTCTGCCGCAAGTGGAAGACCTCGCTCGTCGTTGCCGATGCCCATGTGCGCCTGCTGGTGGACGGCTATTATCCCGCGCAGGAAATCCGCACTTCCGAGGCCAGCGCCGCCGTCGCGCACGTCGCGCAGATTCGGTTCGTCCGCGACTGGATGAAGGCCAAGCAGCGCGAGTGCCTCCAGTTCGGCAGTTGCGTTATGGAAGGCCGCGACATCGGCTCGAACATCTTCCCGGAGACCGACTACAAGTTCTTCCTCGATGCCAGCCCCGAAGTGCGCAAGACCCGCCGCGAACGCGATGGCGTGACGGAAAACCTCCACGACCGGGACAAGCGGGACAGCTCACGCGCCCACTCCCCGCTGATGCCCTCCCTCGGCGCGAAGCTCATTGATAACTCGCATCAGGGCGTGCAGGAGACGTGCGACATCATGCTCGATGAAATCAACGTGCGGCGGGAGGCCAACCGACTCGTCCTTCTCAAGCCAGTGGCGTGAACTGAATGACCAATGCCCAAAGAATGCCCAATGACGCAATGGCTTAAGGAGACGCTGAACAAAGCATTTAACCACCGAGACACAGAGAGGGGATTTCACCGGCTTTTCTCCGTGAATTCTGTGTCTCGGTGGTTAAATCAGCGTTTCCCTAACGGTCACCCCGCGCGTGCGGCAGTTCATTGGCCATTCGGACTTGGTCATTCATTGGCCCTTATTCGTTGGCCCTTGGTCATCTCCCTCCGGTGAAACCCGTCTATCGCCTCACCTGGCTGGCCTGCCGCGCCTACTATGCGCTCTATCACCGTTGGCACGTCCTGAACGTGGAGCGCATCCCGCTCACCGGTCCGGTCATCCTCGCGGCGAATCACGGGAGTTATCTCGACCCTCCACTCATCGGCTGCGGCATGCCGCGCCCCATCAACTACCTCGCCCGCGAATCGCTCTTCCGCTTCCCCGTCTTCGGCTGGTATTTGCGTCAGCTCAACTGCGTGCCCGTGGACCGCGACGGCGCAGGCGCAGCGGGTTTGAAAGGCATCCTCGACCGCCTGCTCCACGGCGGCGCCGTCATCCTCTTCCCCGAGGGCACGCGCTCGCACGACGGTCAATTGCAACCCGCCCGCGCGGGCATCGGGCTGACCGTCATCAAGTCCGATGCGCCCGTCGTGCCCGTGCGCGTCTTCGGCACCTTCGAGGCGTGGCCCCGGCACCAGAAACTCCCCCACCCGCACCGCGTGACCGTGAAGTATGGCGTGCCGATCGATTTCAAGGCGTTGCGCGAGGAAGCCAAGACCTGCACCAAGCCGCGCCTCAAAGCCATCTATCAGGAAATCGCCGACCAACTCATGGCGGCGATTGCGAAACTGGAGCCAGTGGAAGACGTGACGTAAGAACCGCGCGCCGCGCCACCACTGCAGCCTTCCCAACCCGCAGCTTCCCCGCCTTGATTGACACTTCAACCGTCCCTGACACGGGTGGAAGTGTTAGCACTAGGCGTTCGCACCAGGGTCTTTTTGAACCTGCCAGAAGTGAGAGAAACCCTTGATTCTATTGCCTAAAAAGTGAAGTGGTGGCTGCGGCCGGAATTGAACCGGCGACACGCGGATTTTCAATCCGCTGCTCTACCAACTGAGCTACACAGCCAACTCTGCCAACTCTATCAGGCTGCGATGACTCGCAGTCTTGCGTGGGTGGGTTGTGCCACCGCCCGCGTCGGAAACATTACGCGCGTGCAAAAAGTGCCGACAAGCAATTTCGCCGGTGAACGACCGTGTGGCAGGGTGTTTGGTTGGCAGTTAAGGAACGCCGTCCGGCAGGGGGAAAAACAAAAGGCTAAACAACCACCCTGAAAAGGCTTCCCGACGCTGGTGAAAGAATCTAGCGAGCCCAGCAACAAGCCGAGCGCCCGGGCGCACTGGAAGTAACCGCGGCGCATTCGGCCGCGCAATGGCGGCAGGCCAAGGCCGCGCTGGGCCAGGAACACGGGCTGGGGGCCGGCCGGGCTGACCAAAGGCTACTCGCAAGACCACACGGACTTTTAAGTTCCCAACGGTCGGCCCAAGAAGCTCTGGCTCAAAGAACTGGCCCCCAAGGCGTGTGTGCTGATGTGCGCGCGAGAGTTGCCGGCCGCCTGCCAGGCCGCCGAAGGCGACGGCGGCGGGGCCCGCAGCCCGCTCAAAGTCAGCCAGCTCCAAACCCTGCGGGAAGCCTTTGGGCAAGTGCCCGACCCGCGCAGTGCCGCCAGCCGCCGCCATCCGCTGGCCGCCCTGCTCGGACTGGTCGCCCTGGGCTTGCTCATGGGCGCACGGGACGTGCTGGACAGCGTAATGAACCTGCCGCGCGGGGAAATCGTCAATCGCGGCGCGCTCCTGCGGGAAGTGGAAACGGACATCGCCGCGTTGCTCGAAGCGGTGAATGACCTGGAAGCCAAGGCCGCGCGCACTTCGCCGCCGTGCTCGCGAAGATGCCGGAGCCAAAGGCACGGGTGCTGACACTGGACGAAGCCAAGCCGAAGAAGCCGCAGGCTGCTGATGCCTCGATGCTCCTACGTGATTACTTCTTCCCCTGTTTGGCCTTGCCCACCGGGCGATCGCGCAGAGGCCAGTCGGCATGGTCAATGCGGGCCGACTTGAAGATGGCCTCGGCCTTCGTGACGAGTTCGGGTCTGTCAGTGGCGAGGTTGGTCCTTTCACCCACGTCGCCCTTGAGGTCGTAGAGTTCGGTCTTCGCGCTGAGACCGTTCTTAACGGCCTTCCAATCACCGAAGCGGACGGCTTGCAGCGACGCGCCTTCGTGCAACTCCCAGTAGAAGTAGTCGCGCTGCGGGGCCGCGCCGCCCTTGAGGAAACTCACGAGCGAAAGTCCGTCGGGCTTGAAGCCAGCGGGCAGCTTCGCGCCGCCGAGTTCAGCGGCGGTCGGGAGGAAATCCCAAAACGCCCACGGCTCGTGACTGACGCGTCCGGCGGGGACTTGGCCGGGCCAGCGCGCAAGGCTCGCCTGTCGCAGACCGCCTTCATACAGCTCGCGCTTGAAGCCGCGCAGGCCGTTCTCGGCTTGCTCGAAGAGTTTCCCAATCTCCGAGTTCGGCGCGAAGGATGACCCGTTGTCGCCGCTCACCAGCACGAGTGTTTTCTCGTCGAGGTTCAGTTCCTTCAGTAGCGCGAGCAGTCGCCCCACGTCTGCATCAAGCCGCGTGACCTGTGACGCGTAAGCCTTCTGCTGTGGCGTCCACGGCTTGTCCGCGTAAATGCCAAAGTCATCAATCTCGTGCCGCCCGTGCGGGAGCGTGATGGAGTAGTAGAGGAAGAACGGCCGGTCTTTGTTGGTCTTCACGAACTTCAGCGTCTCGTCGGCGATGAGGTTTTGCGCGTATGTCTTGCCGACGCCTTTACCGTCGTTGCCAGCCAACTCGATGCGTTGGTCATCGTTGTAAAGGTAAGTCGGGAAGTAGCTGTGCGCGTGGCGCTGGCAGTTGTAGCCGAAGAAATGGTCGAAGCCGTTCTTCAACGGGCTGCCCGTGGTGTCGAACATCCCCATGCCCCACTTGCCGACGCACGCGGTCGAGTAGCCGGCGCCCTTGAGCACTTGCGCCACCGTCACCGTGCCGGCGGGCAGCGGCTTCTGGCCCTCAGGCTGCACCTCGCGGTTCGCGCGAATGGGCGAGTGGCCCATGTGCAGGCCTGTCATCAGCGACGTGCGGCTCGGCGCGCAGACCGTCGTGCCGCAATACGCCTGGGTGAAGCGCGTGCCTTCGCGCGCCATGCGGTCAAGGTTCGGTGTCTGGATGAGCTTTTGTCCGTAGCAACCGAGATCGCCCTGCGCGAGGTCGTCGCTGAGGATGAAGATGAGGTTGGGCTTGGCGGGCGCGGCGAAGAGGTGGCCGCAAAGAATGCAAAGGGACGCAAAGAAGGAGAGGGCAATTTTCATGGCTGCGAAATTTTCGCCGTTATGGCCCGGCTTGCCTGTGGTGCAAGCCAGCCCCGTCATGGAACTCGCTCTGTTGCCACATTCAAAACTGACGGCGCGTCACGCCGCCGTCAGCTTCAGCGGCCCGCCCTCGCAGAGGGAGGCTTTGCCGAAGGTTTCGAGGCGGTGGCCCATGGCGTGCGCGAGGGCGAGGTGCAGGCGGTTGTGCGCGACCTTGTCCAACTTGAGCGAGCGGCCCATCGAGAAGCCCGGCGCGCCGCCGACGAGCAGGAACGGGATGTTGTCCAGCGTGTGGGAGCTGCCCCGGCCGAGTTCGTTGGTCCAGACGATGAGGGTGTTGTCGAGCATCATGCCTTCGCCGCCGGGTTCGGGTGTGCTGGCGAGCTTCTGCACCAGATAGGCCAATTCGCCGGCAAACCATTGGTTGATCTTCACCAACTTGGCGGCCACGGCCTCGTCCTTGTCCTCGTGCGACAGAGCGTGATGGCCTTCCTTGATGTCCAGCCAGTTCATGCGCGCGCCACCCACGGACTTGGTGAATTGCAGCGTGGCCACGCGGGCCATGTCGTTGACGAAGCTGTTGACGAGCAGGTCAATCTGCATGCGACTCAGGCGCGGGAGGTTGTCGTTCTGGTCGGCGACGCCTTCGCCCAAGGCCGGCGGTGCAGTGCGGAGTTTCTGGTCTTTTGCGGTGGCGATTTCTTTCTCCATCTGGCGCACGAGGGCCTGATGCTCTTCGAGCAAGCGGCGGTCTTGGGCGCTGATGAGTTTGCCGACCTTCTGGAGGTCGCCCTTCACAGTGTCGAGGACGCTCTGGAGGTTCTCCTTGTCCTTCATTTGCCCGTAGAGCTTCTCATACATCTGGTAGGGATCGGAGATGGGCGCGATGGGCTTGTTCGCGCCGGCGTAGCTCATGCGGGTCCAAGGGTCAGCACGGTCCGTGACGCCGACGCCGAATTCGAGCGAGCCGAAACGCGTGCGGGTGTCGTCCTTGCTCTGGAGGTAGTTTTTAATTTCCTGGTCGATGGAAATGCCGCTGGCCCAGCCGGCGGGCGCGCCGCCGCCGCCCATGATATTGCCGGGGAAAAGCTCGATGCCCGTGAGCAGGCAGCTCATGCCGCGCATGTGGCTGTCGCCATCGCCGCGCACTTTGTTGTGCACGCCGTTGAGGACGAGCATGCGGTCCTTGAACGCCGCGAGCGGCGTCATGATTTCCTTGAGCTGGAAGTCGGTGCCGGTGGCATCGGGCCAGTAGGCGGCGGGGATGGTGCCGTTGGGGCTGAACATGAACACCAACCGCTGGCGCGGGCGCGCGGGCGCGGCGAGGCCGAGGCTGGGCAGGCCGGTGATGAACGGGAGCGTCGCGGCGGAGAGGCCGGCCTGCTTGAGGAAAGTGCGACGATGGAGGGCGTTCATGTTTTCTATTTTGTTGTGCTGGCCAGCTTCGCGGTCCCCTGCAACGCGGACACGGTCACGATGTCCACGAGCAGCTTCTGGACGTTATAGCCGGACTGGACGAAGGAAAGGCGCAACTGGTTCAACACGTCCGGGCCATAGGCGGGCATGGGCTGCTTCACGACTTGGCTGAACAACTGTTCGATGAAGGCGTTGTGCGCGTGCTCGCTCTTCACGGCGAACTCGGCGACGTCGCGCGCGCCCTTCAGGCGAACGATGCCGCCGTCGTCGGTGGTGTAGTCGGCGGCGGCGTTGATGGGACGGTTGTCGTCCTTATCGCGGAAGCGGCCCACGGCGTCGAAGTTTTCCAGGCTGAAGCCGAGCGGGTTGATGACGGAGTGGCAACTCTGGCAGGCCTGTGAGCGGGTCAGCTCGGTGATTTTCTCGCGCATGCTCATGCCGGGCTTGAAGTCGCCGTCCTTGAACGCCACGGCGATGGGCGGCGGGCGCAGCGCGCGGCCCACGATGTTGCGGGTGAGGAACACGCCGCGATGGATGGGCGAGCTGGACTTGTTGTAGGAGAAGGCCGCGAGCAGATAGGGATGCGTGATGACGCCGGAGCGCTGCTTGGGATCGAGTTGCACTCGCACAAAGTCCTCGGTGGCGTTGCTGGTGATGCCGTAGAACTGCGCGAGGCGAGTGTTCACGAAGAAGTCGTCCTCCAGCAGCAGGCGGCGGTAGTCCGAGGATTCGGTCCAGACCACGTCGTCGAGGAAGAGGTTCAGCGACGTGCGGAGGTCGGAGATGATTTCGGGTGTGAAGCCGGGGAAGAGGCTCGGGTCTTTAGTCAGGTCCTCGATGTGGTTCATCTGGAGCCAGTGATGGAGGAAATACTGCATCTTCCCGCGCGTGCGGGCGTCGGCCAACATGCGGCGAGCCTGCTCAGTGACTTGTTCGCGCGTGCGCAACTTGCCTTCCACAGCGGCCTTGGTCAGCGCGGCGTCGGGCAACGAATCCCACAGGCCGAAGGACAGCCGTTCGGCGATAGTGAAGTCATCCGACTGCACGCCCTCAATGCCAAGATAAAGGAAGCGTGGTGACTTGAGCGTGAGGAGAACGACGCGCTTCACGCCGTCCTCGGGCTTGGCCGCGCTGTGCAAGGGGAGCGTGACAAAGAGATTCTTCTGCTCGTCCGTCAGCGGGCGGCGGAAGGCCTTGGCAACTAGCTCCGCGCAGAAGGTCTCGACCTTGGCGGCGCGGTCCTTGTCGCTGGCTTTGCTGCGAGTGAGGCGGTCGAGATTCTTGGCCACGTAGGTTGCTACCTCAATGGCCACGTGCGTAACGGCCTCGTCCCATTCCTTCGACACAGACACGCCGCGCTCATAGCCCACGCTGCTGTCGTCCGCAGGAAACGGCGTGGCGATGATGAAGGTAGCGGCGGCGCGCTCGGGCGCGAGGTTGCGGGCGGGGATGACCTGCCGCGCGCCGTGGGGCGGCTGCCAGAGCAGCGTGACGTTCGCCAGCGGGTCGCGCGAAGTCTTGAAGAACTCCAACCGCAGCGGATACGCGCGTCCGCCGATGAGCCGCAGCGTGGCCGTGTGCTCAACGCCTTTGAAGGACGAGACGGAGCCGTCAATCAGCGGCTGCTCGTCGTTGTTGACCCAGAGCCGGACGCCGTTGGCGGTCTTGACGACGAACTCGTAGTCGCCCGACTCGTCGGGGAGGACGGAGCCGGTCCAGTTCAACGCGAAGCCGTTCGTGCCCTCACCGGCCCACTCGGGGCGGTTCTTGCCGAAGTCGAATTCAATCTTGCCGTCGTTGCGTTCCAGCGCCTTGTCCTCGCGCCGGATGGTGCGCGACTTGTAGCCGACCGCAGCCAGACCCTTGCCCGGCGTAACCTTCGGCTCCTCGCCCGCGCGGAAGAGGTCGGCGACGGCGAGCAGGTGCTGGCGGTTGGTGAGGCGAACCAGTTCGACGCGTGCGGGCTGGGTCTTGGCCTGCGCCGCGCGCGAATAAAACGTGTCGTGGATGTAGCGCGCGACGGCGTCGGCGTTCGGGCCGGTGCAGGAGCCGGGCTTGTCCTCCGGCATGGTCTTGGCGATGTAGCGCGTGAGCTTCTCGGTGGACCAGTCGCCCACGAGCGGGTCGTTGTATTTGCCCTTCACGCCCTGCCCGGCGGGGCCGTGGCACTTGGCGCACTGCTGCTTGTAAATGGCCGGCCCGTCGGGCTTGCGGGAAAACAGGGAGAACGGCGCGGCAGACGCCGGCGAGGTCAGCCAAAGGCTGACGAGGAGCAGGCCGGACGGCAACGCCACGAACCATCTGCATTTTTTGGAAGCAACCATGCGGCGGACTCTGACGTGTCGAGGGGGCACGGGATTCTTGTTCACTTTGCCGGGGCGGCAGCCGAAGTCCGAGGCTGCCCCACCGGCAAGTCGTCCGGCAGTGGCACGAACTCGCGGATGCGGTCCCACAGCCGGGTGAAGTCCTTGTTCACGTCGCCGCTGAGGCAGTCCGTGATTTCGCCGGCGGCATCGGGATACTTCATGATGACATCCTTGAAGGAAAAGTTCGGGGCGTAGAACGCATACACCAGTTTCCTCATGTTCTCCACGCCCTGCCGCATCTGTGTCGCGTAGTCGGCGAAGCGCGCGGGGGAAAAATCCTTCTCTAGGAGCGCCCGGTGAATTTCCTCGCCTGCCATCACCCCGCTCTTGAGTGCCAGCATCAGCCCGCTGCTGAACACGGGATCGAGGAACGCGAACGCGTCGCCGAGCAGGAGCAGTCCGTCGCAGCCGCAGTGGCGTGAGTGAAAGCTGTATTCGCTGGTGACGTAGTAGTCGCCGGTGGACGCGCCGGTGGCGAGGTGGTCCTTGATCCAGAGATTCTCCCCGACCTCGCGATGGAAAATGGCCTTGGGATCTTTCACACCGTCGCGCGTGAGATACTTGCCCTCGGCCACGACGCCGACGCTCACCATGTCGTTGTGCATCGGAATGTGCCAGAACCAGCCCTTGCCCGGAACGAAGGCGACGGTCGTCTGGCCTTCGTCAATACAGGACTCGCGTTTCGAGCCTCGATAGTAAGTCCAGACGGCGACTTTGTTCAGGTAAGGATCCTTCATCCGCCAGCCGTTGCGCACGGTGCTGAACGCCTCCTTGCCCGTGCAATCCAGCGTGATGGGCGCACGGAACTCGACGACCTCACCGGACTTCAAGCGCGCGCGCACGCCGGTGACACGGTCATCTTCTCGGAGCAATTCCTTCACCTCCGTCTCCTCCAAAACTTCCGCGCCGTGGCCCCGTGCGTGATCCAGCAGCATCTGGTCAAACTCCGATCGCAGCACCTGCCAAGTCTCCGCCACGGTCTCGCGGTCGTAGCGATTGAAAAAGTAAAACGGCTCGCTCGCCCGTCCGTCCGGCTGCACAAAGACAACGCTGTATTTCTTCTGGAAACACGACGCCTTCATCTGCGGGATCAACCCCAAGCGCTCCAGCGGCCCGTAGGTGAAGGGAATCAATGACTCGCCGATGTGGTAGCGCGGAAACTTCTCACGCTCCAGCACCAGCACGCGATGGCCGAACTCCGCCAGAATCGAGGCCGCGCTGGCTCCCGCCGGTCCGCCGCCGATGATGAGGGCATCGTAGTTGTTTTTCATAGGGTCGCTTGCTTCCGCAGTTCAATGCTGTGTTTGTTCCACCGGCAGGATTTCCACAATCTCCGCCAGCACTCGCTGCTGGGGATCTAAAAGTGTGTTGCGGCGGCCATAGAGCCACTGGGATTTGTCCAGCTTGAGCGCTGCGTCGATGAAGTCGTCGGAGTGGACGCGGAGATAGGCCTTCGGGCGGCTGGCGTGGACGATGGCGTAGTCCGCGAGGAGCGTTCCGAGCGGGCGGCGCTCAGCTAGGATTTCCATCCGGGCGGCGGACGGGAAAAGGGCGAGGTTGATTTTGATGGCCCCGAACTCGACGGGCTGGTCCGACTTGTCGAGGAGCAGCACGACCTCGCGGAAGTAAAAGTCATCGCGCTGCTGGCGGCTGAGGACTTCGAGATGGATGCGCTCGCCGTGGAACTTCTCCAGCGTCGGCGTCATGTCGTCCTGATGCACAAGCAAGGACTTGTAAGGCTCCGGCACGGCGTCGCCGGACACCGGCTCGATGGACGGCAAGTCGCGGCCCGCCTGGGCGTAAAAGTCGTCCAGCGGGTAGGCGATAGGGAGAGCGAAAGGGGAAGACATGGAGCGATTCAGGCGTATCTCGTCGAGCGATGCTCCGGCTTGAAGAACTCCATCAGCAGCCGGTCCACCTGCAGCAGCGCGGCGCGCGTGAGCACGATGCGGTCGCCGTCCACGGTGAGGCAGCCCCAGTCCTTGAGCAGCGCCAGCGCGGCGGCGAACTGCTCCAACGGGTCGGTGCCGAACTTTGCTTTGAAGCTGGCGCGGCTGTTGGAACCCAGCTTGAGCATCAGCATGAACTCGCGGATGTAGCGTTCGTCGGGCTTCGTCGGGTAGGCGCGGAAGATGGGCAGCTCGCCGGCGTTCACCTTCGCGAGATACGGGTCGAAGTCCGCCTGGTTCTGGTAGTGGACGCCATTGATGTGGCCGAAGCTCGCCACGCCCACGGAGAGTAAATCAGCGCCAGAGAAGAGGCCCTCGCGATAGAGAAACTTCACCTTGTTCGCGTCGCGCACGACGGTGCTGGTGCTGTTCACCGCGTAGCCGACTTTCTCGAACTCGCGGAAGGCGTAGTCCACCCAGCGGCGCTTGGTCTCCCAGTCGGCCACGGGCGCGACGAGCTGGCCCTGCGCCTTCATCTGCTGGTAGATGCCCGTGTTGTAGGGCACTTCCATCTGATAGACCGTGAGCGAGTCGGGCTGGAGCGCGACGGCCTTGGCGACGGTTTCAATCCACTTCTCCTCGGTCTCCTCGACCATGCCGGCGATGAGGTCAATGTTGATTTGCGGGAAGCCGATTTCGCGCGCGTAGGCGTAGGCGCGGGCGATTTCTTTCGAGCGATGCGCGCGGCCGTTGATTTCGAGGATGTGGTCGTCGAAGTGCTCGATGCCGAGCGAGAGGCGCGTGACGCCGAGGTCGCGGATGGCGCGGAGCTTGTGGTCGGTGAGCGTGCCCGGCTCAGCCTCGAAGGTGACTTCCTCTGCGTCATCCCACGGCAGCAGGCGCTTCATGCCGTCGGTCAAATACTTGAGCTGGTCGGGGCTGAGGTAGCTGGGCGTGCCGCCACCGAAGTAGATGAACTTGGGCTTGCGCCCGCCGATGAAGGGCTTGCCCGCATACATCTCCAGCTCGCGCAGAACGGCGTCCACGTAGCCCTTGATGGCGGCGGAGTCCTTATCCGTATAGACCTTGAAGTAGCAAAAGTGGCAACGCTTCCGGCAAAAGGGGATGTGGGTGTAGAGGCCGAGGGGGACGGGGGGGAGTTGAGAGTTGAGAGTTGAGAGTTGAGAGGGGGGGCGCTCCAGTGCGGCGTGTAGCTCTGGCAAGAACTCCGGCTTCCAAAACGAGAACGGCGGGTAGTTGGTGACGAAGTAGTTGCCCGCCGTGGTCGCCAAGTGGGCGGGCGGCGGCGCGTGCTCTGCGGTGATGTCGGTGGGAGATTCGGTGGCGGTCATGGGAGATGATGGGTTTCAGTTCAGCGGCAGGCGGCGCACGCGAAAGCCTGCATCCTCGACGGTCACGATGGCTCCGGTTTCCAGCAACGATCCTATTTGAGCGATGACGCGGAACAACTTGGGATTCACGGAGCCGGAGCGGGCATCATGCACACGGAAGATAACCACGCTCGGCAAGGCGGTGCTGGCTTGCGTGGCGATGCCGCTGAAATCCAAGTCGAACGTCAGCACAATCCGGCCCTCGCGCCCCGCCTTGGCGAAGATGTCGGCGTCGGCCATGCGATGAAGTCCCTCCTCGCGCAGATGCGTCGCGTCGTGCCTGGCGGCTCGCAGTGCCGCGACGGTCAGCAACGAAACGCCCATGTCGGCCAGAAACTTCATGCAGCTTGTTGGGCGAACAGATGAACTTCCTCATTGGCCAGACCGGCCGTGTAGCGGAGGGCCTCGCTAATATCTTCCCGCGTGAGGTCGGGATACTCGGCGATGATTTGGGCTGGCGTCATCTCGTTGGCGACGAGGTTGACGACGAGTGAAACCGGGATGCGCAGCCCGCGAATGCAGGCGCGTCCGGCCATGATGTGCGGCTCGTGGGTGATGCGGGGGAACATAGAGTTTCTAGAGTTTTGGGTTGGTTGATAGCGGAGTCAACGGCGGGTAGTTGGTGACGAAGTAGTTGCCCGCGGTGGTCGCCAGGTGGGCGGGCGGCGGCGCGTGCTGCGCACCGGGTGGAAGCGGGGCGATGGTGATGGTGTTCATGGCTCAATCTTCCTCAAAGAAGTCTGAGTCAATTTTTTTGACATGGAAGGTCTTGTCGGGCGAAACACCAAGATCGTGGTCAATCATCAACTCGGCCAGCATCTGCCCATCAATCAGGGAAACTTTCTTGTCCGTCTTTCCGAGGGGAGCCTTGGCGTCCTTGGTGAACGTGCTGGTCGTGATCAGCACCCCTTTCTTGGCTCCAGCTTGATCCAGTGCGCCGAGAAACTCTCTCACTGTCTTGGAGCCAACCGGAGCGTCCCATCGCTTGGCCTGCATATAGATTTCGCTCAACCCCAGCTTGTCCTCTTTGATGAGCCCATCCACTCCACCATCGCCACTACCGCCCAGATGCTCGGCTGAATCTGGAACCAGCCTGCCATAGCCCAGCCGCTGCATTAGTTGGAGCACCAGTCGCTCAAAAAAGATTGGCGGCTTGCTTTTGATCAATTCCAACAGCTCGGCACAGAGCGCTTTGCGTAGCTCGTCGTAGCTCTTTTCTAGTGTTTCCAACGGCGGGGTCACAGGCTCCTCTTCAATCTCAACCGTGGGCTTGCCGCTGTCCTTCTTCTGACTTTTTGCGGCCTGATACTCAGCAAACTGCTGAAGTGTCTTGATGTCTACGCGTGTAGGGTTGCCCTTCAGTATCTGCAAGCCTCGCTCAGTAATCTGAATCTGCGATCGCGCTGGGCGTGTGATGACTCCGGCAAACTTGAAATGAGTGGCAATCCAAGCAATTCGGTTCCCCCATTTGGTCGCGTTGCCACTTGGAAGTTGCTCCTGTCGGTCCTCTTCGGAAACCCCCATTGCCTTAGCGGCGGTTTCAGAGATTTCGCGGATGGAGCGCGGCTTCGAATCCGCCAGCGCAGTCAGCACTGGCAGCATCATTGTTTGGAAATCTGGAACGGCCATGACTTGATCCTTTCGTTTAGTTCACTT
>Ga0208960_1000498_pt1 | contig 22125 bp, 20 predicted proteins | sample GreLakmeON33MSRF_FD_187703 | JGI IMG/M metagenome (GOLD analysis project Ga0208960, IMG submission 187703) | Freshwater lentic microbial communities from great Laurentian Lakes, MI, USA - Great Lakes metaG ON33MSRF (SPAdes) | ecosystem: Environmental > Aquatic > Freshwater > Lake | place: Great...
CGGTTGGGTTTCTTGATTTAGTCAATTCCGTGACAAAAATTTTGTTTCCAAACTTCTCTGCATAAGCAGTTTAAATTAGAGCATAAAAAAGGAAACTACTTGCGCTTCGTCTTTCGTGCGCCAAGTTTCCCTTATGGGTCCTGCAGTTTCTGTTGGGCAAACGACGGAATCGAATGCGGTTTTCCGCAATTCGGCTCTGTACCGTGAATTTCTTTTAGAGCGGGAGGAAATTTTGCGTCATAAGTGGCATCTGAGTGAGCAGGCAGGTTATGACGTGGGATTTGAGAAAGGCCTTTTGGATTGGATTGTGAAACATCGGAGTGAGTGGAGAATGAATCGGGAAAAAGAGATCGCTAAAGAACAAAACTGATCCTACGATTGTAATACGACGCATGGCGCGTCCTTTAACGGGAACCTGTGAGTTCCTCAAGGAGGCGGAAATGGCAGAGGTAAAGATGATGGATGGGGAAGCTGTACACCGAGCGGTGCGGCGGATAGCCCATGAAATTGCCGAACGGCAAACCCAAGGAAATGTTGCCCTAGTGGGAATTCAAACGCGTGGAGTGCCTCTGGCTCATCGTTTGGCCAAGGAATTTCAAATGATAAAAGGGGGTGGGGTTCTGCCAGTAGGTTCTTTGGACATTAGTTTTCATCGTGATGACTTGGCGCAGAATGTGCCCGTGCCGAAGGGTTCGGAGGTGCTTTTTGACCTAAAGGGAAAGACGGTAATTTTGGTGGATGACGTACTTTTTACGGGTCGGACGATTCGGGCGGCTTTGGATGCGTTGTGTGATTTGGGTCGGCCCAAGATTATTCAATTAGCGGTCTTGGTGGATCGTGGACATCGCGAGCTTCCGATTCGCCCTGATTACATTGGAAAGAATCTACCTACCTCGCAGGAGGAGAAAGTCCGGGTTCGATTGATGGAGGTGGATGGAGAAGACGCGGTGATTTTGGAGAAGGGATCAGGATGAGCGTGGCTTGGCAACGGAAGGATCTGCTTTCTCTGCGTGAGTTGAGCGCAGAGGAGATTGGCAAGGTTCTCTCTACCGCGACAGTTTTTAAGGAAATATTGGGGCGACCAATAAAAAAGGTCCCTGCGTTGCAAGGGCGGACGGTAGTGAATCTATTTATTGAGCCCAGCACGCGGACGAGGATTTCTTTTGAGTTGGCGGCGGTGCGATTGAGTGCGGATGTGGTGAGTCTGGACAGGGAATCGAGCAGTATCCGCAAAGGAGAAACCCTTAAAGACACGGCAAGAAATCTAGAGGCGCTGCAAGCGGGAACGATTGTCATCCGACACCGAGCGGCAGGGGCGGCCCACTTTTTGGCGGAGAGACTAAAGGCTTCGGTGATTAACGCGGGGGACGGCTCGCACGAGCATCCGACGCAAGGGTTATTGGATGCCTTTACGATTCAGGAGCGGTTGGGAAAGATCAAGGGGGTGCAGGTGCTGATTGTGGGAGACATCGTGCATAGCCGAGTCGCTCGCTCGAATTTGTGGGCTTTGACGAAGCTGGGGGCGAAAGTGAAGCTGGTAGGTCCGTCGACCCTCTTGCCGAAGGAGTTTGCTGAGTTGGGAGCGGAGGTTAGCCACGATTTGGAGGGTGCGCTGGAGGAAGCGGATGTGATTAATCTTCTTCGGATTCAACATGAGAGGCAGGTGCATTCGCGAGTGCCATCGATCGGGGAGTATGCGGCACTTTTCGGTTTAACTACGGAAAGATTTCGGCGGTGTAAGCCGGGGGTTTTGTTGATGCATCCTGGGCCGATTCATCGAGGGGTGGAAATAGCGAGTGAGCTGGCGGATGGGGCGAACTCGGTGATTTTAGATCAGGTGACGAATGGGTTAGCGGTGCGGATGGCGGTTCTTTATCTGGTCTCGGGGGGTCGGGGAATTGGGGGGGAGACATGAGAGATATCTTTTTGCAGGGAGGCTTGGTGGTGGATCCTGCGACCAAGCGAGAGGCGAAGGGGGATGTGCTGGTGCGGGAGGGAAAGATTGCTGAGGGCAAACCCGCGAAAGATGCCTTAGTTCTGAAAGTGGAAGGCTTGGTGGTGACGCCTGGGTTAATTGATCCTCATGTGCATTTGCGGGAGCCAGGGCAATCGGCCAAAGAGACGATTGCGAGTGGGACGGCGGCGGCGGTGGCGGGGGGATTTACCTCAGTGATTGCGATGCCGAACACTTCCCCGGTGGCGGACGGACCGAACACGATCGCGTGGATGCGTCAAAGAGCGAAGGAGACAGGGGTGGCGAATGTTTTTGCTACGGGGACGATCTCGATGGGACAAAAAGGGGAGCAGTTGGCCCCGATTGGCTCCTTGCGGCAAGCGGGGGTGGTGGCGATTACGGATGACGGGCACTGTGTGCAGAATGCGGAGTTAATGCGTCGGGCGTTGGAGTATGCGCGGATGTTTGATCTGCCGGTGCTGGATCATTGTGAGGACAAATTTTTATCGGCCGGCGGAGTGATGAATGAGGGCAAGTGGTCGCGAATTCTGGGCTTGGCGGCTTGGCCCTCGATTGCGGAGGAGGTAATCGTGGCGCGGAACGTGCTTTTGTCGGAGCTGACTGGGGCAAGGGTAGTTTGTCAGCATATGAGTTCGGCGGGTTCGATCCGGATTTTGCGGGAAGCGCGGGCGCGAGGAGTGCCGATTGATGGGGAGGCTTCGCCCCACCACCTTTGCCTGACGGACGATTTGGTGGAGGGCTATGACACTTCCTTTAAGATGAATCCCCCGTTACGAACACGGGAGGATGTGGAGGAGGTCAAAAGGGGAGTGGCGGACGGGACAATTCGATTTTTGGCAACGGACCATGCTCCGCACTGCAGCTACGAGAAGGAGGTGGAGTTTGATGAGGCTCCATTTGGGGTCGTCGGGCTGGAAACAGCGCTGGGGATTTATCTGACGGAGTTAGTCCATAGTGGGATGCTATCCATGCTAGAGATGGTGGTGAAAATGAGTACGTTCCCCTCGGAATATTTTGGTTTGGGCCGTGGTAGCTTAGCGGTGGGGGCGGTGGGGGATGTGACGGTGATTGATCCTGAGCGAAAGTGGACGGTGCGGAAGGCGGAGTTTGCTAGTCGAGGGAGAAATACCCCATTTGAGGGGCGGGAACTGAGGGGAAGGGCTGTTCTTACTTTGGTGGATGGGCAGATTCGGCATGATCTGGACGGGCGGGTGGGTTCCTCCTAACGTTTGGGCTCCATGGAAGGACTACTTGCCTTAGAGGATGGGACGATTCTTCGTGGCAGAGGTTTTGGGGCGGAGGGGGCGGTGGCGGCAGAAATGTGTTTCAACACTTCCATGACCGGGTACCAAGAAATTTTAACTGATCCGAGTTATCGGGGGCAGGTGGTGGCGTTAACTTGTCCCGAGATCGGGAATACGGGAATCAATCCAGAGGACGAAGAATCGGATCGGCCTCAGGTGGCGGGATTACTGGTGAGGCGGTTGACTCGGCGATCGAACCATTGGCGACAGAGGGAGACGCTGGATTGTTATTTGCAGAGGCACAAAATCCCTGCGATTGAGGGGGTAGACACGAGGGCGTTGACGCGGAAATTAAGGGCGGAGGGGGCAATGAAAGGAGTGTTGGCGACGAATGGCATGTCTCCTGAGGAGGCGATCGCGCAAGCCAAGGCGTGGCCAGGATTAGGGGCGAAAGATTATGTCGCGGAGGTGACCTGCAAAAAATCGTATGAGTGGGATCCTGAGGGTACTGATTTCCCGGGTCGGCTCGGAGGAGAAAAGATGAAATTACCGGCGGTGCGGCATCGGGTGGCGGCGATTGATTGTGGGATGAAGCGCAATATTTTGCGACTGCTTCGGGCAGAGGGTTTACAGCCGGTGGTTTTTCCCGCGCAGGCCAAGGCGGACGAAATTTTGGCGGCGAAAGTGGACGGAGTTTTTATTTCGAATGGTCCAGGAGATCCGGCGGTGCCGAAGTATATCCACCAAACGGTTCGTGATTTGGTAGGGAAGAAGCCGATTTTTGGGATCTGCTTGGGGCACCAGATGTTGGCCCACGCGTTGGGGGGGAAGACTTTTAAATTAAAATTCGGCCACCGAGGAGGAAATCAACCGGTGAAGGATTTGGCGACGGGCAAGGTGACGATTACCAGTCAAAATCACGGCTATGCGGTAGATCCGGACTCCTTGCCGGAGGGGAAAGTGGAGGTGACCCATCTCAATTTAAATGACGGAACCTGCGAGGGGATTCGTCTAGTTTCGGGGGAGGCTTTTTCTGTGCAGTACCATCCCGAGGCGGCGCCTGGGCCGCATGACGCGGCTTATTTCTTCCAGCAGTTTGCTGCCCGACTCGACGCAGACGCTCAGGGAGCGTAAGAAGGAGGTCGTATGCCAAAGCTCATTTCTGAGAGTAAGGAGATTCCTCAATTGGTGGTGGAGTTAACTGGGTTGCGAATGGCGGTGGGGCGGATCGATGGCAATGAGGTACAGGTGGTGCACGGGAGTATTTCTTCGCGCCACGCGGAACTGGTGTTGGAGGGACAGGAGTATCGCGTTCGTGATTTAGAATCGACCAATGGGACGCGGGTCAACGACGAGAAAGTCGCGACGGCGCTGTTGGCAGATCGGGATCGGTTACAATTTGGGCAGGTGGCGTTTCGTTATGAGGGGGCGGTTCCGCGAGTCGCGCTGGCTTTGCCGGTGGCGGGGCGTGGTTTTCAGGCGGAGATGGGTGTGGATGTAGGCGTCCCAGAAAACTTTCGTAACTTGTCTCCCATCAGTGGGAAAGCTACAGGGGGCAGTTTGGATTGGCTCCTTTGGGCTGGGGCAGGGGTCGCGGGGTTGGGACTTGCTTTCTACGTTTTTCGCATGTTTTCGGCATAGCAAAAAAAATATATTTTTTTTTGCAAGAGAGGGTTGACAGAGGGGGGTGGGTTCGGGCATGTTTATCGTTTCCCCTTGGGTCGTTATTTTGTTCGAGTCGCAAGGCTTTGAAGCAGATTTCGTGCCGAAGAGGAAAACGCCGGGCGAATTCCGGAACCTTTTTGGGTTCCACCTCGCCCATGTAGCTCAGTTGGTAGAGCACGTCCTTGGTAAGGACGAGGTCACCGGTTCAAACCCGGTCATGGGCTCTGTCGCGGTTAAACCCCGAGCGGGGAGACTGACGACGGAATTCCAATCCGGCGAAGGTAAAGATGGGAAACCGCAGGACAAGGAGAACAGAATTTATGGCGAAAGAGGCATTCAACCGTTCGAAACCCCACGTCAACGTTGGTACTATTGGCCACGTCGATCACGGGAAAACCACTTTAACCGCAGCGATCACCACCATCTTGTCCAAGTCAGGATTGGCGGAAGCGAAGGCGTACGACCAGATTGATAATGCGCCCGAGGAAAAAGAGCGAGGGATTACGATCAATACCTCCCACGTGGAGTACGCGACCGAAAATCGTCATTACGCGCACGTGGATTGTCCCGGACACGCGGATTATGTGAAGAACATGATCACGGGTGCGGCGCAAATGGACGGTGCCATTTTGGTAGTTAGCGCGGCGGACGGCCCGATGCCGCAGACCCGGGAACACATTTTGCTCGCTCGCCAAGTCGGCGTGCCCGCCTTGGTGGTCTTCTTAAATAAGGTGGACATGGTGGACGACAAAGACTTGCTCGAACTCGTCGAAGTTGAAGTCCGTGAACTTCTTTCGAAGTATGAATTCCCTGGGGATACCATCCCGATCATCAAGGGAAGCGCCCTGAAAGCTCTGGAATCGGGTGACCCGAAGAGCGATGCGGCCAAATGCATTATCGAATTGATGGCGGCGGTGGATAAGTTTATTCCCATCCCTGAGCGTCCGAAGGATCAGCCCTTCCTGATGCCAGTGGAAGACGTGTTCAACATTGAAGGCCGAGGCACGGTGGTGACGGGCCGAGTAGAGCGCGGAATCTTGAAAAAGATGGAAGAAGTGGAAATCGTTGGGATCAAGCCCACGGCCAAGACGGTGGTGACCGATGTGGAAATGTTCCGCAAACTCCTCGATACCGCAGAAGCGGGCGACAATGTCGGCCTGCTCTTGCGCGGCACCAAGAAAGAGGATGTGGAGCGTGGCCAAGTCATCTCGAAGCCTGGCACGATCAAGCCTCACACTAAGTTTAAGGCGACGGTTTACGTCCTGAGCAAGGATGAAGGCGGCCGGCATACCCCGTTTTTCAATGGGTACCGCCCGCAATTCTATTTCCGGACAACCGACGTAACGGGCATCGTGACGTTGAAGGCCGGCGTAGAAATGGTTATGCCCGGAGATAATGTGGACATCGAAGTCGAACTGATCACCCCGATCGCGATGGAGAAGCAAATTCGCTTCGCTATTCGTGAAGGTGGAAAAACAGTCGGCGCCGGACGGGTCACCGAAATTCTGGCCTAAACGCCGGAGAACAAGACCGGAGGGAACGGGGTCTCGCTCTATGGAGTGGGATTTCCACCAGCCGGACGGATGGAGGGCAGTAGCTCAATTGGTAGAGTAGCGGTCTCCAAAACCGTCGGTTGGGGGTTCGAGTCCCTCCTGCCCTGCACCTGAAGTCAGGAGAAAGGTTTGGCAACTATGGATATGTGGAAAATTGGAGGAAGCTGGGTGGGAACGGTCGCCGTAGGAGTACTCTCCTTGGGCGTCGCGTTCGTGCTTTTCCGTTTTCGCATGACCCTAGGTAAATTTCTCGGGGAAGTCCGTGCTGAGCTGATGAAATGTTCCTGGCCTTGGGATCCGAGCGAGACCGGGGTGAAACGCTACCGCGAATTGATCGATAGCACCGCGGTGGTGGCGATGACGACTTTGGTTTTAGCCGCCTACACGTCTGGATTTGATTTCTTGATTAGTCGTGTGGTGGGTTGGCTGGTGAGGTTTTAAGGAGATGACGATGACTGATGTTGTAACTCCCATTTCCGAAGCGGCCTGGTTCGCGGTCCATGTCCTTTCTGGACAAGAAACGAACGTCAAACGTCACATGCTGATGCGGATTAAAACGGAAGAGGTGGGCGAATTTGTGGAGGAGGTGGTGATTCCGACCGAGCGTATTTCTGAAATTAAGCGGGGGAAGAAAGTGGAAACGGAGCGCAAGCTTTATCCGGGATATCTGTTTGTTAAAATGGCTCTTTATGATTTAGAGAAAAAGCTGCACGAGCGGCCTTGGTATTTTGTCAAAGAAACGCCTGGGGTGCTGGGTTTTGCGGACGGGGATCGGCCTACCCCTATGCGGCCCTCGGAAGTGGAGGGGATGCTCTCGCAGATTCGGGATAAAGAAGAGAAGATCACCCCGAAAATCATTTTTGCAGTGGGCGATCGCGTGAAGGTCGGGGACGGGCCTTTCCAGAATCAAGAAGGGGTGATTGAGGAAGTCGATACGGAGAGGGGACGAGTGCGGGTGGCGGTTTCCATCTTCGGGCGTTCGACTCCAGTGGAGTTGGAATACTGGCAGGTGGAAAAAACCTAAGGATTATTTATGGCAAAAGAAATCACTGGAGTAATTCGGTTACAGATCCCTGCGGGTGCGGCGAATCCCGCACCTCCCGTTGGACCGGCTCTCGGTCAGCAAGGGGTCAACATCATGGCGTTCTGCAAGGAGTTCAATGCCCGTACGGCCAAAGATGCTGGAAATATCTTCCCGGTGGTGATCACGGTTTACAAGGACAAGACTTTTACCTTCATCACGAAGTCTCCTCCCGCTTCGATTCTTTTAAAGAAGGCGGCGGGTTTAGCTTCGGGTTCGAAGGAGCCGAATCGGTTGAAGGTGGGCAAGGTGACGAAGAAACAGGTAATGGACATCGTGAAAGTGAAGCGGAATGACTTGAATGCAGCTTCGGACGAGGCGGCTTTTCGAATCATTGCCGGAACAGCCCGTCAAATGGGCTTAGAGATCGCGGACTAAAGGAGAATTTGACCATGCCGAAGAAATCCAGTCGACGTTACCTTGAAGCGAGCAAGTTGCTTGAGCCGAAAAAGCGTTATGCCATCGGTGAGGCGGTGACCTTGCTCAAGAGTATGCCTGTGGGAAAGAGCAAGGGTAACCCGAGCGTAGATCTTTCTTTTCATTTAGGCGTCGATCCCAAGCAGAGTGACCAAGTCGTGCGGGGAACGGTGAGCCTGCCCCATGGTTCGGGCAAAACTGTACGGGTGATTGTTTTTGCGCAAGGGGCCCCTGCAGAAGCGGCCAAGGTCGCTGGGGCCACCCTGGTGGGGTATGCCGATTTGATTAAGAAAGTCCAAGAGGGCTGGGCCGATTTCGACGTAGCGGTGGCGACTCCGGATGCGATGATTGAAGTGCGTAAATTAGGTAAGGTGCTAGGACCGCGCGGTTTGATGCCGAATCCGAAATCAGGAACTGTGACGGAGGATACGGCCAAGGCAGTGAAAGAGTGCCAAGCGGGGCGGGTGGAGTTTAAAATTGATAAAGGATCCAACCTCCATGTTAGTTGTGGAAAGTTGAATTTCGAAGGTAAGCAACTCGGGGAAAATGTCTCCGCGGTGCTCGATGCCGTTTCTCGGGCTCGTCCACAAGGAGCCAAAGGGAAGTATTTGCAGAATTGTGTTCTTTCCGCCTCTTTTTCGCCAGGGATTCCGATCGCTGTGACCGAGGTGGCTGCGGGATCAGAAGATTAAGATCGAAGGAGTAAAAAGCAGATGAAAGAAGAAAAAGCCTTAGTCATTGAAACCTTACGCGAGTGGGTCAAATCCTCTCCGTACCTGATCGTTTTGGATTATACGGGCATGAAAGTGTCTGAGTTTTCCGAGCTTCGTGGGCGTCTGCGTAAAGTTGGAGCGGCGGTCAAGGTGGTGAAGAACACTCTTTTCAAGCGAGCGATGGGCGCCGCCTCCATGACTGGGTTGGACCAAGACTTTGTCGGCCAGACCGCGATCGTAGCAGGAGGCAAGGATGCACCGGCGGCGGCGAAGGTGATCAAGACTTTCAAGTCCGAATTTACTCGGCCGATCCTCAAGGCGGGAATGATGGATGGTCAGCTTCTCGGAACGAAGGAGCTGCTGGTCTTGGCGGATCTTCCTTCGATGGATGTCCTTCGCGGGAAAATCTTGGGCGTGATTACGGCACCTGCTTCCACCTTGGTTCGCCTGTTGGCGGAACCGGGGGCTCGCTTGGCGAGAGTGGTGCGGAGCAAAGCAGACGCGGTTCCCGCGGCTGGAGCCTAACGATGTACATGAAAGGCAATCAACTTGTGTTAGCCCGGGAGCCTTTCCGGGATAATTCGGTCACGGGTGTGATCGGCTAACCAGGAGTAAACATTAACACTCCGGCTTGGCGTAACCCGCCGGAGCTGGAGAAGGAGAAAAAAACCTATGGCAATGAATCTAGAAGAAGTCGTGACGACCTTGAGCGGACTTACCGTTCTGGAAGCGTCGGAACTCGTAAAGAAACTTGAAGACAAGTGGGGCGTCAGTGCCGCCGCACCTGTGGCAGTTGCGGCCGCTGGTGGAGCTGCGGGAGCTGCCCCTGCGGAAGAGAAAACAACTTTCGAAGTTATTCTGAAGGAAGCCGGCGCGAATAAAATCGGCGTGATTAAAGAAGTGCGCGTGGTGGTACCTGGACTGGGTCTCGCAGATGCGAAGGCTTTGGTTGAGGGAGCCCCCAAGTCACTCCGTGAAGGTGTGACCAAGGATGAAGCGGCTGAAATTAAGAAGAAATTGGAAGCAGCCGGCGCCAAAGTAGAGATTAAATAACCCAAACCTCCCGGATAGCCGGGTCAAGGAGTACGCAGCATGTCGAAATCGACCAAAGTCGAGCGGGTGAATTTCGGGCGATTGCCCGAAACGGTGGAAATGCCGAATCTCATGGAGGTTCAGCTTGATTCCTACCGCGCATTCCTACAGGAAGCGACCAACCCCAAACAGCGGAAAAGTGATGTCGGCCTCCAAGCCGTCTTCCGTGAAGTTTTTCCCATCGAGTCTTACGATGAGAAGATCAAGCTAGACTTTAGTCATTACGAACTCGGGAAGGCCAAAAATGGCCCGATCGAATGTCTGCGCGAAGGCGTAACCTATGCGGCTCCCCTTTATGTGACCTTCGTTTTGTATAACGATGGTTCCACGATTGAGGAGCGGGTTTATATGGGTGAACTTCCTTTGATGACGAAGCAGGGGACTTTTGTCGTCAATGGGGCGGAGAGGGTGATCGTGAGTCAGCTCCATCGTTCTCCTGGAATCTGCTTTGAATCCAGCATCCACGCCAATGGCAAAACCTTGCATAGCTACCGGATTATTCCGGACCGTGGATCTTGGCTCGAAGTTTCCTATGACACTTCGGACCTGCTCTATGTCCATTTGGACCGGCGGAAACGGAGGAGGAAGTTCCTCTTAACTACTTTGCTGCGTGCTTTGGACTACAGCACCGATGAGGATATCATTTCGCTGTTTTATCGGATTGAGCCGATGAAGTTGGCGGAGGATCTGGAAGAGAATGAGTTGAGCCAAAAGGTGCTGATCAAAGAAGTGCGCGATGTCGCGAACGCTGATTTGGTCGTGGCCCGGGCTTTTGAACCTCTCACGAAAACCGTGGTCCGCAGTTTGCTCGACCTCGGCTTGAAATCGGTAGAGGTGGTGGATATACGAGTGGATGACACCATTCTGAAGTGTCTGAAGAAGGATCCTTCCAAGGATACCGAATCCGCCCTCAAAGAAATTTATCGGCGTTTGCGCCCCGGCGATCCCCCCACGGTGACGAACGCGAAGGCGCTGTTGAAGCGTCTTTTCTTCGATCCTAAACGTTATGACATCGGTCGCGTGGGCCGGCACAAGCTGAATCAGAAGCTTGGCCTGCAAACCGATTTGCTGACTCGCATTCTGACCCGGGAAGATGTGGTGGCCGCCACCAGTTATCTGATCAACCTTCGCTTGGGCGAGGGGACGACGGATGACATTGATCATTTGGGCAGTCGTCGCGTACGGACGGTCGGAGAGCTTCTCTCCAATCAGTGCCGGACAGGCTTGAGCCGAACGGAGCGATTGGTGAAAGAGCGGATGACGTTGTTTGACGTCAATACCGAAGGAATGACTCCGCAGAAATTGATCAACCCGAAGGCTTTGTCGGCGATGATTCGTGACTTCTTTGGTCGGAGTCAGCTTTCGCAGTTGATGGATCAAACGAATCCGCTGAGCGAAATGACGCACAAACGTCGTTTGTCTGCCCTTGGACCCGGGGGTCTGAGTCGGGAACGCGCAGGATTCGAAGTCCGCGACGTGCATCCTTCCCATTACGGACGGATCTGCCCGATCGAAACGCCAGAAGGCCCGAACATCGGGCTGATCTCCAGCTTGTCGACCTTTGGTCGGATCAATGAATTCGGATTCATTGAGACCCCTTATCGCAAGGTGGAATCTGGAAAAGTCACCGATGAACTGGATTTCCTCACGGCGGATCAGGAGGAAAATTTCATTGTGGCGCAAGCGAACACGGCGGTGGATGGTCATGGCAAGTTTACTTCGCCAAGAATCTCCGTTCGTTATCGCGGCGAGTTTCTCGAAGTTGAACCGGACAAAGTTCATTATATGGATGTCTCTCCGAAACAGCTGGTTTCGGTGGCGGCTTCGCTCATTCCGTTCTTGGAACATGATGATGCGAACCGAGCCTTGATGGGCTCGAACATGCAACGCCAAGGGGTACCTCTGCTCATTTCTGAAGCTCCCGTGGTGGGAACAGGGATGGAAGCGAAGGTGGCCAAAGATTCCCACGCCATGATTATCAGTGAAGGTTCTGGCAAGGTAGCCTCGGTTACCGCTCGACAAGTGATTGTGACGGAAGACGGCGAAGCACCTGAAAACCGTAAACGGATGAAGACGGATCCCGAAAAAGGGGTCTATGTCTACGATCTTTTGAAGTTTATGCGCTCGAACAACGGGACCTGCGTCAACCAACGTCCCGTGGTCCACGTGGGCCAGCGAGTCAGCAAAGGCACGGTGATCGCCGACGGTCCATGCACCGATCAAGGGGAACTTGCCCTTGGGCGCAATGTGGTCGTGGCCTTCATGCCCTGGAATGGATACAACTTCGAAGACGCCATTCTTTTGAGCCAACGACTGGTGAAAGAAGACGTCTATACGAGTATCCACATTGAGGAATTCGAAATCTCGGCTCGAGATACCAAACTCGGACCGGAAGAAATCACGCGGGATATTCCGAATGTGGGCGATGAAGCCTTAAAAAATCTCGGACCGGATGGTGTGGTACGCATTGGAGCCGAGGTAAAAGCGGGAGATATCTTAGTCGGTAAGATTACTCCGAAGAGTGAAACCGAGTTGGCGCCAGAAGAGCGTCTCCTCCGTGCCATCTTCGGCGAAAAAGCAGCCGACGTGAAAGATAGCTCGCTGGTGGTTTCCTCAGGATCCGCCGGAATCGTGATGGATGTGAAAACAACGGGCGGAGCGATCAAGAAGGACTTCATTAAACTCGCCCCAGGCGAAGCCAAACGGCACGCGAAGGGTGTGGACGATAAGTTCATCAAGAAGCACGCGGAAATGAAGGAAGAGCTGACGCAAGCCCTTTCGAACATTTTGCTGAATGAGAAAATCCCGCTCGACGTGGTGAATGCGGAGACCGGAGAAATTATCATTCCGGCTAATCGCAAAATCACCAAAACCCTCCTTCGAAAAATTGCGGATGTCTATAACCACATCGAGATCGACCCGAGTCCAATCCGGATTAAAATCCGTGAAATTATCTCGAGTTACGAGCAGAAGTTTAATCAGCTGGCCAACGAGAAAGACATGGAGATGGAACGTCTGGAGTCAGGCGAAGACATTGATCCTGGAATTATCAAGATGGTCAAAGTCTATGTGGCGGCGAAACGCAAAATTGCAGTGGGAGATAAGATGGCCGGGCGTCACGGAAACAAGGGTGTGGTGGCGAAGATTGTGCCGGAAGAGGACATGCCGTTCCTACCGGACGGTACTCCCGTCGACATTATCCTCAATCCTTTGGGCGTGCCCTCCCGTATGAACGTTGGGCAGGTGCTGGAAACCCACTTAGGTATTGCGGCGCGTGCGCTCGGATTCAACGTGGCGACTCCCGTCTTTGACGGAATTAGCGAAACGAAGATTCGAGAGTTTTTGAAGAAGGCGAAACTTGATGAAGACGGAAAATCTGTCTTGGTCGACGGACGCACAGGCGAACTTTTCGATCAACGCGTGGTGGTCGGTTTGATTTACATGATGAAGTTGCATCACTTGGTGGCAGACAAGATCCATGCCCGTGCGGTCGGGCCCTACTCCTTGGTTACGCAACAGCCGTTGGGCGGAAAAGCCCAGTACGGTGGCCAGCGGTACGGAGAAATGGAAGTCTGGGCGATGGAAGCCTACGGGGCGGCCTACACCCTGCAGGAACTTCTCACGGTGAAATCAGACGACGTGGCTGGGCGCACCCGAATCTACGAGAGCATTGTCAAAGGGGACAACTCCCTCGAAGCAGGCACCCCTGAATCGTTTAATGTGTTGATCAAAGAAATGCAAAGTCTCTGTCTCGACATTAAGGTCGGCGAGCGGAGTCGGGTCGTTGATGAGGATCTGCAAAAGCCAGATATCCTTATTGAGGCCGCTTAATCCCAATCCAGAAAAACAAAAAATCCCATGAATAAACAGACCCAATCGGCACGCGAAATCCTCGGCATGGAAAGAACGGTCGGCTTTGACCAGGTGAGTATCACTGTGGCATCGCCTGAATCGATTCTCTCCTGGAGTCGTGGAGAGACCAAAAATCCTGAAACGATTAACTACCGTACCTTCAAACCGGAAAAGGGCGGGTTATTCTGTGAGCGGATTTTCGGGCCGACGAAGGACTACGAGTGTTCTTGTGGAAAGTACAAGCGGATCAAGTTTAAAGGGGTGATCTGCGATCGTTGTGGAGTGGAAGTGACCTTGGCGCGGGTGCGTCGGGAACGGATGGGTCATATTGAGTTAGCGGTCCCGGTGAGCCACATCTGGTTCTATAAATGTATGCCTAGCCGATTGGGATTAATGATGGATATGACGGCGCGGGATTTGGAGCGGGTGATTTATTATGAAGATTATTTGGTGATCGACGAAGGGAAGACCCCGCTCAAGCCCAAGCAGTTGCTGACCGAAACGGAATACCGCGAAGCGCAAGAGCAGTTCGGAGATTCCTTCATTGCCAAGATGGGCGCGGAAGCCATTCGTGATGTTTTCAAAAAAATTGATCTGGATGAGTTGGCCACGGAATTAGAACAGCAGTTGGAAACGACGAAGAGCAAGCAGACCCGCAAGAAAGTCGCCAAACGACTGAAGTTGGTCCAAGGGTTCCTCACTGCAGGATCGCGCCCTGAATGGATGATTTTGGAGACGCTGCCGGTGATTCCGCCTGATTTACGTCCTTTGGTGCCACTGGAGGGCGGTCGGTTTGCGACCTCCGATTTGAATGATCTTTATCGCCGCGTGATTAATCGGAATAACCGGTTGCGTAATTTACTCCAATTGAAGACTCCCGAAGTCATCATTCGTAATGAAAAGCGGATGTTGCAGGAGTCGGTCGATGCCTTGATGGACAATGGTCGGCACGGTCGTGCGGTGACGGGAGCAGGGAATCGTCCTCTCAAATCCCTTTCGGACATGCTGAAGGGCAAGACCGGTCGTTTCCGGATGAACTTGCTCGGCAAGCGGGTGGATTATTCCGGACGTTCTGTCATCGTCATCGGCCCAGAACTGAAGTTGAACGAGTGCGGATTGCCTAAGAAAATGGCTTTGGTTCTTTTCGAACCTTTCATTATTCGGCGTCTGAAAGAGTTGGGACAAGTGCACACCGTGCGCTCGGCCAAGAAAATGATTGAGCGCAAGGAAGCGATTGTTTGGGACACCTTGGATGAAGTGACCCGGGAACATCCGGTTCTCTTGAATCGTGCGCCCACCCTCCATCGTCTGTCGGTGCAGGCTTTCGAACCTAAGTTGATCGAAGGGGATGCCATTCGGATTCATCCTTTGGTTTGTACGGCTTACAATGCGGACTTCGACGGCGATCAAATGGCGGTGCACATCCCGTTGAGCGTGGAAGCGCAATTGGAAGCTCGTTTGCTGATGCTGGCTCCGAACAATATTTTCGGACCGAGCAATGGCCGCCCGATCACCACGCCAAGCCAAGACATCACCTTGGGATGCTATTATCTCTCGCAGAATCCGATGAAAACCACGGAAAAGCCGGGAGCGACCAAGAAGCGTCTGAACGCATTCTCGGATGCCGATGAAGTGGAGTTCGCCATTAGTGAGAAGAGCATCAATATCCATGATCTGATTCTTTTCAAGAATCCTGACTTAGGACGGGAAACCGTCTTTGGGGATGCGACGAAAAAGTTTATTGAGACCACTCCTGGACGTGTGGAATTCAACAGCATCTGGCCGAAGGAGATTGGTTTTATCAATAAGCCTTCTGGAAAGAAGCAGTTGGGCGAAATTATTCTTCGTTGCTATGAGAAGTCGGGTCACCAAGCCACGGTGGAGTGCTTGGATAAGTTAAAAGATCTCGGATTTAGCTCGGCCACTCGCTCGGGGGTATCGATTGGGATTAACGACATGATTATCCCTGAAGAAAAACCAGCGGTCCTCGAGCGCGCTCGTGGTTCCGTGGCTCAAGTGGAGAAGCAGTACCGAATGGGCGCGATTACGGATGGAGAGCGCTACAACAAGATCGTCGATATTTGGACCCAAGCGACCGAGGAAATTTCTTCGGCAATGTATCGTACTCTCGAACATAACGAGGGGCGGAAGGACTTTAACCCTGTCTACCTGATGGTGGACTCAGGGGCGCGAGGCAATCGCAACCAAGTGCGGCAGTTGGCTGGAATGCGCGGTTTGATGGCGAAGCCCTCGGGCGAAATCATCGAACGGCCGATCACGGCAAGTTTCCGTGAAGGTCTCTCGGTTTTGGAATATTTCATTAGTACCCACGGAGCCCGCAAGGGACTGGCCGATACCGCCTTGAAAACTGCGGACTCGGGTTACATGACGCGGAAACTTTGTGACGTGGCGATGGATATTATTATCCGCGAGGACGATTGCGGTACGGATCGTGGGATTTGGGTCAAGCCGATCATGGAAGGGGATGACGCCATTGTGCGTCTCCGCGACCGGATCTACGGGCGCACCTCCTGTGATGATATTGTGGATCCAGTGGGCAAGCGGAAGATTGTTTCCGCGGGCGAGTTGATTTCGGAAAAAGCGGCAGCCGCGATTGAAGATCTCGGTCAGGAACGGGTGAAGATTCGTTCCGCTCTGACCTGCGAAACCAAGCGGGGTGTTTGTATTTCGTGCTACGGGTTGAACCTAGCTACGAATCAGACGGCGAAATTGGGCGAAGCGGTTGGAATTATTGCTGCCCAAAGTATCGGCGAACCTGGCACCCAATTGACCATGCGGACATTCCACATTGGAGGAACGGCTTCCCAGATCTTTAAACAGCCTCAGATCAAGGCGAAGAATGATGGTACTGTGCAGTACACGGAGTTGCGTACGGTGACCGCCTTGGAGGGTCATGACATCGTTCTGAATAAGAACGGCTTCATTAGCGTGCACGCGCCCGATGGTCGCGAATTAGAGCGATATCCAGTGGTGATCGGCTCGATGATCTCGGTGCAAGAAGGTGGCAAGGTGAAGAAGGGCCAAAGCTTCGTGCAATGGGATCCGTATAACGTTTCCATTCTGACCGAGAAAGCGGGTCGGGTGGAGTTCAAGGATATTTTGGAAGGGGTGACCATGAAGAAGGAGGTCGATGAGACGACCAAGTCTGTGGGCACCGTCATCATCGAACACAAAGAAGATTTGCATCCGCAAATCGCGATTGTGGATCAGGCGGGCGCGGTCATCGCAGCCTACAGCATTCCTGCGGGAGCCCATATTGAAGTGAAAGACGGGGAAAAGGTCCGAGCCGGACAGCGGATGGCCAAGACCCCTCGTAAAGTCACGAAGACGAAGGACATTACCGGCGGATTGCCAAGGGTGGCGGAGCTTTTTGAAGCCCGTCGGCCTAAGGATGCGGCCGAGATTGCGAAGATCGACGGTGTGGTCGATCTCCAAGGCAATGTTAAAGGAAAGAAGAAGCTGGTGATTCGGGATCCTGTTACCCAGACGGAAGAGGAGCATCTTATCTCTCTTTCCAAACATTTGATCGTGTACAAAGGGGACACCGTGAAGAAGGGTCAGCAGTTAACCGAAGGCCCCGTGGTGCCTCATGAAATTCTCGAAGTTTGCGGACCGCAAGAGCTCCAAGAATACCTGGTGAACGAGGTGCAAGAAGTTTACCGGTTGCAAGGGGTCGAGATTAACGACAAGCACATCGAGATCATTGTTCGGCAGATGCTGCGCAAGGTGAAGATCACCGAGCCTGGCGATACCCAGTACCTCTGGGGCGAGCAGATTGATCGGATGGCCTTTGAGGATGCCAATCGGGAGATCGAGCAGAAGGGGGGTAAGCCAGCGGAGGCGACCCCTGTGCTTCTCGGAATCACCAAGGCGTCCCTCGAAACGGAAAGCTTTATCTCGGCGGCTTCCTTCCAAGACACCACTCGAATTCTGACCGATGCAGCGACGCTCGGGAAGGTCGATAAGCTCTTGGGCTTCAAGGAAAACGTCATTATGGGTCATTTGATCCCTGCGGGAACGGGCTTCAGTGCCTACCGTAAGATCAAGCTCCTCCATCTGGGTGAACCGGTGGGAGAGGCCTTAATCAGCACGCAACCCGAGGAGGAAAGGGCCCGTAAAGTGGCTCTGGATATCCCCGCGGCTCTCGCGAGTTGATGGGAAAAACTTTCCGAAATCGCTTGCCAGAGAAGCGATTGATAGGCAGGATTTAAATTTCCGCTGTGATCCGGCGGTCGCCTGAAAAGGTTGACTGACTTGGTCTGGTGGCATGCGACGGCCCGTGCGGGTCGTCCTCCATGCGAGCGCTAAGCGCTTTCTGGAACCCTTCAGGGTTTGCCGTCGGTCCTGGAACGAACGGGAATTAGGGGTGCCAAAGTAGATTATGCCGACGATTAACCAGTTGGTCCGCCTCGGTCGCTCCCGCATCAAACGCGGTACGAAAGCCCCTGCCTTACGGGGTTGTCCGCAACGCCGTGGAGTCTGTCTCCAGGTCATGACCCGTACTCCGAAGAAGCCGAATTCCGCTCTACGAAAAGTGGCGAAAGTCCGTCTTTCCAATGGAGAAGAAGTCATCGCCTACATTCCTGGGGAAAATCATAATTTACAGGAGCATTCGATTGTTTTGGTGCGTGGTGGGCGGGTAAAGGATTTGCCGGGCGTTCGTTATCATATCGTCCGTGGAACATTGGATGCTCTGGGAGCTTCTGGACCGAGCAATTCGAACAAACTTTCGCGTATGGTCTCCCGTAGTAAGTATGGGGTGAAACGTCCGAAGGGCGGCGCAGCCAAGCCCGCGAAGGCAGATAAACCCGCGGCTGAGGCGAAAGCCTAATTTAAGGAGACTGATTTATGTCCCGTCGTCGTCGTCATCTTTCGCGTAAAACCCTTCCGGATCCTGTCTTTGAGAGTCCTTTGGTCGGAAGAATGATTGGGTATATTTTAAAATCAGGAAAGTTCTCCACGGCGAGTCGGCTGGTGTACAACGCGATTGAGCGTGCGAACGAAGGTGGCTCAGGGGGAGATCCGCTGGCGGTGGTGCAAAAGGCTGTGGAAAATGTCAAACCCCGCTTGGAAGTGAAGTCACGTCGGGTGGGTGGTGCGACCTATCAAGTTCCCGTAGAAACGACCCCCGAGCGTCAGTTGGCACTCGCTCTCCGTTGGCTGGTGGACCTGGCGAACAAGCGCAAAGGAATTTCGTTTGAAAAGGCGTTGGCCCAAGAGATTCGGGATGCGGCCACGGGGCAGGGGAACGCAGTGAAGAAGCGTGACGAAACCCATCGGATGGCCCAAGCGAATCGGGCCTTTGCCCACTTGCGCTGGTAAGGAACTGATTTATGCCTCCCGCCCAAAGCTCTGCCCGAAGCTATTCCCTTGAACGGACAAGGAATATCGGGATCTGTGCTCATATTGATGCGGGAAAAACGACCCTGACGGAGCGGGTGCTTTTTTATACGGGTAGCATTCATAAAATGGGGGAAGTGCATGAAGGCACTACCGTGACCGATTGGATGGAGCAAGAGCGGGAACGTGGCATCACGATTACCTCCGCTGCCACCACCTGTTTCTGGCCGGTGAAAGCGGATGCGGGATTGATCAAAAGTTTTGAGAAGACGATGAACCGGATCAACATTATCGATACCCCAGGACACGTGGACTTTACGGCTGAAGTCGAGCGTTCCCTCCGGGTTTTGGACGGAGCGATCGCAGTATTCTGTGGGGTGGCTGGAGTACAACCACAGAGCGAAACGGTGTGGCGCCAAGCGAATAAGTATGGGGTGCCTCGGATTGCTTTCGTGAATAAAATGGATCGGACGGGTGCAGATTTTGAGAAGGCGGTCCATGAGATGAAAACCAAGCTCGGAGCGAATGCTTGGCCGATTATTTTGCCGCTGGGGAAAGAGGGGGAGTTGGGTGGGGTGATCGATCTCATCAACCAAAAACTTGTGGTCTACAAAGACAGCAAAGAGTTTGGCTCCGTCTACGAAGTGAAAGATATTCCGCCCGAGCTCCAAGAGATGGCGAAGAATGGCTTGGACGAGCTGATCGAAGCGATCGCTGATTGTGATGAAGAAGTGGGTAACCTTTTCTTGAATGAAAAGCGCCCGACGACCGAGCAGTTGAAGGCGGGGATTCGGCGGGCGACCATCGCAAACTTATTTGTCCCTGTCGTCGGTGGTTCTGCCTTTAAAAACAAAGGGGTGCAGTCCTTGGTCGACGCGGTGGTGGAGTTTCTGCCTAGCCCGATCGACATTCCTCCGGCGATTGGGCACAGCACGGAGAATCCTGAAGAGCGCATTCCCGTTTTGGTGGATGATAACGCAAAATTTTGTTCTTTGGCCTTTAAGCTCTGGACCGATCCTTTCGTAGGGAAGTTAATCTTTTTCCGTGTCTACTCAGGCAAACTGAGCAAGGGCGAGTTTATTTATAATTCGCGCACGGGGAAGCGGGAGCGTGTGAGTCGCCTGATCCAGATTCAGGCCGACAAGAGGGAAGATATTGAATCGGTTTTTGCGGGCGATATCGCAGCCACGGTCGGGTTGAAGGACATCGCTACTGGCGACACCCTGCGCAATGAAGATTACGAAGTGACACTGGAACCACCGAGTTTCCCAGAACCCGTTATCTCGATGGCCTTAGAGCCCAAGACCAAGGGCGATCGGGAGAAGATGGGCGAAGCTCTCCAACGTCTTTCGGAAGAAGATCCTACGTTCCAGGTTCAGAGTAATGAGGAGACAGGTCAGACCATCATCAAGGGGATGGGTGAGCTGCATTTGGAAATTATCTGCGATCGGATTAAGCGTGAATTTAGTGTGGAGACGAATTCTGGGGCGCCTCAAATTGCCTATCGCGAGACGATCACGAAGAGCTCGGGTGGGGAAGGGAAGTTGATCAAGCAATCTGGAGGTCGCGGTCAATACGGCCATGTGATTTTGCAGGTGGAACCGCAAGAGCGCGGGAAGGGAATTACCATCGAGAATAAAGTCACCGGTGGAAATATTCCAAAGGAATATATTCCGGCCGTGCGTAAAGGGGTGCAAGAAGCGGTCTTAAATGGGGTGTTGCATGGAAGTCCTGTGATCGACATGAAAATTGAGATTATTGATGGTTCTTATCACGAGGTGGATTCGAACGAGCTGGCGTTCAAGATGGCGGCTATTTTTGCGGTGAAGGATGCGATGCAGAAGGCGGGTCCGATCCTGCTGGAGCCCATCATGCTGGTGGAATGTTCCACCCCGGATGAGTACCAAGGGGATATTTTGGGCGATATCAATCGTCGTCGTGGAAAAATTATGAATGTGGACTCGAAAAATTTGACCTCGGTCGTGAAAGCAGAGGTGGCCTTGGCGGAGATGTTTGGTTACGTCAATACCATCCGTTCTCTTTCTCGCGGCCGTGCGGCCTATTCGATGGAACCCTCGCATTTCGAGCAAGTGCCCGCCAGTGTCCTCGCTCAAGTTACGCAACAAAAGAAAGGCTAATCCTCATGGCCGCAACCCGCATCCGCATCCGTTTAAAGTCCTTTGATTTCCGCCTGCTTGATAAAGCAGCAGGAGAAATCGCTGAAACCGCTTCGCGAACCGGTTCGCGAGTGGCAGGTCCCATTCCTTTGCCGACGAAGATTGAGCGATATACCGTCAATCGTTCTCCGCATTGCGATAAAAAGAGCATGGAACAGTTCGAAATTCGCACTCACAAACGGCTCCTGGATATCTTGGAGCCCTCCGGCAAGACGGTGGATGAGCTAAAAAAGCTCAACCTTCCTGCGGGAGTCGACATCACGATTAAGATCTAGTTCCAAGGAGCCCATCCCATGATCGAACGATTTGGCATGATAGGAAAAAAGCTCGGCATGACCCGGATCTATGATGATCAGGGTTTGGCGACTGCTGTAACGGTTATTTCTGCGGAGACGAATACGGTCTACGAAGTGCGGACGACCGAGCGTAGCCGAGTCAATGCGGTGGTCATGGGTAGTGGGGAGCGTAAGGCTTCTCGGACGAATAAGCCCCAGCGGGTTGCCTTTGAAAAGTCGGGCAGAAAGAACCCTCTTTATTTGCGTCAGTTTCGTGCGGCTCCTGCTGATCTGGTGGTGGGATCGGAAGTCGCGGTCACTCGGTTTAAACCCGGTCAACTGGTGGACGTCCTCGGACTTTCCAAGGGAAAAGGGTTTCACGGGGTCATGCGGAAGCACAATTATGCGGGACAAGCGGATGCCCACGGATCGACCACCCACCGAAGGAACGGGGCCATCGGTTGCCGTTCGACCCCTGGTCGAGTGTACAAAAATGCGGGTATGCCTGGGCATCTCGGGTTGGACAACTGCACGATTCAAAATTTACGGGTGATGCAAGTGCGCGAAGTCGAAAAGCTGATCTTGGTTCGTGGGGCCGTACCCGGACCCAATGGCAGTGTGGTGATCGTACGCGATGCGATTAAGGAACCGGCGCAAGCCTGAGGTATTTATGAGCCAAGCGAAACCTGTTAATTTAGTGGCAGCGGAAAAAGCGTTGGG
>Ga0208960_1000499_pt1 | contig 22108 bp, 16 predicted proteins | sample GreLakmeON33MSRF_FD_187703 | JGI IMG/M metagenome (GOLD analysis project Ga0208960, IMG submission 187703) | Freshwater lentic microbial communities from great Laurentian Lakes, MI, USA - Great Lakes metaG ON33MSRF (SPAdes) | ecosystem: Environmental > Aquatic > Freshwater > Lake | place: Great...
AGCACTCGCATTGGCAACTGCGATGTTTCAACGCCGCGAAGTGGGATGAACAAACTCAACCGCCAGCTCAACCGCCAGGCTGTGATCCCGCTTGCATTTCCTTGATCTGCTTGCGCATCTGAACAATCTCTTCCTTCAATTGTTCGATTGCCTGTTCGCCAATTTGCAAGTCGTACGTCATTTCTGCTGGGCACTTCTTGTACCAATCGACGATCTTCTGAGTATTACGAATTCGCGCCTGAAGGAAGGCTACGCCACCCTGACTCGAACCTTCAATCCCACGCTTTTGCAAGAGAAGAGGCACTTCCTCCTTGGCGCCGGCGATCAGCTTTTGCCATTTTTCTGCGATTGCTTTGCCCGCAATGTTGGCTTCGAATTTCGTCGTGTCATTCACTCCAAGTTCGCGATACAAGTCCATCTCCGTTGCAGCCGTTCCATCTGAAAACCCAGAATGCTCTGCAGATTGCGCGCTGAAATCGAGGTTCTCTTTATTATCGCTCAATTTAAACTCATGTTTGTAATCATTATAAAAAGTAACCTTGTCTCCAACTTTGTCATAAGACAATTCGACTTCGGAGTGAACCATTGCTGGCCCAATTTTTGGGTCCCTATCGCCTGCAGCGCATGCTTCTGCGACACGCGATTTCCAGTCTTCACGAGCTGATGTAATTTCTTCACGAGTTGCTCCATTGAGCATAGTGATTGAACCCAATGCTGCTTCTGGCATAAAATACATTTCATCGCAATAGAGACCCGTAAATGCACCACCAGAAATTGCCTTTTCGATCCAAGCGACAAGCCGATGCTTGTTCTTGATTCGAGTCAAAGTTGCAGCAATCAAATCTCCTTCGGTCACGAGACCACCATTGGAATTAATTCGTAAGACAATCACTTGACCAGGCCCGAATGTGTCAGCAATCTTTTCAACTTGCTCCATCTCATCATGACGCAAACCGATTCCAACCATGCCGTCGAGAGGAAGCACGAAAACTTGCTTCTTCGTCTTTTGGACTGGAGCCACTGCCGTTGCTGCAGATTTCGCCCCCGTTTTCGAATCCGACTTTGAAGGAGCAGTGCTCTTCGCGCTTTTCGGTGGAGAAGACTGTGCGAAGATTTGTGATTGTGCAGACAAAAGAATGCACGCAATGCAAATGTGTTTGAATGCTCGAAGAGAAAAAAGGTTCATAGTAAAACTCCAAAAATTTATTATGTGCTTGAAAGACTCGAACCAGGCCCCATGCCTCCGCCGCCGCCCTTCTTGCCACCACCTGATGGAGGGGGCGCCGTCGATTTGCTCAGGCCACGAATCCGTTCTTGCAATCTCAGCAACTCAGTCTCGACTTCCAACTTGGAGAGTCCGAATTCTTGATTCAATTTAATTGCAACCGCAGGATATTTCTTAATGATTGATAGGACCTTTTCCAAGATCCCCTTTGCCTTCGTCAGATTCTTTTTTTCGTCCTTTCCTTGGGCGTCACCCATAGCTTCTTGGTACTGCGGATATGACTTCGCACAATCTGCCAGTCCTTTTCGCCAACCATCGATGTATTCCCGAACCAAGACTTCACCATCTTGAGGCATTCGCTCGAAACTACGAATTCCCCGTTGGTACATCAGATCTTCGATCATCGTTAAGTCATCATCGGATACCGTTCCATCGGAAAGTCCAAGTTCTTCAGCCATTTCTGAGGTGAAGTGCGCAGTAATTCTTTCCGTGCTTCCATCAACGACCCATGTCCCCTTCGCGTTGTCAGACCAAATGATTTCTCGGCCCTTGAAACTCGCACTGAGCATCTTTTCTTCTCGCATCATCGCTAAACCTATGGCTGGGTCATAGCCTCCTGAGATGAGAAAGCCATTGCAGATTCCGACCATCGCTTCTCGAAACTTTGCATAGACCTCAGGATCAGCAACTTTCGTTCGTTCCTGAATACGCTCGAGCCCCATCAATCGGGCTGAGTCTGTCATGTACATATTCGGCCACGATAATCCCAGCAATGCGCTATAGCCAACAGCGTCTCGAACAATCATTATCGGTTCTGCTCCGACTTTTTCGATCACTTCCTTCAAATTTCGTGACATCTTGCGAATCCCATCGTCGTCAAAGATTCCGAATTTTCTTGGATCATCACCGAGGTATCTGACACTATCGATGTCCGCAGAGTTCAGGACGAATACAACAATGTCTGGGCGCTTTTCGGTAATGTCCTTGGCAATCTGCTCATAAACTTGTGGATGAATATCTAGACCGAATTGCCCTTTACCTTTTATCCCCATTGGGACAACATAAACAGTCTTTGATTTTTCTGTTGCAATGACCGGCGCAACTGCAGCCGGGGTCTCTTTGCTTGCGACCACTTTGGGCGTCGCCTTTGCAGATGGCGTGGCAGGTTTCCCAGGCTTGGAATTCGCAGGTGGTGTTGTCGCGGGCTTTGATTGGGCCGAAGCACTCAGGTCTAAAAGGAAGATGCTTGCGACTGCAATTGTCAACAGAATCTTTGTGCGGATCATCGCAAGATCATATCCATAAATCCCCTCGAAACAATGGTGCCGTTTGGAGTTTCTCGACATTCGCACGATCAAAAACCCCTGGACTCATTGCAGTTCAGCATTCCCATTCGCGGCGAGCCGCACCGATCGCTTCCTCCTTGGAATTGATATCCCCTTCCAATTGGAGGTCGTACATTTGGTCTAAAAGCCCTTTGAATCGTGGGCCAGGTTGAAACCCAAGTGCAATCAGGTCTGATCCACTTACGTAGGGCTCTGGGGAGATGCCGCCACTCTCGGTCGCAAGGCGAGCCACGGTCTTGCCAACTTCGATAACACGTTGGGGCGCAACTCCGAAAATAACTTGGAGAGCAGACGAAAAAGACTTACGAGATGCGAGACGTTTGCGAGCAGACTTTGGCAAATTGTCCCACTTCAAGTCAAGCGTGGAGACGATCTCAAGAATCTCCATCATCTCCTTGGATTCATTCCCAGACAAATTGAGCGATTCCCGCCACGCACCAGATGAATCAATTTGTGCGCGCTCCGCACGGTCAAGACGCCAAGCAGCCAAGACAGTTGCGAATGAAACTTCACTCGGCAATCCAGAAATTCGTGCGCATGCGCCAATCGAATTCGACTCGGCGAGCGCCGGCGCATCAAGGCCCCATCGTTCGATCAATTGCACCGAGTGCAAGCGTGTTGAATGCGAAAACATTCTGCGAAACTCGCCGCCAATGCGCTCTCGACTGACACCACTCAAATCGCGTGCGGCATCGCAAATTGCCTGTTCTGTCGCAGAATCAATCGTCATTTCGAAACGCGCCGCAAAGCGGGCCGCGCGCAGAGTGCGCAGGCGATCTTCACGCAATCGAGCCGAAGGATCTCCAATTGCACGAAGAATTCGATTCGCCAAATCTTTTTGGCCGTCGACGTAATCGACAACCTCGCCAGTTAATGGATGACGAAAGAGACCATTGATTGTGAAATCGCGACGCTGAGCATCTTCATTCGCATTTGCAAATCGAACGTCGCTTGGACGACGGCCATCTCGATATTCGCCATCGCTTCGAAAAGTAGCAACTTCGATCACTCGACCTTTCCAACGAACCAGCATCACACCGAAAGCCTCGCCGACTCCGCGCGCGCTGCGGAAAATTTTGGCTATTTCTTCAGGTGGAGCGCTCGTTGCAATATCAAAATCGGTGGGTACGAGACCGAGTATTTCATCACGTACACAGCCACCTGCGAAGTATGCGATAAATCCTCGCTCAATAATAAGTCGCGAGACAGCAACTGCTGCTTCGCGCGCAGTGCATTCAGGCAATCGAGAGGAACTCTCTTGTGAATCGGATTCAGGCTTGTTCATCTGCGGGTCCAATCGCTGGGTACACCCCTCTCGAATGACTACGAAGTCGCATGCGACAGTGATGCATGAGCTCATTCACGCGCCTGCGAATTTCTTCCAAGCCTGCGGGCGCATCGGCGAAGAGGGTCGCAGATTCGGCTGGTGAAATGACGGGACCAATCGCTGCCCAAATTCTCCCCCGCAAACGCGGGGCTTTTGATCCTGTAGGCCAAATATCAAACGCGCCATCAATTCCCATCGGCACGATCGGGGCACCAGATTTTCGCGCGAGCAATTCGACGCCTCGACGGAATTCTTTGATTGAGCCATCGGGAGATCGAGAACCTTCGGGATAGATCATGATTGCACGACCAGCGGCGAGTTCGTCCAGCGCAGTTCGAACGGCATCTCGATTGCCACCATCCGAACGAACTGAGATGCAGTTGAGTGCGCGCAGAAGCGCACCAAAAATTGGATTGCGAAAAAGTTCTTCTTTCGCCATTGGGCGAGCGATGCGATCGCCGACAGCCAGCCCGTGAATCATTGGATCCAAATACGACTGATGATTTGCGATAAAAATGACCGGCCCGTGACGAGGAACATGATGTGCGCCTTCGACTCGAAAACGATATCGCCAAGACAATGCGCTTTGGCAGACCTGCGAGCATGCATCCCAAAATGCTGTCTTCGCAAAGCCCGCGCCCGGCGCCCGACGCCGGTGGGCGAATGAATTTCTCACGCACTGCCCCCGCAACCACAGCCGACATTTGAATCGTGCAATTTGGCGCGGACGAGACGTTCGAGTTCATGCACGACATCTTGAAATGAAAGATCGCTGGTATCGATCGACACAGAACCAATCGGTTGTTTTAAGGGACCTTCTGCACGACCTCGATCAGATGCATCACGCTCAACGATTTCAGCAAGTACGCGCTTTTCATCCACCTGCTGGCCACGCGCACGCAATTCTTCAGTGCGTCGATGGGCACGAACTTCGGGGCGGGCATCCAACCAAACGCGAACAGTTGCATCTGGAAAGACAACGCTTCCCTGATCTCGACCTTCCGTGACCAATCTTTCGTGTTGAAGTGCGACCTGCCTTTGAGCGTTTACAAGTCGAACACGAACTTCATGATGAGATGCCACGAGCGAAACGATGCTGGTGACATCTGCATCGCGAATACGGTCGCGCACATCTCGCTTGTCCAAGAGAATCGTCGGAGGTCGAGAAGAAAAATCCACTTCCAAAGTCGCACGATCCATCGCAACAGCGAGGGCGGATTCATGATGTGGGTCAATCTGCTGTTCCACCGCAAGCAAGGCAACTGCGCGATACATCGCTCCAGTATCCAACATGTCAAATCCAAGTCGATCTGCCAACTGAGATGCGGCAGAAGACTTTCCAGTGCCGGCAGGACCATCGATTGTGACGATGATCGGCAACATCATGCGACAGGATCCTCTCGTCCCATCAACTCCATCAATCGTTCACGAGACTTTTGAATTCCTTGAACCCAATTGGTTGTGCCGCACCAGTTAATCGAAAGTTTGTTGACATATCCCAAAGTCAAGAGAGATTCGATGTACTCGTCAAGGTTGTATCCCATATGCACGCCATCCTTGTTGAATCCTGCGATCGTCACTTCGATTGCAGCAGAATATGGCGCAAGTTTTCGCAATGTTTCAACACCGTTTCCAGTTGCATAAGCATTGGCGAAGCTTGGCATTGCGCTGATATGAAATCCGCCGATACGTTTCACTAATTCCATAAGGACTTCGGGAGAATCGACAGGCTTGACTGATGGGCGAATCAACAAATTCACTTCAAACTGCTGGAGTACAGCCACGGCACTTTTCATTGCAGCAGAGACCGACAGAATGCTTTCACTTGGGCAATTGACCCGCACAGCCAATTCACTGCATCCAAGCATTTTCGCGGCACGCCCGAGATTCTTCAGTGAGGCAGTTGCACCTTCTGGATTGCCGTGAAAATCTAAGGGCTCGTCTTGATACAGAATTAAGCATGGACAGTGAACGCGATCCGCCTGATCACGCATTTTTTCCAATGTTGCAGCATTTTGACCCCGAATCAACTCCACTGGAAGATTTAAACCGCGAAGCTCCAATTCTTCCGCAACAAATTGTGGCATATCAAGCAAGTTCAACTTTGTTCCCTTTCGAGGAATGGGTTGAAGCAAGCACGAGCCTGAAAGTGATAGAAGAATTTGGTTACTCATATTGAACTCTCGACCAAACCGATACGCAGAGGATAACAGGTGGCTATGATCCGCATCCCCCATCTTAAGGAGAAACACATGGCAAGTCCTGCAAATTGCAAATTCACCGAGTCGCACGAATGGTTCCGAGTCGAAGGAGAGACCGTTGTGGTCGGAATCACCCAATTCGCAGCGAATGAACTGACTGACGTCACCTATGTCCAGATGAAACCAAGTGGAACAGCGATCGAATCTGGCGCGAGCCTTGGGGAAGTCGAAAGTGTCAAGACCACCAGCGATATCTATAGCGTGCTTGCTGGTTCAATCGTTGAAGTGAATACAGAAGTGGTCAAAGACCCTTCGCTCGTCAATAGCGATCCATTTGGCAAAGGATGGTTGGTGAAAATGCGTGCAGCGGATGTTGGAAAACTTGTTGGTTTGATGGACGCATCTACTTATGACGCCAAGCATCCAGTCGGCTGACGCAACGATTTCTATTCGCGGAGTTCGAAAGACCTACTCACTTGCGGGTTCTGTATCGCCAGGTAAAATCGGCAAGAAAACTGGACCACGTGACGTCCAAGCGCTGCGAGGGGTTGATTTAGAAATTCGCGAACCCGGCTTTTATGCAGTGATGGGCCGCTCTGGAAGTGGAAAGAGCACGCTGTTGCATTTATTAGCAGGACTTGATCGCCCCGACACTGGAGAAATAATTGTGGGCGGTTGTGCTGTTCATTCAATGAAAGAAAATGAACTTGTGAAATATCGCCGACGAGAGATCGGCGTGATTTTTCAGCAGTTCAATTTACTGCCGACGCTCGATGCGCTTGCGAACACAATTCTGCCTGGAGTTCTCGACCGAAGTCCAACGAAAGAACTTGAAACTCGAGGACGAGAAATTCTTGGCGAGCTTGGATTGAGCGATAGGCTGCATCACAGGCCCGAGGCGCTTTCCGGCGGTGAACAACAGCGTGTTGCGATTGCGCGCGCATTGTTATTTTCACCGCCTGTCATCCTTGCTGATGAACCCACAGGAAATTTGGATTCAACAAGCAGCGCAGCACTCTGGCGATTGCTGGAAGAGACAGCTTCAAAGCGGAAAATGATTGTGTTGATGGTGACTCACGAGGCGATCGCCGCCTCACATTGTCAACGGACATTCATTCTGAAAGATGGCCGCGTCGCAGGAGAATTTGAAAGCCATGGACTCGATCCCTCCCAGTTGGCACATCGCTCGTCTGAGCTTGCTCGGACGGCCTAGCCGCACGATTCTTGTCGGAGTGTCTGTCGCTCTTGCGTCGACGCTTGTGGTCACGATCAGTTGCGCATTCACCACTGCACTGACCAATATTGAAGCGCGCATGGGCACATTGATCGGCGAGGCCGATGCGAGAGTCGTTCACCAACATGGAGCAGAATTTGATGCGAGCGAACTTGAACTTGTTCGCACCCTTCCAAATATCGTCGCTGCAGCTGGAAGATTGAGTGGATCGATTTCAGTTCGTCGCGCGGATGGCGCCGTTGATTCGCAGGGACGGGAATTGCACGCAACTCTGCAATGCAAAGGGACCGATCTCGCAGAAGACCGCGCATTCGATCAAGTGAAGTACACCGTGGGGCGTGCGCCTGAATCTGAAAACGAAATCGGTGTCGATCCCCTTGCGGCTGGCTTGTTGAATGCCCAGCCTGGGACAGTCTTGTCTGTCATTCACTTTGGAGATCCTGTCCAATTGACTGTGACTGGAGTGCTTGAACGACCCACGCTTGGTGCGCTTCAACGACCGAAGGGTCATCTTTCTCGTCGGGTTCTCGCCGCAGTGAATGATCGAGATGGCGATGTCTCGATCATTTCGATTGTGCTTCAGAAAGGTGTGGACACAAATGAGTGGGTAAAAGCGAACGCTGCAAAGATCGCATTGCCCTTGCGATTAGAAAATATCGAACTTGCTAAGAGCGGGCTCGATCGACCCACACGCGGAAGTGAGATCGCTCTTGCAGTCGCGACCATGCTTGGTTTTCTCTGTTGCTCGTTCATCGTTGCGACTGCGATGACCACTGCTATCGGCGAGCAACAGCGAATGTTTGCGATGGCGCGTTGTATTGGCGCGTCGCGTTCACAACTCTTTTGCGGACAATTATTCGCAGGTGCTGCACTGTGTCTGATTGCTGGCACTGCGGGAATACCGCTGGGAATTGCAACGATTTGGATTGCAACTGAGTATTACCGCGAAATGTTGCCTGCTGGACTTTCGGTGTCGTGGACTGGGATCGTTCTGGCGATTATCGGTTCGACTGCTGCAGGAATCATTGGCGCGATGTGGCCAGCATGGAAGGCTTCGCGCGTTTCTGTACTTCGTGCGCTTGGAACACAAGTGAGTGCTGCATCCGTCAGAGGTATTTGGATTGCGGGTGTGTGTGGGTTCGCATGTATTGCAATTCAACTTTCGCTGCTGATGATCTCAGATCAAGAGTCGCGATTCTGGGGATATGTTTTGGGAGGACTGCCGTTATTGCACATTGCGTTTTTCGTGCTCTCGGTTCCAACTCTGTGGATCGTCGGTCGAATACTTTCTCCATGGCTGGAAAGTTTCCTACGCATTCCCAAGGGGCTCTTATCAGGGTCGCTTGCTGCAAATCCCTGGAGATTTGGACTTGTCGCTGGTGCGCTAATGGTTGGCGTCTCGGTCCTCGTAAGCACTTGGACAAATGGCAATGCGATACTGAGTGACATCAGCGAACGCATTCGATTTGGCGATGCGTTTGTTTTTAAGTCAACTGGATTTTCTTCTGCGGAAACGAATCGATTGCGAACGCTTCCAGGGGTGACTTCCGCTGCTGCCGTTGGATATCTCCCGCTCAAAATTATTGGCCAGCAAGTCCTTGGATTGGATGGACTCTCGACACCGAATGTGGTTTGTATCGGCTTTGACTCGGAGCCGTTTCTTCAAATGAATCGATTGGAATGGATCAAAGGAGATCCAATATATGCAGCAAAGAGATTGCGTGAGGGTAATGCGATTCTTGTTGCTGAAGAATTTTTAACTGCGCGCGGGATTGGACCTGGAACGTGGATCGAACTTGGAAGCGAATCAGATCATCATCCATTTGAAGTCGTTGGAGTCGTTGGTGCAGCGGGGTTGGATGTCGCAACACAATTCTTCGGAATTCAAAGCATGTATATGGAGCACGCAGTCAGTTGCGTCTTTATGGATTTCAGCGGAGTCTCGAAAAACTTTGGTACCCGCGAAGCATTCCTCGTACAGATGGGGATTACTGAAGAAGCGACGACAGCTGACGAAGAAAAACTTGCGACTGCCGTCGAAAGCGCCACGCCAGGCGCAGTCTTTGCCAGTGGTCGAGCGATACGAAAGGAGATTCTTCGGATCGGCGCAATCATGCTGACTGTCAGCACATTCGTTGCAATTGGTGCGATGGCGCTGGCATCATTGGCTGCCGGCGGAGTGATCGCGGCAGGAATTGCAACGCGATCCTTCGAATTGGGAGTTCTCGAAGCTGTCGGAGCGAGTCGTGGATTGGTCAGCAGGCTGATTCTGACTGAATCATTACTCATCGGAATTACTGCGGGAATAACTGGCAGTGCCTTTGGGATTTACTTGGCTTGGATGGGTACTCGGTGCTATCGAGATATGGCTGGCCTTGAACTGTCGTTCGAAATCCCCGTTGGCGTTGTTGTTGGAGGGTTTATCGCTGCTTCAGTTGCTGCCATTCTCGCTGCGGCTCCAGCCGTTCGCAGTTTGACACAAAGATCTCCTCGAGAACTTCTTGGCGGACCAAAGGGCTAGGCTTTCACCGCGAGGACAACGCGAAGATCTTCTATGCATATTCCCTTCCGATTGAACTCTCCATACGTACCTGCCGGTGATCAACCGCGGGCGATCGCGCAACTCTGCGAAGGGCTGCGTGATGGACGACGATTTCAGACTCTGATGGGTGCGACAGGAACTGGAAAAACTTTTACGATGGCGAATGTCATCGCACAAACTCAGCGACCTGCGTTGATCATGAGTCATAACAAGACACTTGCTGCTCAGCTGTATGAAGAAATCAAAGCACTCTTTCCCGATAATGCTGTCTCGTATTTCGTCTCGTATTACGACTATTACCAACCAGAGGCATACATACCTCAGCGGGATATTTTTATAGAGAAAGATGCTTCGCGAAATGCTGATCTCGACCGACTGAGATTGGCTGCGACAAGTCAGTTGCTGCATCGATCCGACACGATTGTCATCGCAAGCGTTTCGTGTATTTATGGATTAGGTTCTCCAGAGGAATACGCCAATAAGACCACGCTCGTCACACGCGGAGAGCCGACGGATCGCCGAGGATTTCTGATGTCTTTGTATGCGATGCAATATCGTCGCAACGATGTCGCGCCAGAGCGAGGTTGCTATCGCGTGCGAGGTGAGTGCATTGAAGTCTGGCCGGCGTATGAAAAGTATGCGATTCGATTTGAATTCTTTGGAGATGTTGTTGAGAGGATTGAACGCTTTGATTCCCTCACTGGGGAAATTCTCGGCACGGATGATCGCATTTTTGTCTTTCCGGCTGTGCACTACATGATGCCAGAAGATCAGATGGTTCGAGCCGTGGCTTCTATTCGCACAGAAATGAACGAGCAAGTCTTGGCGCTGCAATCTGCGGGGAAATTGCTCGAGGCACAGCGACTGCTTGGTCGAACAAGGTGGGATCTTGAGATGCTCACCGAGACTGGAGTCTGCCCTGGAATTGAAAATTATTCTCGGCACATGGAAGGTCGTGCTGCAGGATCACGAAGTTTCTGCTTGCTGGACTATTTCAGAAGGATCCCTGGACGCACGCCTGATGATTGGTTGATCTTCGTCGACGAAAGTCATGTTGCAGTCCCGCAGATTCGCGGGATGTACTTCGGCGACAGACGGCGCAAAGAAACATTAATCGAACATGGTTTTCGATTGCCAAGTGCACTTGATAATCGACCGCTGACATTTGCAGAATGGGAAGGAATTATTCCGCAGTGCATCTTCGTCAGCGCAACCCCAGCACCATTTGAATTGGAGAAGTCTGCCGGAATTATTGCAGAACAGATCATTCGGCCTACGGGCTTGGTCGACCCGCCCGTGGAAGTCAGAGGCGCACGTGGCCAAATCCCAGATCTTCTAGAGCAAATCCGCCCGATTGCGCTGAATAAGCAACGAGTACTCGTGACAGCGTTGACAAAGCGCCTCTGCGAAGAATTGACCAACTTCATGCATGAAAAAGGAGTTCGTGTTCGATATTTGCACAGTGATATCGAGACGCTTGAACGGCTCGAAATCTTGCGTGATCTGCGCGAAGGACTCTTTGACGTCTTGGTTGGTGTCAATCTTCTGCGAGAAGGACTCGACCTTCCTGAAGTTGCGCTCGTAGCAATCTTGGATGCGGATCGCCAAGGTTTTCTGCGCAGTGAATCGAGTCTGATTCAGACGATGGGCCGAGCTGCGCGAAATGCAGATTCTCGTTGCATTCTTTATGCGGACAAGATGACACCTGAAATGCAAAGAGCAATCGATGAAGTGAATCGCCGCCGCGAGAAGCAATTGGCGCACAATGCAGCAAACGGTATTACTCCGCGCACGATCATCAAGGAGAATCGTCGCGCGCTCGAAGATCAAGTTGCATCCGATCGCCGCAGCCATTCCAAACGATCTCCGCCTCGAGAAATTCCGCGGGAACAGCTTGCCGATGAACTCGAAACGGAAATGCTCGAAGCCGCTACTGAATTGCAATTTGAGCGTGCGGCAAAGTTGCGTGATGAACTTGCGCGTGTTCGTGCGTTGACCCAAAATTTGATCGAGGTGAGCGATGATTCCCCAGACGAAGCGCCGAAACGATCAGTTCCGCCTGGATCACCAGGATCGAAAGCGCGACGGGGAAAAAGGAAGTGATGTCGTTTTTAAGTTTCGCGCGGCAGTAAATTTTTACACAGCGCTGAAGCATGCAGCCCTTGCCTACGCGGACTCTGTGTCTGTGGCTGTTCGAGCAAACACTGCAGCGTGCGCCTCTGAAATGGGCAATGAGTGTCATTTTTCGACACTCGTTGCCCATCTCAAGCGGTAGAGCTTGCACTTGCGTGCCAAGCCGTTGGAAAGTTCTCTCGGGCGAGTTCCGCAGGCGGCCGACTGAATTTGCGCTCGAGCATCAAATAACCGGATCGTGTCGGTCGCCGAGGACTGTCTGAGCCCCGAGAGGACTTTTCACGGCTGCCCACTTATGCATGGGCTCAAATGTGGTTCGTACAGAATTTGGCAGCGGACTGATTTGCCCCCGGACTCAAACATGCTGCGCCGATCTGCGCAGACTTGCTCGGCTTGCAAACTCGCCGGGGTTCAAATCATTCCGCTGCTCACGTTGGCGAATCAAATTCTCGCTCGAACGTTTTTAGATCCGTCGCGCTTACGCTTGCGTGCCCAGCCGTTGGAAAGTTCTCTCGGGCGAGTTCCGCAGGCGGCCGACTGAATTTGCGCTCGAGCATCAAACAACCAGATCGTGTCGGTCGCCGAGGACTGTCTGAGCCCCGAGAGGACTTTTCACGGCTGCCCACCCATGCAATCCGTTGCTGCATCCGTAGCTGCATCCGAGGCTCTATCTGTGGCTATTTATCCGTGGCTGCATCCATGGCTCGATGACTTACTTCACCGCTTCAACGGCTTTCAACCACACAGCGCGCATCTGCAAGCCTTTCGCTTGACTGCGAATATCCCATACCAGTGGACCGAAATATCGGTTGAGCATTGCCAGATCAATTTTCTCAAGAGCTGGTTTCATCGCCTCATTCACAAATGGAGTCGGAACCAATAGATCCATGGAATCACCCTCTTCATCAGCGTCAGCATCATCCGCGTCATTTTCGAATCGCTCATCAAGCGCCAAGACTGCCTTGCGATTTTGATCGAGAAGTATTGGTACATCGGCATATCCCCAGCCGACAATTTCACCAGGCGCGAGTGATGCGAGACACTTGCGATACAAAGGGTTTTCTCCCAGAGATTTCACAGCAGGGTCGCTCGCAGATCGAAGCGCTTGTTCGACAGCTGCATCTGCACCCATCACCAATGCTCCACCGCCAAGTCCAATTTCCGATCCAAGCCCTTCACCACCATAAACAATTTGCCCTTGAAAATCTCTTGGCATCATCCCCATCGATGGCAACATCGTCGCCAATAAAGCATTCGTTGTCTTCTCATCACTGCAACGAATTGCCGTGAAACTCTGGATGCCTTCAACTCCCTCGGGAGCCTTGCGCCCAATCGTGAAGACCTCAGGGCCAATACTCGTGAATGCTTTGGTCATTCCAGGTCCATACTGTTGAAGCATCGGTGAGATTGCGTCGGCTTGATTCTCTGGCAGCGATGCGACGACATCTTCAATCATTGCCATGATTCCGGCGAATCGGACATTCATTCGCTGATAGATCACTGCATCATCACCCAAGAGTGTGGGCGGTGGCATGATTGGCGATGCATCGGAAAGAAGGTCCATCAAACCAATCTTGGCTCCGGGGATGTATGCAGAGACTGCAATGTCCAAGATTGCCTGATCATTCTTGCCACTCGTCGTAATCGCCCAACCTCGAATATCACCAAACATTTCTGTGATCACAACTTGTGCAGAAGCCATCGGCCCAGCGAAAACTGGCGTGAGAAGTGCCTGAATCGGCGCAGTCAAGAAAACAATCGAGACATCTTGATCGCCAATCAGCGTTGACATACCGCGCCAATCCTCAGTGTCCGCGACGCATGGGATTGGCTTACCACTCGCAGATGCGATTGCATCTTCAAGTGTTGCCACACTGCTTGCAGCGAAAAACTGCGTACCAACGCGAACATAAAACATCGCTTCTGGCAAAGCAGTTATCTGACCGAGTGCGTCCATCCCGCGCGGACGGCGGCTACTTGGCGGTTGAGGATCTTGAGGATCTGCGCCTTCATCATCGTTTGGAAGCAGAATGCGCATGGCTTTGGTCCCACCAGCAATTTCAACCTGCTCGAATGATTTGCCAGATTCCTTTTCCATTTTTCGAATGACTGCGTCAAAGATCTTGCCGGCAACATCCGCACGTGGACCATAGTCAGCCCAGACCAACAACCCGAGTTCGAGCGCATCAAGTTCTTCATTGCGCTCAACAAAAATTGCAGCGCCTGTTGGTCCTGGCCAAGGGACTTCCTCTGCATCGACTCCAAGTTCCTGAAGTGATTCTGAACGCTTGAGTGCAGTCTCTTTGTTTGCCTCAACCATAAGAGATGCAATTTCTGGAGCCCGCATGATCTGACCAATCGGAGATTCTGCGTAGCGCATCATTGATGCGTTGGCATCTTTGGCAGAAATGATTAACGCACTGCCCTTCGGTGCCATGGATTCAAACTTGACTCCTTGCGCAACACAGAAACACACTGGAGCGCAGAGAATTGCGAATGCGAAAAATAATTGTTGAATTGAACTTTGTTTCATAATGAAGACTCCGTCAGTTTTTGCAGAACAAGAATCAACCGCCGCTGGCGTCCTTCACCTGTGGAGGTGCTTCGAAATCCTTGCGTGGTGGAGGCTTCAAATAGTTGTTTCCCGAATTCGGGTTGTTTCGATCGAACGCAAATGCCTCGCGATTGCGAACAAAATCCTTGACATATCGAGCGGGAATCGCGAAACCCAAAGACTCTCCGCCGCGGATTCCCATATTTGTGATTCCGACAACTTCACCGCGAGTATTGAACAGCGGACCACCAGAATTGCCAGGATTGATCGCTGTATCTGTCTGGATATATGTCAGCCCGTCAAAGTTGCGCGATGTCGTAGAGACAACCCCTTGGGTCATAGTTCGTTCAAGTCCAAGAGGATTGCCGATTGCAAACACTGGCTGCCCAATTTCCAATCCATCTTGCAAGATGACTGGAGCGAAGCTGAAAGCTTTTCCTTCTGGGTGCTTGATCTTGATCAACGCGAGATCAATCTGATTGTTGACCGCGATCAGTTCCACATCTTCGATCTCCATTCGCTTGAGAGTGCCATCTGTTTGTGGCAACCAAATAGTCGTGCGCAAATTTGTTTCGCCCTGCACAACATGTGCATTTGTTATCGCATAACCCTCGGGACTGATGATGACTCCTGAACCGAGTCCAGCAGGAGTCGAAACTTTTATGACAGCGGCGCCAATGATCTTCGCGTGTTCACGTGGAGAAAGTTCTGGCAGATTTTCAGCGGTCGAAAAAAGAGAATCCTCTGTCCGCTTGATCTGCGAGACGCCCTCTGCGTTCTGTACTTCAGCGACATCTGTCATTTCGAAGACGAGGACATCTGGTCCAACATCCAGCCAAACGCGACGGTCGCTTCGCTTGACGACTTCGCCTTCAATACGTCGACCACTCTTGAGAATGACAACATCCGCAGGCTTTTGCGATTTGACATCGTCAGCAACAAAGGCGAAAGCAGAACAGAACACAAGAGCGGAAAGGGTGATCGAAATTGGCTTGGACATAATCTGGGTCTCCGTTGGTGAAAGCGTTACTATAACTCGCCTGCCCCTTCTAGGAATATCTATGCGAAATACTTTTTCATATTGTGCGAGTCTGCTTTTCGGATCCGCGCTCCTCTCGGCCACAAACATTGTCTACGCGCAATCTCCAGCGCCAAGTGGCAACCGAATTTCGGAACACTTTGGATTCGATGGCGTCGATGCGATCAAGGTTGACAAGGGTGGCGGACCACTCTCATCCACCGATCTTGACGGAGACGGCAAGAGCGATCTCATTGCGATCAATAATCGCAACAGCCGAATCGATTTGCTCTATCAGAAGGTTGGCGCAAAGCCAACCGATGAAGTTCCACCTACTTCGAGCATCAACGAGATTCCGCAACATTGGCGCTTTCGTCGTGTCGAAGTTCCCGTCTCGGATGCAGTCGGTACAGTCCTGCCATTCGATTTCGATGGTGATAAGCGAATGGATTTGATCTATTCCGCGGGCAGCGGAAAGATTGTCTTTATGCGTCAGGCATCGCCAGGGGTTTTTGAAGTCGTCCGAAAGCACACGATCAAGAATCTCAATCCAAATCGAGACGCACTGATGATTATGGATCTCCTCGGTGACGATAAACCAGAACTTGTCGGAATTGCAAATGGACGCATTCAAATCTGGCCATTCACGGGTTCTGATTTAGGCACTCCTATTGAACTCGCTGCAGGAAATGGAAATGTCATCGCCACGATCGCAGGCGATCTTGATGGAGATGGTGCGAATGATCTTGTGGGGATTATGCCCGACGATGCAGCACCGCTTCGTGTTTGGTTCGGGTCGAAAAAGAATGGAGTTTCCGCCCTAGGTGCGCAAACTCGCTTTGAAATGCCTCCAATTCGAGATGCAGAAATTGTGCCACTTCCAAGGGAAAAAGGCGCTGCGCTCGCAGTGGTTGAAAAACCATCTCGTCGCGTCGTTCTGTTCAAGGTTGCCAACGAACCAATCACTGAAGGCGGCGACCGCGAGGCGAGTCTTCAGACGTGGGCGTTCACTGATTCCGGCAATCGCAAACGAGATACTGCGATTGCAGATATCAACGGCGATGGACTTCCCGATCTCATGGCGACGAATACCGAAGCCAATGCTGTCTCTATTTTTCAGCAGGTTCCTGGTCGTGGATTTGTCGGCATGCAAAATTCACCTGCCTATAGCGATCTTGATTTCATCGTTGCTGGTGATATTGATGGCAACGGCAAGGCTGAGGTTTTCTTGAGCAGCGAAAAAGAAGGCGTCGTTGGACGAACTTCGTTCAGCAACGACGGGCTTGATTTTCCACAGACGATGCCTCTCACAGGTGGAAATGTTCCGGCTGCTCTTGGGCTGGTCAATATCGATGGACGCAATTGGGTGGCGATCATTGGCAAAGATGGTCGCAACTATTCCATCGAATTGCAGCCAGCAGATGGTTCAACGACAGGCAAAGTGACGATCCCACTTGGAGCGCTCAGCCGTGCACCTGACACAATTCTTGCGCTGGATGCAGACCAAGATTCTTTGACAGACCTTCTGCTTTTCACTCCAGACAAACCGATGACCATGCTTCGGCACGAAACGCCAAAGGAAGGCGATGCGAAAGATGCTCCGCCGACATTCAAGATTTTCGAAAGTAAAGATATGGCGCAGTTTGGCTTGGCGCAGGCAGCGAATGCGCAGAACACCACGACAACTGATATCGACGGTGATGGCCGTCCAGAATTGCTCGTTGCCGATCGAAACTTTATTCGCGCACTTCGCTTTGATCCCAAAGTCGGATGGCAAGTCGTTGAGCAAATCAACGCGCCGCGCGGTGATACAAAGTTCAGTTCAATCACTCGACAAGGGGACCGAATTGCCGCGGGTGATAGTGAGAATGGCAAAGTGATTATCTTCACTCGCGATGCGATGGCGAAGAAGTGGAAGCAGGCTGATGAATTCGACGTGAAAGGATTCAAGTTCAACTCCATCGCCGCTGGTCCGTTCACCGGTGGAAAAGATCAAGGATTGTTGCTGGTTGGAAATGATGGCTTCGGCGTGATGCGATTCAGTGGAACGCGCGAGAAGCTTGACGAACTCTCCTCGTGGCGCACCGATGATCTTGGTCGCGTTCCTCATGAACTTGGCGTTGGTGATTTGAATCAAGACGGGATGACAGACTTGGTGGTGCTTGATGCAGGAAAGCAGATGCTCGATGTACTTGGAATCAGTCAATCTCACACATTGCTTCCCGCGCTCAGTTTCCGTGTCTTCGAAAGCCGCCTCTTTTCTGGTGGAGAACCGCGAGAGTTTGAACCAAGTCAAGCGATCATCAAAGATGTCAGCGGTGACGGCTCAAACGATCTGATCTTGATGTGTCACGATCGCATTTTGCTCTATCCTCAGATGACAAAAACATCTGCGACGGCGGCAGCGGCAGCAACTCCCCCTGCGACATCAACGGAAAAGAAATAAACGAGATTGCCCGATGCCCCACAACCAAGGAGAAAATACTGCAAAGGGTCATCATGATGGCGCGCTCGAGAAATTGCTTGAAATCTCCAAGCGGCTTGGAGAATCTTCTGATTTACCTGTTGTTCTGGGAGTGATCATCGATGCATTGAGAGATCTTCTCGATGCCGATCGCGCAACTGTTTTCACATACGACAAGAATACAAATGAGCTTGTGATTCACGTCGCACATGGAGTCGCGGGATCGAGCAGCGGTGAAATTCGTTTCCCTGCAACAGCTGGGATTGCAGGCGCATGCGCGACAAGTCGAGAGATCATCAACATTCCAGACGCGTACGCAGACGATCGATTCAACCGCGAGGTAGACAAGCGAACTGGCTATCAAACGAAATCGATCTTGGCGATTCCACTCGTCGACCATAGCGGCGATCTTGTCGGTGTTGCGCAAGTGCTCAATACCCGCAAGGGCGTTTTCGATTCTGCGGATGAACAACTTGGCGCTGGCATCGCATCGCAAGCTGGAGTTGCGCTGCGGCGAGCCCATCTGATTCAAGACCATCTTGACAAAGTAAAATTGCAGCAGGAAATGTCGGTCGCAAAGGAAATCCAAGAGAGTTGTTTCCCTAAGTTTTTACCAGCCCATCCTGCATTTGACATCGCTGCATTCAGTACTCCCGCCGAAGAATGCGGAGGAGATGCCTTCGATGTCTTTGGAATGCGAGATGGAACCATTGCCAATAGTGACGAAGCAGCTGACAAAGTCTTCTTTTTTATTGGTGACGCAACTGGCCATGGTGTAGGACCCGCGCTCTCGTCGATGCAGGCTCGAGGAATGCTTCGTATCTCAGCTCGTCTTGGCCAAAAATTGGGTCCGATCGCCCGTGAAATGAATACGCAATTGAACGAAGATCTTCCATCAGGGCGCTTTGTGACTGGATGGCTTGGGATTCTGGATCTTGCTACAGCGAGCATCGAATGTTTCAGCGCAGGACAGGGTCCCGTCTATGTCTACCGACGCGAGAAGGATCACTTCGAAGAGATCGATAGCGATGCCCCGCCGTTTGGAATCTTGATGCCGGGATTTTCTTATGAGGACACACGGATCGTCGCACTGGGCGCTGGTGACATGTTGATCTTGATCACCGATGGCTATTACGAAGCAATGTCGCCTGCGCAAACTTTATGGAGCGAGCACGGAGTTTTCGAAGTAATCCGAAGACTGAAAGATGAATCCGCAGATGCGATTCGCCAAGAACTCGATCGCTGTTCGCTCGAATTTGCGCAAGCGAAGGCAACAGACGATGACCGCACTGCGATCATTGTGAAGAGACTCTTCTAGCATTTACTTTGCTCGAAGACGCAAGACTCCGTCCGAAACTTCTTCGCCTTCTTGAATCAATTCAATCGCCTCCAAGTACATCTTGGAAACTTTCGATTCGCCAAATCGCGTCTCGAATTCTTTCCATGCTGCGGCGGATTCACTGTTTTTTTGTGCACGAAACAGTGCTGCGGCATGTTCCGTTGCTGCGATCCACAAATCATCTGCATCTAGTCCAACGACTTCGAAGATTTCAATTGGCTTCGACTGACCAACAACAATGATTGCCCCAAGTGCTCGAATCTTGATGGACGAATTCCCCCCCTGCGCAATAATTCCCCGATGCGTTGCACCGTCGATCAGGACGCCTGTACCAAACTGTTTGTTCGCACTTTCCAATCGCGCCGAAAGATTCACGACATCGCCGATCGCGGTGTAATCGTTCAGTTTCGGTGGCGCACCGCAGTCTCCGACGACTGCCATTCCGGTTGCAATGCCAAGTCGCACAGAAATCTTCGGCGAACCGAATTCTGAATTCTGTGCCAGCTCCTTCATCGCTGCTTGGCATGCGACTGCGCTCTCTGCTGCAAGTGATTCCTGCCGTGGTTCATCGCCGAATGCTGACCAGAATGCCATAAACCCATCGCCCAAGAATTTATTGACATAGGCATCTCGATTCACCAACTCATTTGATAAGCGACCGAGATATAAGTTGAGTGTGCTTACCACACCAGGACCGCCAAGTTGTTCTGCAATCGTCGTAAATCCGGCAAGATCTCCAAACATCACCGTGATTTCTCGCTCTTGACCGCTCATGGTGAGCGCACCAGGATTGTTTGCCAATCGTGCGACCAGTTGTGGTGAAACTCGCGCCGAGAACTGTCGTGTGATGCGCGCTCTGTCTCTCGAAGTCACGATCGCAATGGCAGCAGTCCCAAGCGCCCATGAAGCGATCGGCGCAATTGCCGGTCCAACAAGCGGCATAAGTAGATGCAAATCATTGAATGCAAATCGACCCGCGGACCAAAGCCAAACTGCCACAAGAATGGCTGAGGCAAATGCACTCCAACCAGTAGCGAGTCGGCATGCGCAAAGCGAAGCCATTCCTCCGAACAAGAAGATGGCGAGCGGCTGTATCCAATCTGGCGCTTCATCACGCGAATGATTGCTCAGCACCATGTCGGCAACGACGGCATGAACAAAGACACCAGGCGTTTTAGGGTTATATGGAGTCGGAATGAAATCCGCCAACGCGCCGGTTGCGGTCCAACCGAGGAAGACCAGTTTGTCGTTCAACTTTTTTCGAAGTTCGTCCGAACGATTCGCAATATCGACTGAACCTCGATCTACTTCCTCGGAGATTTTCTGATAGTCGTCGACCGCATCAGCAGCATTCGCAGGGATCGCATCATTCATCCTTGCGTCGTCCAGAATCTCAGCGAATTCTTTCGAAGACTTCGCTGTAATTGCAGGCGTATTCCACTCCGCAACGAACCCAAGAACTCTCGCACGCGTCTCATCAAGGAGTTTTTCGTTTTTCCTTAGTAGCTCACGATCATCGCTGAGACCAATCAAAGTCCCAATCGAAACTGCGTGACGTTCTTGACCTTCCATTTCACTCTGTGACCACTTTTCAAATTCACCATCAAAGGTTGAAGTCGGCCAGTCCAACTTCATAATTCCATTCTGCAATGGGATGGTTGTCTGCCCTACTTGGAGCGAGTCCTTGCTTGCAACAATGTCGCTCGACTTCATGCCCATGTGTGTTGCAGAAGACACCAGCCCAAGTTGATATGTATGCCCACTTGGAATCTGCCAGGTTGTTCCAGTGCGACGCTTTGCGCCATCAACATCTGTTTCACTTTTCTCGTTCGTCAGCACACCAAGACCAGAGGCTTTTTCGGCTAAGACTGCGATGGGAGGTTCATGCTCATGTCCACCGAGCAATGCTTGGTGTTCTGCATCATGCACAATTTCGTCTTGAAACTCGCGCCAACTCCGCGCCCGATCCCACAGTTTCTCGATTAGGTTGCGCTCGCCAAATTTCCCAGAATTGTTTCCACCTTTCAATTTGAAAATCAAATCCTTCAGTGGCGGTATCGGACCTTGCGCTGCACTCTGCCAAATGACATTCCATGCTGCCAAACCCTTAAGCCAAAACTCATGTTTGAGGAAAGAATCTAGGCGAGCACCTGTCAATTTTGCTTCTTTCGCTGCGTCCTCCGGTTCTTCATCGATATGAGACGACAGGACATCGATGACCGCTGCGAGTTCGATTTTCCCTTCTGGAGTTTCCCATTCCGTCGAAAGTTCACGCCGGGGGTGGGCATCCATTCCTAAAACAGTTCGCAGACCTGCCATCGCAGTCGCGAGAGAATCGTCGCCACCAACTTCAGCATCTGGCTCGCTCAATTGAAGATCGAGCGCCACCGTACGAGCTCCAGCAAGAGCAATTTCATCGATCGCAGAAGCGAGTATTCGACGAGGCCATGGCCAACGTCCGAAGGTGTTGAGCGAACTGTCATCGATGACGACAAGCGCGATCTGATCAGACAATGGCTCTGCGATGGATCGTGCGTGTTGGTAACGCCAATCAACAGAATCAAATTCCCAGTTGTTCAGCACACCAAGCCATGCGAGCAGTGCGACGATGACCGTCGCGCTGAACCCAACTGCAAATGCAATCCATGAAAAACGCTTCACAGGTGCATTATGGAGCGAGTTTGAAAAACACGCTCGACGAGTGGCTTCCAATCATTAATTCGAC
>Ga0208960_1000505_pt1 | contig 21930 bp, 14 predicted proteins | sample GreLakmeON33MSRF_FD_187703 | JGI IMG/M metagenome (GOLD analysis project Ga0208960, IMG submission 187703) | Freshwater lentic microbial communities from great Laurentian Lakes, MI, USA - Great Lakes metaG ON33MSRF (SPAdes) | ecosystem: Environmental > Aquatic > Freshwater > Lake | place: Great...
CCTCGCCTACGCAGACTCCGGCTCGGCTTGCAAACTCGCGCAGGACATGGTCCCGACGGCGCACACGCAAATCGAAGTGCGTGCCCAGCCGCTGGAAAGTTCTCTCGGGCGAGTTCCGCAGGCGGTCGACGGACTTTCGCACGCTCTACGGCTTGAAATGGTCAACCAGTGTCGAAATACGACAATGGGTGCCCATTTCAGCGGCTCGATTCTGCCGCGCATCTGTTTGCGTGCCCAGCCGCGGGAAAGTTCTCTCGGGCGAGTTCCGCAGGCGGCCGACTGAACTTGTAAACAAATTCTTTCAACCGGATCGTGTCGGTCGCCGAGGACTGTCTGAGCCCCGAGAGGACTTTTCACGGCTGCTCACTTATGCATTTCCGCGGTTGTTTCCGTGGCTCGATTCCGCGGCTGTTTCCGCGTCGCAAAATTACTGCGGTGAGCGAGTCTCGGTCACAATGATCGCGCGGTCGACTCCATCCACTGGAACACTCTGACTCTGCCCGCTTGGCCAGCGAACGGTCAGTCGATCAACCTTCTCCGCCGAACCGATTCCAAAGACGACAGGCAGTTCACTCTGCGAGAGATATCCACGCGTTGGCGAAACAAGTCTGCGCTGAATAGTCCCACCAGATTCCAATTCAATTTGCGCGCCGATTGCGTGCGGTGCCAATTCGACTCGCAGCCAATGATTGTGATTCACCCGATCATTTCGAAGAAGTGCAACTGGACCACCGACCTGCGTTAAAACGAGATCGCAATCTCCGTCGAGATCAAAGTCGCCAGTGGCGAGTCCACGTCCAACGCGCGGCGTCGCAAGATCTCCAATTGCACTTGCTGGCAATTCGATAAAACACGGAGCGGCAGGACCGCAATTCATGAACAATTGACCACGCTGCGCATAAGTTTGTGACGGTTGAATTCGATTGATCGCGTCTTCGATATGACCGTTTGCTTGCGCAATATCAAGATCGCCATCAAGGTCGATGTCGCTCAGAAGCAAACCGAATGTAAGCACCGCGCGTGTTGGTGCTGCGAGCGCTTCGACCACTGCGTCATCGGAAAAGTTGCATGTTGCGCCGCGCGAAACATAAAGCGAATCTGGCTCGTTGGCGAAATTTCCAATTGCGATTGCGAGATCTGTTCCACCTGATTGATTGATCGATCTCAGATATCCGCTGTCGATTCCCATCGCACCAGTTGCGACACCGTTGCGATCAAACGCCAACCCACTGGCCGCTGCGCGTTCTGTGAAATGACCTTTTCCATCGTTGACAAAAAATCCATTTGCAACGGTGTCGTTTGCAACCACCACATCAAGGTCCCCATCTTGATCGGGATCGACGAAGATCAGGCCGAGAGCCTTTCCGATGGGATTGCCCAATGAATTCCGAACTGCAAATCCCGCAGATTGTGTTGCGTCTTCGAATGTTCCGTCGCCAAGATTGCGGAGATAGAGAAGGTCGTCGCCCTCAAATCCTGTTGGCGGGCCGTATGCGCGACCCAGTCCCGCCAATCGAAAATCCACACGCTTGTCGATCTCTGGAGACCACTGAACATAGTTAACGGCAATCAGATCGAGATCGCCGTCAGCGTCGGCATCGAAAAATCCAGTCGATGTTCCCCAGCGTGCATGGTCCCACTTTGGATCAGCCCCCGCTGCTTGTGTGACATCAACAAACTTTGACGCATTGACAGAACTCTCGTTTCTGAAAAGTTGGTTCGCACCAACACCAGTGACATAGAGATCAACGCGACCATCCCCGTCATAATCGCCCGCTGCAATTCCCATCGCAAAGAGAGTGCTCGTCAATCCGCAGTCCAGCACTTGCGCAAACGAAATTGCGGCGCCAGGAGCTTTCGGAGTGCTATTGAGAAAAAGTTGAACGCTCGATGTGCCTGCGACTGGTGGAGATGCGAAGGGCTCTCCCGTCCACGGAGTTGCGCATGCAAAGGCAATGTCTTGACGACCATCGCCATCAGCATCAAAAACAGCGACACCGCCCACCATTGTTTCTGGCAACAATTTTCCGCCATTTGCTCCGTTTTTATGTGCAAAGACAAGTCCGCTTGCTGTGGCGATATCGACAAATGGAACAGGCGGTTGCTGAGCGGCTTTGCTGACGCGCGCATCTTTCATGTCCGCAGCGCCGGGGGCTGGAGTGAGATCGACCTTGCGTGTCTTTGGAATGCGACTGATGAAGTATGCGCCTGCGCCAATGACCACCATCACTACGATCACAGAACCCGACATCCGAAACGCTCGATTGATTTTTTGTTCACCTGAGCTTTTCATATCGAGCTAATCATTTCGTGATGCTTGCCGTGGCACTTGATGGAACTTGCTTGATTGTCCCTTCAAATCGTTCTGGGCGATCGAGGTCATAGATCACGATCGCTTCACTGGCATGATTAGCCGCGGCATCACGAATGCGAGCAAGATTGACTGCGCGGTCGCGTGCATTTTCATCAGGCTTGAATTTTGCGTGCTGCGCAAGTGCGACCGCCGCTGCGGGTTCGTCACCAAGTTCCGACTGCGACTGTGCAAGCAAGTACCACGCGGCGACACTCTCTGGATCCATTTCAAGCGCGCGCGTTGCAAGATCTTTCGCGCGACTGCGCATTGACGAAGAATTGAGATCGCCATTTGATGCACTTGCTTGATCCGGATTTTTATCAGCAGCACGCGCCATTTCGAGCAATACATTGCCGAGCTCCACAAGGACGCGGTCGTCTTTGGAAAAATCGAATCCACGCTTGACCGCTTCTGGAAATTCTGACGCAATCAACGCTTCGAGATCGGCTGCTGCGTCTTCGAGCGCGCCATTTTGCCGATTCACAAGCGCACTGAACCAACGAATACTCCAGGGATAGGCAGGTGGCGTGCTTGCAGCGGCAGTGCGAAGGTATTGCGCTGCATCATCAAGACGACCCTCCTTTAACGCCGTACGCGCGCGACCAATCGAACCTTCCGCTCGTCCAAGTCGCTCGACCTGCGTGAAGGCGAGATCAGATTGTCGCAAATCTCCCTTGCCACCACCTCGCTCACCTTGGCGAAAAAGTCCGATGCCATAGTCATACCAACGCATCCACGCCTCTGGTTCATTCTCGCCTTGCGCAATTGTCTTCGCTTCGCCACGCGCGGCGGCGACTGGAAAAACAACTTCATCTTCAGCGAGCGTCATCACTGGAAGTTCGTTGATTGCTTCTGGCCCCATCACTGCGCGCCAATACGTCAAGTCAAATTTTCGATATCGCAGCGAGACTTTCACTTTGAGTTCGTCGCCAGCATCCAACGGAACTGTGAATGCGAAGTGAGACAAATCTGCCGAGCCAGGAGGGACTTGATTGTTATAGAGCGTGACAAAAATATCTTGAGGATTGCGACGCTCAATTCGATTTCCTTCGCGGTCGATGACATACGCGTTGATAAATTTGCTCCACGGATCGACCCCGCGCGCCGCGTTGAGACCGCCGGATCGACCAACCGAACGCCCAGCTGTCTGCACATCAACATCGAGCCACACTTCATTACTATCGGCAGTTCCTTGCGTGAATTCGTGCCCCATCTTGACTGCACGAACGACAGTCTCGAATAAATATCTCTGCCCGCGAACGAGAGTTGGAATCGATGGCCCAAGTGGCGCAGTGAGCGCGCCATCAATTTCTCCACCCTCTCGAATTCCCATCAGATCAACGCGCATCACCTTCTCGTTGAAAGCTTCGCACTCAGCCATAACTTTCGACGCATCAGGCAGGCCTGACAACATCGGAGTTGCAGTATTCGAGCTGACAAATCCGTGATCGAGAACTGCCAGTTGTCCAAGCGGACCTCTCGGCTTCGCTGCGGGATCATCACTGGGCACAGCATGCATGTGGCAACTGTTGCAATTTGTCTCGGCCTTCGGTGGGTAATACCAACTCTGCGCACCGAAACCAGAAACACCACTCAACCGAAATGAGTCGTAATGATTCTGACCTCGAAGCCAGCGATAATCGTTGACATCTTCTGGAAGAAAAACCTTATGGCACGTCCCACAGAACTCCGTGCTGCGATGAACTTCGGGCTTGAGAAAAGTTCGCTTGTGCAATTCTGGGCGAGCGCGAATGAGTTGATGATTGATCCAGCGCAAGAACGAATTATCCGCTTGTGCAAAGGGATATTCCGCAGGTTGAGCGATGACATAATCGGCGTTGCCGCTGATCGAACCATTTGGCGCGCCGACTTCGCAGATTGCGTGACACGCATTACATGTGATACTTGCCGCGCCAACAGGATCGTGCGCCGCGTCATAATTTGGATCATCCCAGCGTGATTCTTCAAATGCCCCAGAAAAAAACGGAACAGGATCGTGGCAACCGGCACAGAACCGCGCGTCTTGCACACTGCCTTCGCGAGCGAATGCCCGCTGGCGAGTTTCACGAACGCTGAATGCATACATGGGATTATTGAACGAACTTGCCGCGTGAACCGAGTGCGACCATGAGTGATAGATATCTGCGTGACAAGTCAAGCACTCATCGTTTTGCATCAGGCTCGATGCAGGGATAAATGATCCTGTATCCGTCCGTGCCATCGACGGTTGAAAATAGGAATCCCCTGCTGTCGGCTTCGCTTCTTTGGACTTTCCCGTGAGCGTGTCATGCAGCACAAATCCAAGTCCCCCAGTGCCGATCGCAACGGCAGCGAGCAGTCCGCCCATCCGCCAGCGAATGCGTGGACCTGCAAGTCTGTGCAGAAGAAACATCCAAACAAAAAGTGCTGGGGCTCCCAAGTGAAACCACCAAAGAGTTTCTCTCGTCGCAAGTCCTCGCACAGACAACGCGATCGAACCAAATTCGACTCGCATCAGCAACACGCCAGAGATGATGGTCAGGACTCCCGCAATAAATGAGACAATCCCCATGCGCACGGCAGCACGATTGGGCCGAGTTGCTGCGATTGAAAAGTGCGCGATACCAAACCAAAGAAATGGCAACGAGACGGTCAATCCCACGACGATATGAATGAGAAACATCCAAACTGAAAAGACAGTTTGATGATCCGAGCCGGTGATCGATCCTGCCGTCGAAACAGAAAGCAAATAGACCGAATTGACAACAAGAAGTGCAAAGGCGACCATCAAACTCCTCACAAGCCAACGCAACGCTGGAGTGAGAACTGGCCGCTGTTTGGTGATATCAGGCTCAATCACTGATCATTGATACTAGACCACTCCCCAATAAATAACACCTAAAATTGTGGCTACGACGATGATCCAAAGCACAGTCGAGCGAACAAATGCGCAAGTTGAAATCCAAGGCCGAATGCGAGCTCCATCCCTTTCGATTGACTTTAGTTGTTGACAAAAGTTCGCACTCCGCTGGCAACCAGAAAGGCGACGATGAACCATGGAAAGGCTGGCTTTGCGGCAGATGCGTCGCTGTGTCTAATGCGACTGGGCCATAGCTGCCACGTTTCCAGAATGCATAAACACTGAAAGATCAAGTCGAAGACCAAGCTCTACCACGCATGCTTGAATGAGCCATTGCGACTGGGTTTTGCTCGCCTTTGCACATGCAGAAAGCCCGCGAGGTGTGAGTGCAATTCCGGCAACCAACGCACCTTCTGCTCGTGACCAAGGACCACTGACTGCGACAAGTACAACTGCGAAGAGAACACTTTTCCAGGCCGAAGATCATTCCCCACTTGACTTCGAAATTTGAGCAGATATGTGGGATGAATTGCACATTGCAATAAAGTAGGTTGCGTGGGACATGGGGCTTTCTAAGAGCGATTTCCGTTCAATTCCGACTCAATCGTGCTCAACCCACATCTCCCAAACTTAATTTTTACGCTCCAAACACCCAATCACAGGAAGTTCGGTGAAGTTTCGATGCAAAATATAAAATTTATGTTTTTTGGGGGGAAAAATTTGACAACTAACTTTTCGGGTGTAAGTTCAAATACTTGGCGGGATTGGAAATGGGCAGTGTTGGTGGTTTATTCGTGTCGCTAAGAATTTGTTTTACTTTTCAAAATTGTCCTTTTTTCCTTACCCTTTTAGGAGCTTCCGTAATGTCAACCCCATTCTCAATGTCAACTAAAATCGCTTTCTCGGTTGCGGCAATAGCCGTTGCGATGAACCAGGCTGCCTCTGCTGCCATGGTTACCTTTACCAACGACACCTTGTGGACCAGTTTCTCTGCCGCTCAAGGGTACTCGACTGTCGCCACCGCGACTTTCAACTCGTACAACGGCTTCTATGCCAACGGCCTCACCGGCAATGCCGGCGGGATCCAATGGACAGCCACTGCGCCGGGAAACCTCTATGCAGGTTTGGGCTACATGTCCACCAACAATGCTGAAGCGCTCCTCACGTTCAATTTGTCGCCAAGCGTGCAGGGAGTTGCCGGCAACTTCTTCGCGACTGACGCTTCCTTCAACATCCTTCCAGCCATCATTGGCGTGACGCTTGCTGACGGTTCGGCCTACGTGGGCAACACAACATCACTCGCTAACTTCGTTGGGTTCTTCTCAACTGGTGCTGCCATCTCCAGCATTTCAATCAGTGTGGCAGGCAACTTGCCCGCTGGAACCAACTTCTCCACCGTTGACAACCTCTACTTCGCAGTGCCAGCACCAGGCGCAGTAGCGCTCATCGGTCTCGCCGGTCTCATCGGTGGTTCGCGCAAGCGCCGCTAAGAGAACTGCGGAACTCACAAAACACAACAGGGGCGACCATCACGGTCGCCCTTGTTTTATTTGCGTAGTGCGTCAGGCCCGAAGCGTTCGAGGCGACCGAGAGGGTCGGCTGTGATTGTCGTGGGTGTCCACGATTGGTGTGCAGGTCCATTGTGTCCAATCACACTAAGTTCGGTGGAGTTGCGCTGCAAAATGTTAAATTTATGTTTATTTGGGGGGGAGAAAATTTGACAACCACCTTTTTGGGTGTAGGTTTAAAATACTTGGGGGATTGGAAATGGGCAGTGTTGTTGGTTGATTCGTATCCCTACGAATCTTTTTGAACTTTGTCCCTTTTTTCCCCTTTTCCCCTTTTCCCCCTTCTTTTGGAGTACAAAATCATGTCCGTTAAGTTAATTTCAGCCTTTGCAGCAGTCGCGATCGCCTCGGCATCTAACGCTGCTCTCGTCTATGGCGGTGGCACACAAACTGGCAGCCGCTACAACGCTGGCGCTGGCGCAATCACTTATATGAACTGCTTCACGGCGATTGACGGCACCGCAGCTCAAACCCAGCTCGCGGTCGACAACGCAATCGTCGGCATTCGCCGCCTCGTATCGTCCGGTTCGGTGATTGATGTTGGCATCAAGATCTACGCCGCAGAGATGACCTTTGACGGAACCAACTACGGTCGAGGAGCCAACTACGAGATCTATTCCTCCGCTTCCATCGGCCCTGGCGCTGCTAGCGTCACTCAGCTCGTTAACACGGGCGCGGTATCGGGTGTCACTCTGAACCTGGAAACCCTCTCCAACGCGGGCTTCGGTGGTTGGTGGATCGGTGTCCAGTTCACGGGTGCAAATGCGGCGAACACTTCCAACGGCTGGCGCGTCATGAACGCCCCCACCACGGGCTCTTCTTTGAACGCCTTCGGCATATTCAACAATGCCGGCAGCGGTGTGTTCCAAGCGTTCTTCGCCTTCGGCACTCCGCCGGGATCCACGCCCAGCCGCATGATGGTGGACGTGAACGGAACGCTCGTTCCAGCCCCAGGCGCCTTTGCTCTCCTTGGAGTCGCTGGCTTGGTCGGTGGACGCCGCCGTCGCTCATAAGTCAGCACAACCTGCATGATTGATTCAGGACCCCGGCCGCAAGGTCGGGGTCTTGTCGTTTTGCCACTGTGCGGTGGCGCGCATCGGTTACCCGCACTGACGTTCTGCAAGGCAAGCCACCAATCCTGCCTAGTATGCAAGACTTTTCATCGACAAACGAACGAAACTTTCAAAGTATTACTGATTATGAAACCAAATATAAATTCGCCGATTGTTGTTGTCATTGGCGGCGGATTTGGTGGCATTGCCGCAGTGCAGGCACTGGCCAAGGCGCCTGTGAATGTCGTTTTAATAGACAAGGCAAATCATCATCTTTTTCAACCACTGCTTTATCAAGTGGCAACTTCGGTTCTTCCCACTTCCAATATTGCGTTTCCCATTCGCCGAATTTTTCGCGAGCAAGAAAACGCGTATGTGTTCAATGAAGAAGTTGTGTCCATTGATTGCGCGGCGCATCTGCTGACATTTGCAAATAATCGAAACGCGCACTTCGACTATCTCATAATGGCGGCTGGTGCTCGCTCGAGTTATTTTGGGAATGATCACTGGGAGCAATTTGCGCCTGGCATGAAGACGCTTGATGATGCATTGACTATCCGCAACAAAATTCTCCGCGCATTTGAAGACGCAGAAGCCGAGACCGACGAGGTGGCATTGCGCGAACATTTAACTTTTATTGTGGTAGGCGGCGGGCCGACAGGTGTCGAGCTTGCTGGCGCCATAAAAGAACTCGGCGTTGATTCTCTTTCAAAGGACTATCGCCGCTTCAATTCTAAAAGTGCGCGCGTCATTTTAATCGAGGCTGGCAATCGACTTCTGCCAAGCATGAGCGAACGTTCGTCACACGCCGCGTTCTTGGCGCTGAGCAAAATAGGCGTGGAAATTCGACTGAATCAATCTGTCACTCATATCGATGAATCGGGTGTGGTGGTGAACGGCGAGACCATTCACGCGAATACTGTTGTGTGGTCGGCAGGAGTGAAGGCAAATCCGCTTGGCGAATCGCTTGGGGCAAAACTTGATCGCAATGGCCGCGTGTTGGTGGAACCAGATTGCTCCATCAAGGGCGCACCAAATGTATTTGTGATTGGCGATATGGCGTCCATGCAGTGCGCCAAAACTGGGCGCATGGTTCCTGGAGTTGCACCTGCAGCGACGCAAATGGGCCAATTTGTGGCAAAAATTATTGCCCGTGAAGTCAAGACTGGAACAAAAATGACAGTGCGCGGAACGTTTCAATATTTTGACAAGGGTTCGATGGCAACCATCGGCCGCGCTCAGGCCGTGGCGGAAGTGGCAGGCTGGAAATTTGCCGGTCTACTCGCATGGTTGGCATGGCTGTTTGTGCATTTAATTTTACTCGTGGGCTTCAACAACCGCATTCTTGTTTTTATGTCGTGGGCAATTTCATACCTCACCTTCAGCAAGGGATCGCGCATTATTAGCGGCAACCCACCGTCACGTGTCGTGGCGCCAGTTGGAAGCGGCATAAATGATTCTCCATCTCAGCGGAGTAGTGTGGTTGCAGAGCTGCTGAAACGAATGTAAAAATCCACCTGATGAAAAGACAAACCACACAAGCATCGGCAATGGGTGCGCTTATGTGTTGGCTTATGGCTTTGGTTTGCGCTGCCACATTCGCGCATCATGCATTTGCAGGAGATAGCGTTCAAGAAGATCAAAGGTTCATCGCGCTTGATCAGAAGTTTCATGCTGACTTTGGGGGATCCATTCAATTATGGAAGAGTGGCGACGACAAACTCGCCGCAAACTATGACGTGAAACCGCTTGAGGCGGAACAAATCGAAAATGCAATTCGAGTTGTCGGCTGGATCGAAGCTGAATTCAAAAGATACCCCGCAGGATTTATCCAGAAGTATGGACCGAAGAAGCTTGTCTTGGCAAACGAGTACATCTACAAGTCATCGAAAGCGGCAGAAAAGCCTTACTCCCCAGCTTTCCTTTACGAAAAAAGCAGCGACTCGATTCTTGTAACCGTGCCCAGCACGATCACTCCATCAACTGAATTTCTCGCAAGGAATGCTCTCCACCAGACACTCTTTACATATCTGCTTTCTGACCTGCCTGCCAAAGACTCGCTGATTGGACTTGAACATTGGAAAACCATCCAATTTGACGAAGCTGCTGCTGAAAAAGAACCTTCCAATTGGGTTTTCAAACAGAGCAATCAACGAGAAGGTCTCTTCAAAATATTTTGGGAGCCCTTTGACTTTGCGCAGATCAATGCTCGGGCAAAGAGTGATCCCCTGCTGAAGCAACGAGTCGAAGTTGTCCAATCATTTTTGCATTCGCTCGATCCGCAATTCGACGACGCATTTTGGCAAACACTCGCAACGATTCCAGAATCTCAACGCACCATTTGCCTCAACGATCTTGCCGACCTGCACAGTGCCGACCAAATCAAAGGCGATCCTGAAATTCAAGACGATATTCAGTTCATTGAAAAGAAATGGGGCCTGAAAGTGATTTGGGAACCAGGTTCCGCCGCACCGCCCATGCCTGTCAAGGTGCGACTGGAATACTCGTACATGACAGACAAGAAGCTGTCCGAGTTCAAACAATTCATCCATTTCGTCCGCGAGGAATTGTGCTCATACCCTGAGCAGATCGCCGCCAAAATGGGCGTAGAAAATATCTACGTCCTCGACACATTCACTTTTCGCGGCGCGAAGATTGCCGGACAAGCGTTCAGTTGGCTCCCACGCATTTCATTCGGCTATGGGCTGAGTAGCTTCGATCCAAAGACGCCAAGTTCGAAAGAATTTTTCCTCAGAACGATTCACCATGAACTCTTTCATCTGATGGACAAACAATTCTCCGTGGAAGGAGGTCCTATTTTTGGCTCGAATTGGAATAGCTCGAATGAAGAATCATTTGCGTACAGACTTGGACAGCCGAAAGAACTTGATCAACCTGCTTTTTATAAAGAGAACATAAAACGGACGGGCTTTGCGGAACGCTATGGAATGAATGTGGCCACCGAGGATCGCGCTTCGATCTATGGGCGCATCATGACGGAGGATAAATCTTTCTTCGAGCAACTTGAAAACGACAAGATCCTCAAAGAGAAAACCGAAAAGATTTTTCAGTTTTTTCAGCTCATCAAGAAGGACTTAGACATTGACTCGTCGAATGCTTTTTATACAAAGATTGAAATGTTGCAGGCGCGAGTCAATGCACTGCCTATAAAAGACGCAGGAAAGTGACAAGAAAATAGCCCTTCTCGCGCAGGATGTGCGAAACCTCCTCGTCAGCGCCCTGCTTCGTAACGCGTGTTGAATCGTTCGTGAAGTGCGGCGCGATCGGGCGAAGGTGCGCTTGATCCATCTCGCACTGGAAGTGGCGCAACTGTCGCACCATCACCCGTGAGAAAATCCATGTCCTTGCACCAGCCGTTGAGATCAAGAACAAATACGCGTGTCCAGTTCGCGGCGAGCATCGGCTGAACAGCGTCAAATGTCAGGCGCACTTCCTCCCCCGCCGCGAAGATCGCAACAGCATCATCGATTGCAGTAACGAGCGGAGAACAATCCACACCCGTTGCTGTGTACCAACCTGGTTGCTTGCGACAATCCCACAGCGGCACGCGCGCCTCATAGTCATAAATCGGCCGGCGCTGCGGCGCGGGAATTCGCCGTGCGTAACCACTCGCGCGCACGACTGCAGACTGAAGCCGCAGCGTGCGCTCGATCGCCTGCGGACAGGACTGCGACCAAACAATACGACATCGATCAACATACAACTCTTGATTGGTCACGATGCGCAGCGTGGTGCAATTCTTAGGAAGTGAATCTCGAGCGATTGGAAACGCTGCTTCGCGCGGCATACCAGCGGGATATCCATATTCCTTCACGAGCGTCATCCACAAACCCGTCGCAGGATCGAGCGCTTCGAATGTCGGCGCCAACGTTAAAGCGTGCGCCTGCCACATTGCGAAAGTCGTAGAGCAATACGGATATTCGATCCATCCATCCATTAATAGAACGGGATCACCCGCGCCGATTTGAATTTCTCGCGGAAATTCGAGCGAGATCGCAAACATCTGGGAAGTGCGCCCGATGAATCTGGAATCGATTTCCCCAGGATCAATCGCAACAAAGTCTTGCGTGCGCACCGCATCGGTTTGGTCGATCGCAGCGAGCGCACCGTGTGCAACTGTTGCACGCACTGGCAACATGGATTCGCGCCAGAAGATTGCCGCGCCCGTTGGCTGAGGATCGCTGATTCCCATGCGTTCATCGAACGACATATTCCATCCTGGCGGCAAGTCATACACCTTCAGTGCAGCACTGTCGATCGCCGTGAACTCTTCCATCGGTTCGCTGAGTGCGATTTCGTATTTGCCATCTCGAGGGGCAATGGCGTCAGAAGAAATTGCGATGCGTTCCCACGGCCGCGGCGGTGCGTATACCGGCGAGAGATGACCGTTTTCGTCTTGCGTCACAGAAGCGAGAAACCCAACGCCACCCACACCGAGCGAATCCGTCACGAATCCCATCTTGGTTCCATTCCACGCGAAGACCACAGGGCAACTGGAAATTTGCCGCTGGGTTTCGGCGATCGTGTGCGCTCCCTTTGGAATTTGCATTTCACTTTGCGTGACATTGTCGGGCCAATCAATAGAGAGAAAATCGATCACAGGCGAAAGTCCAAGTCCGATCACGCACGGATCTGTGGACTGTCCGCTCGATGTGTTCCAAGGCAATTGCCGCGCTGCCACCCACTCGCCGCCGATGCGGGCAACAGCGGATGTTCCGATGCCGCTTGCATTGGTCCGCATCTGCTGCGCTGGATCGATGCGACCGCGAAATGAAATCGTTGCAACTGGTGCGCGACCTTCGCCCGGACCTCGCATCTCAAATACATCGCCGAACAAGACTGCGCCGATTCCGCTGAGAATCGCTGGCGTTGGCGGGTCGTATCGATTGCCCATTGGCTCCGTCAGTTCTTCGATTGGCTGCCCCGCTGCGTCATACAGAATGATCGATGCCATCGGGCTGCGAAGAAAACTGAACGAACGATTGAGAAATGTGCCGCCAACCATTATGTTTTGATGCCCCATTCCCGAAGCATCAACGACAGCGAGCCAATTTGCAAATCCAAAGTACGAACTCGAAGTCTGCCGTGGACCTTGCGGCTCGAAAGCCCAAACTGCGAGGTTGCCAGTTGGACCTCCATCTTGATATGAGTTGTATTCAATCGCTGCAAGCATTGGCGTACCGTCTTCGTTGCGTGAATATGCGACTGCGTCCATGATCAAGTGCGATTCGAATGATCCGTATCTTTCTTTATCGTGAGTCCATGACCAGAGACGATCGTTGACAAAGACCGCAGCACTCGAAGCCGCGAATTGCGCCATCGATGCGATGATGTCCAAATCTCCATCACGGTCGATGTCGATGATTGCAGCGTTTGTTACGGGGTTTTGAGAATCAAGCGGCAAATCGACAGACTGCCACGTGCCATCAAGTCGGTTGTACAGAATGCGCAGATGGTTTGTTTTGTCTTGCGTTGTGTCCGCCACAAGCAGATCGACATCTCCATCGTGATCGAGATCTGCGAGTGCCAGCACTGCGGCGTCTTGCGGCAGCGACTCACCGAATGATCGATCTGTCCACTGATCGTTGGTGCCTTGTTCGTACCAGGATGTTTTCGACGTACGTTTTGGCTCATCACTATTCAAGACAATTGATGACGTCACGACCGCGTCGACGCGGCCATCATTGTTGAGATCCCCCCACTTCAATTGCTGAACACCTTGAATGCGCGCAAGAGGATGATCTGGAATTGCGCGCCAAGATTTGGATGCTTCGGATGCTTCGGATGCATTGGACTTCATGACTGGCATGAGAGGCATAAGCGATCTGCGATCCTTCGCCTCACGAGTCCACCACATCAGATCCGTCTGACCATCACCATCGATATCCACCGTCGACTGCAAACCGCTTGACCTTCGCTGTCCATCCCAATTGGAGATTTTCATCAGAGTTGGCGCAGCAAAGAGCGGACCCGATGGAAGCGTTTGCCCATCGTGCGAAGTCGCACTGTCTGCGGAAGTCGGCAGCATGACTTCGCCAAGCGCACCCATGCGCGTGTACTTGAATTCCGCAAGCGATGATCGCGGATTGTTCGCAAGACGATCAAAAAGTGCGAGCATCTCGGCAGATTTATCGCTTTGTCCAAGTCGCGCAAATGCACGTTGCAATCCAAGCACCGCGCTGCGAAGAAATGGATCGAGTTGTTCCGATCGCTCGTACCACGGAAGCGCTTGCTCAACCTGTCCAAGAAGTTCGAGGCATTGCGCGGTGTAATACGCCGCATGCGCATTGGTGGGATTTGATTCTGCGCACGCACGAAAATGTGGAAGCGCTTCATTTGGACGACCGAGAAAAAGTTGCGCAAGCCCTGTGCAGTAACTTGCATGTGTGCCGACGAGCGGATTTTTCAAGAGCGGCGCAAAGAGTGCGATTGCACGATCCTGCGCATCATCACTCGTTTGATTGAGCACGGCGATTGCAACATCAAGTTGGCCGTATGGATTGTTGGGAGAAAGTGCGACCGCTTGCGCAAATGCTGTTTGAGCCTTTGTAAATTCGAACTGCCCCATGAATCCAGCGCCGATGTTGAGAGTGTCAACATATTCAGCCGTCATCGGCAGTTGAGTCGACGGCGAATCATTGCACCGCGCGAGTACAAAGAAAAACGCGCAACAGCAAAGCGCGCTCGACATCCACCGTCGATGGCTCACCCGCCTTTTCCTCCAGCTTGATTTCCAGCTTGATTTCCAGCTTGATTCCCGGCTTGATTTGGAGTCTGCGGTTTCTTCGCTGCGCGGCGACCCTCTTGAATACGCCGATTATTCCCATCAATGTCAATGACGGTTTTTCCCGCAGGTGGAAAGATCGGCGCGTTGAGATATGTATATGCCTCGGTTCGCAGATGCGCACGCATGTCGTGACCGCGTCTGCGTTCACGCTCCGCACGCAGTGCACCAATGTCGATCGGTGCGACAACAACTTTTTCGCCAGGGCCAGGATCAGCCTGCGCAAGAATGCGTCCGTCGAAGTCGACAATCATCGATCCACCGGGCCATGAAAACGGCGGATATCCCGTCATCTGCGCACCTTGATTCGCCGCGACAACAAACATCGTGTTCTCTGCAGCGCGTGCACGATTGAAAAGCGTCCACCAATCCATCGGTGGCGTTGCGCCCCACGGATCCATGTATGCACTCACGCGCACTGCGACTTCGGCACCATTGAATGCAAGTTGGCGAATCGCTTCTGGAAAGAGCCAGTCATAACAAATCGCACAACCAATATTGCCGATTTCAGTTTGCGCGACTGGAAACATCGTCGCTGGATCCGCACCAACATCATGCGGCGAAGCGTGCACTTCCCACGGAATCCACGGATTCACTTTGCGATAGATGCTGCGAACGCCGCCCGGACCGCAAAGCACCGTCGTGTTATAGACAACGTCATCGCGGTCGGCAGGCGCTTCGAGGAATGTTCCTGTTTGGATGAAAACACCGAGCTTCTGACAGAGTTTCAGGTACTTGTCGATGTGTTCATTCATCAGTGGAAGCGCGAGATGCTTGCGAAGTTCTGGAACTGTCAGATAGACCGGCGCTGCATGAGCGAACTCAGGAAACGCAAAGAGTCGCACATCAAAGAATGGCTCGTATCCCGCGTAGGTCTGCTCGACCATCTCACACATTCGATCGACGCGAGCGCCGATCTCGCTGCGGTCGCGCGGGCAATCAAAGGCGGTTTGAATTGCAGCGGCGTGGTATCTCATGTCTAGAATTTGAACCGTGTATTTTTTCTGTGCGACTCGAAAACGGTCTTCGGCTGAAGCAATTCTTGATTGACCGTGTCTTTCCAATCCTGTGCGACTCGATGCGGGCCTTCGGCTGAAGCAATTCTTGACTATTCGCCAGCAGGCGCGCTCTATCTAAACTCGATGCGGGTCTTCGGCTGTGCGCCAGCAGGCGCGCTCTATCTAAACTCGATGCGGGTCTTCGGCTGTGCGCCAGCAGGCGCTTAAACTAGTGCGGGATTTCCTTCACCGCATTTCGGTTCCACGCTGGAACCCGAACGACGATGGGACCTGTTCCCTTAATTTCGCATTGGCACGCAAGGCGACTATTGCGCTGAATACCAGGCGCTTCCTCAACTCGATCTTCTTCCGCTTCTGTCGATTCAGTCAGTTGGTCCATCCCCTTCTCGACATACACATGGCAAGTCGAGCACGCGCAGACCGCACCACAGGCATGTTCGATATTGATGCCGTGATCGATTGCGATTTCGAGCAAAGATTCGCCCTCGCCACCCATCAAATCCCACTCCGTTCGGTCGGTGCCAGTCAGGCCGGCGGAATCTTCCAAAACAAATTTCACATGAACAATTGGAGGTCCGTGTTCATGTCCGTCGCGCTTGAGATGCATGAAGCCAAGTGTAGGCACTTCCAGAAGGGTTGAGCAGTTAGGATGATTGCTTCGTAATGACCTTGAACGCCATGCCATATATGCCACCCGACCCACTTGCGCTGACGAGCCAGGAATTTATTGCCGCCGCTGCTGCGCTTGGGAAATCCAAGCATGAATCGCTCGGGGCGTACCGCGCTTATCACCGCCAAGGTGTACGTACATCGTGGATGGCGGAAGATCCCCCGGCAACCCTTCAACACACGGTTGATGACCGCACGATGAAATTTTTGCTTTCAGTTGGCGATGATCTGGAAACCGAAAGTGTCATCATTCCGATGCCCCACCGCGGAGGGCGATTCAGCCGAACGCTCTGCATCAGCAGTCAAGTTGGTTGTGCGATGGGTTGCCAATTCTGCGAGACCGGACAAATGGGATTGATGCGAAGTCTTTCCGTGCGAGAGATCGTTCAACAATTGCATGTCGCACGCTTTGGAGTCCCCCACCCATTCGAAGATGAAACGCGCGCCACATCTGGCGGATTTGATATCGCCAACATTGTCTTTATGGGAATGGGTGAGCCGATGGACAATCTCGCCGCCGTTCTGCAAGCGATTCGAATTTTCTGTGACATGAACGGACCCGCGATTGGATGTTCTCGCGTCACAGTTTCGACGGTTGGCCGCACTGCTGGCATTCGTGCACTCGGCGAGTTCATCCAAGAGCACGGACTTCGCCGCGTTGGCCTTGCGATCAGTCTCAATGCGCCCAATGATGAAATTCGAAGTTCGATTATGCCGATCAATCGTTCAGAACCAATGGCGATGCTTCGCAAAGCGATGACGGACTTTCCAAAGAGGCCGACGAGTGCGCTCTGCGTGGAATATGTGCTCATCCCTGGCGTGAACGACAAGCTGGAACACGCCGACGCTGTGTGCGAATTCCTGCGGGAAATCCGCTGTTCTTTGAATGTCATTCCATACAACCCTCGTCGTAATAGTCCGTGGCCTGCGCCCGATGATGCGACGGTTGATGCATTTGTCGATCGCGCAATCGCCAATGGTCAATTCACAAAGCGTCGACGAACCAAGGGCAGAACGGCGATGGCCGCGTGCGGACAACTTGGCAACGAGCGTGTGAGGCAGCGAAAGTTTGTGAGCCTCGCGATTGATCCCCCAGCAGCGAGAGAATGAAGCCCCCGCTCATCCACCGATTTGTCAAACCAGCAGCGTCGCTGGATTTTCGATGTTGTGCTTGACGGACTGCAGATACTCAGACGCCATCGCGCCGTCGATCACACGGTGATCGAGGCTGAGCGTCGCTTGCATCTCGTGACCAACAACCAATTGGTGATTGCGCACAACGGGTTGCTCGACTGCTGCACCGCAAGCAAGAATTGCGCTGTTTGGTGGATTAATAATCGCAGTGAAGTTGTCGACACCATACATTCCAAGATTCGAAATCGTGAATGTCGCGCCCGCCATGTCTTCTGGACCGAGTCCGCGAGTTCGCGCCTTTTCTGCAAGCGCCCGAGTTTCTGTAGAGATTTCGCGCAAACCTTTGCGCTGAGCTTGCGCCAACACGGCAACGACCAAACCTCCGCCGCGTTCCATCGGCAGCGAAATTGCAACGCCGATATTCACATCGCCGTGCAGGATAATCCGATCACCCGCCCACGATGCATTGAAGAATGGGTGGGCGGCCATCGCCAAAGCACATGCGCGAACAATGAAATCGTTCACGCTCAATTTGATTTTCTGAGGTTCGAGTTGTGCATTCAACATCGTTCGCAACTCGAGCAGCGGATCCATATTGAATCGCATCGTGACTTGATAATGAGGAATGGTCGATTTGCTTTCGACAAGTCTTCGCGCAATGGCTTGACGCATTCCGCTCAGCATGACCTCGCTTGCGCCTGCACCGATTGGTACGACTGCCGTTGCTGACTGCACCGGAGATGCGACATGCACAAGATCCATTCGTCGTGCGCCGCCAGTTTTCAGACGCTCTGCTTCTGCGAGAATATCTTGCTTGACCACTCGACCGCTTGGACCGCTGCCAACAATCGATGCGATGGAAATGCCCATTTCTTCAGCCATTCTGCGTGCAAGTGGCGAAACTCGTTGGCGAACTGCATCGGACTGAACGCTCGGCGCTGAAGCACTTGCACTTGCACTTGCACTTGCACTTGCACTTGCGCTTGCATTTGGCGCTGCGACTGCAATTTTCGCTGGCGCACTGTTGATTGGAAGTGACTTCGCCGCGACTGCAACAGGCGCAGCAGCAACCGCCACGATCGAACCAGCATCATCGCCGTCGACAGTGATGATTGCGATTGGAGTTCCAACTGGAACTTGCCTGCCAGCTTCAACCATGATCTTGCTGATCACGCCGTCATCAAAGACTGGCATTTCCATTGTGGCCTTATCAGTCTCGACATCTGCGACCACATCACCAGAAGAAACGGTGTCGCCTTCTTTGACATTCCAACGAACAATGGTCCCCGCTTCCATCGTGTCAGAGAGTCTTGGCATCGTCAATTGAACTGGCATGGTGATCATCCTTAACTTGGCATCCGTGGCGAAGCGCTAACTACGATAGAGACAAGAGCGCACCGCTTCCGCAATCCTTCGCGCATTGGGAAGGTACTCCTGTTCGAGGTTGTGTGCGTATGGCGCAGGAACATCTGCCGAGTGCACACGGTGAACATAGTTGTCTAAATCATCGAAGCATTCTCGGTGAACAAGCGCTGCGACTTCGGATCCTGGCGATCCGAAACTCCACGATTGATCGACAACAACGCACGCTCCCGTTCGCTTCACACTGCGAATGATGGAAGCAGCATCCAGAGGACGAATTGTTCGCATATCCAATACTTCACAAGAAATCCCCTCTTTTTCAAGTTCGATGCCGACCTCGAGGGCGATGTTGACCATTCTGCCAAATGCGACAATCGTGCAATCGGTTCCAGCACGAGCAATCCGCGCCTGACCGAATGGAATCAGATATTCCTCTTCAGGAACTTCTCCACGCATTGAAAGCAAGCGTTCGCTCTCGAGAAAGAAAACCGGATCATCATCGCGAATCGCAGTCTTCATCAATCCCTTTGCGTCGTATGGATTCGATGGGATGACCATTTTTATACCTGGGACATTCGAGAAGAGACCTTCGACGCTCCATGAATGCGTCGAACCAAGTTGTCCACCCGCGCCATCGTTGCCGCGAAAAACGATCGGACAACCGAATTGCCCGCCAGACATATAGAGCATCTTGGGAGCGTTATTTAGAATTGGATCAGCCGCAACCAAACTGAAAGACCACGACATAAATTCGACGATTGGACGAAGTCCCATCATCGCAGCGCCGATTGCCATACCAGCAAATCCAGACTCGCTGATCGGCGTGTCGATCACTCTGCGCGGCCCGAACTCATCAAGCATTCCGCGACTGACCTTGTATGCGCCGTTGTACTGCGCAACTTCTTCGCCCATCAACATGACGCGCATATCACGCCGCATTTCTTCGGACATTGCCTCTCGAACCGCGTCGCGAAACTCGATCTCTCTCATCGTTGCGATACTCATAAAAGGTCTGCCTTTCGATCAATCGTGGTATCGATCGCATTGAATTTGCATTCGATCTCTGCTCCGCCAAGCATTTCCGGCTCGCTCGTTCCGGTGTATGGACCCCACCGCTCTCGGTAGACATCGCGGTACAGATCGCTGCTCGGCGGAGTAGGCGAATTCTCGGCCCAATCCATTGAAGCCTTCACGGTCGCTCGAACTTCGCGCTGAATTTCTTTGTGATCATCCTCGGTCAAACCACGCAATTCCAAATGCGCTTTCAACACACCAATTGGATCACCTTGCTCGTATCGCTCTTCTTCCTCACGCGTTCGATACTTGCGCGGATCGGACATCGAGTGACCCTTAAAACGATAACAACGCATGTCGACAAAGATCGGACGTGACGTTGCACGAACCTTGTCAACGAGTTCTTTCATCGCCCAATATGTCTCGATCACATCCATTCCATCGATCTCGACACCTTCCATTCCATACGCCTCGGACTTCAAACTGATTTGGTGCCCCATCGTGGTTCCTCGAACAATCGAAGTGCCCATGGAATATCCATTGTTCTCACAGATGATGATCACTGGCAAATCAAAGAGACCCGCGAGATTCATCGCCTCGTGAACGCTGCCTTGATTGAGCGCGCCATCACCCAAGAAAGCAAGCGTCACTCGATTTGACTTGCCGCCATTCTTGTCCGCATTGATCACTTCATCTTCGTACTTTGTCGCGAAAGCCAAGCCAACTCCCAAAGGAATTTGTGCGCCGACAATGCCGTGACCGCCAAAGAGATTGTTATCGCGGTCGAACATATGCATCGAACCGCCCTTGCCCTTTGCACAACCACCGATGCGTCCATACATCTCAGCCATGCAATGCTTGGGATCCATTCCACGCGCGAGCGCATGACCATGATCCCGATACGCAGTCACGATGGGATCTCTTGCTTCAGTCGCAGCAATCGTCCCAACTGCGACGGCTTCTTGACCGATATAGACATGACAGAAACCACCAATTTTTTTGTCTTGATACGCCTGCATGCATCGCAACTCGAACTCGCGAATAAGCATCATTTCGCGCAGCCAATTCTTCGCCGTTGCCATCGGAACTTCCGGGCGATTGGACTTTGGTCGAACTTGACCGTCTGCGTTTGATGATGCGCTCGTTGGCATTGATTGGATTGGGGATGTGATAGGCGAAGGGCTGGCGTGTGACATAAAGAAAAACTCACTCCAAGCCCCTGAATATAGGGAGAAGAGGCTTTCGAGGCAACCGTCTCGAGACAAAAATAAACTTATTGCTGCGCAGGCTTCAACTTATTGCTGCGCAGGCTTGGAAGAATTGCCTTTTTCCACCTGCACAAGGTGGCGTTTCTCCAAATCTCCTGCAAGACGAGCTTGCAGAATCATCACGGCAGTTTCCAATTGAGGGTCGATTCCCGTGGCAAGCAAATCCCCGACGATGGGTCTCAAATCCATTCCAACTTGATTCACTTCACCTTCATCGAGTCGGTCAAGCGCCAAGCGCATTTCGCCGCTTTTCTCCGTTTGCGGCGGAGTGCTCTTGACAATCAAGTCAGGATTGACTCCCCAATCTTTACTCGACGCACGACGATGAACAAGTCGACCCTTCGCTTCGCCTTCAATGGGCGGAAGAACGTAATACTGAATCGTCACCTTCACCGCAGCTTCATTTGGACCATCTGCCAGCGGCTGTACTGTCTGAACACTTCCCTTACCGAAACTTCGCTCTCCAAGAACAACTGCGGCGCCGTGCGCTTGCAAACTGCCAGAGACGATCTCGCTTGCACTTGCACTGTTGCCATTGATGAGCACCACCAACGGCAGACCTTCGAGGGATGAACGAGTCTTCTCGGCCATAAAATTATTCACCATATTTCCGTCGCGGTCTTGCACAGAAACGATGGAACCATCGGGCACAAAGAGATTCACAAATCCAACTGCGCCCTTCAGCAACCCGCCTGGATTTCCGCGTAAATCCAAGACGAGCCCATTCAGTGACCGTTCCTTTCGCATCTGGCGAATCGCGTCCATGAAGTCATCGAATGACTCTTCTTGGAATCCAGTCAAACGAACATATCCGATGCCGCTGATTGGATCGATCCACCAATCCCAC
>Ga0208960_1000506_pt1 | contig 21857 bp, 20 predicted proteins | sample GreLakmeON33MSRF_FD_187703 | JGI IMG/M metagenome (GOLD analysis project Ga0208960, IMG submission 187703) | Freshwater lentic microbial communities from great Laurentian Lakes, MI, USA - Great Lakes metaG ON33MSRF (SPAdes) | ecosystem: Environmental > Aquatic > Freshwater > Lake | place: Great...
GTTATGCAGTACCTGCTGCGATGGGAGCAAAGGTAGGAGCTCCTGACACAACAGTTTGGGCAATTGATGGTGATGGTTGTTTTCAAATGACAAATCAAGAGTTAGTAACTTGTGCAATAAATAATATTCCAATCAAGGTTGCGGTAATTAATAATGAATCACTAGGAATGGTTCGCCAGTGGCAGACTCTGTTTTATAACCAACGTTATTCAAATACCGATCTGCACTCAAAGCGGATTCCAGATTTTAAATTACTAGCTGAGGCGATGGGCTGTGTGGGACTTCGATGTGAGAGGCCTGAGGATGTTGATAAGACAATTGAGGCTGCAATGGAGATTAATGATCGACCAGTTGTAGTTGATTTTAATGTTCACCGCGATGCAATGGTTTGGCCGATGGTGGCAGCTGGCACATCAAATGATGATATTACTGTTGCTAGATCTATGGCTCCAGTATGGGATTCACAGGAGTTGTAATGGCAATCCACACATTAGCGGTTTTAGTTGAGAACTCACCTGGTGTTCTAGCACGGGTTGCTTCATTGTTTTCTCGTCGTGGTTACAACATTGATTCACTTGCTGTTGGTCCAACTGAGAATCCAAAGGTTTCTCGCATGACTATTGTTTTAAATTTAGATGGACATGCTTTAGATCAAGTGAGCGCGCAATTATTTAAATTAGTAAATGTAATTGGTATCTCTGAGATGAAGGATTCTGATTCACTAAAACGAGAGATCTTATTAGTTAAGGTGGCAAATAATGCTGCTAATAAAGAGATTGCAGGTAAGCATAAGGCGGTAATTTCAGATGAGACAGCATCAACTATCTCAATAGAGGCGGTTGGGCAATCATCTGATATTGAAGCACTACTTGCAGATTTAAAACCAAATGAAATTCGAGAGTTAGTTCAATCAGGCTTGGTGGCATTAGAGCGGGGCGCCAGTACCTTGGCAGACCGTACGCTAAGCACCATGGGAACTGCTAACGAGTCAGATCCAAATAGTTCCACAGCTGATTACCAAAATTAATTACCACCAAATAAACCAACAGACATAAGGAGAACCACAGTGGCAACGATGTATCACGATGAAGATGCAGATCTAGCAATTATCCAATCTAAAAAGGTTGCGGTAATTGGCTACGGCTCACAAGGACATGCACACGCCTTATCACTTCGTGATAGTGGTGTTGATGTAGTAGTTGGTTTAGCTGATGGTTCTAAATCTCGGGCAAAAGCTGAGGCAGAAGGACTTAAGGTAGCAACAGTTGCAGAGGCAGTTAAGGGCGCTGATGTAATTATGTTGCTAGCACCTGATCATGTGCAGCGCCATATCTATAATGATTCAATTGCACCAAATATAAAAGATGGTGCAGCCTTGTTCTTTGGTCATGGTTTTAATATTCGCTTTGGTTATATCAAGCCATCTGCCAAGGTAGATGTTTGTATGGTTGCACCAAAGGGACCAGGGCATTTAGTTCGCCGTGAGTACACAGCAGGTAGAGGTGTTCCAGTAATAGTTGCAGTAGAACAAGATGCAACTGGAAACGCTTGGCCAATTACTCTCTCATATGCAAAGGCAATTGGCGGCCTACGTGCCGGTGGAATCTTGACTACATTTACTGAAGAGTGTGAGACAGATTTATTTGGCGAGCAATCAGTTCTATGTGGTGGCGCTTCCCAATTAGTTATGTATGGCTTTGAAACCTTAATTGAGGCAGGCTACCAACCAGAGGTTGCTTACTTTGAGTGTTTGCATGAGCTAAAACTTATTGTTGACCTTATGTATGAAGGTGGAATTGCAAAACAACGTTGGTCAGTATCTGACACAGCAGAGTATGGCGATTACATCTCAGGTCCTAGAGTTATTGATCCAAGTGTTAAAGAGAATATGAAGGCAGTACTTGCCGATATTCAATCTGGTTCATTTGCTAAGCGCTTTATTGATGATCAAGATAAAGGTGCTCCTGAGTTTAAATCACTACGCGCAAAGGGTGAAGCACATCCAATTGAGCAGGTTGGTAGAGATCTGCGCAAGCTGATGTCGTGGGTTAAGTCTGATAAAGATGATTACAAAGAAGGAAATGTAGCGCGTGGCTAAACCCGTTGTACTAATTGCTGAGGAGTTAAGTCCTGCGACGATAGATGCGTTAGGGCCTGAGTTTGAGGTACGCAATTGCAATGGCGCAGATCGAGGTGAGTTGCTCACCGCTCTTTCTAAAGGAGTAGATGCGGTATTAATTCGCTCTGCTACCAAGATGGATGCTGAAGCCATTGCAGCTGCAAGAGGCTTAAAAGTAATTGCCAGAGCTGGTGTTGGTTTAGATAATGTTGAAATAGCTGCGGCAACTGCTGCGGGTGTAATGGTGGTTAATGCACCAACTTCAAATATTGTCTCAGCCGCTGAGCTTGCAATTGGATTACTACTTGCATCTGCCAGATCAATCTCACCAGCACATGCCGCCCTTCGTAGTGGCAAGTGGGCACGCTCTAAATACACAGGCGCAGAATTATTTGAGAAGACTTTAGGAGTTGTTGGTTTTGGCAAAATTGGGCAATTAGTTGCACACCGAATGCAAGCCTTTGGTATGGAGGTAGTTGCATATGATCCATACCTACAGCCTGCAAGAGCTGCGCAATTAAATGTGAGATTAGTTGAGTTAGATGAGTTACTAAAGGTAAGTGATTTCATAACTATCCACCTACCTAAAACTAAAGAGACCGCTAATTTAATTGGCTCAGAAGCTCTAAAAAAAGTTAAACCAACGGTGAGAATTATTAATGCTGCTCGTGGTGGTGTGTTAGATGAGGCTGCACTTTATGAGGCGTTAAAAAATGGCAAGGTGGCAGGTGCTGGCCTTGATGTCTTTGCTACTGAGCCATGTACTGATTCACCACTATTTACTTTAGATAATGTTGTTGCGACCCCTCACTTAGGTGCATCAACAGACGAGGCACAAGAGCGGGCTGGAATTGCAGTTGCTATATCAGTTCGTAAAGCATTATCTGGTGAGTTAGTTCCTGATGCAGTAAATGTTAAGGGTGGTGCAATTGATCAAGCAGTTCGCCCTGCACTGCCACTAGTTGAGAAGTTAGCTCAGGTTGCCACCGCACTTGCAACAGATGTGATCTCATCTATAGATGTTGAAGTACGAGGTGAGATTGCTGCCTTAGATGTTTCAGTACTTTCCACAAGTGCACTAAAGGGCGCACTACTTGCAATGGGAGCTGAGGATGTTACCTATGTAAATGCACCGGCATTAGCTGCTGAGCGCTCCCTTACCTCAAATGTTTCAACAGATACTGAAAGTCCAGATCATCGTAATTTAGTTTCAGTAAGAGCTGCATCTGCTGATGGCACTCAAGTTTTTGTTAGTGGAACTTTGATGGGTATTAAGCAGGTTCAAAAGATTGTGGCAATTGATAAGTTAGATCTTGATCTTAAGCCAACTAACAATCTTTTATTCCTGCGCTATACCGACCGCCCTGGTGTAGTTGGTGTAGTTGGAAACTCACTTGGAAAGTTAAAGATTAATATTGCAGATATGCAGGTTGGTCGCACCCAAGAGGGCGGCCAGGCACTTATGGCATTAACAGTTGACTCTGCAATTCCTAATGATGTAATTAAGGTTATTACTAAAGAGACTGGTGCATCTTTTGTCCGCTCTGTGAATTTGGCAAGTGAATGAAGAGTTTTAATTTAGCAGTCATACCTGGTGACGGCATTGGACCTGAGGTGGTTGGCGCAGGCCTTAAGGTATTAGATGCGGTTGCTAAAAAATATGATTTAACCTTTAACAAAATAAATTATGAGTTAGGCGCTGCTTATTGGCATAAGACTGGTGAAACCTTGCCTGATTCAGTAATGGCAGAGCTTGCAAAATCTGATGTAATTTTATTGGGCGCGGTAGGAGATCCAACGGTACCAAGTGGAGTTTTAGAGCGGGGATTGCTTCTTAAATTACGGTTTGCCTTTGAACATTACATAAATCTGCGTCCGGCAAAATTATTTCCTGGAGTTATCTCACCAATTGCAAATAACAAGGGTATTAATTTTGTAGTGGTCAGAGAGGGAACTGAAGGTTTATATGTTGGTGCTGGCTCAATAAAGGATGAGGGTACAAAAACTGAGTTAGCAATTGAGGAGTCAATTAATACCTATAAAGGTGTAGAGCGAGTAATTAGAGATGCATTCGGTAGAGCGATGGCACGTCCTCGTAAAAAACTTACCTTAGTTCATAAGAACAATGTATTAACTAGAGCAGGTGGTCTTTGGACTCGAGTATTTAATGAGGTAGCAAAGGATTTTCCGGAAGTTACAACTGATTACTTACATGTTGATGCTGCCTCGATGTTTTTTGTAACCAATCCAGAGCGATTTGATGTAGTGGTGACTGATAATTTATTTGGCGACATTATTACTGATATTGCAGCGGCTATCTGTGGTGGCATTGGACTAGCAGCTAGTGGCAATATCAATCCAACTGGCGCGTTTCCATCTATGTTTGAACCAGTTCATGGCTCAGCCCCTGATATTGCTGGAAAGAACTTAGCTGATCCAACTGCAACTGTATTATCTATTGCCATGATGTTAAATCACCTAGGGCAGAGCCAAGCTGCAAGTGATGTTGAAAAGGCAGTTGCGGCTGATTTGTTAAGCCGAGGAGAGAAGAAGCGCTCAACTACTGAAATCGGTGATGCATTAGCTAAGGCAGTTTTATGAAAATAATTAAGTCACCAAATACAAAGCCATTAGAGAGTGCTGAGCGGACAAACAGAGTTGCCGAGCCAGGCTTTGGTAAGTACTACACCGACAATATGGTTATTGCCCAGTGGAATGAATCAAGCGGATGGTCTGATGCAACATTGCAGGCCTATGGTCCACTCTCATTAGATCCAGCCACAATGGTTTTTCATTATGGCCAAGAGATATTTGAAGGAATGAAGGCTTATACCCAACCAGATGGTGGTATTTCATTATTTAGGCCAGAGGCAAATGCAAAACGATTTGCAAAATCAGCTGCCCGCATTGCACTACCTGAGATGCCAGTTGATTTCTTTGTGCAAACAGTTGAAGAGTTAGTTAAGCAAGATAAGGGTTGGGTACCAAAAAAGAGCGGTGAGTCTTTATATCTTCGCCCATTTATGATTGCAACTGAGGTTGGGCTTGGAGTTAGGCCATCAAATCAAGCAACATATGTATTAATTGCAACGCCAGCTGCTGCTTATTTTGATGCATCAAAAGCAGTAACAGTTTGGATCTCAACTGAGTATGTCAGAGCAGCATTAGGTGGCACAGGGGAGGCAAAGTGCGGTGGAAATTACGCAGCCTCCCTTCTTGCACAAAAACAAGCAGCCAAAGAGGGCTGTGATCAGGTTGCATATATTGATGCAGTAGAACGCAAGTGGGTAGAGGAGATGGGTGGCATGAATCTCTACTTCATTAAGGGAAGTGGCAAAGCTGCCAAGATAATGACACCAAAACTAACTGGCACATTACTTCCTGGCATAACCCGTGATTCAATTTTAACGCTAGCTAATGATCTTGGTTATAAAACTGAGGAAACTATGATCTCAATTGATGATTGGCGTGATGGTGTTAAATCTGGTGAGATAACTGAAATCTTTGCTTGCGGAACTGCTGCTGTTGTCTCTGCGGTAGGGGCAGCAAAAAGTATTCATGGCACATGGCAAACAGGGGATGGTAAGCCTGGGGTAATTACAAATGAGATTCGCACAGCACTTCTTGGAATTCAACATGGAACTGTGGCAGATAAGCATGGCTGGAATAAGCGGGTTATCTAATGACAATTAACGATTCATTTCATATCTATGACACCACACTTCGCGATGGCGCCCAACAAGAGGGTTTAAATCTCTCTGTCCACGATAAGTTAACTATCGCTCGTCACTTAGATGATCTAGGTGTTGGTTTTATTGAGGGTGGCTGGCCTGGGGCTAATCCTAAGGACACTGAGTTTTTTAAATTAGCTAAAACTGAGTTAAAGCTAAAGAATGCAACCTTTGTTGCCTTTGGTGCCACACGCCGTCCCGGTGTAAAGGCGGCAGATGATACTTTGCTTCGCGCATTACAAGATTCAAAGGCGCCGGTAGTAACTTTGGTTGCAAAGAGTCATGATCGCCATGTAGATCTTGCACTTAAAACTCATCTAGATGAAAACCTTGCAATGATTTCAGAGTCAATTAAGTTTTTAAAAGCAGGCGGGCAAAGAGTTTTCTTAGATGCAGAACACTTCTTTGATGGTTACCTATCTAATAAGGCATACGCACTTGAGGTGGTAAGAGCTGCGGTTGAGGCAGGAGCTGACGTTGTAGCACTTTGTGACACAAATGGCGGAATGCTTCCAGATGAGTTATCAAATATTGTCCATGAGGTATTAACCGCTTCATCTGCTCGGCTTGGTATTCATTGCCACAATGACACAGGCTGCGCAGTTGCTAACTCACTTGCTGCAATCTCTGCAGGTGTTACCCATGTGCAGGGAACATTAAATGGTTATGGTGAGCGAACAGGAAATGCTGATCTAGTAAATATCATTGCAAATCTTGAGCTTAAGAAAGATAAAGCAGTACTTCCTGCTGGCAAATTACAAGAGGCATTTCGTATCTCTCATGCTGTTGCAGAGATTACAAACGTGGCACCAAGTGCGCGCCAGCCATATGTTGGCACCTCAGCCTTTGCACATAAAGCAGGATTACACGCCTCTGCAATCAAGGTAGATCCAATGATGTATCAACATGAGACTCCTGAATCAGTTGGTAATGATATGCGGATGTTGGTATCGGAGATGGCAGGAAGAGCCTCAATCGAACTTAAATCAGTTGAGCTTGGAATTGATTTAAAGGGAGATAAAGATTTAGTTGGCAGAGTTGTTGAGAAGGTTAAAGAGATGGAAGGACGCGGCTTTACCTTTGAAGCAGCAGATGCTTCATTTGAATTACTACTCCGCACTGCGGTAGAAGGAAAGCGGCCAAGCTTTTTCACAATTGAAGATTGGCAAACTACAGTCCATCAAGATGAGTCTGGAAAAGTAACATCTAAGGCGACTGTTAAAATTAAGGCTAATGGAGAAACAATCTCAGCCCAAGGCGTTGGAAATGGCCCGGTTAACGCAATTGATAACGCACTTCGCTCAGGACTTGAGAAGTTTTACCCAGAGCTTTCTAAATTAGAGCTGACCGATTATAAAGTTCGTATTTTAGAAGGCCGGCTTGGCACAAGTGCGGTTACTCGGGTTTTAGTTGAAACTAGTGATGGATTAGGTGAGTGGAGCACAATTGGCGTGCATGAGAACGTAATTGCAGCCTCGGCGATGGCATTAGATGACGCGGTTACCTATGGCTTACTCAGACAAGGGCGCAAACCCGAGTAATCTGCTGATCATGTCCGCCGCGCTAATCACCCAATATGAAGAGCATCTGGCCTTGGTTAGAAATTTATCTGATAACTCAATTAGAGGTTATGTCACAGATTTAGAATCTTTTCTTAAGCATATGGAAAAGCTTGGAATTGTTGAGTTTAATCAATTAGAGATAGAACATATTCGATCCTGGCTTGCTAACCTGCAAAGCACTGGTGTTGCCAGAGCAACCTTGACTAGAAGAATTGTTTCAATCCGGGCTTTCACAAATTGGGCAGCAGCAAGTGGTTGGTTAACCTCTGATTTAGGAGCAAACCTGGCAATTCCTAAGCCACATAAAGTGTTACCAGAGGTGTTAAATATTGAAGAGGCAACTGCAGTATTAAAAGCAATGGAGGTTAGAGCTGGTGAGGATACAACAGCAATTAATCTGCGTGACTTAGCGATGTTAGAGGTCTTATATGCATCTGGAATTAGAGTTTCAGAGCTGTGCGGATTAAATATTAGCGATATTGATGCTAGTCGAAATACCTTAACTGTGATTGGCAAGGGCAATAAGCAGCGAGTGGTGCCACTTGGAATTCCAGCAATGGCTGCATTACAAAATTACTTAACAGCTGCCCGAAATGAGTTTGTTAATCAGCTATCACAATCTGCTGTCTTCTTAGGCTCTAGAGGTAAGAGGATTGATCAACGAACAGTGCGTGAGGTTGTTTATGAAGCGATGAAGGCGGTGGGGGCAACAATGGGACCACATGGTCTGCGCCATAGCGCAGCCACACACTTACTTGAAGGTGGAGCAGACCTGCGAACTGTGCAGGAAATATTAGGTCATGCATCTTTATCTACCACTCAGATCTATACCCATGTTTCCCCTGAGCGTTTGCAATCTGCATACAAACAAGCACACCCAAGGGCATAAGTTAATAAATGAAGATTGAGTTACCGCTTGCAATAGCGCAAATAAATGCACGAATTAAATCTGAACAATTTGTTAGAGCGGTCCTATCTGGCCAAAGGCGTAATATGCAAACAGAGTATGAACGAGTTGATATAAAGCCAGTATTAATAAAGGATGAAATAAAACTGCAGATAGTAAGCAGTAATGGCAAGCAGGATATAACTAAAAATGTTGAGTTAGATTTTGATTTTACCTCCCTCCTAAATAATGGCTTTGCCAATCTACAAGCAGATACCACCACTGAGTCGTACTCGATTCAGATATCTAAAAAAGATGAGGCGATTGTTTCAGTAGGTAAGGTTAAGTTAAGTAGAGATTTAACTCATGACCGGCAGAAGGAGCGGATGCTGGCGGAGAGTAATCAGATATTTAAAGCGCTAGATATGTCAGATATGTTGGGCCGGATTAAACCTAGCAAGATGGATAAGTACAAGCAGGTGGATGAGTTTTTAAGGTTACTAGCTCAAGCAGTAGATGGACAATTTACTAACCAAGATCAATTATCAGTTGTTGATCTAGGTTGCGGCCATGCCTACCTAACCTTTGGTGTTGGTGAGTACTTTAAAGATAAGTATAAAAATATTGTAATTTTAGGAGTTGATGAGCGAGGTGAGTCAAAGGAGCACAATGAGAGGATTGCTAGCAAATTAAATATTGATGCAAAATTTATTGCAGCCAAAATTGCTGATACACCAAATCAGAAGGTTGATATCGCAATCGCACTCCACGCCTGTGATACCGCAACCGATGACGCAATTTTCTGGGCGGTTAAAAACGGCGCCAAAGTAATTATGGCAGCCCCTTGTTGCATGCATGAACTGCAAACTCAGATTAAAGAAAGCCCTGAGCCTTGGGGCTTACTAACAAAGTATGGATTAGTTAAGGAGCGCTTAATTGATTTAATGACCGATTCACTAAGGGCGCAGATCTTAAAATTACTTGGCTACCGGGTAGATATTGTGGAGTTTATTGGTGGTGAGCACACCTCCCGTAATATTTTAATTAGAGCGGTTAAAACTGGTGCGCCTGTTTTAGATATAGATAAGAAAAGGTATAAACAGATGCTCACTGATTGGCAGATAAAGCCATATTTAGCGCAGTTATTAACGGATGAGTTAAAAGCTGCGGCGGGAGTAGGTAGTATCTAATTGTTGGCAGTAATTGCTACTTACCTGACAATCAATTACCTGGTAATTGCCAATTGAAATACCAACCATTACCCCAATCGCTAGGGTGGTAAGTAGGTAGGTGTATTTCACTGGAAAATATTGGATGATCTGGCGCTTACCCCGCCTGGGCAGGTGAAAAGGTGTGGAAATTAGGTGGTATTTGTTCAGGTAGGATTTGCCCCAGCACGTAAATGAAAATTTTCGTGACTTCACGCATCTTAAAGTGATTAATTAATTACTAATTAATAACTTATGGACCTGTTCGGTGTAGTTAGAGATAACTACTCGGTTCTAGATGCTAGGGATCTAGCAAATTGTTAGATCACAAACCGAGTGCTCTTTATTACCTTGTGTAAAAAAGAGTGAAAAAGGAGTGTGCCGAAATGGCAGTTGTAACAATGCGAGAGCTTCTCGACAGTGGTGTTCACTTTGGACATCAGACTCGTCGATGGAATCCAAAGATGAAGCGCTATATCTTTACTGAGCGCAACGGTATCTACATCATCGATATCCAACAATCATTAGCCCTAATTGATAGCGCTTATGAGTTTATTAAAGATGCGGTAGCAAAGGGTGGCCATATTCTTTTCGTTGGCACCAAAAAGCAAGCACATGAGCCAATTAAGCAGCAATCTGCCAGGGTTGGTATGCCTTATGTAACAGAGAGATGGTTAGGCGGAATGCTTACTAACTTTCCAACTGTTTATAAGCGCGTGCTTCGACTTAAAGAGCTTGAAGCTCTTGAGACCGCTAATGATCAACTTTTAACAAAGAAAGAGTTACTTGTTCTGCGCCGTGAGCGAGAGAAGTTAAATAAGAACCTTGATGGAATTAGAAATATGACCAAGCTGCCTGCAGCTATTTGGGTTATTGATACTAAGAAGGAGCACCTTGCTGTTGCTGAAGCCAAAAAGCTTGGTATTCCAGTAATTGCAATCTTAGATACCAACTGCGATCCAGATGAGGTTGATTTTAAGATTCCTGGAAATGATGATGCAATTCGCTCAATCGCACTTTTAACCCGAGTAATGACCGATGCAATTGCAGCAGGATTACAGGTTCGATCAGCACAGGCAGCAAAAATTGCTGATAAGGCAGCGGCAGAGGCTGCAGCAGCTGCTGAGAAAACAAGTGATCAACCACTTGCTGATTGGGAAAAAGATTTAATTAAAGAGCCAACAACTGAAACTGCTGGTGCTTAATTGGCCTACACAGCAGAGGATGTTAAAAAACTTCGGGAGCAGACCGCTGCCGGAATGTTAGATTGCAAAAAAGCCTTAGATGAGGCTGGTGGTGATTACCAAAAAGCGGTAGAGATCATCAGAGTTAAAGGCCAGAAAGGTGTTACCAAACGCGAGGGGCGAGCGACCTCAAATGGTTTAGTAACTGCAAAGGCTGAGGGTGATGTTGGGGTAATGCTTGAGTTAAATTGTGAGACTGATTTCGTAGCAAAGGGTGAGCAGTTTCAAGCTGTTGCTGCTGAACTACTAAATCATTTAGCAAGCACAAAAATCGGTGAGCTTGATAAATTTTTAACTTCAAAAGTTGCAACCGGTAAAACTGTTAAAGAGGTAGTAGATGATGCAAATGCGATGCTGGGTGAGAATATTGAGCTTAAGCGAATCTCTGTCTTAACTGGCTCACCAGTCTCACTTTATCTACACAAAACATCACCTGATCTACCACCACAGGTTGGTGTATTGGTTCAATTAAAGAGCGCAGCTGAGCAGGTTGGTCGAGATATCGCCCAACATATTGCAGCCTTTGCTCCGCAATTTGTTAGCCGAGATCAGGTACCAGCTGATGAGATTGCTAAAGAGCGTCGCTTAGCTGAAGAGGCAGCGCGCAGTGAGGGAAAGCCGGAAGCCTCAATCACCAAGATTGTTGAGGGCAGAGTTACTGGCTTTGTAAAAGAGGTATCACTGCTTGAGCAAGCCTTTGCTAAGGATGCTAAGAAAACTGTGCAGCAAATCGTAGATGAGGCAAAGACCGCCGTGTCTGCCTTCAATAGATTCCGCGTAGGTCAGTAAACTTTTCACATCAACCGTAATTAATTAAGGAGCACTCATGCCACGTAAAGGTTATAAACGAGTGCTCCTTAAATTATCTGGTGAGGTATTTGGTGGCGAAAAAGGCATCGGTGTTGATCCTGATGTGGTTCATGATGTAGCAAATCAAATCGCTGAAGTTGTCAGAGGCGGAACTCAAATCGCGATTGTAGTTGGCGGTGGTAATTACTTTAGAGGAGCAGAGCTGCAACAACGTGGCATGGATCGAGCAAGAGCTGATTACATGGGAATGCTTGGCACGGTAATGAACTGCTTAGCGCTACAAGATTTTTTAGAAAAAGCGGGAATTGAAACTAGAGTGCAAACTGCAATCACAATGGGCCAGGTAGCAGAGCCTTATGTACCACGCAGAGCGATGCGCCACTTAGAAAAAGGAAGAGTTGTAATTTTTGGCGCCGGTGCTGGCATGCCATTTTTTACCACCGATACTGTTGCCGCCCAGCGCGCACTTGAGATTGGCTCTGAGGCATTACTACTTGCAAAAAGTGGTGTTGATGGGGTTTATAACGCAGATCCTAAAAAAGATAAATCTGCAACAAAGTATGAAGTGATTTCCTATGATGAGGTTTTAAGTAAATCCCTAGCTGTTGCAGATGCGGCTGCTTTTGCACTGTGCCGGGAGAATAAACTGCCAATAATTATCTTTGATCTAAAAAATAAGGGCAATATCAAGCGCGCTGTATCTGGTGAGAGTGTCGGAACACTGGTCTCTTAACTGAAATTACTAAAGCTCGTAAAGTGCTAGTAGAGTTGTATTAGTTAAAGGAGCGTTAAAAATGGCAGATCTAAATACCTCACTTGCAGAGTGCAATACCAAAATGAATAAGGCAATTGATGTTGCCAAAGAGGATTTCTCGGCAATTCGAACTGGTCGGGCCCACCCTTCTATGTTTGCTAAGTTAATGGTGGATTACTATGGAACTGGTACACCACTTTCTCAACTTGCAACGGTACAAGTTCCCGAGGCTCGGCTTGCCTTAGTTACCCCTTATGACAAGGGCGCGATGGCTGCGATTGAAAAAGCTATTAGAGATTCAGATCTTGGTGTTAATCCAGGCTCTGATGGCACTGTAATTAGAGTTAGTTTTCCGCAATTAACAGAGGAGCGACGCAAAGAGTTTATTAAGGTGGCAAAAGGTAAAGCAGAGGATTCAAAGGTAGCAATCCGTGCGATTCGGCGTACTACCAAAGAGGCGATGGAGAAGTTAGAAAAAGATGGCAAGGTTGGTAAAGATGATTTAGCCAGAGCTGAGAAAGAGTTAGAAAAAACTACTGGTGAGCATGTGGCAAAGATTGATGATTTGCTCAAGCATAAAGAAGTTGAGTTACTAGAGGTTTAATGATGGCTGATCTGCACGCAATTAATGATGCGATAAATAAGCGCGCAGGCCGCAAGTTACTTCCATCGATGATAGTTTCCTTTCTTTTACTTGGCTTAATCTTTGGCTCAATCAGCACCGCACCGCTCTTATTTTTTGTACTGATCTGGGTAGTAATTATGTTGGGTGTGCGGGAGTTGGCACATGCCTACCGCACTGGTGGAATTGAACTACCTGATTATGCGTTGATGATCGCCGCCACTATTTTATTAGTGGCAACTTGGAGCGGTAATACCCAAGGGTTAGCGGTATCAGCTGGTCTTGTTATTCCAATTTTGATGGTTTTTCTACTACTAATCTCGCAAAAAGATTTTATTAAACGCTCAACCTCAGCCGTTTTTATTATCTTCTACCTAGCAATCTTAGGTGGCTTTATTTTGCTACTTGCAAATGATCCAGATGGGGTTAAGCGGATTTTCACCCTAGTTGCATTAATTGCCTGCAATGACACATTTGCATACTTTACTGGTGTGTTAATTGGCAGACATAAACTTGCGCCAAGTATTAGCCCTAAGAAAAGTTGGGAAGGCTTAATCGGTGGCGCTATTGCTGCATTAATAGGTGGTTCATTTATTTTTCACTCACTATTTGAAACCTCTTGGTTAGTTGGCGCAGCAATTGGCCTAATGGCAGTAATCACCGCTACCTGTGGTGATCTAATTGAATCAGCGATAAAGCGAGATTTAGCGATTAAAGATATGTCTAATTTATTACCAGGCCATGGTGGAATAATGGATCGATTAGATTCTGCCCTCTTTACCGCACCAGCTGTTTGGTTTGCGTTAGAGCTTATCGCTCGGTATTTATAAATGGTTGATTTAGTATTTGACGCACCTGTTGCTAAAAAGAAAACACCAATACATTTAGCAGATCTAACTGTGGCAGAGCGCAAAGAGCGGGCTGAAGAGTTAGGGTTGCCAGCATTTAGAGCTAATCAATTAGCAGTTCATTTCTTTACCCACCATAACGATGATGTGGAGAGCTTTACCGATATACCAAAGGAGCTGCGCACCTCACTTGCTGATGCTTTTTTGCCAAAGTTATTAACCTTAGTTAAATCAGTTACCTGTGATGGCGGAAAGACTCGAAAAGATCTATGGCGCTTACATGATGGAGTATTAGTTGAATCGGTTTTAATGCGTTACACCGATCGCACCACAGTTTGTATCTCCTCCCAAGCAGGTTGCGGCATGGGCTGCCCATTTTGCGCAACCGGTCAGGCAGGACTTACCCGAAATCTAAGTGCAGGTGAGATAACCGCTCAGGTTGTAATGGCAGCTCGTGTTTGCGACTTAGGTGAGATGCCAGGTGGGCCAACTAGGTTATCTAATGTGGTTTTTATGGGTATGGGTGAGCCGATGGCTAATTACAAAGCGGTGATGCAAAGTATTAGAAATATTACTAATCCGCAGCCAGATGGCTTGGGTATTGGTGCACGGTCGGTAACCCTTTCAACCGTAGGCTTGGTCAGCGGTATTGAAAAGTTAACTCAAGAGGATCTACCCGTAACACTTGCTATCTCACTTCACACTCCAGATGATGAGCTGCGAAATACTTTAGTGCCAGTTAACTCTCGCTGGCAGGTGAAGGAGGTACTTGCGGCGGCAGATAAGTATGAGATGAAGACTGGTAGAAGGTACTCAATTGAGTATGCATTAATTAGAGATATTAATGATCAAGCTTGGCGAGCTGATCTATTGGGGAGATTACTTAAAAATAGAAATGCACATGTTAATTTAATTCCATTAAACCCAACCCCGGGCTCTAAGTGGACCGCCTCTAGGCGTGAAGATGAGGCAGCATTTGTTGAGATCTTAGAGGGGTACTCAGTTGCGGTAACGGTTCGCGATACTAGAGGGCGGGAGATTGATGGTGCTTGCGGTCAATTAGCCGCCGCTGAGGTTTCTGGTAATTCTTAAGTATTGATAAGAGTTGTTGGAATAACTAGACTTGATAATCTAATAACCAAGGAGTGTTAAGTGAAGACGCTACAAAACTTTATTAATGGTAAGTATGTGAGTCCAACCTCTGAGAAGGTGCAGGATTTAATTAATCCATCCACTGGTGAGGTCTTTGCAAAGGCGCCAGTCTCTAACGCATCCGATATTGATAAGGCTATGAAATCAGCAGCTACCGCCTTTGAAAGTTGGAAGGATTCAACCCCAGGTGAGCGACAAAAAGCTATTAATAAAATCGCTGATGCAATTGAGCTGCGAAGTGAAGAGTTAATTGGTATTGAATCAGAGAACACCGGTAAACCAATTGCGGTAACTCGGGCAGAAGAAATTGGCCCAATGCTTGACCAGATTAGATTCTTCGCTGGCGCTGCTAGAAATCTAGAGGGCAAAGCAGCGGGTGAGTACTTTAAGGGACATACATCTTTTATTAGACGTGAACCAATTGGAGTCTGCGCGCAGGTAACACCTTGGAATTATCCAATGATGATGGCGGTCTGGAAGTGGGCGCCAGCAATTGCTGCTGGAAATACTGTTGTGTTAAAGCCAAGTGATACCACTCCAGTTTCAACACTTTGGATGGCGCAGTTAATGCAGGAGTTTCTACCAGAGGGTGTAATCAATGTAGTAATAGGTGATCGTGATACTGGCCGGGCATTAGTTGAACATGAAATCCCGCAGATGGTTTCAATTACCGGCTCCGTTCGTGCTGGTATGGAGGTGGCAACAAGTGCGGCTAAGGATTTAAAGAAGGTTCACTTAGAGCTTGGTGGTAAAGCACCAGTTGTAATCTTTGATGATGCAAATCTACAAGCAGCTTGTGAGTGGATTGCAATTGCTGGTTACTTTAACGCAGGCCAAGATTGCACCTCTGCAACTAGAGTTTTAGTTGAGGCAAGTGCCTATGATGATGTTGTTGCACTACTTTCTGAGCAAGCCAAAAATGTAATTAAAGTTGGCATGCCACATGAGGATGTATTAGTTGGTCCAGTAAATAATGCTAATCAGCTGGCTAGAGTGCAAGGTTTTATTGATCGCACCCCATCCCATGCCCGCATAACCGCAGGAGGAAATGCAATTGCACGCCCTGGATACTTCTGGAATCCAACTGTTATCGCTGATCTAAAACAAGATGATGAGATGATTCAAAATGAGATATTTGCACCAGTTATTACTGTGCAGAAATTTACCGATGAGGCGCAAGCGGTTCGCTACGCAAACGGAGTTAAGTATGGCTTGGCCTCTAGTGTTTGGACTAAGGATCATGGCCGTGCAATGAGAATGGCAAAGGCATTTGATTTTGGTTGCGTCTGGATTAATACTCATATTCCAATGGTTGCTGAGATGCCACATGGTGGCTTTAAGCACTCAGGTGGCGGCAAGGATCTCTCCGGTTATGGCTTTGATGAGTACACCCGCATCAAGCATGTGATGACCAACCTAAACGCCTAATTTAGCCAAGAATTAATCTTAAATATTTACAATTTCTTTACATAAAACTGGCGACAGCAGGCTAATTCAGGTCTAGGCTTTCGCCCAAGCCGCTCATCGATTGAGCTCTTAAGAGAAAGTGATTCAATGACTAACCAGAATTCCAACACAAATCTACACAAAAAATTAGCAGCCGATAATTCAATTCCATCAGAGATAAAGAAAATAATTAGCAGATCTCTTACTCGACGTAATGTGTTGGCAGGAGTTGGCGCAGCAGGTGCGGCTGCAACTTTGGCAGCTTGTGGCGGCGGCGGTAGTGCTGATGCAACTGCGGTTCGTTGGGCAAATTGGACTGAATATTTAGATTATGACGAAGATACTCAAGAGAATCCTTCACTTGTTGCATTTGAAGAACAGACTGGTATCAAAGTTTCATACAAAGAAACAGTTTTAGATAATGATGAATTCACCGCTCCGTTACTGGACAAATTACAATCTAAGAAAGATATCGGCTATGACATCGTCACATTAACTGACTGGATGACAGCTCGCTGGATCAGACTTGGTTACACTCAAAAATTTACTGCAGATAAGATTCCAAACCGAGTCAATGTTTTAGATTCACTTAAGGACCCATCATTTGATCCAGGTCGTGAGCAATCACTACCTTGGCAGGGAATTATGGCTGGATTTGGTTGGAACAAAGAGAAGATTCCTGGCGGAATTAAATCTTTAGATCAATTATTTGCACCAGCAAATAAGGGAAAGGTTCTGGCTCTATCTGAGATGCGCGACACCATGGGAATTATTATGTTGTATCAGGGTGTGGATCCTTCCAAGCCATTTACTGAAGATAAGTTCATGAATGCGATTGATTTCTTGCAAAAGAAAATTAAAGATGGCTTCATTATCGGTATTCGCGGCAATGAATACACTCAAGATCTGCGCTCTGGAAATGCAACCGCAGTCTTTGGTTGGTCTGGCGATATGTTCCAATTAGCTGCTGAATCAGATGGCAAATTTGACTTCGCAATTCCAGACTCTGGTGGAATGATTGCAAATGATAACTTTATGATTCCATCAACAACTACTAGCGTTGATGCAGCTACTGAGTTAGTTAACTATTACTACGATCCAGTTGTAGCAGCCACTGTTGCTGCTTGGGTTAACTATGTCTGCCCAGTTAAGGGCGCACAGGAGGCAATGGAAAAGGTCGATCCTTCTCTTGCCAACAGTGAATACATTTTCCCAACTGCTAAAACAACCTCTCGGTTAAGTATTTTCCGGGCCTTAACTGCGGCAGAGGAGACTTCATTCCAGACAGCGTTTCAAACGGCGGCTGGTAATGCGTAATGGCGGTTGATGCCTCAACCTCTGCTCGTGGCGATTTAATATTAAAAAATCTCACCAAATCCTATGGTGATTTTAGTGCAGTTGATGATCTATCACTTGTAGTACCTAAGGGATCATTTTTTGCACTTCTAGGTCCATCTGGTTGTGGTAAAACTACAACACTTCGGATGGTGGCAGGTTTAGAAGAGCCAACCTCTGGGTCAATATTTGTAGGTGAAACAGATATTACCGATATGAAACCATATCGACGCCCCGTTAATACTGTCTTTCAAAATTATGCCTTATTTCCACACTTAACTATCTTTGAAAATATTGCCTTTGGATTACGCAGGCGGGGAATAACTGAATCTGAGGTTAAGACTGCAGTAGATAAAGTATTAAATCTAATTGAACTTCCACAACTTGCAACTAGAAAGCCAAATCAATTATCTGGTGGCCAGCAACAGAGAATTGCAGTTGCTAGAGCAATTGTTAATCGGCCAGCACTATTACTGCTAGATGAGCCACTTGGCGCACTAGATTTAAAGCTGCGTAGGCAAATGCAGATTGAGTTAAAGTGGATTCAAACTGAGATTGGCATAACTTTTGTACATGTAACCCATGATCAAGAAGAGGCGATGACGATGGCAGATACCATCGCAGTAATGAATAAAGGCAAGATTGAGCAGATGGGTACACCGGAGGAGTTATATGACTCACCAAAGACTGCATTTGTGGCTAACTTCTTAGGGCAATCAAACTTAATTCCTGGTGAGGTAAGTGGTAGTGATGGAGATAATTTAATTGTTGATCTTTTTGGTACAAAAGTAGCAGTACCAAAGGCTCGCAGCTCAGCCCGTGGTAACTCAGCTTTAGTTGGTGTGCGCCCTGAAAAATTTAGGATAGCTGCGGAAGGAAAATCTACCCACGGTAATGTTTTAACTGGCGGAGTTGTATCTGATGTTTCATATATTGGTGTATCAACTCAATACCAGGTAGAAATGCCGTGGGGCAAAGAGGTTATGGTATTTGAGCAAAATGATGATGAAGAAGAGATGCTGCGCAAAGGTGCCAAGGTAGTACTTTCATGGGAGCCAATTTTTACATTCGCACTAGATGGCAGTGAAAATGTCTCTGCCGGCTCACATTAGTTATGGCTGCTTTTAGAGGAGCTTCGGCAAAAGTTTTTGGTTTAAAAGATAATAAATCAGCACTGCCGTACTTACTACTGATTCCAGGGCTGCTTTGGCTTGCTATATTTTTTATTGTTCCAATATTCTCACTTGGCCAGATGTCCACCAAAGTTCCAGGTGCTGATATCGGTGAATTTGTTCAGGAGTATAGATTTTCAAACTATATAGATGCATTTAATTCAAGCAAAGAACAATTCTTAAGATCATTTCTATATGGTTTATTGGCAACAATTATTGCCTTAGCAATCGCCTACCCACTTGCATATGCCATCGCATTTAAATCTGGCAAATGGAAAAATATCTTATTAGTTCTAGTTGTTGCCCCCTTCTTTGTCTCTTTTCTACTTCGCACCATTGCATGGAAGCAGATATTGGGGGAGGAAGGCCCAGTTGTAAGTGTGCTTCGAACTTTAAATATTATTTCTGTCAACACATCAATTACATCTAGCGCCTTCGCTGTTGTAACCGGTTTGGCATATAACTTTCTGCCATTTATGACACTGCCGTTGTATGCCTCATTAGAGAGAATTGATCCAAGAACCCTTGAAGCTGCTGGTGATTTATATGCAAATGGATTTACAACATTTAGAAAAGTTACACTCCCTCTCTCTATGCCCGGTGTTGTTGCTGGCACACTTTTAACATTTATCCCAGCAGCAGGTGATTACATAAATGCAACAATTTTAGGAAGTCCATCAAATAAGATGCTAGGAAATGTTATTGAAGCAAGATTCTTTAAGATTGTAGATTACCCAGCAGCTGCAGCCCTTTCATTTACCTTAATGGCAGCCATTTTGATACTAATCACGATTTACACTAAACGAACTGGCACAGAGGAATTAGTATGAAAAATTTAACTAAGTGGTTATCTAAGAATCTAATTCGAATCTATGCATTCTTCGCTTTTACCTATCTATTTATCCCAGTGCTATATACCTTTGTTTTTTCATTTAATGACTCAAGAAAAACAAATTTAATTTGGAAAGGCTTCACTCTTGATAAATGGAAGAATCCGTGCGGTGCTCCAGATATATGTAGCGCACTCGGTAACTCATTTGTAATCGGATTTACGGCAACAGCTATTTCAACGGTGCTGGGCACTTTAATTGCATTTGCGCTCGGCCGCTATAGATTTAAGGGAAGGTCAGCTACAAATTTACTTATCTTCTTGCCAATGGCAACTCCTGAGATTGTGCTCGGAGCATCTTTGCTTACTATGTTTGTAAATTTAGGTATTAATACTTCAATCCTTACAGCAATCATCGCCCATGTTATGTTTTGTATTTCATTTGTAGTGGTAACGGTAAAGGCTCGGGTGGCATCCCTAGATCCAAGATTAGAGCAGGCAGCGATGGATCTTTATGCCAATGAGTGGCAAACCTTTAGAAGAGTTACCTTGCCATTAGTTGCCCCAGGTATTGCCGCAGCTGCATTACTGGCATTCTCACTCTCCTTTGATGATTTTATTATTACTAACTTCACCACCGGAACAGTCAATACATTCCCAAGATTTGTTTATGTTTCAGCTGGGCGAGGAATTCCAGCACAAGCTAATGTAATTGGTTCGGCAATGTTTTTTTTAGCCTTGTTTATCGTAGTTGCGGCGCAAATTGTTTCTAGCCGGCGTAAGGCTAAGATTTAACTTATGAGCAACATCGGCAATATGTATGGACCTGATTTCACATTTTTAGGCATTCCAAGATGTGATTTAGATAAGCCAGAGAGCTATAAAGATGCTGATGTAATTATTGTTGGCGCACCAATTGATAGTGGAACATCACATCGGTCAGGTGCCAAGATGGGGCCACAAGCAATTCGAATGGGTGATTACTTACCTCATGATGCATCCCGGCCACACCTTGCAATGCGAATTGATCCACTTCAAAAATTAAAGATTTATGATGCCGGTGATCTTTTGATGCCAGGGGGAGATTTAATTAAATCATTAAAGGTATTAGAGGTTGCAACAGAGAAGATTTCAAAGGCTGGCGCAATCGCTGTTGTCTTAGGTGGAGATCATTCAATAGCTTCGGCTGATGTGACTGGCATTGCAAATCACTTAGGTAAGGGCAAAGTATCAATGATTCACTTTGATGCCCACGCTGATACTGGGGAGAATCAATTCGGCGCCCTAATTGGCCATGGCACACCAATGCGCAGATTAATTGAGTCGGGCGCTGTTCGCGGTGATCGCTTCTTGCAATTAGGTCTTCGTGGTTACTGGCCAGATGATGCAACATTTAAATGGATGGCAAGTAAAGGGATGAAATCTTATGAGATGACTGAGATACATCACCGCGGCATGAAAGCTGTATTAGATGAATCATTTTCAATTCTTACCGATGGATGTGATGGCGTATTTTTATCTGTTGATATTGATGTGGTTGATCCTGGGATGGCGCCCGGAACTGGAACTCCCGAGCCAGGTGGAATGACAAGTAGAGAGTTACTAGAAGCAGTCCGCAGAATTTGTCTTGAGTTGCCAATTGTTGGCGTTGATATTGTTGAGGTGGCTCCTGCCTATGACACCAGTGATATCACTGCGATCTTGGCTAACCGAGTTGTATTAGAGGCACTTAGTGCGATTGCATTAAAGAAGAGTGGTGGTAAGTACTCCGCGGTTAGAAACTTATTGGATCGAGATTAGTTTTTAATCGAAGCAATTGCCTCATCTAAAACAGCAAGGCCATCTTTAAGCAGTGCCTCATCAATCATAAGTGGTGGCAATAATCTAATTACATTTGCGTAAGTACCAGCTGAAAGAATTAAGACACCCTTGCTAACACAGTATTTAAGTGCCTCAGTTAGTGCCTCTGGATTTGGCTCAGTAGTTCCAGGTTTTACTAATTCAATTGCCTGCATTGCTCCACGGCCGCGCACCTCACCGATAATTGGATACTTCTTAGCCATTGCATTAAGTGCATCATTCATAATTTTACCGATTTTATTAGCACGCTCAACAAGATTATCTTTTTCAATTGTCTCT
>Ga0208960_1000507_pt1 | contig 21845 bp, 18 predicted proteins | sample GreLakmeON33MSRF_FD_187703 | JGI IMG/M metagenome (GOLD analysis project Ga0208960, IMG submission 187703) | Freshwater lentic microbial communities from great Laurentian Lakes, MI, USA - Great Lakes metaG ON33MSRF (SPAdes) | ecosystem: Environmental > Aquatic > Freshwater > Lake | place: Great...
CTCAACAAAAAATAATCTATGAATATTCACGAATATCAAGGAAAATCAATTCTAAAAAGCTTTGGAGTTGCAGTACAAGAAGGTATTGTAGCTGATTCATCAGAAGGTGCAACTGAAGCGGCAAAAAAATTAAAAGAACAAACTGGTACAGGTTGGTTCGTTGTTAAAGCTCAAATCCATGCTGGTGGTAGAGGTAAAGGTAAAGTAACTGAAACTGGCTCTGCTGGAGTTGTTTTGGCGAAAAGCTTAGAGGAAGTTCCTGAGAAAGCGAAAGCGATTTTAGGCGGACACCTTATTACTTTGCAAACCAGTGCTACCGGTAAATTGGTTAGCAAAGTGTTAATCGCTCAAGATGTTTACTATCCTGGCGATAGCAAACCGAAAGAGTTTTACATGAGTGTATTGCTTGATAGAGAAAAAGGTAAAAATGTAATTATCTATTCTACTGAAGGTGGTATGGCTATCGAAGATGTAGCGCATAACACTCCTGAGTTAATTCACAAAGAAGAAATCGATCCTACTTTAGGCTTACAAGGTTTTCAAGCACGTAAAATTGCTTTCAACTTAGGCTTAGAAGGAAAAGCAAATAAAGAAATGACGAAGTTCGTTTCTTCATTATATAAAGCATACATCGGTTGCGATGCTGCGATGTTCGAAATCAATCCGGTATTGAAAACTTCTGATGATAAGATCATCGCTGTTGATGCTAAAGTTACTTTAGATGCAAATGCTTTAGATCGTCATGCTGATTACGCTGCAATGCGCGACGTAACTGAAGAAGATCCAACTGAGGTTGAAGCTAAAGAACATGGCTTAAACTACGTAAAATTAGATGGTAACGTTGGTTGCATGGTAAACGGTGCTGGTTTGGCAATGGCTACTATGGACATTATCAAATTATCTGGTGGTGAGCCTGCAAACTTCTTAGACGTAGGTGGAACTGCCAACGCTGAGAGAGTAGAAAAAGCTTTCCGTATTATCCTAAAAGATCCTAATGTTAAAGCAATCTTGGTAAATATTTTTGGTGGTATCGTTCGTTGTGATCGTGTTGCTCAAGGTATTGTAGATGCTTACAAAAACATTGGTAAAGTGCATGTTCCAATCATCGTTCGTTTGCAAGGAACAAATGCTATTGAAGCTAAAAAATTAATCGAAGATTCAGGATTGGAAGTTCACTCTGTAGTTCTTTTACAAGAAGCTGCCGATAAAGTGAAAGAAGTTCTTGGAAAATAGTTTTATGAAAAAGATACTTTTTGCAATATCAAGCGCTGTTTTGATTTCATCTTGTGGCGGTGGCGACACTGCTGCTGGCGAGAAAACCAAACAGGATTCACTTCCTCAAACTTGCACTTATTCTTACGACTCTTCTGCTACAACTATTGGCTTCGGTGGTTTTAAGTTTACAGAAAAGAAAGAGGTGAAAGGTGGGTTTTTGAAGTTTGCGGTAGAAGGAACCAAAGAAGATACTATTGCTTACAATGTTGTTGAAGGAGCTAGTTTTAAAATTGATATCGAAGGTTTGAACACGAAAGACCAAGCGAGAGATTATAATATCAAATCTTCACTATTTGCAAAGATGGATAGCACTGCCTTTATAATAGGAACAATCAAGAAACTTAAATATGAAGTTGTTTCTTCAATTCCTCAATATAAAGCAACAATTATTTCTGCAGAGGTTTCTATAAAAATGAATGGTATTGAAAAAGACTATAATTTACAACTTTCTTTAAGTGGTGAAGAATTAACTTTAACAGGTGCCATCAACCTCAACGACTTCAAAGCGCAAAAAGCTCTAGAGTCATTACATGAAACTTGCTTGGAATATCATAGAGGATCTGATGGCAAATCGGTAACGTGGCCAGAGGTGAATATTTATGTAAGTACCACTTTGAAAAAGAACTGCCAATAATAAAGTAAAAAGTTAAAAGGCATAAGCCAAAAAATATAAATTAAGAATTAAGAATTAAAAATTGTTGTCATGTCAGTATTAGTAAACAAAAACTCAAAAGTAATAGTGCAAGGTTTCACGGGGAGTGAAGGTACTTTTCACGCTGGACAAATGATTGAATACGGAACCAATGTTGTTGGTGGCGTTACTCCTGGTAAAGGCGGCCAAACGCATTTGGATCGTCCGGTATTTAATACTGTTGCCGATGCTGTTAAGCAAACTGGTGCAAATGTTACGATCATCTTCGTTCCTCCTGCATTTGCTGCCGATGCAATTATGGAGGCTGCTGAAGCTGGTGTGAAAGTAATCGTTACTATCACAGAAGGTATTCCGGTTGCCGACATGGTAAAAGTAAAATCTTATATCAGCGATAAAAACGTAACGTTAATCGGACCAAACTGTCCGGGTGTTATCACTGCAGGTGAAGCGAAAGTTGGTATCATGCCAGGTTTCATCTTCAAAAAAGGTAATGTAGGTATCGTTTCTAAATCGGGAACTTTAACATACGAAGCAGCCGATCAAATTGTGAAAGCTGGTTTAGGTATTACTACAGCTATTGGTATTGGTGGAGATCCAATCATTGGAACTACAACTTTAGCGGCAGTTAAATTATTGATGAATGACCCTGAAACTCACGGTATCGTTATGATTGGTGAGATTGGTGGTAACTTAGAGGCTTTAGCTGCTGAGTGGGTTAAAGCTAACGGTACTAAACCAGTTGTTGGTTTTATCGCTGGTGAAACTGCTCCGGTAGGCAGAACAATGGGCCACGCAGGTGCTATTGTTGGTGGTGAAAATGACACTGCTGCTGCTAAAAAAAGAATCTTGAGAGAGTGCGGAATTAGAGTAGTTGATTCTCCAGCTGAAATTGGTAAAGCTATGGCCGAGCAATTGGCTAAAGTTACTGCTTAATTTAAGCATAAATACTTAAGGGAAGTCTGGTAGATTTAGTTCTACCAGACTTTTTTTTATGCAGTATGAATAACTTATTTTGGAGAGGGCTGGGGTGAGGCCATTACTGCAGGGATTTGCACTTTTGTCAATCAAGAGGTGATGCCCTGTTATGGTGTAGCTTACAAGGGAATTTACAACACTGAGACTCTTACTTTACAGCAATTTTATGTTCAAGAGAATCAACTTTCTTGCTTAAGAATGTAGAAACTTTTTGTGCTTCTTCAAGCTCTAAGTGAACATGGTCTATCGTTTTAGGGTTGGGGAAATCAATTTGAAGATTGATGTATTTAACCTTATATTTTTTTTTCAAACTTTCGATGTACTGGTATTTTTGAGGCCAATATTTTTCTTGTATTGCAAATATTTCAGGAGAAATGGGAACAGAAATCAGATACACATTTCCGTATTGTATTAGATATTCAATTGTTTTTTCGAAATACATCATTCGTTCTTTCGATAAAGCATTTCTTTGCGCTAATCTTTTGTATTCTTCAATTTTCAGTTTGCGCATATTCATTTCTTGATCAGAAGTATAGTTGTTGTTAAGCTGAGTAAATCCATTTTCAAATTTCACCTTGTTACTTTCCATCACTGGAAATAATTTGTCGTAGAGCGGAGTTTCATTCTTGAAGATGTATTCAAAGTTCGGATTGGTATTGATGATTTTTTGTCGCCCTAAAGAGTTTTTCTCTTCATTGAAATTACCTTTTGATTTATCCACAGATAAGGCAAAAGGGTCGATGTCTAAAATGAAAATGGCATCTTTTTCTTTAGTGATTTTTTCTTCGATGGCATTGTAATAAACTTCGCCATAGGGTGATGTCGCGCCAGTAAAAGCGAAGTTGAGTAAATCATATTTGGCATCGAAGGCAGATGGGTCGATAGCGAAGTTTGCCCTCGATGTGCCAATAATTAACGATTTGTGTTTTGCTTTGAACTTGCTGTAGTTGATGTCTCTAAATAATTCGGGATTTTGTTGCACACTGAAAAATACGGCACCTAAACCGATGAATGAAAGAATTAATATTTTAAGAATGAATTGCTTCATTTAAAACTGAAAATATATAAATTGATCTCTCTCGAAAACGCCTAAATACACTATAGCCAATACAACAATAATGTATATAATCCACCGCAAAGCCAGCGGCGCTTTAGTGAATCGAGATGCTAGGTCGTTGTATTTGAATTGAATTGTTTCAAATGCGAATAAAAGCAGTATCATGCTTACCGAAATGAGAAGTTCTTCGTTCCTAAGCGTTGTATCTTGAAACATATAGAAGCCAATTTGGACTTTGCTAATGTGAAGAGATTTCTCAATAATTTGAAAAGCATCACTTACGCTGTTGGCTCTAAAGAAGATGTAAGTGAAGCATACAAAACTAAAAGTGAGTAACCAGCTGAAGACATTGTACAAAAAAATCGGAGTTTTTTTAGAGATAGATTTCCTCCATTTTTTAGATAATAAATCATATGAGATGGCTATGCCATGAAGTAATCCCCAAATTACGAAAGTCCATTTGGCACCATGCCACAATCCACTTACGGAGAAGGTAACCACGGCTGCAAAAACTACCGCAGATTTACCCCAATCTCTTTTGTTGGTGGCCATAGGTGTAAACACATAATCGGCAAACCAAGTATTTAAAGAGATGTGCCATCTTCTCCAAAAAGAAGCAATAGATTTTGATAAATAAGGAAGGTTGAAATTCTTCATTAAGTTGAAACCAAGTATTCTGGCACTGCCAATGGCCATATCAGAATATCCAGAAAAGTCGCAATATATTTGAATGGCAAAGAACACAGTAGCAATAATAACAGGAAAGCCTTCTAAATGATTGGGATTGTTGTAAACGGTGGCAACGTAAGGAGCTAACCTATCGGCAATAACGGCTTTTTTAAATAAGCCAAAGGCAATTAATTTAGCGCCCGAAACAGCTTTGCTGTAATTAAAATGTTGTGTTTCTTTCAAGTGTGGTAAAAGATGATTGGCGCGCTCTATTGGTCCGGCTACCAGCTGAGGAAAGAAAGAAATGAATAAAGAAAAATAGCCAAAATGTCGCTCTGCTTTAGTGTCGCCACGATACACGTCTAATGTGTAGCTTAGCGATTGAAAAGTATAAAAAGAAATACCAACAGGTAGTAAGATATCAAAATCGGGAAAAGCAGTTTTGATATTGAACCAACCTAAAATATTCTCGGTTGATTCTCCAAAAAAATTGAAGTATTTGAAGAAAAACAACATACCTAAATTAGATAGGATGCTAATGAACATCCATCTTTTCTTTAAGCTTTTTTCTTTGCTGCTTTCAATTTGAATGGCGCAGCAGTAATCTACGATAGTGGAGTAAAGCAGCAAGAATATGTATTTCACATTCCAGCACATGTAAAAAAAGTAGCTTGCCGCGAGCAGTAAAAGCCATCTTTTTTTAGCTGGCAATGCATAGTACAGTAGAAATACTAAAGGAAAAAATAAAAAGTATTCTAAGGTGTTAAATTGCATTCGAATCTGTCTTATCTCTGCTGATGTGCACTTTTAATTTTGCCGTAAACTCTTTCGTAATCGCTACATTTTTTAGCCAATACAGCTACTATTTTAATTTGAAGCTGGTCGCTTTTCGGATTTTCTTTATCTATCTCTTTTCCTTGTTCGCCACTTTTATGACTCTCAATGATGGCCTCTCTGTTCTTGGCGATAGCCTGATTTAAACAATCGTTAAAGGCAGAGGTGATTTTGGTTGCAGCTGAGTCGGTTTTAATTTTTTGTAAACAGATACAAGCTGTGTCGGCAATTACTTCTTCAAGCAATGCCTGTGCTTTAACTTCGTTTAGTACACATGAAAGCAGCGTGAAAGTCAATAAGAATAATGTTTTCATTTTAATAAATTTAAATTTTACTTCAGCAGAAAAGTATATTGACCTCCCAAATTACTTACCAAAAGTGGTTAGTCCGACTAAAATAGTTATTTTTAGCATGCAAAAAATTTTACAATGACATTAATTAAATCAATTTCAGGAATTAGAGGAACCATTGGCGGACCGGCAGGTAATGGCTTAACACCTTTAGATACAGTTAAATTCGCTAGTGCCTATGGTACTTGGGTGAAACAAAACAGCAAAAAAAACAAAGTGAAAATCGTGTTGGGTAGAGATGCCAGAATCTCTGGTCCGATGATTAAATCCATAGTGATCTCTACTTTACAAGGTTTAGGTATCGATGTGGTGGACTTAGATCTTTCTACCACACCAACTGTGGAGATGGCTGTAGTCGATTTACATGCCGATGGTGGTATTATTCTTACTGCTTCTCACAATCCTAAGCAATGGAATGCATTAAAATTACTAAATTCTAAAGGAGAGTTTATCAATAGTGAAGATGGTGCAAAAGTATTGGCTTTGGCCGAAGAGGAGGCTTTTGAGTACGCATCGGTAGATGATTTAGGTATTGTTATCAAGCATGAAGGTGGTTATATCCCCGAGCATGTAAAACATGTTTTGGCTCTTCCTTATGTAGATGTTGAGGCCATTCGCAAAGCAAAATTTAAAGTGGTGGTTGATGCAGTAAATTCTACAGGCGGTATCGCAGTTCCTTTCTTGTTAAAGGCTTTGGGAGTTACTGATGTGGTAGAAATGTATTGCGAACCCAACGGTATTTTTCCTCACAACCCAGAACCATTGCCAGAACACTTAACAGAAATATCTGCAACCATGGTTTCTCAAAAAGCCGATATTGGTATAGTAGTCGACCCAGATGTAGATCGTTTGGCGATGGTTTGTGAAGATGGTTCTATGTTTGGCGAAGAGTATACTATTGTTTCTATTGCCGATTATGTATTGTCGATGAAACCAGGTAATACCGTTTCTAATCTTTCGTCTTCTCGTGCTTTGCGTGACGTTACTGAAGCGCGCGGCGGAGTGTACAATGCCGCAGCAGTGGGTGAGGTGAATGTGGTGAACAAAATGAAAGAAAACAATTCGGTGATTGGTGGTGAGGGAAATGGTGGCGTAATTCTTCCTGAGTTGCATTATGGTAGAGATGCCCTAGTTGGAATCGCTATTTTCTTAACGCAGTTGGCTAAAGCAGGCAAAACAGCTTCGCAATTGAAAGCTTCTTTTCCTCAATATTATATCTCTAAAAATAAAATTGAATTAACGCCAGAAATTAACGTTGATTTGATTTTAGAGAAGATGGCGGCAAAGTATGCTCATGAAGATATCAGCACTATCGACGGAGTGAAAATCGATTTCCCTGAAGAATGGGTGCACCTTCGTAAATCGAATACAGAACCAATAATTCGTATTTATTCTGAAAGTGCCGATAAAACCACTGCCGATAATTTGGCGAATAAAATTATTGCAGATATTAAAGCTTTGATTTAGTTGAAACAATAGCAAATGGGTAACATTAAATTGTTTGAAGATAAAAAAGTGCGCACTCATTGGGATGAAAATGAGGAACAATGGTATTTTTCTATTGTAGATGTTGTTGAGGTATTAACAGATTCGGTTAATCCAACCGACTATTTTAAGAAACTGAGAAAAAGAGATGCTGAGTTAGGAGCCTACATAGGGACAAATTGTCCCCAGGTAGAAATGCTTACGAATGGAAAGAAGCGCAAAACACTTGCTGGTAATGCAAAGCATATATTTCGTATCGTTCAATCCATCCCTTCGCCTAAAGCAGAACCGTTTAAGCAGTGGCTTGCAAAAGTAGGATATGAGCGCATTCAAGAAATGTCTGATCCATCACAAAGTATTGATAGAGCAAGAGAGAATTGGCAAAAATTGGGACGCAGCGAAAAGTGGATTCAGCAGCGCATGACAGGGCAAGAAACCCGAAATAAATTAACCGATTATTGGAAAGATAGTGGAGTGCAAAAACAAGATGAATTTGCGTTGCTTACAAATATCATTCATCAAGAATGGACAGGTCTTACTGTTGCAAAACACAAAGATTTAAAAGGGCTAAAATCTCAAAACTTAAGAGATCATATGAGCGAAGCCGAATTGATTTTTACGGCATTGGCCGAATTATCAACCCGTCAGATAGCAGAAACAGAAAATGCAAAAGGATTACGTGAAAATGCTGTTGCAAGTAAAAAAGGTGGTGCAATAGCTAAAAATGCGCGTAAAGCATTAGAAGATAAAACAGGAAAAAATGTGGTGACTGGAGAGAATTTCTTGCCGCCAGCTCCCACAAAAAAGAAAATCACGACTAAAAATAAAAAGAAGTAATTTAAATCAATTGAAAGTCTACCTCGATAACGCCGCTACAACAACCCTCGCTGAAGAAGTGATGGGTGAAATTTCTACTGTTATGCGTTCTCATTTTGGTAATCCTTCATCCATTCATCAACAAGGCAGAGATGCCAGAGCGCTGGTGGAAATGTCGCGCAAAAAAATTGCAACTTTCATTGGTGCGCAATCTTCTGAAATCGTTTTTACATCTGGCGGAACTGAAGCCGATAATTTGGCGATTCACGCTGCTATTCACGATTTAAAAGTTCAGCATATCATTTCTTCGTCTATTGAACATTCGGCAGTTTACAACACTTTGCGCAAATCTCACGTCGATGTTCACTGGGTTAAAACCAATAAATATGGTGAAGTTGATATCAATCATTTGCGCGAATTATTAGAAAAGCTAGAAGGTAAAGTATTGGTGAGTTTAATGCACGTAAACAATGAAATTGGAACGGTGTTACCTATCACAGAAGTAGGTTTGCTGTGCAAAGAATTTGGCGCGTTTTTTCATTCTGATACTGTGCAGAGTATCGGACACCTTCCTATCAATGTGAAGGAAATAAATATTGATTTCATTACTTGTTCGGCACATAAAATTCATGGCCTAAAAGGAACCGGATTTCTGTACACGAACAAGAGAAATAAAATAGGAGCGCAAATTATTGGTGGCGGACAAGAACGCGATATTCGCGGGGGAACAGAGAATGTGCTGGGAATTGTGTCGATGGCAAAAGCGCTTTCGTTGTGCAATATCGAAGAAGAAGCTATACATGTACAATCTTTAAAATATAAATTGTACAATGGTTTAAAAGCTATTTATAACGATGAATTAAAGGTGAATGGAAATTTAGAAAACTCAACGCCTTATGTGTTGAATGTTTGTTTACCAGCTAAGCCCAATGCGTCAATGTTGTTGTTCTACCTCGATTTAGAAGGTGTTGCAGTTTCAGGCGGTAGCGCTTGTTCATCGGGAAGTCACAAGAGTTCAAGAGTTCTTACCGAATTGGCTATTGATGAGAGTCAACCTGCCGTTCGTTTTTCGTTTAGTAGATATAATGCAGCTGAAGAAATAGATTTTGTGTTGGAGGTGATGAAAAAGATTTACGCTTAATTTTTTCATTAATACCTTAGCATCCAATTCTTTCCTTTTGTATCTTTAGCCCTATGGTGAATCAGGAAATCAATACCAAAATAGTTAGTTACTTAAAGCAATACCATCCATCTATGGTGGGGGTATTTGGCTCGTATGCCAGAAATGAGCAAACCAAGTTTAGCGATATTGATGTATTGATTGATTTTAAATCGACTTTATCACTTTTAGAGCTTGTTCATATCGAGCAAGAACTTAGCGAAATATTAGGGATTAAGGTTGATTTGGTAACTAAGTCTTCTTTGAAAAACACAAAGCTGATACACTACATTCAACAAGATTTGCAAGTGATTTATGAATAAGGACAATACTATTTATCTCGAACATATTTTATATAGTATTCATAAAATCCAAGAATACACAGCTTCAATATCCGAAAATGATTTTCAGAATAACACCATGATTCAAGATGCTGTAATTCGGCAGTTTGAAATTATTGGAGAAGCGACAAAGCAAATTTCTGCTGATTATAAAACAAAATACAATACTGTTCCATGGAAAGAAATGGCTGGTATGCGTGATAAGTTGATTCACAATTATATTGATGTTGATTTAGGTGTGATTTGGCAAACCGTTAAAAAAGACATTCCCTTTTTACATAAATTGATTTTAGCGTGTCAATGAAAATCACTTTCCTAGGTACCGGCACATCTCAAGGTATACCGCTAATTGCATGCGGTTGCGAGGTTTGTACTTCTTCAAATCCTAAAGACAAGCGATTGCGTGTTTCGGTGATGATTGAGGTTGATGAAAAAAATATAGTGATAGATTCTGGTCCGGATTTTCGCCAGCAAATGTTACGCGAAAATGTGAAGACTCTCGAAGCTGTTGTTTTTACGCATGAACACAAAGATCATGTTGCGGGCTTAGACGATGTTCGTGCTTTCAATTATTTCTCGGGCAAGCACATGGATGTGTACGCCAGCGAACAAGTGCAAATAGCATTAAAACGCGAGTTTCATTATGTTTTTTCGGAGGCTAATTATCCTGGAATTCCAAGAATAAGCGTGCATACTATTGATACCGATCCATTCGATGTAAGTGGTGTAAAGTTTATTCCTATTCAAGTGTTGCATTATAAATTACCCGTGCTTGGTTTTAGGGTAAACGATTTCACTTATATCACTGACGCTAACTATATTTCTAAGCAAGAAATTGAAAAAATAAAAGGCACGAAGGTGTTAGTATTAAATGCGCTTCGCCGCGAAAAACACATTTCACATTTCACTCTCGAAGAAGCTTTAGAATTGGTGAAAAAGATAAATCCCGAAAAAGCTTATTTCACGCATATAAGTCACCAATTGGGCTTACATGAAGCTGTGAGCAAAGAATTGCCTGTTAATGTGGAGTTAGCTTATGATGGCTTACAAATAGAGATTTAATTTCACCGTTTCTATAGCCTCTTTCACATCGTGCACTCTCAATATATTTCCTCCTTTTTGTAAAGCTACTGCATGCAGCGCTGTTGTTCCATTTAATGCATCCGCTGCTCTGCAATTCAATGTTTTGTTAATCATTGATTTTCGAGAAATACCAATTAAAATTGGCGTGTTTAAACTCTTAAAAAAAGGGATGTTTTTAAACAAGTCGAAATTGTGTTCTAAGGTTTTTCCAAAACCAAATCCGGGGTCGATGATGATGTCTTGAATACCGTGTTTTTTAATAATTTCAATTTTCTCTTTGAAAAAGCTAAACACCTCTGTACTCACATTTTTATAATTAGGATTGATTTGCATATTTTGAGGAGTGCCTTGGCTGTGCATCAAGATATACGCAATGTTTTTACCTGCAATAATTTCTAGAATTTTCTCATCTGCCAAGCCCGAAATATCGTTCACGATATCTATGCCCAAAGGCAAAACTTTTTCGATTACTTCTGCTCTAAAAGAATCGATGCTTATCAACACATCTGGAAATTGTTTTCGAAGGGCTTCCACAATGGGGAAGAGGCGGTTGAATTCTTCTTCACTTGAGATGTTTTCCGCACCCGGCCTGCTGCTGTAAGCCCCAATATCTAAAATAGTAGCACCTTCGTTAATATGCTTCTGCGCCAAAACAATAGCTTTTTCAATACTTTGCACCCTGCTGTCGGCGTGAAATGAGTCGGGAGTGCAGTTGATAATCCCCATCACCAAGGGTGTTGATAAATCAACTATTTTACCTCTACAATTGAGGCTAAAATTGTTGTAAAAAGCACTAACTTGCACATCTGAAAAAATCATAAGGCTAAGGTAATCAATGAGCGCAAAAACAGAGCAAGAGTTTAATAAAATCATCAACCAGTGTGTTGACTTATTTGTTAAAAAGATGAAGGACTATGGTGCAGCGTGGAGAGTTTTAAGAACTACTTCTCTTACCGATCAAATTTTTATTAAAGCACAACGCATCAGAACTATAGAAGAAAAAGGAGTGTCGAAGGTGGATGAAGGCGTTGCTTCCGAATACGTTGGAATAATCAATTATTGCGCAATGGCCTTAATTCAATTGGAAAGAGGAGTAGAGATGAGTGATAGCGTTTCGCACGATGAAATTGCTAAAATGCACCAAGGATATTTAGAACAGGCTAAAAGCTTAATGCTCAATAAAAATCACGATTACGGTGAGGCTTGGCGAGAAATGCGCGTTAGTTCTTTAACCGATTTAATTTTAATGAAGTTGTTGCGCGTTAAGCAAATTGAAGACAATCGAGGTGCAACCATAGTCTCAGAAGGTTTAGATGCCAATTATTTAGACATTATCAACTACAGTATTTTCGCTTTAATTCGTTTAGAAGAATGAAGTTATTAATTTGGATATCGAGAATCGTAACAGGATTTCTTTTCTTCTTATCGGGAATAGTGAAAGCCAACGACCCGCTCGGTTTCGCCTATAAATTGCAAGAATATTTTGAAGTTTTTTCTACCAAACTTCAATTTAGAATAGACACTCACGCTTCTTTCTTACCCGATTTTTTATTAGAGTTTTGCATTTGGTGCATGAGCTTGCTGCACGATGCATCGCTGCCATTTGCAATGGTTTTAGTGGTTGTTGAGGTGGCTCTGGGCGTTTGCATTGTCATAGGAACCAAAATGCGCTATGTTGCAACAAGTGCCTTGGTATTAATTGTATTTTTCACCTTCTTAACCTTTGTTTCGTGGAAGTTTGAAATTGTAAAAACCTGCGGATGTTTTGGAACAGTGATTGAACTTACTCCCTTTGAGTCGTTCATGAAAGATTTGTTCTTGTTGGTTTTTATTATTGTTCTCTTTATTTATCGCCGTTCTATCAATTCTATATTTGAAGAAATAGGTGATAAAATTACCGTTGGTGTCTCTTTACTATGCGCTTCTTTGTTTACTATTTACACCTATCGTCACTTACCTTTCAACTTAAGCAATGTGCTTTGGTTTGCCAATGAAGGACCTTATGTGGAAGGTGCCGATTTGCGATTTAATACTACACGTATCGAGGCTAAGAAAAAATATTTCTATACGTTGAAAAATATCAAAACAGGCAATGAACAAGAGTTTGCCGATTATCCTAAAGATTTCGCTAACTATAAGTTTGTGAGCATGCGTGAAGAGATTTTGGTGCCAGGTATCGACCCTAAAATTACCGATTTATCGATGACCGATGAGACTGGCGATAACATTTTTCCTCTGGTGTTGCTAGATACTGGCTATACTTTTCTATTGGTGAGTTACGATTTGCAAAAGCTAGGTGAGTTTCAAATGGAAGGTAAAGTAGCCATTGATTTTAAAGCTAGTGAAAACACTAGAAGTAACTTCGAAAAAATTAACGATTTTGCTAAACAGGCCGAAAAAGAAGAAATGCGCTTTATTGGTTTAACGGCATCGGGTATTGATTGTATAGGTGCATTTCGCCACAGCGCAGAATTACAAACACCTTTTCCTTTTTTGGGAAGTGATGAAACGGTGTTGAAAACGATGATACGCTCAAATCCCGGACTCCTTCTCATCAAAGATGGAAAGGTGCTGAGACAATGGCATATCAATGACTTTCCCGATTTTGAGGATTTAATGGAACAACTAAATATTAATTATTCTAACGAAGATTTATGAGACGCAAAATTGTTGCCGGTAACTGGAAAATGAACAAAACCATTGCCGAAGGTTTAAGCTTAATTGAAGCAATTAAAACAGGGGCACCTAAAGTGCAAAAAGTGGGTGTCGACATTATTGTTGCACCAACTTATGTAATGCTTTCTGATGCTGCAAAAGCAGTAAATGGAAGCTCTATTAAATTGTCTGCGCAAAACTGTCACCAAGAAGAAAATGGTGCTTACACTGGTGAAATTTCCGCTACTATGATTCAGACTATTGGTGCCGAATACATCATTGTCGGACACTCAGAGCGCCGTCAGTATTTCAGTGAAACAAGCGCTTCTATCGCAAAAAAAATAAATGTGGTTTTGTCAAAAGGATTAACGCCAATTTATTGCAACGGTGAGGTGAAAGAAGAAAGAGAATCGGGTCGCCATTTTGAAGTGGTTAAGCGTCAGATGAACGACGAGCTTTTTCATCTTTCTGCTGAAGAGGTATTGAAAGTGGTTATTGCTTATGAGCCCGTTTGGGCTATTGGCACTGGCTTAACGGCTTCTCCTGATCAAGCACAAGAAATTCATGCATACATTCGTCAGTTACTTACCGATAAATATGGTGCTGCTGTTGCCGAAGAAATTAGCATTTTGTATGGTGGTAGCTGTAAGCCTGATAACGCTAAAGAAATTTTTAGCAAGAAAGATGTAGATGGTGGATTGATTGGGGGTGCTGCATTGAAAGCCGAAGATTTCCTTGGAATAGTTGCAGCTTTTTAAAAAATCGTTCAATGTTTAAAGTTCAATGTTCAAAGTTAGCGTACTTAAAGCGTTACGGAACATTGAACATTGAACATTGAACATTGAACAAAGCAAATGATTTATATTCAAATAAATGTTTTGTTAAAACCCTTAGAGCCATGGAGTGATATTTTTATTTCTGCTTTGGCCGATGAAGGCTACGACAGTTTTGAAGAAACACCTAATGGCTTTAAGGCTTTTGTGCAAAAAGACTTGTACAAAGAAGAAGTAGTTTCTTCTTTGAAAGAGCAATATCAAAATGAAGTAGAACTCACTTACAGTGTGGAAGATTTACCCGATGTAAATTGGAATGCCAACTGGGAAAGTTCTTTTTCACCTATCGAGGTAGGTGATTGGTGCGTGGTGAAAGCTCCCTTTCATACCATCACAAAGAAATTTAAATACGAAATTATTATTGAGCCTAAAATGTCGTTCGGCACTGGTCACCATCAAACTACTTTTTTGATGATGCAGGAAATGAAAGACATCGAGTGGCAAAACAAACGCGTGCTCGATATGGGCAGCGGTACTGGTATTTTGGCCATTTTGGCCGAGAAAATGGGCGCCAGAGATATTGTGGCTATTGATATTGATGAGTGGGCTTTCGAGAATTGCGTGGAGAATTTAGAGAAGAACAATTGCACGCACATAGAAGTGTTAAAAGGCGATGTTACCTCTATTGATAACAAAGGTTTTGATATTATTTTGGCGAACATTAATAGAAATATATTGTTGGCAGATATGGAAGAGTATGTTAAATCGCTACGCACAAACGGACTCCTTATCATTAGCGGATTTCTATTGCAAGATGCAGAAGTGCTCAAAGATAAAATAACGTCGCTTGGCTTGGTGTTTGCTAAATTAGTAACTTCAAGGGAAGAGTCGGCTTCACCCAATTTTTCAGGCAGTTGGGTTTTGATTAAGTGTAAAAAATAAAAATATTTCGAATGAGAAAACTATTGCTTTCTTTGTTTTTGCTTGGTTCTTCTTTAATGTGTGCTCAGGCTCTTGTTTTAAAACAGTTCACCAAAGATTCTGATAAATTCTTTGAAGAGATGCACACCTTCATCACCACTTCAATGCCCGATGAAGGTGAAGTATTGATGGCTGAGTTTGAAGCTGCCTGGAACACCACGCCAATGGAGCTTAAAAAAGAAGAGAAGTTTTACAAGAATGTAAATGAGATTTTTAAGAAGAGATTAGAGAAGCTCGGACTCACCAATACTTTTGCTTATTCGGCGACCACTAGAAAATTCAATCTCGATCAAAAAGACGACATCTACGATATGTGTAACCTCATGCTCAGCAAGAGAATGAAGGCTATGCCCGATTTTCAAAATTATCTTACTTCTTTACTGGGGTTCATCATTACCGATCAATCTGAAATGAGTTTCTCGGCTTGGAATAGTACCTTAAAAAAATTAATGGGCGGTAACTTACGCGGTTTTGGTAACTTTATTAATACTACCAACAACCTCTTTTTGTATGGCTCTATTTATGTGTCGCCTGGGGTGCGTTGGACTGGGACTTCTAAGTCGTTTACTTTCGATTATGATTCTTTGCCAAAAGTGGTGTTTCCAGAAAAAATGACTTTGTTCTGCGTATCAAAACGCGACACTTCTTACATCTACGAAACAAAAGGGGTGTACTACCCAAGCTCGCTAACTTTCTTTGGTGCAGGAGGAACGGTAACTTGGGAGCGCGTTGGTGTACCTAGAAAAGTGTCGTATGCCATGCTAAATAAGTATAAAATTAATCTTCGATTTTCTAAATATTCTGCCGATTCTGTTACCTACTTCAATTCTAAATATTTTGCTACAGCGCAAAAAGGTCGATTAGAAGAGCGTATTCAAGCCGATGTAGATTCAAGTAGTTCGAGTTTTCCTAGTTTCGTTTCTTACGATAAAAGTATAAAGATTAGCAACATTTCAAAAGATGTAGATTTTGATGGAGGTTTTGCCATTAAAGGCTCTCGTTTCTTGGCGCAAGGTACGGCTGAAAATAGAGCGAAACTAATTTTTAAATACCAAAATAAACCTACGATGGAGTTAAGTGCCGAGTACTTTTCTATAACCGATAGCACCATGGTTTCTTCAGATGCTTCTGTGGTTATTCGTGTGAAAAACGATTCGATTTATCACCCTAGTTTGCAGTTTAAATACATCAAATCCGTGAAACTTATTACTTTGTATCGTGATAAAAAAACGGGCTTGTCTAAATCGCCGTATTACGATACTTACCACGACATTGATATCGATGTAGAGTGGTTGCGATGGAGAGTGGATACTCCCGCCATTGTTATGAGTGCCATCATTGGTTCGTCTACTCATGAAATGGATTTAGAGTCTTCTAATTTCTATGATGAAGGTAGGTTCATTTCTTTGCAAGGTATTTCAGATGCGCATCCTTTGTATCAGATGAAAATGTTTGTAGATAAAAGAAACAACAAACAACGTGATTTTAATATAAGCGATTACGTGAGTTACGTTCATCTCGACGAAAATGATGTTAAAAATCAGTTGATTGTTTTGGCCAATTTCGGATTCATCGATATCGATTTTAATGCAGGCAGAGTAGTGGTAAAAGATAAATTGTACCACTATTTATATGCTAAATCGAAAAAAGAAGATTACGATAATATTTCTATCCATTCTGATATTGCCGATAAACCAAATGCTACTTTGTTGCTTACCGATAGCTGCGACATGATTGTGCGCGGGGTTAAAAAGGTAATGTTAAGCGAGGGTCGTAAGGTGTATTTTCAGCCCATGTATGGCGAAGTTGTATTGCACAAAAATCGCGACATGACTTTTGGTGGGGCTATAAAATCGGGGATGTTCGAATTTTTCGGTAAGCAGTTCGAATTTAAATACGATGAGTTTAAAATTGAAGTCATCAACGCCGATTCTTTGCGCATGTTTGCGCCAACCATTGAACAAACAGTAGAAGGTAAAGTGCAAATGAAACGTGTAGAAAGTACCATCGAAAAATCGTACGGTAGAATTTTTATCGATAAGCCTTTTAACAAGTCGGGTATTAAAATCGACTCTTTTCCTTCTTACCCTATTTATGTATCCGATTCTATTTCAAAAGTATTTTTCGATAAAAGAAATGAGCAAGGCAAAGCTTATGCGCGATCTAAAGTTTATTTCACCATTAAGCCATTTATTATTGATAGTTTAAATACGCTCGATAGAAATAGTATTAGCTTCGATGGTACTTTTACTTCGGGTGGAATCTTCCCCGATTTTGAAGAAACGATTCGTGTTCAAAATGATCACTCTTTAGGGTTTAAACACCCTGCACCTAAAGATGGTTTGCCTATTTATGGCGGTAAGGCCATGTATTTTATGGATATTGCTTTAAGCAATAGAGGTATTCGCGGTGATGGTAAGCTCGATTATATTACCTCTACCACTTATTCAGATGACTTTGTTTTCTTTGTAGATGCTGTTAATGCTATTGCTAAAACATTCGATGTTAAAGAAAGAAAAGACGGTGTAGAATATCCAAGTGCCGCAGGTACCAATCTTAAATTTCATTTCGAACCTTACAAAGACAAATTGTGGGCGGGTGTAATTACCAATCCTATTGATATGTTCGGTACTCAAGCTAAATTGAAAGGAACTATGATTTATGGCGCCGAAAAAATGGGTGGATTTGGTGTGGTAGCTTTTGAAAATGCTGAGTTGGCATCTAAAGATTTCGATTTTAAAAACAGAAAATTTAAAGCAGATACTTCCGATTTTAAATTGAAAGCTGCGCAAGGTAGCGAGCAGGATGGGTCAATTGCTTTCGCTACCAAAAACGTTAAATCAACCATCGATTTTGATAAGCGTGAAGGTGAGTTTATCGCCAATGGAGGTGCTTCTTTTGTAGATTTTCCGGTGAATCAATATGTGTGTTACATGGATCAGTTTAAATGGTTCATGGATAAATTCGTTTTAGAGCTAAGTACCAGTAAAGGAGAGGCAAAGGCCGCAGATGGTGCAGATGGCTCCAGTGATTTGGATTTATCAGGTTCTGAGTTCATTTCTACGCACCCTAAACAAGATTCATTGAAGTTTATTTCTCCTAAAGCAAATTTCGATATCAAAAACTACATCATCAAAGCCCACGAAGTTAAATACATCAACGTGGCCGATGCGCGTATTTTTCCTGTTGACGGAGAGGTGATGGTAGAAAAAGCTGCAAAAATGAAATCGTTTGAACATGCTAAAATTATTGCCAATAATTTAACGCAATACCACACAATTTTAGAGGCAGAGGTGGCTATTCATGCTAAGCGAGATTACAACGCAAAAGGTGATTACGAGTATGTGGATGCTGAGGGTGGTCGACAAAAAATTCACTTCGCCAATATTCATGTGGATAGCACTTACCAAACCATAGCAAGTGGCGACATCGCCGAAGCACAATTGTTTAAATTGTCGCCTCAGTTTATGTATAAAGGGCCTGCTAGTATCGCCGCAAATCGCAAAGGTATTTTCTTTGCTGGGGGTGCTAAATTGGTGCACAAATGTAAGCAACAAACACCATGGATTAGTTTCGAGGGCGAAATAGACCCAGCTAGCGTGCAAATTCCGGTAGATACCATTACCAAAGTATTTGGTGATCCAAATGGCCGCCTCCTCAGCGGTTTGGCTATCGCTCCTGATTCAATAGGTGTTTATTCTACCTTGATGTCTCCTAAAAAAGCATTTACCGACGATGTTATAATTTGTGGTAAAGGTTTCTTGATGTTCGATGCAGAAACTAAAGAATATAGAATTTCAAATAAAGATAAATTGCGTGAGCGAAATTTCCCTGGCACCTACGTGGCAATGAATACCAGCACTTGTGCGGTTGAAACAGAAGGGAAGATGACTATGGCGTTTAAGCTCGGGCAAGTAAAAATGCAGGTTGCGGGTACCGGATTCTTCGACCCTAATGCCGATACATCGAAATTTGATGCGATGATGACTATGGATTTCTTGTTGGATGATGGCATGTGGAAACACATCATGAACAATATTGAAGGTAATCCGAAATTATCTCCTGTAAACAACAATAGAACAGCTTACGAAAGGGCTTTGCGCGATTTAGTAGGTAAAGAAAAAGGAGATAAATTGATTTCCGAATTAGCCTTGTATGGTGCTTTTAAACGTTTTCCCGATGAGTTAAAACATAGTTTTGTTTTCAATCATTTAAACTTGGTTTGGGACAAAGAGAAAAGTGCTTTTGTATCACAAGGTATGATTGGTATTGGTTCTATGGACAACCACCAATTGAATAAGTATGTGAAAGGATATGTGATGATTGAACGCAAGAAATTAAAAGAAGAGATTTATGTGTACCTGGAAATTGACGATAAAACCTGGTATTTCTTCAATTATTCTGCTGGCGTAATGTCGGTACTTTCTTCTCACCAAGATTTCATGGCGATTATGGCTGCCATAAAACCCGATAAGAAAGAGGTGAAAGGAGGTAAAGACAAAGACGATTACTCATACATGGAAGCAACTGAAAGAAGAATGAGAATCTTCGTGAGTAGAATGAGAGGGGAGTAATTAATAGGCCTCACCCCAGCCCTCTCCAAAGGAGAGGGAGTAGGGAAAAATTAGTACCCAGTACTTCTCCCACCTCCCTCTCCTTTGGAGAGGGCTGGGGTGAGGCCAATAAATTTAAGTTCATGAACACGCTTGATATACAACAAAGAATAACCAAACTTTCTAAAGAGTTAGAAGAACACAATTACAGATATTACATTTTATCTAATCCTGTAGTAAGCGATTATCAATTCGATATGATGCTTAAAGAATTGCAAGATTTAGAAGAAAAATATCCTGAGTTTGCATCGCCCAACTCACCAACTAAAAGGGTAGGTGGCGCTATCACCAAAGAGTTCAATACGGTGAAACATCGTTACCCCATGTTGTCGCTAAGTAACTCGTATTCTAAAGAAGAATTGATCGATTTCGAAAACAGAATAAGCAAACTTACCAATGAAAAAATTGAATATGTATGTGAGTTGAAATACGATGGTGTTGCTGTTTCATTGAACTACAAAAACGGAGAATTGGTGCAAGCCTTAACACGTGGCGATGGTGTTCAAGGTGATGATATAACAGCCAATGTGCGCACCATTAGGACCATTCCTTTGAAATTAAATGGCAACGATTATCCAGCCGATTTTGAAATTCGCGGAGAGATCTTTTTACCGCGTGAAGCTTTCGATAAAATCAACGAAGAGAAAAAAGAAGCGGGTGAAGCCTTATTGGCGAATCCACGAAACACAGCCTCGGGCACTCTAAAAATGCAAGATTCGGCCGTGGTGGCAAAACGCGGATTAGATTGTTATTTGTATTCTGTTTCGGGGGAAGAGCTTCCTTTTGTGAGTCATTTCGATAGCATTCAAAAGGCAGGTGAATGGGGCTTTAAAGTGCCGTTGGCGCAAAACAATTTCATAAAAAAATGCGATTCGATAGATGGTATTTTAGAGTTCATTTCTTATTGGGATGAAGAGCGCAAAAAATTACCTTTCGATGTGGATGGAGTCGTCATTAAAGTAAACCAATACAGCGTTCAAAAACAGTTGGGTGTTACAGCAAAATCTCCACGTTGGGCCATTGCATTTAAATTTGAAACCGAACGTGCTTGCACTAAATTATTTTCTGTTTCTTATCAAGTGGGACGAACCGGAGCCATTACGCCCGTTGCTAATTTAGAGCCTGTTTTGTTGCTGGGTACAACAGTAAAAAGAGCATCGTTACACAATGCCGATATTATAGAAAAGTTAGATGTTCGCGAAGGTGATTTTGTTTACGTAGAAAAAGGCGGAGAGATTATTCCTAAAATTGTGGGTGTTGATTTGTCGCACAGAACAACCGATTCTCAACCTTTGCAGTATTTGAGTGCTTGTCCGGAATGTACTACACCTTTAATTCGTCGCGAGGGAGAAGCACAACATTATTGTCCGAATGAAGTGGGCTGCCCTCCTCAAATCAAAGGAAAGATGTATCATTTTATTTCGCGCAAAGCGATGAACATCGATGGATTGGGAGAAGAAACCATTGACCAATTGTACGACTCGGGTTTCGTTAAAAATATTGCCGATTTATACACTTTGCAATTCTCGCAGGTTGTCGCTTTAGATAGAATGGCAGAGAAGTCGGCCAACAATTTATTAGCAGGAATCGAAGCTTCAAAAACAGTTCTTTTCGAAAGAGTTTTATTTGCTTTGGGTATCCGACATATTGGCGAAACGGTGGCTAAAAAATTAGCCTTCCATTTTAAAAACATTGAAGCAATTGTCGCTGCAACTGTAGAAGAGTTAATTCACGTTGAAGATATAGGTGAAAAAATTGCGGTGAGCATCAAAGAATATTTTTCATCATCAGATAGCATCGCGCTAATAGAAAAACTAAAATCTTTCGGCTTGCAATTTGAAGCCATTGAAGTAGTAAAAGTTGGTGGTTCAAATATCCTACAAGGTAAATCGTTTGTTGTTTCAGGCGTATTTAAAAACTACTCACGCGACGATATCAAGAAAGAAGTGGAGAAACACGGCGGTAAAAATGTAGGTTCTATTTCTGCCAAAACGTCCTTCGTTTTAGCGGGTGAAAATATGGGCCCTGAGAAACTAAAAAAAGCCGAAAAGCTGGGTGTGCAAATATTGAGTGAAGATGACTTTTTGAAGATGATTGGAGGAGGAGAGAAGCAGATGGAGTTGTTTT
>Ga0208960_1000509_pt1 | contig 21812 bp, 24 predicted proteins | sample GreLakmeON33MSRF_FD_187703 | JGI IMG/M metagenome (GOLD analysis project Ga0208960, IMG submission 187703) | Freshwater lentic microbial communities from great Laurentian Lakes, MI, USA - Great Lakes metaG ON33MSRF (SPAdes) | ecosystem: Environmental > Aquatic > Freshwater > Lake | place: Great...
GGCTGATTGTTCGCTGGCTGATTGTTCGCTGGCTGATTGTTCGCTGGCTGATTGTTCGCTGGCTGATTGTTCGCTGGCTGATTGTTCGCTGGCTGATTGCCGTTCGCTGGCTGGCCACTTGGGGGACTCAGTTCTTTACCATCTGGACTACACGTTGAAGTGTTTACTGGTGAGCACTTATCACCAGGAGCCTGAACACGAACTCCATAGGCAGATACTTTTGTTGACGATGCTTTTCCGTAGTTGCCCACACCACTGGGTTTTCCCTTCACGGCACGGACTTGAGTTTTTGTTGCAGAGTCCGCAAGTGTCGAAGCCTTTGCGACGGCTGCGTATCCCTGTTGTTTCGTAATAGAAATAACGGTGATGGTTCCTAGGGCAAGAGTGGTTTTTGTTGACGTCTTCAAACGTGTGTAGACGCGTGTTGCAGAGGAGAGCTTGGATCCTTTCCAGCCCACAAGCACGGGACCGTAATAGTCACCCTTGCTTGTGCTTGCTTTGCCGTTGACGAGTTGCAGTGTGGCTCCCGCAATAGAAGAGATCTTGGGTGTCTTCAGTGAAACTTTCCCTGACGCCGGAATGCTTTGAGTGGCGAATAGTCGACCGGACTTACCGACCAACATCACTGTCAGGTTCTGTGCTTTTTTGAAAGTTGCTGTGACGGTGAATGTCTTGGCGGTTGCTTGTGTGCTCACCGCGGATGCCCCCGTCGGTGCGGCGACAACTAGTCCCAGCGCGAGCGCGGTTGCGATGAGAGTGTTTACTGTGCGCTTCGTCATACTATTCATGTGACCTCCTGGTGTTGATGAGTAACCTAAAGACTGACCCGATGATAAGCATAAACGATAATGCCCATAGTTGAGAAGGGTAGTGCCTTTAGACGATTTCGTCAAGTGTCGCCAATTTTGGCCCTGGTCTGTTGTTTTACTGGGTTCTGGACGTCTGCCGCCCACGCAGTTGCGCCCCCTCTGGGCTGGAATCTAGACCGCGTGAACCAATCTGGGCTGCCACTTGACGGTGTGGCCAACACGGGCACTCTCACTGGAGAGGGCGTGGATATCTATATTTTTGACACAGGTATTCGTTTCACTCACGAACAATTCGCGGGACGAGCAATCGCCGGAATCGATGTTTCTAGAGACGGCATTGACGAAGGAAAAATCAAGCGCGGCGAAGACTGCGATGGACACGGAACGCACGTGGCAGGTATTGCTGGCGGAACAACAGTTGGCGTGGCAAAAGGTTCGCGACTGATCAGCGTTCGTGTTCTCGATTGCGACGGCAACGGTGATGTCGCAGGTGTCCTAGAGGGCATTGATTGGGTGATCGCTCATCATGAGTCAGGCAAACTTGCTATTGCTAATTTGAGTCTTGGCGTTGATATTGAAGACAAGGACGGAGAAGAGCTTAATGCTGGAGTGCGTCGTCTCATTGCTGACGGAATAGTTGTCGTGGCTGCTGCCGGCAACGGCAACGGATCAGGTAAACCATTTGACGCGTGCAAGATTGCACCGCCAAGTGAACCAACATCACTCGTTGTGGGCGCAACTGATATTTCTGATCATGTGACATCGTATTCAAATTTTGGTTCTTGCGTGGATATTTTTGCACCCGGGGGCGAGGGTGCGGAGTGGGTCACTTCTAGCTGGAACACTGGAGATACCGACTACAACCTTGATCAAGGAACATCAATGGCGACACCACTAGTAGCAGGGTACGCGGCATTGCTGATTCAACAGCAACCACGCCTGTGCGTGGGTCAACTTTCTCGCGCCATCATCAACCGTGCGACGCGCGATGTTGTGCAAGGTCTCAGCGCAAAATCGCCGAATCGTTTATTAATGATTAACACATCGCCAGTACTAAGCAAGCGCGTTCCGGGTATGCCGACAAATGTGCACGCCACACCCGATGATGCATCACTTGTGGTGACATGGGATGCTCCATGCAATGGCTTGAGTCCCTTGACAAAAAATATTGTGCGCGTGTACAACGAACTCGGGACATTGGTACGGACTTCAACTTTGTCACCGGGGCAACGTGCAACGCGAGTCACGGGTTTAACCAATGGCACAAAATATTCTGTATCGGTTCAGGCGGTCAACACCCTTGGTGCAGGCAAGGTGTCGGTGCGATCTCAAGCGGTCACTGCGCGGCGTTTTCGGGCAGGTGAAAGCATCAAGACCGCGACCCTATTTCCGACTGATAACGATGTCCGTAGTGTCTGGAAGATACTGCCAGAGAGCCAGAAAGTCTGCGCCGTGGCCACAGCCCCCCAACGCCTTGTCGTACTAAAAGCTGGCATCTGCCGAGCCCAGATTGCCCCTCGATATGACCCTCGTCCACGCACACATACGTTTACGATTCGTGGCTAAGGCGCAACAAAAGAAGTTCACGAAAGCGTCCATCGAGGGCTCAAAGAGGTGTACGGTCGCATCAGGGGATCTCTAGTGGGGGCTTGCTTGTCGGGCCCCAGAAGGGAGTATCGATGAGTCAACGACATCGCAACCAGGAAATGGCGCCACTGCCACGTGCTGAACTTCGAGCACACGCTCACAACGAACGGCATCGCATTCATAGTGAATTGCATCTTGTTGTGGACGCAGTGCAACACGGAGTGGATCCGCTTGACGCTACTGAACCTGGACCGGAATGGAAACCGGTGCATCATCATGATGCAGAAGTAGCAATTGAAAAAAGCCACCGTCATGCATTCAAGCATTGGAAGACAAAAGAATGGAAGCGGCGCAAAACTCTTCGTCGTAATCGTGCGGTGGCCTGGAAGGCCATCGGGCAGGCTCTGTAAACGCTTAGTGCGAACCTAGCCACGTTGTGACGAGATCTGCACGACGCGAGTTCCATTCCTCCGCGGTCAAGCCATAGCGAACATGGTCTTCCCAGACGCCATTAATTTCGAGGAACCGTAACGCAGTTCCTTCTGCTCTGATTCCGATTTTTTCCATGACGCGATGACTGTTGTAGTTACGCGGGATAATGCAGATTTCAAGGCGGTGGAGGCGAAGATGTTCGAATGCATAGTGTGCTGCGACAACGACACTCTCGGCGATGTAGTCGTTTCCGGCGAAGGCCTGATCGATCCAGTACCCGATCGTTGCGGTTTGTAGCGCGCCACGAACAACATTATTGAGATTGACCTCGCCACAAAACACACCATCAACAAAAACTCCAAAGGAATATTGCGTACCGGCTTGGCGCTCTCGTTCGCGAACCGTGCATCGTGCGACAAACATATTTCGGTCTAATGCAGAATCTAATTGGAAGGCAAGTCTCTGTGGCTCCCACTTGACGAGCCAGTCTTCGTTGCGCACTCGAACTTCGCTCCATGACTCAAAGTCTCCGGCGACTTGAGGACGCAGTACAACTCGTCGACCATAGAGTCGCGGACCTAGATCAGATGTGCGAGACGGATGTATGGCGGTCATGTGTTTTTGCTCATCATGTGTCTAATAACCCTGCAGCAATTCCGTCGAGCAGATTGTGTGTTGAGACAACAAGACTGTCGAGACGAAGACGACGCATAACGCCCACTAATACACAACATCCCCCCACAATAATGTCCGCTCGATCGGCAGGAAGACCTGGGTTGTGAACTCGGTCTGAAAGACGCTCTGTCGCAAGGGTACGAAAAACATCCTCTGCGGCGTCTCGGGTGAGCTCGAATCCATGAAGTCGCGTGGCGTCAAAATCAATGAGCCCAAGTTCGACTGCTGCGATTGTGACGATGCTGCCAGCGGTTCCGACCACTCTTTGGGATGTCAATAACTGTGGGATCAGACGCGTTACTTCTTCGAGGTCGTCTTGCACGGCTCCAATGGCGTTGATGAGTTCTTCGGGACGGGGAGGATCATGCAGAATCTCACGCTCAGTCACGGCCACCGCTCCGTGATTGATGCTGGCAGTATGTTCGGGAGTTCGTTGTCCAAGCGTGAACTCAGTGCTTCCGCCTCCGATGTCGATGACAAGCGTCGAACCATCGATATCGGGCAAGCCGACAAGTGCTCCAATAAACGAATATGAGGCTTCTTGATGTCCATCAAGGACGGTGAGATTGAGACCAGTTTGAGCGTGGACTCGCGAGGCAAAGTCGGCGATGTTGATGGCTTGGCGACACGCCCGAGTGCCAACAAGCATGATGGTGTCTGCGCGATGCTCTTGGGCGATGTGGACGTGAGATGAAATGGTCTCAATTGTGCGAGACATTGCTTCGTCACTCAATGTCTGTGTGATGCCGAGACCTTGTCCTAGTCGAGTGGCGCTCACAACGCGAGCAATCTCCGCGTGTTGAGAGGTGACTAACAGATTGGTGGATTGAGTTCCAATATCAATGATGGCTACGGTGCTCATATCGGATTGACGCGCTCTGTCAACAGTAGACCTTGATCTTTGAATTGCTGAGCGGTCCATGCACCGACGGCATCGTCGCCGCCGGCTAGCCAATACGCAAAGTGCGCATGCAAACACTTCACGCCTGTGCGTGTGCCGCCGACTCCGCCGCTAGGTCGAGGTCCGTCATAGTCAGACGGCACATCCGCGTCGCGTTCGCGTTCGTAGCGTGCATGTATCAGTGCGATTGCTACGAGGCCCAATTCATTCTCGACAGCATCTATTGTCCCGGCGGACTCGAGGCGACTAACAGCAGTGACTTCTTGTGGTCCGAGTAACCAATACAAAGTTGGCATCGGAGTTCCGTCATGCAAAAGTGGCGCGTTGCGCAAGACAACAGGTGTTCCATCACGGTGACGAACAGCGACAGTAAAATCACCTTGAGGAACGCGACCAAGCAGCGTTGCTACGAGTTCATGATCTCTTGCTGACGGATTGTCGCGCCCAGACATTGGGACAACTATTTGACAATGAAATAGAGAATGATGCCAGCCACGACAATCAAAACTGGAATGGCGCGTTTTGCAATGCTGCTTCCGGCAGTTTCAAGCAGGTTGATGGGCGCTGCAATCGGGCCGTCAATTTTTCGAGGTCCTGCATCTTGTGTCTGCACCGGAGTAGCGGCAGCTGAGACAGCAGGCTGGCTGGCAATCAGGGCATTGAGATTTTGCACAAACTGTGCCAAAATTTTGTCACTGATATCAGCCATCGCACCGCGACCAAATTGTGCAACTTTGCCCGTGATGGCCAAGTCAGTCGCGACGACACATCCAGTTGATGTTGCAGATTCTGTCGTGAGCTGAGCGGTAATGAGAGCCGAAGCATTTCCCTTGCCACCCGTATCACGCCCCTCACCTTTGAGGACAATTTTGTATGCGGCATCATCTCGTTCAACAAAACTTGCTTGGCCCTTAAATTGCGCTTGAATAGGGCCCACTTTTACTTTGACGATGCCGCGATAGGTCTCGCCTTCGATCTCTTGCAATTCAGCACCCGGCAGACACGGAGCAATGCGCTCGACGTCAGTAAGAATTTTCCAGGCCTGATCAATTGACACGGGCACAGTGAAATGATGATTTAGTTCCATCGTTCGAGATCCTCCAGGGTATCGATATCAGCAAGGGAGCCTTGACAGGCTACTTCCTGAACGATTTGAGAGCGCTGTCTAGTGAAAGATCGGAGGCCTTCATCGGGTTCTGTTGTTGAGGCAATAAATTCGTCCCACAACTCAAGCCCCAAACGCACCGGGTGTGCGCGAATACCGTCGTATGTTGCGATTGAGATGGGACTAGTGGAAGATGCGACATCCTGCCACGACTGGCTAGTGACAAAGGGTTGGTCGGCCAGACCAAAAATAACTGCATCGGAACCATGAGCGGCTGTGATCCCAGCCACCACCGAAGATCGTTGTCCAGTGCTCCAGAGAGGATTGTGCACCACAGTGATGCCCGCTGGCACAACGAGGTCGACGGCACCCGTGACAACGACGATCGACGCTATTCCAGAGCCAATGACTGCATTGAGGGCGTGCTGATACAGGGGGAGCCCGCGTAATGGGCTGAGCAATTTATGTGTGGGTCCAGTAAATCGCGTCCCGTCGCCCGCGGCAAGCAGGACTGCCGTCATATGGGGCTGGCGTTGTCTCATTGTTATAGCCTGCCATATGTGCATCGCATTTCATCTCTGATGATTGTCATTTGCGTGAGTATGGGGTGTGTGCTCTCTGTGCCATCACCGATTAAGGCCGAAGCAGTTATTGAGGTCACAAAAACAGAAAAAGAAATTGCGATACAGGCTGCTTTGGCCTACCCGATGGTTCGCCGTGAAGATGGCCACAAAAGGCCCGTGTATATATGGCGACGTGGCAAGGTTGCTGAGTTAGTTGCGAAGTATCTTCGTCTTGATCTTGTGCGACTTGAGGACGCATGGAACAAGGCGCCTCGAGTACATCAAGCCGCAATTATGGCGGGACTCTCACAAGTCGGAAAACCGTATGTCTTTGGAGAGGAATCTCCAACCAAAGGGTTCGACTGTTCTGGCTTCACATGGTATGCATGGCACACAGCCGGTGTAAAAATTCCGCGCACAATTGCATCACAACTTTCGGAGAAGTACAGGATTAATCCTGACAAGGCGCGCGCTGGGTCTGTTCTTGGTCGCGCAAGTCATGTCTATTTATATTTAGGAATTGACTATGCAGTGGTTGCTTCACCACTGGGTGGACGGCATGTAACGATTCGAATTGTTATCAAGGATCTCCGGAAGGATTTGATTTGGAGTGATCCGACAAAAGGTTTAGTTGCACGACCAATCGCTGCAAACTATTAGTTAAATTAGTGAATTGGTCCGTTCGTTGCACTCAGTGACGTAGCCAGACGTCCTGTGCGCCGAGCAATGATCTCGGCACAGATTGCGATGGCAGTCTCTTCTGGTGTTCGAGCACCAAGGTCAAGGCCAATCGGCGACAGGAGACGTGCAAGATCAGATGGATCAGTGATCCCGACTTCGGTAAGGCGTTCGAGGCGTTTGGCGTGTGTCTTGCGACTGCCCATGACTCCGACATAGCCAACTGTTGTACGCAGTGCGCCCTGAATAGCAGGCACATCAAACTTGGGGTCGTGGGTAAGTATGCATACGGCATCACGGGGTCCCAAGACTTGACCTTCTTTTTCAAAGAGCGCTGCTGGCCAAGAGACAATGACATCATCAGCCATCGGGAAGCGACGACGTGTCGCAAATACTTCTCGAGCATCACAAACAGTGACGTGGTATCCCAAAACTTTTGCCACCTTGGCGAGTGCAGCCGTGAAATCAACGGCGCCAAAGATCCACATGCGAGGTGGGGGAGAAAAACTCTCAACAAATACACGCACGGTTGGAGTGTCGACAAGATCTTCTGGCGTTGATTCACCTTGCGGACCATAGTGACGAATACCGGTGCGACCTGCTTCTAATTCTCCAACTGCATCACGCGCAACGACTCTGTCAAGTTCGGCATCACCAAGTGTTCCTCCAAGGATTCCTTCGGGGCTCATGAGCAGTGTCAAACCAACGTTTGGCCCGTCAATGACAGTGGCAAGTGCAACGGGTTGATTGGCGCGGATGCGCGTGGCCAGGGTGGTGTAGACAGTCATGGCAAGTCAGTCACTACCACTCAAGTGGCTGAATAAAAAGATGAATCGTGCCGCCACATGTCAATCCGACGGCGAATGCTTCATTATCTGAGTATCCAAAGGTGACGACACGTGCTGATTGCTCACCGTTCAAGATGGCGAGTGCTTCGCCGACCACCGCACTTTCAACACAGCCACCGCTCACAGAACCGATGACATCGCCATCTTCATTCACGGCCATTGCTGCACCGGTTTCGCGAGGACCTGAGCCCTCTGTGTCAACAACTCGCGCAAGAGCAACTCGCTTACCCTGGGATTTCCAGCGGTCAATATCACCAAGAAGTTCACGCACGACTGATGACTTTAGTGAGTTGTTCGAGTGCTTCCACCGAGTGTCCCTCGACAAAGTCATCTACATATGGCAACGCCACGGCCATTCCGCGCGCCAAGGGTGCATATCCAGGAGTCACTTTGAGCGGATTCACCCACACCACCCGAAAAGCGACTCGGCGCAGGCGAGCCATTTGCTCTGCCAACATCTCGGGGTCGCCACGGTCCCAGCCATCAGAAAGCAAGACAACAATTGCACCACGAGCCATGCCACGCACTCCCCAACGGTCGTTGAATTGGCGCAGGGTGTCTCCTAGACGAGTTCCGCCACTCCAGTCCTGTACTCGGGTACTGGCCAAGAGGAGGGCCCGATCAGGATCGCGAGATGTGAGTTCGCGAGTGATGCGAGTGAGACGTGTGCCAAGCGTAAAAGCCTCAACGCGTTGTCTGCCAGAGACTGCTGCATGCACAAAGCGCACCAATGCACGAGCGTACGGCTCCATCGAACCGCTGACGTCGAGCAAGAGCACTAATCGCCGAGAGCGTTGACCAGGTTCGAGCCATCGGCGTTCGACGGGTTCGCCTCCAGCAGCAAAAGATGCACGAATCGTGCGACGCAGATCGGGACGCATTCCGCGTCGTTTTGATTTCACTCCGCGCAAAGATTGGCGTGGTGGACCCGCAAGGCGTAACTGCGACATGAGTTGATGAGCAAGATGCATCTCATCATCGGTGTATGTCGCAAAATCTTTTTCACGAAGAGTTTCGACCGCAGAGAATCGAAGTGTGACAAGCGGATCATCAGATGCGCCAGATTGACCGTCGTTTGAATTTGTCGAATCATCATCAGTGGCAATTGTGAAAGGCAATGCAGTCTCTTGTATAAATTCTGGAGACTCGCGTTGTTGCCAAAAAACTCGGAAGGCTTTGTCAAAGAGCGGTAAATCTTCTGGTCGGCGTACCAAGGTGCTGCGTGCTGCCCAATACACAGAGTCTTTGTCGTTCATCCCGACGACTCCTAAAGCCTGCACAAAAGTGAGCACTGAGTCGAGAGGTGATGAGATTCCGACGCCTCGCAAAACACGGGCAAATCCAACAGCAAGTCGATCTGCCTCGACGACGGTTGCTGGCTGCATGATGGGATCTATCCGTGCAGTAAGCCACGATCAAACGCGGCTTGAACAATTGTCGAGATTCCGTGTTCACGCACCCGATCATGGTCTTCTCGGTATTTCAAAACTGTCCCAAGTGTTGCCTCAATAATTGATTCATCAAGTTGAGTTGTGCCGAGTCTGCCAAGTGCTGTTGCCCAGTCAATGGTCTCTGCTACACCTGGTGGTTTGTACATATTGAGTGAACGCAAACTCTCAACAGCACCGGCTACTTGACGAGCGAGAACCAAAGAAACATCAGGGACGCGGGCCTGCACAATGCTCACTTCGCGATCAAACGTGGGATGTTCTACCCAGTGATAAAGACAGCGTCGTTTAAGTGCATCGTGTACGTCTCGCGTGCGGTTTGATGTCAGGATTACAATAGGTGGTGTAGTGGCAGTAAATGTTCCGAGCTCCGGAACCGTGACCTGAAAATCTGAGAGGATCTCGAGTAGGTACGCCTCAAACTCGTCATCTGCACGATCGATTTCGTCAATTAATAAAACAGGGGGAGTAGCAGATGTGTTGTCGATGGCGCGCAATAGTGCGCGCTTGAGCAAGAAGCGCTCGCTGTACAGTTGACCTTCAAGAGCATCTGTTCCAGATGCCTTTGCCTCACCACTTGCCTCGGCTGCACGCAAGTGCAACAACTGACGTGAGTAGTCCCAGTCATACACGGCTTGCGACGCATCAATGCCTTCGTAACATTGCAGTCGAATCAGATCTGCACCACGCCAGCGGGCAATTGTTTTGGCTAGTTCAGTTTTTCCGACCCCTGCTTCGCCTTCAAGCAATAGTGGCCGTTGCAACGAAAGAGCAAGCAGCACCGAAGTAGCGAGGCCATCGTCGGTGAGATAACCGTGTGTGGCGAGTCCTGAGCGGACATCAGCAGTAGTGAGTTCGCTAGCAAGCATTGACTACAGCGTAGGTCGCCACGATGAGCAATGTCTAAGTGCGATCAGATGCTGGCTAAGAATCAAAGCCCAACCCGAAGCGATCTAGCGAACGGAGCCACAGATTGCGATTTCCGGTATTGTCTTCGCGATTCAAAGACCAGCGGGTCGCCTGAATCCCAATGAACCGAAATGGCTCTGGCGGAAACGGGAGAGGTTTTTCTTTGACAAACTTTGTCGCGGTCGCCCGAGTGCGGCGCCCTTCAAGCAGATCCAACATGACTTCGGCTCCAAAGCGCGATGATGCGACTCCAAGTCCCGTGTATCCGAGCGCGTATGAGACGCGACCGCCCATTGCTCGTCCCCAGAAAACGCAATAGCGGCTCGATGTATCAATTGCGCCACCCCATGCGTGCGAGAAGCGAACATCTTCGAGTTGCGGAAACGTTTCAAAGAAATGACGGGACAGTTTTGCCCATGTCTCTGGTCGTGACTCAAGTTCAGTTCGTACTTTTCCGCCGAAGAAATACATGGCGTCGTATCCGCCCCAGAGAATGCGATTATCTTCAGTTAGACGGTAGTAATGGAACTGATTCGGAATATCGGAAAGTCCTTGACGATTTTTCCATCCGACACTTGCAAGTTGTGATGGAGTTAGTGGCTCTGTGACCATGCAGTAGTCATAGACAGGCGCAATGTAGTGACGCAGGCGTCGCAGTAAGGGATTAAACGCGTTTGTTGCGAGAGCAACTTTTGCAGCTCTCACTTTTCCGAGTGGAGTTGTAATTAGTACTCCGACACCATCGCGTTCGACTGATAGCGCCTTGGTGTCTTCGTAGATGCGAACGCCAAGTGTTTGGGCTGCTGCCTTAAGGCCCCAAACAAGTCGTGCAGGATCGACGAGCGCGACACGATCCTTGTGCCACAAACCACCGGTGTAGAGCGGAGAATTCACCTGTTCGAACATCGCTTCTCTGTTGAGCATTTCAACATTTTGTCCAAGCTGGCGAAGTTGGCGGTAGTCCTCTCTTAACTCTTCGCTATATGAATCAGGGTGAGCAGTAGTGGCGACATCGATTGCTCCAGTTCTCTCGTAGTCACAGTCAATGCCGTATCGCTTGATTGCAGCCTCGATTTCGTTCATGTTTTCGAGTCCAAGGTCTTCAAGAATTGCGATCTCATTAGGGAACCGTTCTTGCGCATTGGCAATACCGTGAGTGAGACTGGCGTCCATAAATCCGCCGTTGCGTCCACTTGCTGCCGAACCGACTTCATGAGCATCAATCAACACAACATCACGAGATGGATCGCGCTCTTTAGAAATAATTGCAGTCCAGAGCCCGGTATAACCTCCACCGATAATGCATAAATCGCAATTTTCGTTGCGCACCAATGTGGGATTGGAATCAGGTTCGTCCACATCTTCGTACCAATATGGATACGGATCCGCGTCGGCTATCGCGTCTAGATGGCGCTCGTCCACCGTTCGCTCATCCATTGAAAATCACCGCCTCGTCTGTGGTCACAATAGCGCATGATCGACTGCGCTATTGAGCATGTGACTACAGTCTCAAGAATGGATTATGGAATTAGTGGAAAAACAGCAGCCGTTGCTGCTGCATCTGCGGGGCTTGGGCTGGCCACTGCTCGCTCGCTCGCAAGCGCAGGGGTGCGTGTGGCGATTTGCTCGCGCGAGCAAGGCAGAGTCGATGCAGCAGTGGCAGTGATTGGACATGGGGCGATTGGATTTGTCTGCGATGTCTCAACCGCTGCAGGGGGTCGCCAATTCGTTGAACAGGCAATCTCTGAATTGGGCTCAGTTGATATTTTGATCGCCAACGGAGGCGGACCACCCGCTGGAACATTTGCATCAACGCCTGAAGATGAGTACATCGGCGCGCTCGAAAAAAATTTATTGTCGGTGGTAGCGATGTGCCATGCCGCCGTGCCAGCGATGCGCGAGCGCAAATGGGGACGCATTGCTGCCATCACGTCCGTGGCCGTGCGTCAGCCGATACCCAGTTTAATTTTGTCTAATACGGCTCGCGCCGGCGTGACAGGTTTTCTTAAAACATTGGCGAGAGAAATTGCCTGTGATGGCGTGACGGTGAATTCGATACAACCAGGTATCCATTCAACCGATCGAGTTGCTCAGTTGTACGGTGCAAACGCTGACGGAGCAGCGTTGGGGATTCCGGCTGGAGTCATGGGGGACCCTGCGGACTTTGGAGAAGTGGCAGCGTTCTTATGCAGTGAACATGCCAAGTTCATTACTGGTGTGCAACTTCATATTGACGGTGGCTCGTATGCCGGATTGTTGTAGCGCGCAGCGGTGATACATCATGTTGTTGCATTCACGTGGGCCAAGGATCTGCCCGAATCACATCTTGAGCGCGTTGCTGCCGGGCTTGAAGAATTACAGAAACATCTTGCTCACGTGATTGTCTCGTATCACTACGGACCAGATGCAGGAGTGGTAATTAACGGGAACGCTGATTACGGAATAGTTGCTACTTTTGCGACAGAAGATGACTGGCGCGTCTATGACACGGATCCGCAGCACAACATAGTTCGTTCCGAACTCTTCAAGCCTTATATCAGCGCGCGCACTGCAATTCAGTTTCGTTCGTAGCGGCATTCGCAGCAATGCGTTGTTCCCATCTGTTGCAGATTCGCCACGCCAACACAACTAGCAACCATCCAAAGATGCAGTCGACAACCCAATGTTCGCCAAAGTATGTGAGTGTGGCGCACATTGCAAGCGGGAACAATGCGCTGAATACCTGGATCCATCGTGCACGATTCCGCACGACCCAGATTGTGACGAACAGACTAAAGGCTGCATGGAGCGATGGCATCGCAGCGACTCCATTGAGAACCGCGGCTCCGCGGTCCCACACTTTTGACACCGTATGCATGTTTAAGTGATTCCATCCGCGGCCAGTAATCCGCGAGAGTGGTTCGGTGTATCCGTTTTTAGCGGCCATCCATGGCGGTGCTGCTGGATACAAGATAAAACAAATAACGCCAATGCTCATGATCAGGCTGAGTCTGCGCACATACATCAACCACTCGCGGCGATTGCGCAACCAAAGTACGACAAGCGGTGCAACCGGAAAAATAAAATGCGTCATATAAATGAGCGATCCCGCTACGTCATACCACCGCACTGATCCTGGTTCATAGAAATGTTTCTGCATCCAGACGTTTGGGTCGGTGCCAAAAAATAATATTCGGTCGAGGTTTCGAGGACCAGTAAAATGCACTGGCATGCCTAATTGATCTGCAGTACCACGGCTGTAGTCGTAAGCAAAATAGAGCGCGACGATAATGGACCAGTCGAGGATCATTCTCCACTGCGCAGAACGTGATTTGCCGATAGATCCACAGATAAATGCGACCAATATCCACACCATGACCGCAGAGCGGTCAACGGGGATTCCGTTGCGGCGTGCACTCCATACAAAAATAACTGCATACGCAATGAGCGCAATTTGACGAGCAGCACCCAACGAGAAGTTGCGCCGCATTGGTGCTAGTGGTGTTAAAGGGTCAGGCAGAAGCAGTCTCAAGTGCGCGACGCACGAGTACTTTTGCCAAATGGGTGCGGTACTCAGCGGTGGCATTGTTGTCGCCCGATGGACGCGCTTCAGCCGCAGCCTTTTGTGAAGCGTCAGCAATAGAGCCACCCGAGGCAAGAGCCGCACTGACGCTTGTTGCCAGGACCGGTGTGTTATCCATATTGACGAGTGCAACGCCAGACTCTGATCCGCGGCGCCACGCAGCAACACCTACGATTGCCCAGTCTTGTGCGCGACGATTGAACTTTTGAAAACTCCATCCAGCACCGTTCATTTTTGGAATACGAATCTCTGTGAGCATTTCGTCAGCGGCTAAGTCAGACTCAAGGAAACCTTTATAGAAGTTGCTCGCAGCAATCTCGCGGGTTCCGTTTGGCCCCTGAACAACATACGTTGCACCGAGTGCCAATGTGGTTGCGGGCAAGTCACTTGCAGGATCAGCGTGTGCAATTGACCCTCCGATTGTTCCGCGGTGACGAATCTGGGGGTCACCAACAAATCCAGCCGCATGTGCCAAGAGTGGAGCATGCTGTTTGAGAACGCTTGAGTATTCAACATCATGGTGACGCGTGAGCGCACCAATGGCAATGTGGTCTCCGGCGTCTTTGATGTATGACAAGTCTGTGATGCGAGCAATGTCAATCAGTACTGCTGGTGAGGCAAGGCGCAACTTCATGAGTGGCAAGAGGCTGTGTCCGCCGGCAAGAAATTTTGCGTCCTCGCCGTATTCGCTGATCAGGCTGATTGCTTCAGCAGCAGACGATGCTCGTTTGTAATCAAATGGTGCAGGTATCACGTGGTTCCTCCGTCAGACTTCTGGAATTACTTCTTGCCGGCGCATGCAAGCACCGACTGGACAATGTTGTGGTATCCGGTGCAACGGCAGAGGTTTCCTTCTAGGCCGATGCGAACTTCTTGTTCGGTGGGGTTTGCGTTTTCATTCAGAAGACTGATCGCAGCCATCACCATGCCGGGGGTGCAGTATCCGCACTGGAGTCCGTGATTTTGCATAAATGCTTCTTGCATCGGATGCATCACGCCGTTAGTGGCAAGACCCTCAACCGTTGTGACACTTGTGCCATCGGCTTGTACTGCCAAGATGGTGCAACTCTTGACGGACTCTCCGTTGAGATGCACCGTACACGCGCCACAACTTGAAGTGTCGCAACCAATATTGGTGGCCGTGAGACCTAAATGTTCACGCACATAGTTCACCAACAAGGTGCGTGGCTCCACGTCTCCCTGTGTGTCGGTACCGTTGACAGTGATCTTGATCTTCACGTTTCCCCCTCGCGGCTCTCTTACAAAGTAGAGCCTGAGGTCGCCCTTTTCCAAAGCGAAGCGCCACGCAATCTCAATTTTTGGGCACTACTCGTCTAGTTTGCGCAATCCCGTATAGGCAAACCACATCGAGAGAGTGCCAAGCACCACAATTGCCAGCAAGCCACCCCAAGTATTTTCCCAACTGACTCCACCCACTGGAGGGTTCAGGAAACCCTGCCTAGATAAGCGCAAAATATTGGTCGCCGGGTTCACCCGAGCAATGTGCAATAACCAGCCCTGCATCATGGACATGGGAGCTTGAGCACTTGAGGTGAACAAGACCAAAAATAACGTGAGTTGCATCAGTGCTGCTCCGCGCATGTCTCGAAATCGATAGGCGAGTCCCAAACCCCAGCCCGTGGCCACGATGGCGAGGCCAAATGCAGCCACATAAAACATCAATATTCCCAAGATCCCTTGTGTGGGGCGAGCACCAAAGAGATATCCGAATCCCAATACCGTTGTGACAACGACAAAGGTTCGAACAAGAGAACTCAAGAGTGGACCAAGCAACAGAGCAGCGCGTGGTGTTGGTGCCATGCGGAGGCGATCCATGAAACCGTTCTCGATATCTTGGATTGCCGAGAAGCCCAATCCAAGACCACTAAAGGCTCCGCCCATACATCCAGAGAGCGAAAGAAACCAGTTGATGGATCGATCAGTGGGGAAGCCAGGAATCTTTGTGATGGCAAAATATGTACCAGCAAAAGCAACTGCCTGAAAAATTGGCATAGCAAGCGTTGGAATAAATGTTGCAGGCACACGCCGAATTGCGCGCATGGCTCGAAGAGAGAGCATGTTGGAACTAGCAAAGAGAGATCCACCAACTGACGGTGGTTCGAGGGGCAGCATCTTTTGTGTCGTTGTGCTCATTGTTGTGCCAATCGTTTGGAAAGTTGCCGCAATGAGAGTGCAACCGAACCGACACCAATAGCAATTGGAATTATTAGAACCTGCGCTATTGCTTGCGACGTGAGCCCGTTCAAAGTGAGCACACGCAGTCCTTCAACTAAATAAGAAAGAGGGTTGTAATCAGCGATCGCTTTGAATGCGCCTGTCATGCTTTCTCTCGGAAAAAAAGCACTCGAGAAAAACAAACTAATAAAGACAAGCGGAAACGCTCCCTGTACGGCCTCCGACGAACCAGTCTTCAGAGCCATCGCGGTCATAAAGCCCCCAATGGACATCGCTATAAGCGCCCCGCTGAGCACCATGATGAATGCGCCAATTATTCCACTTTGAATGCGCACGCCAAACGGGTATAGGGCAACTATGAAAAAGATTGATTGCAAAGCACCAAATACTGATCCCCCTGCCAAACGCCCGACCAGGATTCCGACGCGAGTACTCGGAGACGCCAGTAGTCGATCCATAAAACCGTTCTCGATGTCGGTCGCTAACGCAGTTCCGCCAGTCGTAGACCCAAAGAGCACGCCTTGAGCCAGAGTTGAGGCCAGGCTAAATTCAAGGAACGAAGAGACATCTTTTAAACCATCGAGTTTTCCGACAGCGCGCCCAAATGAACTAGCACCAAGCGCGGCAAAAAATAACGGAAAAACAAGTGAAGGGAAAACGAGCGCAGGCTGTCGCAAGATCGCCCATGTTGAGCGTTTTGACAGCGCCAATGTTTGGCGCAGGCTGTCGCGAGTGGTGTGTCGCGTCGCTGCTGAAAGAACTGCGGTCGACATCTGGTTACTTGGTCTCTGTTGGGGTAGCGCCCTCAAGGCGATGTCCTGTTGCTTCGGCAAACACATCATCAAGGCTTGGCTCATTAAGTTCGAGGTGATGCAAGTCGATGTGGGCTTCGTCAAGAGCACGAACTACTTCAGCCACGCCCGTTGCGCCGGCAACGAGTCCAACAGCAAGACTGCCCTCATCGATTGGTCGCATATCTCCAAACCGCGTAAGTATGCCTCGTGCTTGGTCTATTTGATGGGCTGAGACGTTGATGACAAGTGTTGGGGCACCAACTTTTGATTTGAGTTCTTTGGGTGCTCCTTGTCGAACAATGCGTCCGTGGTCGATGATGGCGACGCGGTCTGCAAGCTGGTCGGCTTCTTCTAAATATTGCGTTGTCAAAAAGACTGTCGTTCCTTCACGATTGAGTCGGCGCACTTCTTCCCATAATGTCAGTCTGCTCATTGGGTCGAGTCCGGTTGTGGGCTCGTCTAAGAACAGCACGGTTGGTTCATGAATCAACGACAGGGCAAGGTCAAGGCGTCGACGCATGCCACCCGAATACGTGATCACCCGACGGTTGGCTGCAGCAATAAGCCCAACTCGCTCAAGCAATGTGTTGGCGCGCTCGTGCATTTTTGCACGTGGGATTCCGTACAGCACTGCTTGAAGTTCGAGCAATTCAGTACCGGTCATCAGCGGATCGATTGCTGAGTCTTGCAACGCCACGCCAATGCTTCGTCGCACAAGATCTGCTTGTTTGACGATGTCGTATCCAGCGACACGTGCATGACCCGCAGTTGGTTTAAGAAGAGTTGTCAACATGCGAACGATGGTGCTCTTACCAGCGCCATTTGGTCCAAGAAATCCAAAAATTTCACCTTGTTCAACGACAAGGTCTACGCCGTCAACGGCGGTGACGAGGTTGTTGCCTGATCCAAAATGACGCACAAGGCCCTGAACAACAATGGGGGCGCCCTGAACAGGAGGTGATGTCATATATACAGTTTCGCACTTATCTGCCGTTGTGCGGCAGTCACACTGCGCTAGTTGGCTGCGGCAATCGCTTGCCACACCCGCTGAGGAGTGGTTGGCATGTCGATGTGACGAACGCCCAAATGAGAGACGGCGTCAATGACAGCAGATTGCACTGCTGGCGTGGACCCAATGGTTCCGGATTCGCCGATGCCTTTTGCGCCAAGCAAGTTTAATGGAGTTGGTGTTTCCATATGGATCACATCAATGCTTGGAAGTTCAGCAGCGGAGATGAATGCGTACTCTGCCAAATTTGAAGATGTTGGGTTTCCGTCTGCGTCGTAGATGACTTCTTCAAGAAGTGCCTGCGCAGTTCCTTGAGCAACTCCGCCATGGATCTGTCCTTCGAGCAACAATGGATTAAGAACTCGCCCAGCATCGTCGCACGCGAAGTGGCGCAAGTGCGTAACTTTGCCTGTCTCTGTGTCGACTTCAACAATTGCGACGTGTGCTCCGAAGGGAAACGTCGCACCAGCAACGCCAATGACATCAGAGTGCACGAGTCCGCCTGATGATTTTTCGGCTTGCGCTAGGTCTGACCAAGTTTTTGTTAAGGATGGAGTGCCAGCAACGTGAAATGCAGCAGCGTCCTTGTCAAGAACAATGTCTGCCTCACTTGCTTCAAGCAATCTTGCAGCAACTGTTTTTGCTTTGTTGACAAGCTCTGCTGACACAGCGAACACTGCGTTACCACCTTGTTGCAATGAACGAGAGCCCATTGTTCCGGTGCCGACGGGGACAAGATCTGTGTCACCCCACACGAGTTCGATATTTTCAATCGGGATTCCGGTTTGCTCACTTGCCAACATTGCCCATGCAGTGGCGTGACCTTGTCCATGAGGTGAAGTACCTGTGTAAATCAGAGCATGACCATTGTCTTGAATCTCAACTTTTGCTGATTCGCCGTTACCCACGCCACCAGTAATTTCGACATACACACTGACGCCGATACCTAGTTGCTTGACAGCACCACTAGCGCGAGCAGCTTTTTGTTTGGTTCGCCATCCAGCGTAATCAGAGGCAGCGAGAGCTTTGTTGAGCGATGTTTCGTAGTCGCCAACATCGTATGTCTGCCCAACAACTGTCGTGTGCGGTTCAAGAAACTTCGGAATGAGATTGATTCGACGAACCTCTGCTGGATCCATTTCGATCTGTGCTGCAAACATGTCCATCGCGCGTTCAATCGCAGCAGTTGCTTCGGGGCGACCAGCACCACGATAGGCAACGATTGGCGTGGTGTTAGTGACAACAGATGTCGTGCGACATTCAATGTTGGGGATGTCGTAGACACCCGAAGACATTGGGCGAGTCATGAATGGAGCCAAGATTGCTCCCATGTCCACCCATGCACCAGAGTCTTGAATTGCCCACAATTGATAATGGGTGACTTTGCCAGAACGATCGCCACCGATAGTGACATATTGCAACTGGGCACGACCATGACCAAGAGCCATCATTGATTCGCTGCGCGTTTCGCGCCAACGTACTGGCTTGCCAACACGCTTGGCGATAGGACCGAGCAACAACTCCTCAGGGTATGCACCAATTTTGGCACCGAATCCACCACCAACATCTGGAGTCTTAATGTGAACAAGGGATTCTTCAACGCCATTTGCGGCTGCAATCGGCGCCACTGATCCTTGCGCGTGTTGCGTTGACAACCATTGCGTGAGACGACCATTTGCACCCCACGAAGCCGCGGCGCCGCGAACCTCGAGTGGACATGGAGCAACGCGTTGATTCATATAACGACCCTTGACGACGACTTCGCAATCGGCAAAATATGCATCTCCAGTATTGTCAGGAAGACCTAGAACCATCGTGTCAAATACGACGTTGCTTCCGCATGCTTCGTACAAATGAAGATCACTAGCCATAGAGGTTTCGAGGTCAATAAGCGCTGGAAGAACGTCGTAGTTAATAATGACAGCCTCTGACGCGTCTTCTCCTTGCTCGCGGGTTTGACTGACGATGGCAACGACTGGTTCGCCAACGTAGCGAACTTTGTCGGTTGCAAGAAGCGTGCGGGTTGCGGCTGGGTTGAATGTCGACGGGACTTGTTGCAAGTCGAGGTCTGCTCCGGTAAACACCGCAATAATGCCAGGCATTGCTTTGGCATCCGATGCGTCGATTGATGTGATGTTGCCGTGAGCCACTGTGCTTCGCGCATAGGTGACATGCACTGCACCAGCAAGCATGGGTTCATCAAGCAAGTCGTCGACGTACTTGCCACCTTCTGTTAAAAACTTTGGATCTTCTTTACGAAGAACGCGATTACCAAGAATGCTGCCACCCATATAAAACCCCCGATGTCGGTGATGTCGCGAGACCATTTGATCTCAGACTCTGACAATAGCGAGCGAAACCTCTGATACAACAAGCCATCGCAGGGTTGGTTGTAAAGTTTTTATTTACTGAGGGGAGCGAGGCCCCCAGACGCAGAACCAAGATTGGCGGCACGCACGCGCAGGATGTCTGTGACAAGCGTGTATGGCCAAGTGGTGGGCAGAGTTATGGGCAAGGCAGGCATGGCAAGTAATTGAATACGTTGCTCGCCGGGGAAGACGTAGCCCAGTTCTGAGCGGGCAGCAGCAACGACGCCGTCAGTTGTATTGAGTCGATTGATGTCGATCTGGAGTTGCTCATTGGCGTCCGCCAAGGCCTCGAACTGTGTTTTTTTCTGAGCCATCGCTTCATTTTGATGAAAATAATCGCGCAAAGGCAAGACAAAAAGAGTGGCCAAAAGGGCCGTAAGGCCGACCGTAATGCCAACACCTTTGAGAATGCGTCGAGCAAGATGCATGGGACTATGTGGGTCACGCGATGCCCGCAAGAAGTTCATCTCTTAAGTGTGGCGTGTGGGCTGTGGAAAACCTTGGAATACGAACATTTGTTCGGGGATGGGGATGACGTCTAGCGGAGTGGCGCAAGCGCAGATCGCCCGCGATAGCGAGCAGAGTCACCGAGCTGTTCTTCGATGCGAAGTAGTTGGTTGTACTTGGCGACTCGATCACTACGCGCAGGAGCACCGGTTTTGATCTGGCCACAATTAGTGGCAACTGCAAGATCAGCGATGGTGGAATCCTCGGTCTCGCCACTGCGATGACTCATGACACTGCTATAGCCATATCGAGTTGCTAGGTCCATCGTGTCGAGTGTTTCGGTGAGCGTGCCGATTTGATTGACCTTGATCAAAATACTGTTGGCGACGTTTTGATCGATACCCATCTGCAAACGGCGTGAGTTAGTGACAAAGAGATCGTCGCCGACAAGTTGAATTCGAGATCCGAGTGCTTGCGTGAGAGCCGACCAACCACTCCAGTCATCTTCAGCCATGCCATCTTCAATGCTGACAATGGGATAGCGATCAACAAGCGATGTCCACCAAGTTGTTAGTTGTTCATGGTTAAAAACTTTGCCTTCACCTGACAAGTGATAGCGACCATCTTTGTATAACTCTGACATTGCTGGGTCGAGCGCAATTGCGATATCAGTTCCGGGCGTGTAGCCGGCGCGCTCAATCGCTTGGACTAAGACAACGATTGCTTCTTCGTTGTTTGCCAGGTTTGGAGCAAACCCACCTTCATCTCCGACGGCTGTAGAAAGAGATTGTTCGTGCAGTACAGCCTTGAGAGTGTGATACGTCTCTGCTCCCCAGCGAAGTGCTTCACGAAAACTCGGTGCGCCAATGGGCACGATCATGAACTCTTGTAGGTCGATGTTGTTGTCTGCGTGCACGCCACCATTAATGACGTTCATCATGGGAACAGGCAAGACATGTGCGTTAGGCCCGCCAACTGATCGAAACAGGGGCAGTTCAAACTCATGTGCGACTGCGCGTGCGACAGCCAGACTCGTTCCAAGAATTGCATTTGCTCCCAGGCGTGCTTTGTTGTCTGTCCCGTCAAGATCAATGAGTTCCGTATCGACGAGTCGCTGTTGGGTTGCATCCATTCCGACAAGCGTTGCTGCGATGACTGTATTGACATTGGCTACGGCTTGCAGGACTCCTTTGCCTCCGTAGCGTGCACCTCCGTCGCGCAATTCGGTTGCTTCGTGTTGGCCAGTTGACGCGCCTGACGGAACAATGGCACGACCAATTGCACCACTGTCAAGTTGGACTTCGACTTCGATCGTGGGGTTGGCGCGCGAGTCAAGAACCTCTCGTGCGAGGATGCCAACAATTTCGCTCATGTCTCCACGCTACTGAGAGTTTGGGCTTTGACCGACTCCCATAATTCGTCAAGAGTGTCGAGCGGAAGCGTGGCCATCTCCAAACCTCGCTGTTTGCTGAGTTCTTGC
>Ga0208960_1000512_pt1 | contig 21703 bp, 13 predicted proteins | sample GreLakmeON33MSRF_FD_187703 | JGI IMG/M metagenome (GOLD analysis project Ga0208960, IMG submission 187703) | Freshwater lentic microbial communities from great Laurentian Lakes, MI, USA - Great Lakes metaG ON33MSRF (SPAdes) | ecosystem: Environmental > Aquatic > Freshwater > Lake | place: Great...
CGGGATGAACACCAGCAGCGACAACCCACCCACACAGAGCAGGTCCAGTGCCGGAGAGAGGATCGCACGGGTAGTGCCCTTGGGACTCATCGTGGAGGTAAGCTGTCGTTCCCCACTGGCGAAATCCACCCCGGTGGGCTCATCGGGCGCCGCCAGTCCTCCTGGAACGCGCGAGAGGCCGCCAAGGTCTGGCGGCCTCTCAACACCCCTACGTCGTCCTGGTGCGGCTTACCGCGCCGGGCGACGATCCCACATGAACGAGCCAGACGGAACCATGAACGCCGCCGTTTGAGGCGTGCGGGCTCCGGCGGTCGAACGCGGGAATACCACGAGCGTCACCGCCGAACCAGCGACCATCGTCCCTGGGTTCGCTTCGAGGTCGGCCGTTTTTGGGGCGCCCTGCAGCGCGAGCAGATTCGCAAACAGATTGGTGGCGGTGCCAGCGGTCCGCACGTTGAACATGATGTTGGCGGGCGCTGCATTGACGAACGTCGATACCGACAACGGAGCGACGCTGGCCCAGGTCGCCGTCGCCGAGGCCGTGCCGCCCTGCGGATACTGGCGGACTTCGATCGCGACGTCGCCGGCGTTGATGACGCGAAGCGCAACGTTGGCACCCGGATCGGCCGGATTGTCTTCGAATACCCTGAGCTTCATCGCGCCCGCGCGGGCGGCGCCCCAGAGGATCGCCGTATAATTCTTGCCCGCCTCGAACGTCACGGTCGTGTCCTTGAGCTTCGTCGACGCAATCGCCTGAAGTGTATCGTCGAGGAAGATGACGAAGTGCCGCGAACCAGCCCGGGCGTTCTTGAACTGCGTCTGCGAAGACGCGGTCACGCCGCCTGCGGTGACTGGATTGTTCCGAAACGCGATGCGAAACTGGGCGTTGCTCTCGACGATATCGACGAAGCGCATGTCGAGGCCGTACGCGCCAGCGCTGTCGGGTACGGCATTGATGAACCGCACGCCAGCCGTCGGAATGTTCTCAGTCTTGATCACCGTATCCGTGCCGCTGCACGCGCCAACGACCACAGCGGCAAGCACGAGGGCGTAAGCTCTGACAAAGCGTCGCATTGCATACTCCGTAGGGGTTGTCATCGTTATTAGGGCCGAACAGGGCGGCGCTGCGAATCCGCAGTGTCGCCTGGCACTTTTGCAACATCCCCGATTCCATCTCCGAGGATCGACCGGGTGACGAGGAACACCACAAGCCCAGCCCCAACCGCTCCCGCCATCACCGTGCGCCCTCGTGACAACTGGCGCTCGTAGCTGCGAGAGACGTACTCCGACTTCACACGAATCCGTTCGCCCTTCCACACCTGCTCGCCGCCACGCAGGAGACCTACCCGCGTCACCGCCAGCTCGAACTCGTCGCGCTCCATCTGGTAGACGCGCCCTTCGATCTGAGCAATTTCAGGGCCCATCGCTCCGCCCAACGCCACCCGTCCTGCGTCGGTGATGTCGAGCGCCACCATCGAGCCAACTCCGATTGTTGCCGTCGTGATCGGTTGCAGCGTGTAGCAACCGGTCACGGACAGACTCACCAGTAGCGCAACAGCCGGACCGACGAGTTGCCTCGTCGGTCCGGATCTGTGGCTACCACCCATAGGTACCCTTCGTGGCGACGAACGAACCTGGCGCATTTCCGGCGCCGATTCCTGCGCCGTAGATATTCGAAGTCGCGTAGCCGCGGGCCTGAAGATCCTGGAACGGCACCGCCCAGAACAGCGGTGTCTCGACAGCAAGATCGCCCCAACCACGGCTATCGAAGTACCACGCAGACGAGTGCGTGTATGCCGTCTCAATCCGCTTCTCGTACTTGAGGGCTTCCCAGAGGTTGCCGCAGCCGACCACGTTGAACGGCGCAACTGGAACCTTCGGGACGCAGTCCGTCGTGCCGCCTGGGACACGCGACGTCGCATCGAACGTGGTGATGGCAGGCAGTCCATTCCGCACCCGCGTCACGTTCACGAGCGCCGCTGCGCCAGTAAAGTCGCCCTTACGGTACAGTCCCTCGGCCAGCAGCATGTCGATTTCTGGCTTCACCATGAACGGCAGCTTGCCATTCTGCGCCGTGCCATCGCCGGACACCCGCCACGAATGGAAGCGGACGAAGTCGTAGTTCGACCAGCCCCAACCGAGGCCGGCGAACTGGTCGCCACCAGCCGGACGGTTCACGAAGTACCGCTTACAGGGCGTCGACGCCGCCTGACAGGCCGTGATCGAGAAGTCGGCCTGCTGCGCGGCGCGTGTAGTGCCCTGGGGAAAGCGGAGGTCTGGCGTCACCATGAAGAAGCTCTGGTTGCCTGAGCCACGTTCCGAAATCGGCTGCGCCGTCCAGGCACCATAGCTGCCCGAGACGTCCGCCATACCGATGATGAACGGCGTCATCTGGTGCCATGTGCCATAGCCGTCGTACGTCGCCACCAACGACTGCCCTGGCCCCTGCGTCGTGCTGGTCGTGATCAGGTGGTCGGTCGTAATGCCATTCTGTGCGTCAGCAATGATAGCCGTCCAGTCCGCCGCCGCACGCTCCGCTGGCGACCGACCGACGGCCGCCCGAATCCGTGCGCGATAGCTGCGGATGAGCCTGATGTACTCTGTGGTCGTCCAGACGGTCGGAGAAGGGAGCCATGCCGTTGGAATCGGGAAGCCGCTGGACGACGTGACGCCGGGCTTGCTCGCTTCGTCGATCGCCCGTTGAAAGGCCGCCATCGAAGAGTCGGCGAGCACCTTGTACGAGATCAGCTTTCCCGCGTCCTGGCCATCTTGCCCAACGCTCACAACAGCGCCTGAGTCGTGATAGAGCGCGACGTACCCGGTTGACAGGCCGATCAGGAAGTTGGCCCACGACTTGGCGCGGGCATCACGCGCAACGCTGCCGAGCGTCAGACCTCCCGCCATCTGCGTCAACAAGCTCGCCGAGACTCGGTTGACTTCACTCATGATCGAGTAGACGCGAAACTGCTCGCCGGAGCAGGTGTTGCCCGGCGCATTCACATTGGTCGCACCCGAGAACGGGGCGTGCGAGTTCATACAGTTGTTGGCCAAGCTCGAGTAGTTCTGCATGGAGAAAATGTTCGCCATGGCTTCGAGCGTGGTCGTGCTGCCGTACAGGCCGCTCGACCACCGCTTGTAATACGTCGCAATCAGCGCTTCGGCGTCGTCCGGCGTGCCGAGCACCCGCTTCGTGTCACCGGAGTTCGGATTGGTGACGGTCAGCTGCTTTTCGCACGCACTGAGCCCGACAATGGCCACCAGCGCTGCGAGGGGAAGGAGTCTGCGCATCATATCGGGGTAGGCTCCTAGAACCGCGTGGTGAACGAAAGTGTGAATGAACGGAGCGTCGGAAAGTCGAACGCATCAACCTGATTGATGAGTCCCGATCCGGCCTGTCCACCGGAGACGCCGGTTTCGGGGTCGTACCCGCTGTAATTCGTGAAGGTCTTCAGGTTGCGTCCAACGAGCCCGACGGTCCAGTCACCCACGCCGCGGATCGATCCAACCTTGTAGGAGATGCTCAGTTCGCGAAGCTTGACGTATGAACCGTCTTCGACGTTGTAGTTGTTCGGGCCAAGGAGATCGTAGAATCCACCCGTGCCAGCCCCTTCGGAGCCGCCGACGCGCCAGCCGTAGCCGAGCGGCTTTGCCGTCTCGACTGTCTGGGCTGCCATATCGAAGTAGCCTGAGCTGAAGTCGAGCAGACCCCAACCTTCACCCTGGTTGTTGATCTTGTGGCCAAATGTTCCGTCGAGCAACCCGTACACCGTGAGCTTCTTGTAGGTGATCGTGTTGTTGAAGCTCGTGCGGAAGTTCGGGAGCGAGTTGCCCAGAATGTGCAGCGTGCCCGTCCCCTCACCCTTCTGGCCCTTGAGCGGGCGATCCACGATTGGGTGACCCCACTGCAGCGGATAGTTCCACGGCGACTGCGCGGCCGGCAGCTTCGTCTGCCAGAGGTTCTTGGTGATGCCGTCGGCCGTGGTGTTGCCGGCGCCGGTCCAGACCACCCAGCCCTTGCTGTCCACCTGGTAATCCTTGCCCGTGCCGCAGTTCGCCTGAACCGAAGCGGGCATGTCCGAACACTGCTTGTAGAACAGGCGCCCGTACACGTTGCCGTAGCGGTTGACCGGGACGCCGTCCTGCTTGTCAGTGCGCGCCGTAATCAGGAAGTAACTGCCCGTGCCCTGGCCGGTGCCGCCACTGATGAAGTATTCGGGGATGAACAGTTCGGTCACGAAGGTGCGCGTGCGGTCAAATGCGGCGCGAACGTTCCAGCTCAGGTCGCGCTTGCTGATGATCGGCAAGTTGGCACTGACTTCCCACGTGTGGTTCGCCAACGTCCCAGCGTTCTGCCACTGGCTCGTGAAGCCCAGCGACGAGGGCGTCGGCACGTTCAGGATCTGGTTCTTGGTCGTCGAGTTGGCATTCGTGATCTCGATGCCCAACCGGTCGAACAGCGTGAAGTCCATGCCGGCTTCGATCTCGGTCGTCGTCTCGGGCTTGAGCGTCGAGTTGCCGGCCTGGCCGAGCGAGCAGCCGGTGGTGCTGCACGAGTAGGTCTCGTACTGCGCCGAGAAACTCGGCGTGTTGCCCGCCGTGCCGCGTGAGACGCGAAACCGCACGTCGGTCATCTTCTTGGACGTCCAGAACGACTCTTCCGAGATGCGCCAGACACCCGAGAGGCGGCCGAATGGCGCCCAGCGGTTGCCGGAGCCAAAGAGCGAGCTTCCGTCATAACGGTACGTACCGTCGAGGATATACCGGCCCTTGTAGTCAGCATTGGCACCGGCCACGACGGCCATGTTCTTGACCGTGCTTTCGCTCGAGCTGGCCGTCTGGTTCGTACTCAGATTACTGAGCGTGTACACGTCCTTGACGATGAACTGTTGGCCACCGCCGTTATTGGACCGGGAGTTGCTCTCGTCGTACAGGCCCTTGACATTGAGCTTCGTGTTGAGGTCGGCGCCGAACTGTTTGCGCAGCGTCGTGGAGATGCTCGCGTTGAGCGACGTCTGGGTCAGATCGCCGATCGACATGTTGCCGAGGTTCGTACCTGTCGACACCGACGTGGTGCGATAGCCCTTCTTCGCAGCGCCTTGGTCCTGACGGAACCGACTGTCGTAGCCAACGGCGCCATCGAATGAAATCCACGAGGCCGGAAAGTAGGTCGTTGAGAGGCTGGCCAGCACGCGCTGCGACTGCCGCTCGCTGATCGAGTTTTCTGCATCGTACAGGAAGTTGCCGCCGCCGTTACCCGTGCCGCGGATTCCCGCGCCGCCGCCACGAATGATCGGTCGGCCTAAGGTGTCGCGGGCGAGATAGTCCGTACCCGCCGGGGCGCCGCGCAGCAGCGTGCCGAATGACGCGCCGTGCGTGTCGGTCGTGGCCTTGTCGATCAGCGTGCTCACCGAGAAGAGCAAGTCGCTGCGGGCTTCGTAGTCGAGGTTGACCCGAGCACGGATCTGCTGCTGCCCCTTGAGCCCGAGCATCGCGCCGCCTTCGTCCGTGACGCCGCCGCTGACGAAGAATCGCGTCGAACCCATGCGGCCCGTCGCGTCGACCGACGTCACCTTGATCGGGTTACTCTGGGCGATCTGGGCGAACGAGTTGTAATACTGACCCGGCCAGATCTGCGCCTGAAACACGTTCAGCAGTTCGCCGCCGGCCACGGCTGGCGCGTTCCACTGAAACGGGTTCGCCGTGCGCGTCGTGTCGGCCGCGACGCTGTTGATGCGCATGATCTCGTCCATGAAGACCATCGTCCGCGAGCAGGCCGCGACGTTGCCCGAACCCGCCATACAGAACCGCTTGCCTGTTTCATCGAGCTGCAGATGGTGGTTCGCGGGCTGCCCGTATTCGAGACTATTGACGTCGCTGAAGCCATACTCGGAGCGGACATTGAAGCGGACGCCGTCCTGCGTGCCACCTCGCTTCGTCTTGATGATCATGACGCCGTTGGCGGCCGACGCACCGTAGAGCGATGCGCCGGCGGCACCCTTCACGACTTCGACCGACTCGATGTCCAGTCCACCGATTTCGTCGAGGCTGCCGACCTTCATGATGACGCCGTCCACGATGATCATCGGGCTCTGACTACGACCCGTCGCGTTGATCGACGTCGGGCCGCGCATCAGGATTTCAGGCGAAGAACCCGGCTGTCCACTGGTCGACGCGATGCGCATGCCAGGCACCTTGCCCTGCAGCGCCGCGATCGGGTTCGGCGACGGAACCGGCACGTCTTCCGAGGTGAGACGGGCAATCGCGAACGGCACGTTTGCGCGTGCCGTCCCTTCGATCGACCCCGTCACCACCACTTCGCTGAGGCGGTTGACGTCGGTCTTGACCGTAAAGTTCTGCTCAATGCGGCCGGCAACGATCTTGATCGTCGCAGCGTCCGGGCGATACCCGATCGCTCGAACGCGAACGTTCGCGTTCGCCCCGGTCACGCGCGCCGCCGGAATCGTCAGGGTGTACACACCCTGCGCGTTCGACTGCACGCCAAGTGACATCTCGGTGATGTAGATCGTGGCAGCCTCGATCGGCAGCCCCGCTTCAGTCGTAACCTTGCCGGTGATCACTGCGCCTTGAGCCAGCGCGATTGCCGGCAACGCCACCAATGCGGCGAGCACGGCTGTGATCCAACGGGACAGTCGATTCATCGCGAACTCTCTCGTGAAGAAGTGGAGGAACTGCAAACACAACAACGGCACGGTACGGGCACCGGTAACCGATGCGTGCTTGACCGCATTTGCTAGTGAATGCCCTGGGAAGCGCCGCCCTGTAACTGACGTGCCACAAACGGGTAACGGTAAGCATATTATTCCCGGCTTTTGACCACGCAAGCCCCCCCCCTTGTGTCCCACTTGGTCACGGCCTTCGGCGTCCGCGTGTCGCCCTACATACCGCCGTGGAAACAATAATCCGACCCCACGGAGCCCGCCGGCGCGCAACAGGCGTCACAGTGGATGCACTATTAATGAAGCGAGAGGCCGCCGGTGACTACCGGCGGCCTCTCACACACTGTCAAGCCTGCCTGACTACGGTGATGTCCGCAGTGGACGGCGGTCCCACATAAAGGCACCTGCTGGAACCAGGAATGCTGCGGCCTGCGGCGTGCGCGCGCCGACCGTTGACTGCGGGAACACCACCAGTGTCACCGCCGATCCCGCGCGTGTCGTGCCCGGCGTTCCCTCGATGTCCACGGTATTGGCCTGACCCTGCAGCGCGAGCAGGTCGGCGAACAGGTTCGTCGCCGACCCTGCGGCACGTACGTTGTACATGATGTTGCCGGGCGCTGCGTTCACGAACGCCGACTTGCTAAGCGGAGCAACGCTCGCCCAAGTGGCCGTGGCAGGCACCGCGCCTCCCTGTGGGTACTGGCTCACGTCAATCGCGGCCGACGATGCGTTGATCACGCGCAACGCCACATTCGCGCCGGGGTCGGCCGGAACGTCCTCAAAGAAGGTCAACTTCATCGCGCCCATACGGGCCGCGCCCCACAAAATGGCGGTGTAGTTCTTGCCCGCCTCAATCGTCACGGTCGTGTCCTTGAGCTTCACCTGCGCGATGCTCTGCAGCGTATCGTCGAGGAAAATGGCGAAGCGCCGCGACCCAGCACGTGCATTCTTGAACTGCGTCTGCGCCGAAGCCGTGACGCCACTCACCGTCGCGGGACCGTTCCGAAACGTCATCCGGAACTGCGCGTTGTTCTCGACGAGGTCAAGGAACCGCATGTCGAACCCGAAGGCTCCAGCACTATCAGGCACCGCGTTGATAAACCGTACCCCGGCGGTCGGAATGTTCTCAGTCTTGACCACCTCTTCGGGCTTGCACGCGCCGACCACCACACCGGCGAGCATGAGGATCTGAAGTCTGGCAAAGCGTGGCATCGAATACTCCGTGGGGGGTTACTTCAGTTGGACAGATCTACGGCCGCGCGGGACAGCGCTGCGTTTGCATCGTATCAGCAGAAACCTTTCCTTCGTCTCCAACTCTTGAACCAAAATACAAAATCGGCGCGACGCGACTACCACCCATAAGTGCTCTTGACCTTAGCAAAGGAGTTGGGCGCATTCCCGGCGCCAGTTCCCGCCCCGTAGATAGCAGAGATCGAGACACCTCTGGCCTGCAACTCGCTGAACGGGACCGCCCAGAACAGTGGCGTCTCGAACGGCAGGTCGCCCCAGCCGCGGCTATCCAGATACCAGGCGCTGTAGTGAGTGTACGCCGTCTCGATCCGCTTCTCGTACTTGAGCGCTTCCCAAAGATTGCCGCACCCGACCACCGTATACGGCGCCACCGGAATCTTGGGCACGCAGTTCACCGTACCACCGGGAACCGGCGAGGTGGCGTCGAAGTCCGTGATCGCGGGCAGGCCATTCTTCACGCGCGTCAGATTGACCAGCGCTGCGGCCGCCGCGTAGTTGCCCGTGCGATACAGCCCTTCTGCCTGCAGCATATCGATCTCAGCCTTCACCATGAATGGCGTGTTCCCGTTCTGGCCCGATCCGCCGTCACCCGCCACTCGCCACGAGTGAAACCGGACAAAATCGTAGTTGCTGGACGCCCACGAAAAGCCGGCAAACTGGTCACCGCCGGCGACGCGGTTCACGAAATACCGTTTACACGGCGTCGCGGCCGCCTGACACTGCGCGATGTTGAACTCGGCCTGCTGCGCCGCGCGGCTTGCGCCCTGAGGAAAGCGCAGATCAGGCGTGACCATGGTGAAGCCGTTGTTGCCGGCGCCGCGATCGCCGAGCGGCGTACCGATCCACGCCGCATAGCTGCCCGAGACGTCGGCCATCCCGATGATGAACGGCGGCATCTGGTGCCAGAGACCATAGGTGTCGTACTGTGCGCGCCACCCGTTGCTTGGCCCAACGGTCGTGCTCGTCGTGACCAGATGATCGGCCGCGATGCCGTTCTGGGCATCCGCAATAACCGCAGCCCAGTTCACGGCAGCTCGTTCGGCTGGCGTCCGCGCAACGTTCGCCAGAATCCGTGCCCGATAGCTGCGAATCAGCGCGAGATAGTTCGGCACCGTCCAGTTGGTCGGCGAGGGAAGCCAGCTGTTGGGAATTGGGAATCCGTCGGCCGCCGTCACGCCAGGCTTGCTTGCTTCGGCAATGGCCCGCCCAAAGGCCGCCATCGCCGAGTCGGCCACCACCTTGTAGCTCACCAGCGGTGGAGTTTCTTCTGGACCCGTCGCCGCGGTCACCACGGCACCGGAATCGTGCATCATGGCCACGTAGCCCAGCGACATTCCGTTCAGGAACTCTGCCCACGACCGTGCCCGCGCATCCCTCGCCGGCGTTCCCAGCGTGAGTCCTGCCTTCATCTTCCCCAAGAAACTCGACGCGACCCGATTCACCTCACCCATGATGGAGAAGAGGCGAGACTGCTCACCCGCGCAGGAGTTTCCAGGCTGGTTGAAGTTGGTCGCACCGGTGAATGGCGCGTGTACATTTTGGCAATTATTTGCTAGGCTGGAGTAGTTCATGAGGGAAAAGATGTTCGACATGCCCTCAATCGATCCGATCGATCCATACACACCGCTCGACCACCGCTTGTAATAGGTCGAGATCAGCGCCTCGGCGTCGGCGGGCGTGCCGAGCACGCGCGCTGTTTCGCCGGAATTCGGATTTTGGACCGTCAACTGCTTCTCGCACGCGGCCAGACCGATGACGGCGGCGAGAACGGCTCCAGCAATGATTTTGCGGCTCATGGCGGGGGCTCCTAGAACCGCGTGGTGAACGACAACGTGAACGTGCGCAGTGTTGGGTAGCCCGACTGGTCGACCTGATTAATGAGCCCAGACCCGGTCTGCCCGCCGCCAGCGCCGATTTCGACATCGTAGCCGGAGTACTTCGTGAACGACAGGACATTTCGGCCCACTAGGCCAAAAGTCCAGTCTCCAACGCCGCCGATCGGTCCCATCCGGTACGACAGGCTGAGCTCACGGAGCTTGGCGTACGACCCGTTCTCGACGTTGAACGAGTTCTGCGTGTTGATGTAATCGTAGAATCCGCCAGTGCCTACACCTTCTGGGGGACCGACCCGCCAGGTGTAGCCCAAGGGCTTGGCGTTCGCGATCGTGTTGTTTGCCTGGTCGAACGTCGCCGAGTTGAAGTCAAAGAGGCCATGCCCTTCTGGCTGATTGTAGATCTGGTGCCCGAACGTGCCGTCGAGCAGCCCGTAGAACGTCAACCGATGGAATGTCAGCGTCGTGCTGTAGCTCAGCCGGAAGTCCGGCAGCGTCTTTCCGAGAATGTGCTGGTTGCCAATCCCTTCGCCCTTCTCGCCACGGAGCGGCCGATCAATGATCGGGTGCCCCCAGTGCAGCGCGTAATTCCATGGCGACTGCGCCGCCGGCAGCTTCGTCGCCCAGAGGTTTTTCATAATGCCATCGCTCGTCGAGTTGCCTGCGCCAACCCAGACGAGCCAGCCCCCATCATTGACCTGGAAGTCCTTCCCGGGGCCGCACAGCGGCTGAACGGCCGGCGCAAGGTCGCCGCAGTTCTTGTAGAACTTTCGGCCCCAGAGGTTGCTGTACCGATTCCGCGGGACGCCGTCCACTTTGTCACGCGAGGCCGTCATGACGAACAGCCCAGTCTGGTACTCGGGGATGGAAAGTTCGGTGATGTAGGTGGTTGTCCGGTCGAACGATGCCCGCATGTTCCACTGAAAATCGCGCTTCGTCATGACCGGCATGCTCGCGCTCACTTCCCACGTCTTGTTCTCGAGGGTGCCAGCATTCTGCCACCGGCTGGTGAAGCCGAGCGCCGAGGCCGTCGGCGCGTTCAGGATCTGGTCCCGCGTGACCGATCGGGCATTGGTGATTTCCACACCAATGCGATCCCAGAGCGTAAAGTCCACGCCCGCCTCGAGTTCGGTCGTCGTCTCCGGCTTCAGCTGCGAGTTGCCGGCCTGCCCGAGCGAACAGCCTGAGGCGCTGCACGAGTAGGTCTCGTACTGGGCCGAGAAACTCGGCGTGTTACCTGCCGTGCCGCGCGAAACGCGGAACCGTGCATCGGTCACCTTCGGAACCTTCCAGAAGCTTTCTTCCGACATGCGCCAGACACCCGAGATACGGCCGAACGGCGCCCACCGGTTGCCAGGGCCAAACAGCGAACTACCGTCATACCGGAATGTACCGTCCAAGATGTAGCGGCCTTTGTAGTCGGCGTTGGCGCCCGCCACGACCGCCATGTTCCTGACCGTTGAGCTGCTCGACCCCGTGGAGAAGTTCGTGCTCGTATTGCTCAGCGTGAACACGTCCTTCACCACGTATCGCTCACCAGAACTCGAGTTCGAGCGCGACTCGTTCTCGTCGAACAGCGTCTTCAGGTTGAACTTGGTGCTGAGATCGGCGTTGAACTGTTTACGAAGCGTGACCGACGCGCTCGCGTTGATGGAGGCCTGATAGCTGTCGCCGATCGACTGATTGCCGAAGTTCGTGGCGTTCGAGGCCGTCTGTGTGCGGTAGCCCTTGAAGGTGATCGATTCGCTTGACCGGGTTCGCGTGTCGTACCCCAGATTGGCTTCGAACGTCACCCAGTCCGCCGGAAAATAACTGGTCGTCAGACTCGCCAGCACGCGCCGTGACCAGGACGGCTCCAGCGAGTTCTCGGAGTCGTAGAGGGGCGAGCCAGAGCCGTTGCCGGAGCCACGGATGCCGGGGCCACCGCCGCGGAGGAGCCGACGACCCAAGGTATCACGGACCAGATAATCCACGCCGGCCGGAGCGCCGCGGAGCAGGCCGCCGAAATTAACGCTGTGGTTGTCCGTCGTGCCCTCGTCGATGAGCGTGCTCACCGAGACGAGGAGATCCCGCCGGGCCTCATAGTCGAGGTTGATGCGGCCGCGCACCTGCTGCTGGCCGGTGAGTTGCTTGACCGCGCCCGATTCGTCGGTATAACCGCCACTGACGAAGAAGCGCGTGCTTCCCATCCGCCCCGTGGCGTCGACTGACACCACCTTCTGCGCATTGCGCGTCGAAATCTGGGCGAACGGCACATAGTACTGATTCGGCCAGATCTGCGCCTGATACACATTGACCAGTTCGGCGGCCGACGGAGCATTCCACTGGAACAGCTGCGGCGTACGGGAGGTGTCGGCGTTCACGTTGTTGATGCGCATGATTTCCGACATGAAATCCATCGTCCGCGAGCAGCCCGCGAGATTTCCACCGCCCTGCACGCAAAACCGTTTGCCCGTTTCGTCGAGTTGGAGATGGTGGTTGACGGGCTGGCCGTAATCGAGACTGTTCAAGTCGCTGAAGCCATACTCGCTCCGAACGTTGAACCGGACGCCGTCCTGCGTTCCGCCTCGCTTCGTCTTGATGATCATGACGCCGTTTGCGGCCGACGCACCGTAGAGCGATGCGCCGGCGGCACCCTTCACGACTTCAACAGATTCGATGTCCAGACCACCAATCTCCGTGAGACTGCCGACGCGCATGATGACGCCGTCCACGATGATCATCGGGCTCTGACTGCGACCCGTCGCGTTGATCGACGTTGGACCGCGCATCATGATTTCCGGAGTGCTGCCCGGCTGGCCACCGGTTGACGCGATCCGCATGCCCGGCACCTTGCCCTGAAGCGCCGAGATGGGGTTCGGCGACGGCACCGGGACATCCTCAGTCGTCAGGCGCCCGATCGCGAACGGGACCTTCGCGCGCTCAGTGCCTTCAATCGAACCGGTCACCACCACTTCCGACAGCCGGTTGACGTCGATCTTCATCACGAAGTTGTGCTCGATCCGCCCAGCGGCGATGCGCACGTTGAACAGTTCGGGGCGGTAGCCGATCGCGCGCACGCGAACGTTTGCGTTGGCGCCGGTCACGCGCGCCGCCGGAATCGTCAGGGTGTACACGCCCTGCGCATTCGCCTGCACGCCGAGCGACATCTCCGTGATGAAGATCGTGGATCCTTCGAGCGGCTGACCAACCTCGCTCGTGACCTTTCCAGTGATCACCAAGCCCTGAGCGAGCACAAGCGTCGGAAGGGCCACCAGAACGCCAACCGCAACGGCGATCCAACGGGACGGTCGATTCATCGCGAACTCTCTCGTGAAGAAGTGGGGGAACTTCAAACACTGCAAAAGCCACAGCGGGCGCCTGAACCGTGCAGATGATAGCTCCGGCCGGTCAATCCCGCACCCCCCCCCCGGTTGCACACAGAGCCGAGGCCTATGGCTTTGGCTTCTCGGTGTACATCCTGGTGTAGACGACGATCGCTCCCCACGCAGCCCGGTCGCCCCAGATCACCGCCGACTCTGATGCCGAGAGCACCGCATAAAAATCGATGTCCCGCGGATGGATGAAGACGTTCGTTCCAGCCGGCTGGCCGTCCACGACAAAGGTGAGGCAACGGTTCGACCGCACCGACCGTACGCAATCCCCCTTCCCGATTACGATGCCGGACGTACCGGCCTCGCGCATCAGGTCGGTGAAGCTGCCGGCGACGTCGCGGAACCGGTTGACGACCTCGGGCGAATAGACCTTCCAGCCCTTTCGCTTCGCCTCGGCAAGCGCACGACTGTTAAGCGTCGTCGCCGCGTTCGCATTGATTTCTGCTGCCGCTAGTTCCGTCGGCTCCGCTGGCACCAGAAAATCGACGAGCATCGTGTCGGTCGCCGCGGCGGTGATGAGGTCGCTGAACGAGGGCTGCCAGCCAATCTTGCGCACGCCAACCACGAAGCGCCGGTTGGCGCTGAATGCAACGATGAACTTGCCGTCCGGCCCGCTCACCGCCTCAGCGAGTACGGTGTTCACGCTGTCGGTGACCGTCACCCTAGCGCCCGGCACCGGGACCTGCCCTTCCTGCGCCCGGATGGTGCCGCGGATGACCTGAGCATCGGCCGAAGCGAATGAGCCGACGGTCGCCAGCAGAGCCAGAAAACCGACGAGGCCGCCGGGCATGTACTGCCCGAGCGGCCTCGCCTGCAATCGTCGTGTAGCCAGCGTAATGCCTGCCGTGCGCCGCGTTAGGGCGCGATTCCCGGCGGGCCCTTGTCGATCCAGTACACGACTTTGGGCGTGGTGTTGACGCCGGCGCCAGCGGTCACAGCGGCGGCGCTGCCGACCGTGGCGGCGCCGTACACCATGACGGTGAATACCGTACCGGCGGCATCAGCTCCGCCAACATAGGTGTTGCCGGAGATCGTGGTCGCCGGAGCGAGCGGAGCCGTATTCGTGAACAGCGCCGTCGTCGTGGTGCCAGCGGCGTAGCCGCGGATGACGAATGCACCCGCCGCACGGGTCGAATATGTTTGCACCGTGCCGTACGAGACGTTGGCGAAGGTCGGTGTTGCTGGGAGCGGATCAGCCGCGGTGCTCGTGATGTAGAGGTCCACGTTGCCGGCCGCGGGGCCCGCATGAATCACACGGAGGGCGATCGTGGCGCCAGGCGCCGGGTGTGCATCTTCGATCACGCGCAGGCCCTGCTTGGGCGCTTGGCCTGAGCGGGCGAAGCCAGTATGGATGATCGTGTAGTACGTGCCAGCGCTCAGCGTAAGCGTCGTGTCCACGAGGAACTTCGACGTCGTGGCGATGTCGGTCGAGTTCGGGAAGACGCGGATCTTGCGGCTGCCTGCCTGGTAGCCCTGGTAGCTCCCGAGACCAATCCCGCGGAACGGGACCGCAAGGAAGGGCTGTGAGAACTCGATCTGGTCGATCGCATGGAAGTCGAGTGACAACGTGTCACCGACCGCGTTGAAGTAGCGGATATAGGCCAAGGGAGGCGTCACGGCGCCGGTCGAATGACCGCCCTTGTCCTTCGAGCAAGCCGCAACACCGATGAGCGCGAGCGTGGCGACCGCGAGCCTTTGAATTCGCATCTGGCTGACTCCAGACCCTAAAAAGAGGTGAGGGAACTTCGTGCAACCTGCTCCTACGGTACTCGCCTTTGAAGCACCGGCTGTCCACCGTCGGCTGGCGCTGTCTTGTCATCCGTGCCACCACCAGCCAGCGCCTTACCAAACAACCCGAACACGGTGACGGCAGCCACGACAAGGGTCAAGCTGACCGTTCGAGCCACGTTCAACCGCCGAATCTGATACCCAACGGTGTGCACCTTCAACAACGTGACCTGTTCTCCGTTCCAGATGGCCGAGGTGCCGTTGAGCTGTGTCACGCGGACAACGGACAGCGTGTACGAATCCGCCTGCTGAGAGACCAACTGCCCTTCGACCTTCTCCATCATCGGCCCCAGCCGCTCAGAGTGCGCCGCGCGCCCCTGGTCGTTTAGGACCAACTCCACCCGTCCGGTTTCGGGTGCAACGCCTTGCTGCATCGGCAGCGACTCGTAGCACCCCTGAAGCAGCACCGTCCACGCGGCGGCCACCAAAGTGGCCGTCGCGCGATGGCGCCTACCAGCCGTACGTGCCCTTCGCAGCTGCCCCTGCCATGCCGTAATACGGCTGAATGCGGGCGTCCATCTCCTGATACGGCACCGGCCATTGGTTCGCCGTCCCTTCAGGTAGGTCGCCCCAGCCGCGGCTGTCGGTGAACCAGCACATGAAGGCACAGGAGAACATCGTCTCGAGCCGCTTTTCCCACTTCATCGCTTCCAGGATCGTACCGCAGCCAACCGTCGAAAAACTCGGCGCCTGTGGTACTCTCGGCACGCAGCCGTTTCCGCCGGCGATCGGTTGCGTCGCACTGGCAATGGTGCCGATGGAAGGCAGCCCATGCCGCGCGCGCGCCGCGTCAATCAGCAGTGAGGCGGACGCAAAGTTGCCGGCGCGGATCTGCCCTTCGGCGATCAGCATGTCGATCTCGACCTTCGCGATATTCGTCCAGACGCCGTTCCCGGAGGCAGAGTTGATCGGCTTCCAGCGGCGATAGTCGTAGTTGGAACTCCCGTACCCAGCCTGAGGGACGTCGTCACCCGTGGGGCGGTTCTGTATGTACCGGAGGCCCGGGAGCGGAAGCGGCGTGTCGGCCTGCTGCGCAGCCCGCGTGGCGCCCTGCGGGAACCGGAGATCCGGTGTACGGACAAGAAAGTTGCCGTCCCGTGAGCCCATCGGGGTGGCGATGAAGGTGGCGTAGGCACCCGACGTGTCGGCCATTCCCATTATGAGGTTGCTCAGGCCGTGCCACCCCTGATTGTACATCTGGCCAGTGTCGTATGGTCCAGCACCCGACCACCCTGCGCTCACATTGAGCGTGATCTGGAAGTCGGCGGTGATTCCGGCCTGTGCGTCGGCGATGACGGCAGTCCAGTCCACGGCGGCGCGATCCGCCGGCGTGCGGGCAATTGCCGCACGAAGACGGGCCTTTTGAGTTCTGGCGAGCGCGACGAACTGGGCCTGCGTCAGCGCGACGCCGTTGATCCAGGTACTGGGCAACGGGAACCCGTTCGTTCCATTCGTGGCATCGGCGCTCGTGGCCCACTTGATGGATGAGTCGAGCATGGCGAACGCGGCCACGCCCACGGCCTTGTAGCCTGACAACCCAGGGACATCATCTGGAAGCGTTGCCGGCGTCACGATGGCGGCAGAGTCGTATCCGAGCGCGAGTCCGCCGAGCGCCCAGCCCGCTGCGAAGTAGCCGAACGCACGGGCACGCGCGTCCTGCGCCTTCGAACCAAGTGCATTCTTTGGCAGGGCGGCGCTCCCAAGCACCAAGCGCTCCAGCGCCTGGATACCATTCGCTGCACTGCGCGTGGCCTTGGACAGGTCACGGAACGCCACGTAGTTGTCGCCTGTCGCGGCGCCGTTGCGTTCGTTGCCGATCGGTCCGCGCGGAATGATCGAACGGATGTTCATCGAAAAGTTGTTCAGCTCGGAGTAGTTCTCGAGCGAGAAGTTGTGCGCTTGAGTGTTGATGCAGCCTGTGCACGACACCATGGCGCCCCAGACCTGTCGGAACGTCGACGAAATGACGCTCTCGACGCCCGCCGGCGTGGCGTACGTACGCGCCACGTCGGGGCTATTGAGGTTCGGGACGGTGAGGATTTCCTTGTTGGCGCAGGCGGCCAAGACAACCAAGCTGGCGACCAGTGCCACGCGACGAAAGAGAGTTCGCATCTGCGTTTTCCTTGTGGGGGTTGCGCCCCTGTGGCGCCGGTGAACCACCCGGCGACCCAGGAGTGCGCGATGCTAGAAGGCGGTGGTGAGCGTAAACGAGAAGGTCCGGAGATTCGGGAACGCGAACGAGTCAGATCCGTTGAGGATCGCCGAGTCGTTATTGCCACCGCCGGCGCCGACTTCGGGATCGAAGCCGTGATAGCTCGACCAGGTCTTCAGGTTCCGGCCGATGAGCGAGACCGTCCAGTCACCCACGCCAGCGATCTTGCCAATTTTGTAGCCGATGCTGACCTCGCGAACCTTGAGGAACGAGGCATCCTCGAGCGGAATCATCGCAGACGACTTCACGTCATACCAGCCGCCGACGCCCGAGGCGTCTGGGGCGCCCACGCGCCAGTAGTACCCGAGCGGCTTGGCCGCTTCAACGGTCTTACCCGTCTGGTCATTGTCGCGCGCCGCAAAGTCACCGAACGACCAGTGCCGCTCTTCGTTGTAGACGTCCTTGCCCTTCACGGCATCCATCAGGACATAGCCTGAGAATTTCCGCCAAGTGATGTTGTTGCCAACCGACCAGCGAAGGTCGGGCAGTGCATGTCCGAGCGGGAGGCTTTTGACGGGCTTTGGCGTGCCGGCGACTGAGTCATCGCGCACCGCGAGCGGCATGCCCCAGCTGTTCGCCATGCCCCACGGGGCCTGCGCCGCGGGCAGCACGGCCTGCCAGAGGTTCTTGGTGATGCCTTCCTTGGTGGTATTGCCCGCGCCAACCCAGACGATGAGCCCATCGTCGTTACGCTGCCATTCCTTGCCATCGCCGCAACGCGCGACGAAGGCCGCTGGCAACTGATTGCAGGTCTGCACCATCCGACGGCCGTACATCGTCGGGAACGGGATGCCCACCTCGTACTTGCAGGTCGCGCCGCCGCAGGAATAGAAGGTCGGCGGGATGTCGAGCGCGGAAATCTTGGTGCGGATGCGGTCGCCGTTGACGCGCGCCGACCAGGTGAAGTCACGACGCTCCATGATCGGAATGTTGATGCTCGTCTCCCACGTCGTGCCTTCGAGCGTCCCCGCGTTGCGCCACTGATTGTTGAAGCCCGAGGCCGCCGGCGGAGCCACAAGGAGCACCTGATCCTTCGTGACGGACCGTGCGTAGGTGAGCGTCACACCGTAGCGGTTCAGGATTTCGAGGTCGATACCGGCTTCCGTCTCTGTGGCCACTTCCGGGCGGAGATTCTTGTTGCCAAGCGTCGACGGCGTGAGCACGCCGCCCGCGCCGATGCTGAACGTCTCGTACTGCGTGGTGTTGCCGGGACGGTTGCCGGCCTGGCCAACCGCGAAGCGGGCTTTGAACTCGTTGATCGGCTTCAGGAACTTTGGATAGTACGGCTCTTCGGAAACACGCCAGGCAAATGAGCCACGGCCGTAGGTCTGCCACCGGTTGGCGGCGCCGAACACTGAAAGGCCGTCGCGACGGGCGCTGATCTCGGCGATGTACCGGTCGCGGAAGTCGAGGTTGAAACTGCCGGTGAAACCGTAGGCGCGCTGCGACGATTCATTGGAGCCGATCGATTGATTCTGGATCGCGGCCGACGTGTTCGTCACGCCCGGCACCGCGAGGTTCGAGCCCGACTGACTGTCGCTCTGACCGTCCTGCTGTTCGTACGTCATACGCGCCGAGAAGCGGGCAGCAAGATCCGCGAGCAGGTCGCGGCGCGCCGTCCAATTGAGCGACACGTTGTACGACTGGCCATAGCCGTCGCTGCGACTGATGCTGCCGAGCGGAATGGTCGAGGTCTGCGTCGACGTAATGCGATAACCCCGCGCAGTCATTCCGCGACTCTGATCGTTGCTGCGGTCGTAACCGAAGTCGAACGAGCCATCGAGCCAGCTCATCGGCTGCCACCGAATCTGCGCCGATCCAAGGAACCGGTCCGTCTCGGCGATCGCGTTGGCCTGCTCGTAGCTGTACACAGGGTTGGTGTTCTGGCCGCCCTGGTTAGTGATGACCGAACGGACGAAGAGGCGGCCGTACTTGTCGCGGCGGAGGAGGTCGACGAAAGCCGGCTGCCGCGTAATGCCGAAGAAGTCCTGGCCGCCCGTCGCGCGGCTGGTGCGCGCGTAGTACGTGCGGACAGCGGCCGTCCAGTTGCCACCCATCGTCTGGTCGACGTTGAGGCGGACGTTGTTGCGGTGCATGCCGTCAAGGTGGATCACCGCGCCGCGCTGCCGCTCATCACCGATCGAACTGAAGAAGTTTGAGCGACCGAACTTGCCCGTCATGTCGACCGACGCCTTGGTCCACGGGCCGTTCGTGATGACCTGGTTGACCGGGTTGAACTCGGTCGGCCAGAGGTTCGTCTGGAAGAACCCGCGGAGGTTGAGAGCCGGGGGGGCGGTGACGATGCCGCCGTCGCCCAAGAAGTTCTGCGGTGTGACGATGACTTCTCCCGAAGTCTCGTTGGCGCGCAGCGCTTCGGCGTAAATGTCCATCGTCTGGAGACAGTCTTGATTCTCGCGAGTCGCGACATACGGCGACGTGCGCGCGACACAGTAGCGATCGCGCTGCGGACTCATGATGAGGAAGTTCGATTTGGCGAAACGATACTCGCCTTCGATATCGCTCGCTCCTGACTCGACGCGGCTCGAAAACCGGATGCCTTCACCCTGGTTCTTGCCGCTCTTGGTCGTGATCTGGATGACCCCCTGCGCCGCGCGCGATCCGTAGAGCGTGGATGCGGCAGCACCCTTCACGATTTCCACATTTTCGATGTCGGTCGGGTCGATGTCGCGCATGCTGCCCTGCTGAATCACGCCGTCAACGATCAGCAGTGGCTCCTGGCTTCGGCCACCCGCCGACGCGTTGAGCGACTGTGGCGCGCGCAGCATGATGGCCGGGGATGCACCGGGGCGGCCGCTGGCGGTCATGATCGTGGCGCCGGGGATCTTGCCCTGGAGGCTATTGAGCACGTTGGCGCCGGGAACCGGCATGTCGGCCTCGGACACCTGAGCAACGGTGAACGGGAGCTTTCTCTGCTCCGTTCCTGCCGACACCCCCGTGACGACGACCTGGTTCAGGCGGTTGATATCTTCCTTGAGGGCGAAGTCGGCGGTCTGCGAGCCAGCGCGCAGTGTGACCGACTTCGTCTGCGGCGTGTAGCCGATCGCGCGGACGCGAAGCGTCACCGTCTGCCCGTTCACGCGTGCGGCCGGCACGATGACGGTGTAGATGCCGGCCTGCGTCGTGCCGACCTGAGTGTTCATGCCTTCAAGTGTCACCGAGGCGCCGTACAGCGGCGTGCCATTCTCAGCCGTGACCTTGCCGGTTAATGTCGCAGCCTGGGCCAGTGCAACCGCGGGTACGCCGACAACGAGCAGCAACGCCGCCGCCAGATACCGCAACCGAGTCCGAATCGACATCGTCTTCCCTCGACAGATGTAGGGGTGGGGGTACAAAAACATTGGTCAACGTGTCCGTAAACGCCGTACCGTCCGTGCCCCGAACTACCAATGGCAGGACGCACGGTGTCACAATCGCGCCACAAATGTCTGATCTATTTTCGTGGAGGGAGAGTCCGCGCGCAAGCCTAACAAAAAGGCAGACCGCATCACAACACCAACCACCGCTTCATATTACAGAGCATGACTTACCAACTTCTGAACCAAAGGCATTGGTGGCCTGGCCGCTCGACCGCGCGACGGATCCTCACCCGCGCGGCCCTGCTGGTCGCCGCCGGCCTGATTGGCGGAACTGCGCCAGCCCAGAGCGCATCGGACGCCCTCTCCGCTGCCGCCGACAAGGGACGGATTCTTGGCTCGGAAAAGGCCACGGTCTGGATGCTGGTCGTCAGCGACTTCCAGTGTCCGTACTGCAAGGTGTGGCACGATCAGACCTGGGCGGCAATCCGGAACGAATACGTGACCACAGGAAAGATCCGCGTCGCCTTCATGCACTTCCCGCTGGGACAGCACCCGAACGCGCGGCCGATGGCGATTGCCGCGATGTGCGCGTCGGCCCAGGGAAAGTTCTGGCCGATGACCGAGAGCCTCTTCAAGGCGCAGGACCGATGGAAGGACCTCAAGGATTCGCGCCCATTCACGGACTCGGTCGGGAAGACCCTCTCCCTCGACGCGACGAAACTGAAGGCGTGCATGGATGCCCCGTCCGTGGCGAAACTGGTCGAGGCGGACCGCGTGCGAATGGCCCGTGCGGGAGCGGAATCGACCCCGACCTTCTTTATCGGCTCCAGCAAACTGGCCGGCGCGCAAACGATTGTGGAGTTTCGCAAGGCGATCGACGCAGAACTCGCCGCGGCGAAGCCACGCTGAACTTCGCCTGACTCGTTGTCCCCGTACGCCATGACAGACCGGTGAACCCATTCGTGCGCGGCCCCTACGCCGCCGCCGCCGCCATCGCAGACGCCGTGTCGGCGCTCGCCGGCCGCGCGACGCGGGTCGTCCCAAGCAGCGCTGGTAAGCTGCAGCGCTCGCTCGCCGCCCGCGCGGGCGTACTCGATCGCGTCACGAGTTGGTCGCGCAAACACCGGAGCCCGTGCGCTCCGCTCGTCTGGATCCACGCGGCCTCGGTCGGCGAAGGCCTGATGGCCCGGCCCGTCATCGACCGCATCCGCGCCGAGCGGCCAGACGTCCAGCTCGCCTACACCTTCTTTTC
>Ga0208960_1000513_pt1 | contig 21649 bp, 23 predicted proteins | sample GreLakmeON33MSRF_FD_187703 | JGI IMG/M metagenome (GOLD analysis project Ga0208960, IMG submission 187703) | Freshwater lentic microbial communities from great Laurentian Lakes, MI, USA - Great Lakes metaG ON33MSRF (SPAdes) | ecosystem: Environmental > Aquatic > Freshwater > Lake | place: Great...
ATTCAATCTCTACTCCTATATCTGGCCGACCAATATGATTGAGATAGTGTTGTACACTTAAACTAACTGTATTTTTTGCAGGGTCGTAGGGTAAACGTCCTTCATCGCCACTAATCTTGGTAATGATCACACCAGGTTCATCTCTAAAGCGCATGATCACCTCATCACCTGGTGCATTCACTGCAAAGCCCAGAACATCATATCCGCAAACAACATTGGCTACCGTGGCGGGAGCAAAAACATTAACTGATCTCTTCATATTAATTTATCATCTGAGTACCCTGCTAAAAGCACCCTAACCAAAATTATTAAAATTAATTTCATTACTAAAATTTCTGTGCCCCTACATTCACGATATCTGCAAAAACACCTGCTGCGGTAACTTCGGCACCAGCACCGGGGCCTTTAACTACCATTGGTCTTTCTCTGTATCTTTCAGTTGTAAATGAAATAATATTATCACTGCCAGATAAGGCATAAAAGGGATGTGTATCATTAACCATTTGGAGACTGATCTTCACTTTACCATTTTCTAGTTTACCAATATAACGTAATACTTTTTTACCCTCTTCAGCTTGTTTTTTGATCGTATCAAAAAAATCATTTTCAGCTTTTAGAGCCAGGTAAAAATCATCAACAGATTTGGCATCAAGACAGGATTGAGGAAGCATACTTTCAATATCAATATCTTCTGTTTCAAGCTCATAACCAGCATCCCGGGCCAGAATAAGCATTTTTCGCATAAAGTCGGTACCACGAAGGTCATCCCTTGGATCTGGCTCAGTATAGCCTTTTTCTTGAGCCTGTTTTACAATATCATGGAAAGTTACATCTCCTTTATAATTATTAAATATGTAGGAGATGGTACCTGAAAGAATCGATTCAATACTGATAATTCGGTCACCGCTGATCATCAGGTCTTTGAGAGTTTTTACAATAGGCAGCCCAGCTCCAACATTGGTCTCATAAAAAAAGTCGACCCCATGCAGCCTTGCCGTATCTCTGAACTCTTTATACTGCGCCAATGACCCTGAATTTCCAATCTTATTACAGGTTACAATAGAAATATTGGAACTAAATATCTCATGATAAAATTCAATTGGGCTTTTACTTGCGGTATTATCAGCAAATACACAGTTTGGCAGATTCATGACTTTCATCCGCTTAACAAAAGTTGAAAGTTCAGCAGTTTCACCCTGCTCCTGCAGATCATTCTCCCAGTTTTCAAGTGTGATACCATTTTCATTGAACATCATTTTACGGGTATTACTGATACCCACAACTTTAATCTGAATACCATTGTGCTTTTGAAGAAAATCTTTATGCTCTAGCACTTGTTTAAATAGCGTGGTTCCAATATTGCCGGTGCCCAGACAGAATACATGAAGGGTCTTGTTCAGTTCTACAAAAAAGGCATCGTGAACTGCATTAAGACCTTTGTTAAGATCATCGCGTGAAATTACAACCGATATATTATACTCCGATGAACCTTGAGCTATTGCCCTAACATTGATACCGTTACGGCCAAGAGAATGGAATAATTTACCAGAAATTCCGGGGGTTTGCTTCATGTTTTCGCCCACTATTGCAAGTACCGAAAGTCCCTGCTCAAATACAGGAGCTTCAATTTTCTTAGCCAAAAGTTCGAGTTCAAACTCATGTTCAATTAAATACTGAGCCCTGGCTGCATCTGAGGGATGAATAGCAAAGGTGATACTGTGTTCTGACGAAGACTGGGTGATTAGGATAATATTAATTTGCTCGCGTGCTAGCAAAGAAAATAAGCGTCCGCTGAATCCAGCTTTTCCTACCATTCCACTTCCTTCTACATTGATAATACTGATATCATTGATGGATGAAATTCCCTTAATTGCCAGATTAGAACTTTGACAGTTATGGCGGATCACTGAACCCTGAAATTCAGGTTCAAAGGTATTGCGTATTACAATCGGAATCTTTTTCAAAAATGCAGGGATCATGGTTGGCGGATAAATAACCTTAGCTCCAAAAAACGAAAGCTCCATGGCCTCTGTATACGAAAGTTCAGGTAATGAAAATGCCTTTTTTACCATCTTTGGATCGGCAGTCATCATTCCATTTACATCAGTCCAGATCTCAATCTCTTCCGCATTTAAAGCAGAACCAACAATAGCAGCTGTATAATCGCTTCCACCCCTTCCTAAGGTAGTAATACTGCCTTCCTCATTACTTGCTATAAATCCGGTTACAAAAATAATTTTATCGCTATTCCTAGAATAATGGTCACGAATGAGCATTTCAGAAAGCTCCATATTTACGCGTGCCTGACCGTATGTGCTGTCGGTTTTGATTAATTCTGCTGCATTGACAAACAGATCATCATCCAATTTTTGTCCAAAAATCTTACTGATCATCAATGCCGAACAACGCTCACCATAACTCAGTATTTGGTCGCGGGTTCTTGGAGTTAATTCTCTCAAGATCAATACTCCCTGAAGCAAATCTTCAAGCTCATTGAACAGGATACGCAGCTTAGTAAATACAGGATTCTGCTTAGATACTGCCAGCAACTCCTTGATCACATGGAAATGTCGCTCTTCTAGTTCCTTTAATTCGTTGCTAAAGGTACCTCCCTGCTCTGCTTTTTCGGCTATGGTAGCTAAGAGATTGGTTACACCGCTCATAGCCGAAAGCACTACAACTGGATTGCCAGAATGTGCCTGTTCCTTTTCAATAATCTGCACTAATTTACTGATCGATTCAACCGATCCAACAGAGGTACCCCCAAACTTTAAAACTTTCATTATTTTAGTATTTTTTCAATTTCTGGTAAAAAAAAACGCCTTCCCCGTTATCTGAGGAAGGCGTTTTTGATGTTTTATATTTAATTTACACCATACATACACCTTCCCCATGCAATAGCGTGGTGGTAGTTGTTGTGTTTGTAGTGGTATAAAAAGTAGTTATCATTTCTTTTTTTGTGTGCCGTAAATTACGGCCTTAATTTTTAAATAAACAACTGTTTGTTAACTTATTTTAAAAAAAGATTGTTTTTTTTAATAAAACAGCAACAAATTGACCAATAATTACAGAATACATAATCAAGGTTTTATCTTTGCAAAGCAGATGGACGGACTAGTAATAAAATCAACAGGAAGCTGGTACGAAGTTTTAACTGACGGAGGAAAGACTGTAAACTGTCGTATCAAAGGAAAATTCAGAACCCTAGACATTAAAACCACCAATCCGATCGCCGTGGGCGATCGTGTAGTTATAGCGCCCGAACCTGATCAAGAAACTGGACTTATTACTGCACTTCAGCCCCGCAAAAATTATATTATCCGTAAATCTGTGAACCTTTCTAAACAAGCACAGATCATTGCGGCAAATTTAGATCAGGCATTTTTAATCGTTACACTGGCCTCTCCGCGTACTTCTCTGGGTTTTATTGACCGCTTTCTGGTCACTGCAGAGGCTTATGAAATTCCAGCAAAGCTCATATTCAATAAGCTGGATCTGTTTAATGACGAAGGCCTTGAAATTCTTGAGGAACACCAATTGATCTATGAAAATGCAGGTTACCCATGCTATAGTGTTTCAGCGATTAAAGAAACTAATCTGGATCAACTAAGAGAGCTATTAAAAGATAAAGTAACACTTGTAAGCGGGCATTCAGGGGTTGGCAAATCAACACTGATCAATGCCTTGCTTCCTGGAAAAGAACTTAAAACAGGCCAAATATCCGACTGGAGCGATAAAGGAAAACACACCACCACCTTTGCTGAGATGTTTCAATTGCCTTTTGGAGGATACTTAATCGATACTCCGGGAATTCGTGAACTAGGGGTTTTTGACATTGAAAAACAGGATTTAGGCCGTTTATTTCCGGAGATCAGAAAACTAATGGGAAATTGCCGCTTTCACAATTGCAGACATATTAATGAACCCGGATGTGCCGTTTTGGAAGCACTTGATAAGGGAGAGTTAGAATCTTCGCGATACGATAGCTACCTGAGTATTTATCATGATAATGAAACCAGAGGATGAGAGCAGTAATACAACGAGTGAGTCATGCATCCTGCAGTATTGAAGGTAAAATTAGCGGCGAAATTGGTACTGGATTTATGGTTTTGCTAGGAATTGAAGACAGCGATACCGATGAAGATATGATCTGGCTTGCACAAAAAATTGCAAATTTGCGTATATTTTCAGATGAGAACGGTTTGATGAACAAAGCGTTGGCAGAGGTTCAGGGAAATATTCTTCTGGTGAGTCAGTTTACGCTCTTTGCCGCAATAAAAAAAGGAAACAGGCCCGGCTTTACGCGCTCAGCAAGGCCTGAATACGCTATTCCATTGTATGAAAAAATGATTGTGGAATTAACTAACCTTACTGGTACAAAAATACAAACCGGCGTATTTGGCGCCGACATGCAAATTAGTTTAGTGAATGATGGCCCCGTTACCATTTGCATAGATACCAAAGCCAAAGAATAATATAAATCAATTTGGATGACAATAGAGGAAGCACAAAAAATAGTAGATCAGTGGATCAATACAAGCGGTGTTCGTTATTTTAATGAGTTAACCAATACGGCTATCCTCATGGAAGAAGTTGGCGAGGTTGCCCGGATTATGGCAAGAACGTATGGTGAGCAATCATTTAAAAAATCGGACGAAGGCCATGACCTTGGCGATGAGCTTGCAGATGTATTGTTTGTTTTAATTTGCCTTGCCAATCAAACCGGAATCGACCTGACTCAAGCCCTTCAAAAAAATCTGGAAAAGAAAAATATTCGAGATGCCGATCGGCATAAAAATAATGAGAAATTGAAGTAAGTCCGGTTGTTCAGCATTTTTCATGCTGCCACTTCTGTATTTACACCATTTTAACCAAGCGATCTCCATCCAGAACCGGAATACTTGTAGTAATATCTAATTTCAGACAAAAAGCAATATCTTCTTCAATGCCCAGCTTCTTTAAACGTTCACTATGTGAAGTTTTTTTAAGATATAAACCTAAATCACCTTTGGCCAGCTTGTACAGATCTTCGGATGCAATACTCGCATCATCAAGAGCATAGTTGTCATCTTTCAAATGATGTACCACCCCACCAGCAAATAGCGTATCCTCCAAATTGACTTTATCTTTCCAACCAGAGCAAAGCAGTAAAACATCATTCGGCTGCATTTTAAGCCAAGTACATAAGGCGCTGATATTCAGAAATGAACCGATCACAATCTTACTTGCACCGCGCGACATGTTTATTGCATGAGTGCCATTAGTGGTTGTAAGTACGATAGTTTTACCTGCTACCTTTTGCTGAACATATGAAAACGGTGAATTTCCAAAATCAAACCCATCAACAACCTCTCCGTTTCGCTCAGCAGCTAGCAGAAAGTCAGAATCACGATAAGACTCACATTCTTCAACTGTTGCTACCGGAATAATGGCGACCGCCCCATTTTCAATACCATAACAAATGGATGAAGTGGCTCTGAAAATATCAATTACTACGATGATACTTTCGGTAAAATCATGTAAATGAAGAAGAGCAGGTGTCAAACAAACTTCGAGATTACGTTTTTGCATTCTATGTTAGCGTATTATGTTTATTTAAAAGGGAATTTTACTACCCTGGCTAATAGTTTGTTTTCGCGGATGCTGATGTAAATATCAGACCCCTCTTTACAAAATTCTGCTTTAACATAGCCCATACCAATTGCTTTTTGAAGCGAAGGAGATTGGGTACCAGAAGTTACCTTACCAATCACATTACCTTGGGCATCCACAATCTGATAATCATGACGAGGAATACCTCGTTCAATCATTTCAAACCCAACAAGTTTACGCTCTACTCCATTTTGTTTTTGAGCAGCCAGATTGACAGAGTTCACAAAGTTCTTGCTAAACTTAGTAATCCAGCCAAGTCCTGCTTCAAGTGGAGAGGTAGTATCATCGATATCGTTTCCGTACAAGCAAAAACCCATTTCTAATCGCAAGGTATCACGCGCGGCCAGTCCGATAGGTTTGATCCCATTAGGTGCCCCCGATTTAAATATTTCATTCCAAATATGCTCTGAATGTTCCTTATCAAAATACAATTCAAAACCACCGGCACCGGTATAGCCTGTTGCTGAGATCAATATATTTTCAACCCCTGCAAATACGCCTTTTTTAAAGGTGTAATACTCCATACAAGAAAGATCAACATCGGTTAAACTTTGAAGTGCTTCTATAGCTTTCGGACCCTGAACAGCGAGTAAGGAAGTTTTATCTGAGATGTTTATCATCTCTACTGCTCCGATATTGTATTTTGAGATCCAGTCCCAATCTTTTTCAATATTTGAAGCATTCACAACCAGCATATAGGTTTTATCGTTAATACGATAAACCAGTAGGTCATCAACAATACCACCCTGATCATTTGGAAGGCAAGAATATTGGATCTTACCATCAAAAAGTTTGGAGGCATCATTTGAACACACACGTTGAATCAAATCTAGTGCACCCTCGCCTCTCAAAATAAACTCTCCCATGTGGCTCACATCAAATACACCTACTGCCTTACGAACGGTTTCGTGTTCCATATTTATCCCGCTGTATTGTACGGGCATGTTAAATCCTGCAAAAGGAACCATTTTGGCACCCAGCGCTATATGAGTGTCATTTAAAGCAACATTCTTCATGATTTGGAGGTTTTATTTAAAGCGGCAAATTAATTAAAAACGATTAAAAACAGTGCTCTATTTTTTTAGGCCACTAAAAGTCAGATTGGAAGGCTGAGCTGAGGGTCTGTTATCCGAAAGGTTTTGCGATGATAGGGCGTTAAACCAAAAGCCATTACCGCATTTCGATGTTTTATAGTAGGATAGCCCTTATTATTTGCCCAATCATAGTTTGGATATTCTGCTGAGAGTTGAAGCATATAATCATCCCGATAGGTTTTTGCAAGAATAGAAGCTGCAGCTATGGAGCAATATTTATCATCCCCTTTTACAACACATTCAAATGGAATACCTTGAAAAGGCTTGAAGCGGTTACCATCAATAATGACAAAGCCCGGGCTAAAACTAAGCTGCTCCAATGCCAGATGCATAGCCTTAATTGATGCATTCAGAATGTTAATCTTGTCGATCTCCTGATGATCAACCATAGACACGGCAAAGGCAAGGGCTTGTTGCTCAATTATGATTCGTAAATCAGCACGATTTTTTTCATTGAGCTGTTTTGAATCCCGCAGAATAGGATGAGTAAAATTTTTGGGAAGAATCACCGCTGCAGCAAAAACTGGCCCGGCCAAACAACCTCGACCTGCTTCATCACAACCCGCTTCAATTAGTTCATCCTGAAAATAAGGTAACAACATATTTAAAGATCAGAAAAAAACAAATAACTTTGATTTTGCTACCGTAATGATAAAATACGCTAGCCATGATTTACTCATAAATTTATTGACAACAACTTACCTAACCAGGCGGCCCTTCCATTTGTATTTACCTGAATTACCTGCTATTCCAATATAAACAAGGTAGAACATATGAATTAAATTAAGCAAGGGCAAATAGTACAACAATTTCATTCTTTTCCGAAAGCGGCAAACAGGTATAAGAAAAATAAATTCAGCAAGCATTTTCAGTAAAAGAGTGACAAGGGCAATCAGCCAGAATTTGGGATCAATAAAGCCAGCAATAGCTGTACTAATGATACTCAGGTTATATAGCCAGATGGCTATTCCAAGTGCTACAATGCCTTTGTTTTTATAACTTGTGCTTTTTGAGGCCCATCGTTTACGTTGCTGAACAAATTCACCCAAATTAGCTTTAGCATGGGTGTACACAGTTGCCTCCATTGATTTGCAAAATCCGATTGCATTAGGGTAAGCAGAAGCTACCTTATGCATAAACAATTCATCATCACCTGATGCAAGATGATCAATGCCCTGAAAACCTTTCAGCTCATGAAAAACATCCCTTCGATAGGCCAAATTTGCTCCGTTGCAGGTTGTAGGATTTCCATTGCCAATGCCAGAAGCCCCAAGCCCAATCAGAAATAAAAATTCCAAGCTCTGCATTTCCTCAAAAATGTTTTGCTCTTCGAAATAGGTAACAGGAGCCGAAATCATTTTATAATCACCTGATTCATATAAAGTTACAATTGACTTAAGCCAGTTTGGCCCCATCCTGCAATCTCCATCGGTACTGATAATGAGTTCTGCGCTTGATACTTTTATAGCTTCTGAAATAGCCTTTTTCTTATATGAATTAAGTGGCTCTTTTTCATTTAAATTAATCAGTTTTACTCTTGGATCAATAAACGACAAAACAATCTCAGATGTTCTGTCTTTAGAATGATCATCAACAACTATAAGCTGAAGTAAATGCGCGGGGTAATCTTGAGCGAGAATATCCTGAATGGTAGATTCAATCATTCTTTCTTCATTGCGCGCAGCAATCATAACACAAACCGAAGTTGTACAAAGCTTATTTTCAGCATTAATTAGCCTGAGCTTTGCCCAGCCTTTTCTCAAATAAAGCATAATCACCCAATAAAATAGGGTAAACATCGCAATGAGGATACTAATTAGTTGAATGACCAAAGAAATTGAGTTTTAAAACGAAGATAGAACCAAAAATAGCTGGAATAATTAAATTTATCATCCAAATAGCTGCAATAGCTGCCATAATTGCTATTTCTTGGGTGGTTACAAAAGCAAAAAAATAAGTTGCAACACTTGCCCGAACCCCGATATCCAACATATCAAGAGAGGGAAGCGATGATTGAATAAAATAAAAAACAAATAAGATCATGACCATGTCAAAAGTTTTGATTTCAGGGACAAGAAAATGGATGATTAAAAAATATTGAATTGTAAATATTAAATACCTAGATAGTGAATAAATTAAAATTCTAACCATATCGGCATACTTATACCTCGAAAAAATGATTAAAAATCGCTTCCATCGCTTTAAAAAATTAACTTTTTTTAGAAGACCGTAAAGCCATTGAATATTAAAGTAAAACAATATAAATAATGAACAATAAAGAAGAATCAGGAAACCTAAACCAAAATTTACAAAAGGATTCAAATTGGCAAACCGTAAAATAAAACAGAAAAGGGCCAATGAGCCCAATACATTGGTAACCACCAATTTCCCGATTGCACCAACACTCATGGCAATTACCCCCATTATACGTTTACGCGGCGATAAAAAAAACACTCTGCCACCAAATTCGCCAATGCGGTTTGGTGTAAATACTGCCCAGGTTAATCCACAAAAAACAGACTCTACTGCTTTCCAAGTACTAATCTTTTCAAGGCCTCTAACCAAATACTTCCATTTAAGCGCCTCAATAAACCAGTTCAGGAACATGAGTAAAACAACGCTGCTCATTACTATATATACATCACTTAAAGAAAGTTTGTTAAGCAGCGATACAAAATTGTCTATATTCTGGTTATTGCTTAACTTTTGAAAAATGAACCAGAAGGCTAGCCCTAATACAGCAACCTTTATTCCAATACTTAAAATCTTTTTTGACTGGGAGTTCATATAAATACAATGTTAAGCAAAAGACGGGCAAATTTTTATTTTGAAAATGCTTTGTCTTAAAAACTTAAAAAAGAAGGTAAATTCTTAATATTGCTGAGTATGTTAAAAGAGAAATCAAATGAACGGATAATTCTTGGAATTGATCCGGGAACTAGCGTGATGGGATATGGAATAGTGACTGAAGTTAAAAGCAACGTTGAACTGCTTTGCATGGGTGTTGTGAAAATGGATCACCTTGACGATCACGCCTTAAAACTCAAACATATTTTTGAAAAAACTGTTTTGCTTATTGATCAGTATAAACCTGATTGTTTATCAATTGAAGCCCCTTTTTATGGTAAAAATATTCAGGTAATGCTTAAACTTGGACGTGCACAAGGTGTAGCAATGGCAGCAGCATTATCCAGAAATCTTCCCATATTCGAATATTCTCCACGAAAAATAAAACAATCTATTACTGGTAATGGAAACTCTTCAAAGGAGCAAGTTGCCGCGATGCTAAAAACCCTTCTAAAATTTTCGGAAACACCTGAATTTCTAGATGCAACAGATGGTTTGGCTGTTGCTGTTTGCCATTCATTTCAGAAAATAAGCACCGCAGGGAATAAAAAAAGCTATTCCAGCTGGGATGCATTCGCTAAGGATAATGTTAAAAGGATAAAAAAGTGAAATCAAAGCTGTTCGCGGATAGCCTCAGCGATCTCAGTTAATCTTTCTTCAGATAATTTTAATTTTGGGCGGCTAAAGTTCATATCATCCATGGTATTCATTGGGATAAGATGAATATGGGCATGAGCAACCTCAAGACCAATCACTGTTAATCCTATTCGCTCACAGGGAATGGCTCTTTTCAATCCCACAGACACAATCTTAGCAAACATCATCAGTCCTACATAGGTTTCGCTATCCAAATCAAACAGGTAATCAACTTCCTTTTTTGGTATTACAAGAAGGTGGCCTTCAGTGAGTGGGTTGATATCTAAAAATGCCAAATATTCTGATGTTTCAGCAACTTTATGTGCGGGTATTTGGCTGGCTACAATTTTTGAGAATATTGATTCCACAAGGTATTAAGTTATAAGTTATAGGTAATAAGTATTAAGTATTAAGTTATAGGTAATAAGTTATAGGTAATAAGTTTTATGTTATAAGTTTTATACTGCTACTTACAGAATTAAGATTATTTATTAACTATCGGCTGATTTCAATGATCTCAAACTCGATTTTTCCTGCCGGAACTTCAATTTCAGCTTTATCACCTACGCTTTTGCCTAAAAGACCTTGTGCAATGGGCGATTTTACTGATATCCTGCCTGATTTTAAATCAGCTTCAGATTCTGAAACCAATTGGTAGGTCATTGTGGCGCCATTATTCATGTTTTTTATCTTAACGATTGATAAAGCAAGAACTTTTGTTGAATCCAATTTTGATTCATCAATTAATCGGGCATTCGCCAAAACATTAGTTAATTTTGATATTTTCGATTCATGATGCCCCTGAGCTTCTTTTGCTGCATCGTATTCTGCATTTTCAGATAAATCACCTTTATCTCTAGCTTCTGCAATAGCCTTTGAAATCTGAGAACGACCCTCAGTTTTTAATACATGAAGCTCCTCTTTCAGCTTTTCTAATCCTTCAAGGGTATAATAAGTTACTTCCGTCATATCTCACAATTTTATGATTATACTTAAAAACAAACAAGACTATGTCGGCCTAAGCCAATATAGTCTTGCTCATATCAATACGAAGATAATATTTTTGGTTTCAGATTTCCAAATTTCTAGTATGAAAACCTGCCTTTGTTATTGAGTATCAATGAATAATTTTAATCTAAAATAAGGGTATCAGTACTTTTAATTTTTGAGCAAGCACTTCCGAGATCTTTCGATAAGACTCATGAGTCCAGCCTGCAATGTGCGGACTTAGAATTACTTTTTTATTTTCAGACAGCTCTGCAAACCATTCTTGCTCTGCCAGTGCAGGAAATTTTTCAAGCTCCAAAACATCTAAACCAGCTGCAGATATTTTTCCATTTCTTAATCCATTTAAAACAGCCCTGATATTGACCACCTCTCCCCTTGATGTATTCAGAAGCACAATTTGTTTTTTAAAATGAAAAAGGTATTCATCATTAAAAAGCTGCCGTGTTTCAAAAGTAAGCGGGATGTGAAAGCTTAGGATATCTGCTTCTTTTACTACCTGCTCCATACTTACTTGCTGTGCAAAAGTATCAGAAAATCCTGTTTTATACTTGTCGTATGCAATAACTTTTACTTCAAACCCGGATAATTTTCGTGCCAGCATCTGACCAGTATGTCCATAACCAATGATGGCAATGGTTTTTCCTTTAAGCTCATAACCCCGGTTATCTTCCCTATTCCAAATTCCATGTCGAACCTCATTATCTGCAACATTCAGATGGTTTAAAAGAGAAAGTAACATCCCAATTACATGTTCTGCCACTGCATCGCGGTTACCTTCAGGCCCGTTAATGCATTTTATTCCTTTTGAAAGGGCATATTCTTCATCCAGATTATCCATTCCGGCACCGGCGCGGGCAATAACTTTTAAATTTATCCCGGCATCGATAATTTCCCGGTCGATCTGAAATTTGCTACGAATAACTATACCTGCATATTCAGAAAGTATGGAAATAGTTTCCTCCCGACTGATGAGCGGTTGTTCATCACATTCAAAGCCCATTTTTTCAGCTTCTTCTTTAAAAGCAGGATGCAAATGATCTGCGATAAGTATTTTTTTATTCATATTGCTAAAAACTATCTCGTTGAACTGATCAGGTTGGTAAGTTTTACAAAATCATCTACACTGAGGCGCTCGGCCCTAAGATCGAGCATTGGGTCATCGCCCATACTTTCCTTATTAAAAATAGAAGACAATGCATTTCTTAAGGTTTTTCGTCGTTGATTGAAGCCTGCCTTAACCACTTGCCAGAATAGCTTTTCATCACAATCAAGTTTTAAAACTTCATTCCGGGTTAAGCGAATAACAGCCGAGTTTACTTTTGGTGGCGGGTTAAATACTCCGGGTTTTACGGAAAATAAATAGTCAACCTTATAATATGCCTGAAGAAAAACACTTAAAATACCATACTCTTTACTCCCAGGCTTTTCAGCACAACGCTGTGCAACCTCTTTTTGAAACATCCCCACCACTTCAATAACCTGATCGCGGTTTTCAAGAACTTTAAAAAGAATCTGAGAGGAAATGTTATACGGAAAATTGCCAATTACAGCCAAGTTTCCGGGAAAGATCTCCTTAAAATTTAGTTGTAAAAAATCAGCATTGATGAGCCTTTCACCTAGATTGGGGTATTTTTTATCCAAGTATTGAAATGACTCGGTATCAATATCAATCATAAAGATTTCGAGTTCAGTTTTACGCAACAGAAAATCGGAAAGAACCCCCATACCCGGACCTACCTCCAACACCTGATCATATTTATCAGTTGAATGAAGACTATTAACGATCTTTTCAGCGATATTCTTATCCGTTAAAAAGTGCTGTCCGAGATGTTTCTTTGCTTTTACTAAACTCATTGATGGAGTATTTTGCGCAATTTACAGAAAAATGACGTAGAGAATTAGCAAATGAGCAAATTAGAGAATTAGCAAATGAGGGAATGAGGAAATGAGGGAATTAGCAAATTAGAGAATTAGCAAATTAGAGAATTAGAGAATTAGCAAATGAATGAAGATCTCCCAAAACTTACAACTTATTACTTATAACTTATAACTTACTACTTTGCCCTTTCAGCTTTCCGCTTTCCGCTTTCGCCTTTTAGCTTTCACCTTTTAGCTTTTTACTTCCACTTAATTGCATTATGAGATTAAAGTCTTTATTTTGCGTTAATTATTTATACCCTTAATAAAAAGGAATTATTGATAATTTAATTGATAGCAGGGATGAGCGATAAAATTAAAATTGGAATATCTATTGGAGATGTAAATGGTATTGGATTAGAGGTGATAATCAAAACTCTGATGGATACCAAAATCATGGATTATTGTACCCCTATTGTGTATGGGCATACAAAAGTTGCATCCTTTCACCATAAAACAATGGAGATTGACGAGTTTAATTTCAATGTGATCAATGATACACTTGAAGCACATAATAATCGCCCCAACATGATCAATTGCTGGGAAGAAGATGTTCAGATAGAACTTGGACAGGCCAATACCAATGGAGGGAAATATGCCTTTATTTCTTTGGAAAGAGCTTTAGATGACCTCATTGCGGGTAAAACTGACGCTCTTGTTACCGCTCCAATCAATAAACATACTATTCAAAGCGAAAACTTTCAGTTTGCCGGACATACAGAATATATTCAGTCTAAAACCAATGCAGAAGACTCGCTGATGTTTCTTGTAAGTGAAGATATCCGGGTTGGAGTGGTAACCGGACATATCCCGATCAGCGAAATTCCTGAGAAAATCACGAAAGAAAAGATCCTTTCTAAACTGAACCTGATGAACCAGAGCCTTAAAAAAGATTTCTGGATTCAGAAACCCAAAATTGCAGTATTAGGATTAAATCCGCATGCGGGTGATAACGGACTAATAGGCAATGAGGAGCTTGAAACCATTATTCCGGCTATTGCCGAAGCAAACGCGCAGGGAATATTTGCCTTTGGGCCCTATGCTGCCGACGGTTTTTTTGCCGCAAATACCTATGCTCAGTTTGATGCCGTATTGGCCATGTATCATGATCAGGGTTTAATACCCTTCAAACAGATCGCCTTTGATACTGGTGTGAACTTTACAGCCGGCTTACCAATAGTAAGAACCTCGCCCGACCATGGTACCGGATATGATATTGCAGGTAAAAATAGTGCATCAGCAAGCTCATTCAGAGAAGCACTTTTTACTGCAATCAAAATCGTTGAACGACGCAGAGAAAGCGCAGAACTTGTCTCAAATCCACTAAAACTGAGTAAGTTTTCTAAGGATAGGGATTAATATTGCTTGAGTTTTCTCATTTTTTTAGAAATCGAAAACCCTATAAATTCTACTAAATTTATACTAAGTTGTTTTTAATACCACTAATCACTCTGACTTTTTTCAGGAAAAGGCAGTTTATGGATAGTTTTGCATTAACATGTAATGAATAAAACTTAAGCCCAAAGAATTTCAATAATTTACGCTTCATGGGTATAAAAACTGAAGAAAGGCTGGTTGTCAAGCATTCATTTTAAAAAAACTATTCCCAACTAAATAAATTTTTCTAAATTTGCAGGCTCAATTGGCGTGCTTTGAAATCTTTACAACACTATAGCATTCCGTTTACCGGATTAAAGCCCGGAGTTCATCAGTTTGAATTCGGGGTAGATGATTCCTTTTTTAAGGAGTTTGAATACTCTCTGGTAAAAAGCGGAAAACTCAAGGTTGACCTTGATCTTGAAAAGCAGGAAACAATGATGATCCTGCATTTTCATATCTATGGTGGAATTAAATTGGGATGTGATGTTTGTTTGGCAGATTATCCTTATCAGGTAGATTTTAAGGAGAGGCAGATTGCTAAATTAAACGGGAACGAAGATCTGGAGGATGATACCGAAGAGATCGTTGTTTTAAAGCGAAGCGAAACCGAGATTAATGTAGCTACTCTGATCTATGAATTTATTAATCTGGCGGTGCCTTATATTAGCCGCTGCGAAGATGAAGGAAATGCAGAATGGTGTGATCGTGAGATGATTGCAAAACTGGAGCAACTTGCACCAGGACCAAAAGAAGAAATTGAAGATGCTGATCCAAGATGGGAAGCGTTAAAGAACATAAAAAAGTAAATTAATACATAGGAACAAATGGCACATCCAAAACGGAAAATATCCAAATCAAGAAGAGATAAAAGAAGAACACACTACAAAGCAGAGGCTCCGGGTTTAACAACCTGTCAAAGTACTGGTGCTGTACATTTACCTCACCGTGCGTATACAGTTGATGGCAACTTGTATTATAACGGAAAAATGGTGATTGAAAACGCTTCTATTGCCTAAGTTACCTTTCTAAGATGAAAATCGGCTTAGATATAATGGGTGGAGATTTTGCTCCCAAAGCAGCAGTTTTGGGCGCAATTGCAGCTCAAAAAACCTTATCAGCAGATCAGACCATAGTTCTTTTTGGTGATAAGACGCAAGCCTTACCATTTCTTGCTGAACAGGGCGTGAGTCCAGATATTTTTGAGTTTGTTCACACCACAGAAATGATCGGTATGGGCGAACACGGAACAAAATCTGTACTTCAAAAGCCTAACTCAAGCATCAGTCTGGGTTTCCAATATCTGAAAGATGGCAAAATAGATTCATTTGCTTCTGCAGGAAATACCGGCGCTATGCTGGTTGGCGCCATTTTTAGCGTAAAACCTGTTCCAGGAGTTATCCGTCCAGCAGTTGCAACGAACGTTCCTAAATTAAGATCCGGCTTTGGAATTATGTTGGATGTAGGTGCTAATGCCGACTGTAAGCCTGAAGTTTTAGCTCAGTTTGGTATTTTAGGTAGTTTATATGCTGAACATGTATACCATATTCAGAATCCCAAAGTTGGGCTGATGAATTTAGGCGAAGAGGAAGAAAAAGGCAATGTACTTACTCAATCAACATTCCCGCTTTTAAAGGATACTGACATTAATTTTATTGGTAATATTGAAGGACGTGATTTATTCAATGATAAAGCAGATGTTATTGTCTGTGATGGATTTACAGGTAATGTCATGTTAAAATTAGCCGAAACTTTTTATATTCTCACTCTCAAAAAAGGATTTAAAGATGAATTCTTTGATCGTTTTAATTACGAACAATATGGAGGAAGCCCGATTTTGGGTGTTAATGCCCCTGTCCTGATTGGCCACGGCATATCCAGTCCAGAAGCAATTAAAAATATGGTACTTTTATCCCGAACAATGATTGAAACACAGTTTGTTGATAAAATCAAAGAAGCTTTTAAATAATTTGTCCCAATTTATTATGTCTAAAGTTCACGCTGCAATAACAGCCGTACATGCCTACGTTCCTGAGTATATTTTAACAAATAAGGAACTGGAAGGAATGGTTGAAACCAACGATGAGTGGATAGTAAGCCGAACAGGTATTAAAGAACGTCGTATCCTGAAAGGGAACCTGGGCACATCAGATATGGCTACTCATGCTGTTGAAGGTTTACTTAAAAAACGCGGAATCAAAGCCACAGAAATCGATCTAATTATTTTTTGTACCACTACGCCAGATATGGTGTTTCCTGCTTCTGCAAATATTCTTGCTCATAAAGTCGGTGCTGTGAATGCATGGGGATATGATCTGAATGCAGCCTGTTCAGGCTTTCTATATGGATTAGCTACAGGATCTCAATTTATTGAAAGTGGTAAACATCAAAAAGTGTTGGTGGTTGGTGGAGATAAAATGTCATCAATCATCAATTATAAAGACCGAGCAAGCTGTATTATTTTTGGTGACGGCTGCGGAGCTGTTTTGTTGGAGCCAAATACCGAAGGCTTTGGAGTAATCGATTCTATTTTAAAAAGTGATGGTTCTGGTGGTGATTATCTATGTCAAAAAGCCGGTGGGTCACTAAGACCTGCAAGCCATGAAACAGTAGATAATGATGAGCATTTCCTTCATCAAGAAGGGCAGGCAGTATTTAAATTTGCTGTAACCAATATGGCCGATGTTGCTGCCGAAATCATGGATAGAAATAATCTTACTTCCGAAAATGTAGATTGGCTGGTTCCACATCAGGCAAATAAAAGAATCATCAATGCCACCAGCAACCGTTGCGGTATAGAATCTGACAAGGTGATGATCAATATCGAAAAATACGGTAATACCACAAATGGAACAATACCACTATGTTTGTGGGAATGGGAAAGCAAACTAAAGAAAGGAGACAATCTGGTGTTAGCTGCCTTTGGAGGTGGATTTACTTGGGGTTCCTTATATCTTAGGTGGGCTTACTAAAAAACCAGATGCATTTTTTACTATTTTTATTATAATTTTAAAATAAAATCCAAAAACTTAAATCAAACAAAATGGATATTAAACAAATTCAGGAACTTATAAAGTTTGTTTTCAAATCTGGAGTAAATGAAGTTTCTATTGAACAGAAAGAGTTTAAAATTACCATAAAAACCAACCAGCCACCATCTTATACAATAGGTGCTCCGGCCCAAGCCGCTGCCCAATTACAGGCTGCTCCGGCTGTTCTTGCAACAGTAACAAGCGCTGCAGAACCAATCGTTGCCGCGCCAGCTAAAGAAGATTCTTCTTCGTACCTGACTATAAAATCACCAATGATCGGCACATTTTACAATTCTTCAAGTCCGGATAAGCCATTATTTGTAAATGTAGGCGATGAGGTAAAAGCTGGCCAAGTGGTATGTATCATTGAAGCAATGAAGCTTTTCAACGAGATCGAATCTGAAATTTCTGGTCGTATTGTTAAAATTTTGGTTGATAATGCTAGTCCGGTAGAATACGACCAGCCGTTATTTTTGGTTGAGCCTATTTAATTTGAAGATCAGTAAATTGAGATTTACAGTTTAAGGTATCTGTACCTAAGCTAGGTTAGATCTGCATTTTCACAATCCTCAAATTTTCAAAAGAAAAAAACTATGTTTAAAAAAATACTAATTGCAAATCGTGGTGAAATAGCCCTTCGGATCATCCGTACCTGCAAAGAAATGGGCGTAAAAACCGTAGCTGTTTATTCAACTGCAGATCGCGATAGTTTACATGTTCGTTTTGCCGATGAAGCTGTTTGTATCGGGCCACCAGCAAGTAAAGATTCTTACCTGAGCATACCTAATATTATTTCAGCAGCCGAGTTGACCAATGCCGACGCTATCCACCCGGGTTACGGTTTCTTATCTGAGAATGCTAAATTTTCGGCTATTTGTAATGAATATGGGATCAAATTCATAGGAGCTACCGCAGATCAGATCAATGGAATGGGTGATAAAGCTTCTGCAAAAGAAACCATGAAACAAGCTGGAGTACCAACGATACCTGGATCTGAAGGACTGTTAAATTCTATAAAAGAAGGACTTATAATAGCCAACAAAATAGGATATCCAATCATACTAAAAGCCACTGCAGGTGGTGGAGGCAGAGGTATGCGGATTGTCTGGAAAGATGAAGAGTTTGAACCCGCATGGGATTCTGCACGCCAAGAATCGGCTGCGGCATTTGGCAATGACGGACTTTATCTAGAAAAATACGTTGAAGATCCAAGACATATTGAAATTCAGGTAATTGGCGATCAATATGGAAAGGTTTGCCATTTATCAGAACGCGATTGCTCTATCCAAAGACGCCATCAAAAACTAGTTGAAGAATCTCCTTCGCCATTCATGACACCTGAACTCCGAGAAAAAATGGGTGAAGCTGCGATTAAAGGTGCTATGGCTGTGAATTACGAAGGAGCCGGTACCGTAGAATTTTTAGTCGACAAGCACCGCAATTTTTATTTCATGGAAATGAATACCCGTATACAGGTAGAACATCCTGTAACAGAAGAAGTGATCAACTTTGACCTGATCAAAGAACAGATCAAAGTAGCTTCAGGTATTCCAATTTCAGGAAAGAATTATATACCAGAGATGCATGCCATTGAGTGTCGTATCAATGCAGAAGACCCATTTAACAACTTCAGACCATCACCTGGATTAATCACTAACTTCCATTCACCTGGTGGTCATGGAGTTCGTGTTGATACTCATGTGTATGCAGGATATCAAATCCCGCCAAATTACGATTCCATGATTGCTAAACTGATTTGCGTGGCACAAACAAGAGAGGAAGCAATTTGTACCATGGAGCGTTCATTAAGTGAGTTTGTAATTGAAGGCGTGAAGACTACCATTCCTTTTCATTTACGGTTGATGAAAGATCCTAATTTCCGTGCAGGAAATTTTACTACCAAATTTATGGATACTTTTGACCTCAGTGAATAACCAGTACGTTATATGCTGGTTAACAGCAAATGCCGCTTAAACTCGTGAATTTTGAAGCTGATTGTCACAATTAAATTGATGCTTGTTAAATATCTATAAAATACCATTCTAAAATCAAATAGAATGGTATTTTTGTTTTCAAATTATGAGTAAAAAACGTACTGACCTAGTTAAGGCTATCACAGAGAAAGAAAAAACTATTGAAGCCGAAATGTCTTTTTTTGATCATCTAGATGTTCTTCGGGGGCATCTAATCCGTGCATCCATAGCCATAGTAAGTTTCACTATTCTGGCATTCAGTTTTTATGATTTTATTTTTGATGAGATCATTATGGGTCCTGGTCGTACCAATTTCTGGACCTATAGAATGATGTGTGCAGCCACAGAAAAATTCAATTTAGGTGCCGATTTCTGTGTAAAAAAGCTAAGTTTCAATATCATCAATACCGAATTGGGCGGGCAATTCACCTTACAGCTAAATTCATCCTTGATGATAGGAATTGTTTTAGGTGTACCCTACCTTTTATTTGAGGTATGGCGCTTTGTAAAGCCGGCATTACATGAAAATGAACGCAAATCTGCTACAGGATTTGTATTCTGGGCATCTTTACTGTTTATCATAGGTTTGATGTTCGGTTATTATATAATAGCACCCCTATCCATTAACTTTTTATCCAACTACGAAGTTAGTTCGATCATTAATAACCAGATTACAATCGCCTCTTATTTTTCTGTAGTTGCCACATTAACAATTGGTGCTGCGTTAACATTTGAATTACCGATCGTTATTTATATACTTTCCAAGCTTGGAATCATGACACCAGAGTTTATGAGGTCATCCCGAAGATATGCAACAGTAATAATTTTGATCATTGCAGCGATTGTAACGCCTACACCTGACCTAGTGACAATGCTTACCGTTAGTTTCCCGTTATTCTTGCTATACGAAGTAAGTATTTATGTTTCAGCTCGCGTGGTAGCGAACAAAAAGAAAGCGGAAATTGAATTTTACAAGAACTAATAAAATTTAATCTTCTCTTTCTGGTTAAATGAGAAACAAAGAATAAAAATATGAATACTAAAATATCTATCGCTATAGGAGCAGATCATGCGGGTTTTGAATATAAAAGTATGCTCATCGATTTTTTGAAGGATTATACAATCAAAGACTTTGGAACCTATAGCGCTGACTCTGTTGACTACCCAGACTTTGCGCATCCGGTTGCCAGTGCAGTTGAAAATGCTGAATTCACAATCGGTATCCTGATATGCGGAAGCGCAAATGGTGTTGCCATGACAGCCAATAAACATCAAGATATCAGGGCAGCTATTTGCTGGAATGAAGAACTTGCTGAACTTGCAAGAACTCATAACAATGCCAACATACTTTGCATTCCAGCACGATTCACTACGAAAGAAGATGCAAAGAATATCTGCATAAAATTCATCCATTCAGAATTTGAAGGCGGCAGACATTCAAATAGAGTAAACAAAATTTCCTGTTAACCAATTAAAACTAACCAATAAATATATGATGATAAAACAATCACTTTGGGTATTACTTGTAGCGGGTTTTTCCGTTCAGGGTTATGCTCAGGATCCGAATGCACAAAAATTTGCAGAACAGATCACTGCAAAAATAGCCAAAAAACATCTGAGCATACTTGCTTCAGATAAATTTGAAGGTAGAGAGACCGGAAAACGCGGTGCTGAAATGGCAGCAGCTTACATCGCAAATGAATTCAAACAACTGAAATTAGTAGCTCCTGTGAATGGTTCTTATATGCAGAATGTACCCTTGACCGAAACTTCATTTGAAGTAGCATCCTTCATGGCAAATAATTCATCATTGACCATGGGTAAGGATTTCCTGTTCAGTGGAAGTGGTGATGCTAAATCAATCAAGGCAAATGAAATTGTTTTTATTGGCTATGGTATCGGTTCTGACAATTACGATGATCTTAAAAACACTGATATAGCCGGAAAAGTTGTATTACTGATCAACAAGGGCGAACCTATGAAAAATGGGGTTTCAGCAATCAGTAAGAGTACAACTGCTTCTGATTGGACTACGAGCCGATTTAAGCGCATTCAATATGTAATGGGTAAAAACCCGGCATTAATCCTGGCGGTAAGTCCGGATGTAAGTGCT